>Ga0180222_1000326_pt1 | contig 74507 bp, 74 predicted proteins | sample eDN5th37CKraftOP_FD_151336 | JGI IMG/M metagenome (GOLD analysis project Ga0180222, IMG submission 151336) | Enriched Organic Plus compost microbial communities from Emeryville, California, USA - eDNA 5th pass 37_C Kraft OP (version 2) (version 2) ... | reverse complement strand
CGTTTTCCTTTTGACTGTGCAGGGCGCCATGCCGTTACCTGATCGCGCTGGGCCAAGGATGTGTGCGATGCTTGAGACTGTGACTGCGATTTTCGGCTTCCTGAGTGCTGGTATTTTCCTCGCCCACGCGATCGACGGCTATCGTTCGGGGCAGAACCGCAACGCGTAACATTGCCTGCGAAAAACCGTCATTCCTTCCCGACAACGACATTTCACCCGGTGCGCGCGCGCCCTGAACAGCGCGTCGTTCAAACCGGACTTTGACGTCCGTCCTTGAACCCGCGCCGCAGCGCGGGCTCCGGCGTGATGATGCGAGCTTCGCCTTGTGGCGGCAGGCTCAGGCGGTCTTGATCCAGACGGCCTTGACGTTGAGATACTCCTCGACGTGCTGGATGCCGGACTCTCGGCCATAGCCGCTCATCTTGTAGCCGCCGAACGGCACCGCCGGGTCCATCGTCTGATAACAATTGACCCACACCGAGCCGGCCCGGATCGCTTTGGCGAATTTATGCGCCTTGCTGACGTCGCGCGTCCAGACGCCGCTGCCGAGACCGAAGTTGGTGGCATTGGCGCGCTTCACCAGCTCGTCCGGATCCTTGAACGAGATGGCCGAGATCACGGGACCGAAGATTTCCTCCTGTGCGATGCGCATGTCGTCGCGGACGTTCGCGAAGACGGTCGGCGGTACGAAATAGCCTTTGCCGAGATTGCCCTCGGTCAACCGCTGGCCGCCGGCCACCGCGGCGGCGCCTTCCTTCCTGCCGGTCTCGAGATAGCCGGTCACGCGCGTAAGCTGCTCCTCGGAGACCAGCGGGCCGATCTGCACCTCCGGATCAAGACCGTTGCCGACCCGCAGGCTCTTGCCGAAATCAGCGACCTTGCCGACAAATTCGTCGTAGATGCGCTGCTCCACGAACAGCCGTGTCCCGGCGCTGCAGATTTGCCCCGAATTGGCGAACACCGCCATGGCCGCGCCGGGCACCGCCGCATCGATATCGGCGTCGGCGAACACGATGTCCGGCGACTTGCCGCCAAGCTCGAGCGAGATGCGCTTCAGATTGCCGGCCGAGGCGCGAACGATCGCCTGGCCGGTGAGATGCGAGCCGGTGAAGGCGACCTTGTCGACGTCCGGATGGGCGGCCAGAGCCGCGCCGGCTGTCTCGCCATAGCCCGGCACCACGTTGACGACGCCGGGCGGCACGCCCGCTTCCATCGCCAGCTCGCCGAGCCGGAGCGAGGTGAGCGGCGCTTCCTCCGCCGGCTTCAGCACCACCGTGCAGCCGGTGGCGAGCGCCGGGCCGATCTTCCAGATGCTCGCGGTCAGCGGGCTGTTCCAGGGGATGATCGCGCCGACGACGCCGACCGGCTCCTTCAGCGTATAGGAGAAGATTTCGCCCGGCAGCGAGTTTTCGATGGTCTCGCCGTGGATCGATACGGCCTGGCCGGCATAAAAGCGCAGCATGCCGAGCCCACGCTGCCGTCCGGCACGGGTGCGGCTGAGCGGCGCACCCATGTCGAGGGTATCGAGCGTCGACAACTCGTCGAAATGTTTCTCGACCAGCTCGGCGAATTTCAGCAGCAGGTTCTGCCGCTCATAGGGCGTGAATTTACTCCAAGGCCCTTCGAAGGCGCGGCGGGCGGCGGCCACCGCGCGATCGACGTCCTGCTTATCGCCTTCGGCCACCGTGGCCAGCAATTCGCCGGTGGCCGGGTTGCGGGTTTCGAAAGTTTTACCGGAGGCGGCGCTGACCCATTGGCCATCGATCAGCATCTTCTTGTTGCCGCCATCGGCATAAGGGTGGCGGGTGAATGGAATGGTTTGGGCTTGAGCCATGGCTGTTTCCCTGGGCTAAAGGTCTGCACTTGCGTCGAGGACCGATGTATTGACCAGACTATAGGGAGCGTCCGCCATTATAGCATCGACGGCGCCGCATGGCTGGCCGTCCCGGAGCGCCTTGCGGAACCCTCGGGCTGCCTGCCGCCGCGCGAGAGAGGGCCACGGTTTCGCGGGTTAACGTCTCGTCAATATCTTTGCGAAAGCCTATGGCAGCAGGAGGTTGCCATGGCCAGCAGCCGTGACCGGAATGGCGGGAGCGGATCGCGTTTCTCGCGATATGCGCTGCGGCCGTCCGAGACCGGTGGCACGCGCCTCGCCAAATGGCCGCCACCCTATCGTGCCAGGGAAAGCATGCCGATCATCACCAAGCACCCTCGCGGCGAGGTTCCGAAGCGCGCCAAGCCGCGCGGCTGGCGCTTGATCCGCGCGATGTTCTCCGAATTTGCTGACGAGTGAGACGATCGGCCGCGGTCATTAGGACGGCGGCAGAAGAGGCGGAACAGCCACGGCCGAACGCGTTTGGCCGCACGAGGCGTCGGGCGCAAAATCGGGAACGATCCATGCCGAGGCGGTTGAGCCGGAGGCGGTGCCGTGTTAGTGCATCGCGGCAGGCGGGTGTAGCTCAATGGTAGAGCAGCAGCCTTCCAAGCTGAATACGAGGGTTCGATTCCCTTCACCCGCTCCAGCTCGCTAAATCATTGTAAGATATACATTTATCGGCATCTCGGAGGGTGAGATGATGCCTTGGTTACGCTTGTTCATACAACAGCCGTACAACCCCCTCTAAATGGGTATTTGTTCTTATTTATAAAATAACAATAATTACAGTGACTTGGCTTGGGTAATTTTTCGTCATCCATCGTACAGGTCCCCAGATTCGTACGCTTCTGAAGTGCATATCTGGAAAATTGCCAATAGTCTGATGTTGCCATATGGCGAAATATAGATATTTTATGCCGTATTGGAGGGCGCTATGCTGCACGAGATTCCGCGGACGACTGCATCGCCTGAGGTGCCTCAAATTACGACCGCAGAAGCAGAAGCGATGGCGCGCGCGGTGATCAACCTGTTTGATAGATGGAAGCTCAGCGACAGTGCGGCGCGCGACATCCTTGGAGGACTACCTGCACGAACCTACGCACGTTGGAAAGCGGGTGACCTCGGACGCATCGACCGGGATCTCGCGACGCGTCTTTCGTTGTTGATGGGTATCCATAAGGCGCTGCGCTATATCTTCTCCAGTCCGGAACGCGGTTACGCTTGGATCGGCAAGCCGAACGATGCGTTCGGTGGTCGCACTCCTGCGGAAGTCATGGGGCAGGGTGATATGTTTTCGCTGGCTCGCGTGCGCTCGTACTTGGACGCGGAGCGCGGTGGTTGGTGACCGAAAACATTCCCGTCGCCCAGACACAATGGCCGAAAGCCTACCGCATCATTCGCTCGATCTTTCCGCCCATTGACCTGTTTGAAGATGTTGCCGATCCGAGCGATTGGGAGGCGCTCGCTTCTGCGGAGTCGAAGACAAATCCTCGCGTGTGGGAAAACCTTGGGAGGCTTGATCTCGTCCCGCCTGGGCGGCGGGTATCCGGCGTTGGTGCGAGCTGGCTCATGGCGCCGTTCGTTCACGTCAGTCGTGATCGTCCGGGACGGTTCACCGACGGCAGGTACGGCGTCTACAGCGCGGGAGACCGTGAGGAAGTCGCCATTCGGGAAACGGCCCATCATCATGCCAGGTTCATGGCGCAGAGCCGGGAAGAGCCGGGCTGGACGTCGCAATTTCGGGCCCTGATCAATGCGCTCGACCTCGATCTGCACGATGTGTGCGGCGATCCGGCGATGCACGACCCGTCAGATTACGCGCGTTCGCAAGCCGTTGCGAAAGACCTGCGAGATGCCCAATCGAATGGAATCCTTTATCGCAGTGTTCGTTGTCCAGGCGGTGAATGTGTCGCGATCTTTTGGCCCGATTTGATGCCAATTCCGATTCAGGGCGATCACTTCGACTATTTCTGGAATGGCGAGCGAGTCGATAAGGTGCGCAATTGCAGGATCGGTGCGATCTTTGCTCTCTAACGGTGACTGCTTCTTCCCATATCGCTGCGTCTGCATTTGGACCCAAAGCGGACATCCGCGTCCAACTGACGTCTAGGTCGATCGTTGGGGCCGCAGCCGAGGCCCTTGCCTCTTCGCCGTTAGCTGGAAGGCTGACGCAGCGCGAGGAATTGTCGCCGGATGGCGGCCTCATGAAAGGTGCGGCATTCGGGTTGCGATCACCTAGAGCTGCTGAGAAGCATGTGGGCGGACAGGGCTTCACCATCGGTGGTCGCGTCCACAAAGCGGCGATACCAGTGACGAGCTCAGCAATTCCGATCATAGGCGTGGCGGCTCAACCGATACACGTCTTCAAGCCAACCGCCACGCGGCACCAACGCATCGATCTCAGACCATGCCGCATCGAGTTCCTGGCTTGTGTGGGCAAAACCCAACAGCATCAGGGACATTGCCAGGGACGTAGCTTCTCCGGACCTTGCGAGGTTGAGCGCCTTCTCTATCAGCCAGGCTGTTCGTTCGTGCTTGCTGGCGTGGCGGGCGATCTCGGCGATTTCCTGCTCATTGATAGCGTCCTGAAGGATGTCGTTGCGGGCCGTCTCGGCTACTCCTTCTGGAGCGTCGAAAGGCAAGCGAGCCAACTCGGGAATTTTGACGATGCCCTCTTGCATCGCATCCTTGAGCTTATTCCAGACCGACAGCCCAAGATCGAACCGCCTGCACATCAATGCTTCAGTAAGTTCCAGCCATGGAAATTCGTCCATCAGATCGAAGTTGGAGATCTTAACGTCGTTGGTGAGCCGTTGGTCAAGCCAAGACCAGAACTCTGGGCCAGCTCTGTCAAGCAATGCCGCAATGGCCGGTCGATGTTCAATAAGGGGCTGCGTGAGGGTTTTCGCGGCATTTGTGTTTGAGGCAATACGTCGTTCAATCAAGGTGCGGAGGAAGGATTCGTAAGCCTGAAGAGCATCTGGATTGTCCGGTTCACGCTGCAGCCATGCCGCCGCCACCTCGCTATCGGCTCGCAGGATCAGTTCCGGACGCCCAAGGATTCGGCTTGCCTTGAGCAGCGCCGCCGACCGGTGGTAGCGCTGGTGCCGGTCTGAGACGTCGTGAGCCCGTCCAGTTGGAATCCCCAATAATCCTGAACGCGACCGGATCGTCAGTCCCGCGAGGCAAGCGCGATAGCCAGTTCCACAATTTTGGGGTCGGAATGACAAAGCAGACCCGGAAGCCTGTCCCATCCGTTGATCGCTCGACTGTCTGCAAATTTCACCAGCAGCGTTAGCCAAGTTTGCACGGCGTCCCAATCGTCTACGGCAGGGAAGCGCGATAAGATCGACCGGACATCCTCTTGCGTGAAATCGAGTAGCCGGTCGCTGACGCCGAAAAGCTTTGAATCGCGTGCCTCGTCGAGAAATATCTCGAGTTGGGCTACTCCATTACAACCGGCGAGCCGGACCTCCAAGCGCCGGATACGCCACTAGTCAATGTCTTTGAGAGGTTCGGTTGTATGCGTCTCCAGTACTGTATCGATCGAAGTTTCAAGCGCTCCGCGCTCTCATCGAAGATTGTCAGATAGCCTGCCAATTGAGTGACAAGTCTCCGCAGCATGGTTGGCTGAAGGGTAGCTGCTGTGGCCGTCATTTGGCCGATAATAGACCGAAGCCGATCAGGGGCCGCGCGTGCTAGAACAAGAAGCGTGTGGTTCGGCGTAAGTTCGACGTCAATCGATTCTGCTGATGCGCTCAACGCTTCCCTGATCTCTTTCGGATCAGGGGCGATCGCAGGATTTAGGATGTCTTCATCGGGAACACCGAGCTGCGTTGACCGAGTGCTGGCCGTTCCTGCAGATGGCCTCAGCTCCCGGAGGCGACTCTCGGCGGCCGCATCGGCCTGTGCCTCGAGAAGCCAGCAAGCACCACGAAGAGCGAGCGGATGACCGCAACGAAGCCCGCTTCGAGTCCATGCGCTACTTCCCCCCGTGCCGGACGGCGACGGAATGCGCTGTTCGGTCGTGAAGGATCTTCGCAACGGGATGGGCAGTACGCCCGAACCGGATCGGGAGTTCCTCCACCAATATCTGACCCTCACGCGCTGCGACCTGTTCTTCGCCGATAAGGCGGTACTGGTTGAGGGAACTTCGGAGCGCCTTCTGCTTCCGACTATGATCCGCAAGACCGACAGCGCCGCCGCCGGCCAGCCGCAACTCGCCAGCCAATACCTTACAATCATGGAGGTCGGCGGTGCCTATGCGCACCGCTTTTTCGATCTCCTGTCGTTTCTCGAGTTGCGCACCCTCATCGTCACTGACATTGATGCGGTGAAACCCAACGCTGGTGGGAGGCGGGCGGCGGTGGCCTCTCGCAGAGGGTGTGTTCACCAGCAACGGGTGTCTGAAAGTATGGTTCGGTGATGATGATATTTCGCCGGCGGCGCTGCAGACGAAAACCGAGACGGACAAGATGTTCGGAATTCGCCGGATCGCCTTCCAGATACCGGAAGTGGAGGGCGGTCCGTGCGGCCGAAGCTTCGAGGATGCCTTCATTCTTGCCAATCCTGCGCGCTTCCCTCTTGATGATGGCGACCGGGCGCTGGCGGCCTATGAGCTTGCTGGCGCTCAGAAAAAGTCCGCCTTCGCATTGGAGCACGCAATCGAATCCCGCGACTGGAATGTTCCGCGTTACATTGCCGAGGGTTTGCGGTGGCTGGCGCAAGGGAATCCGGCGCCGGTCGAGCCGACGCCAGCGGTTGATGTTGAGATCGTTGCAGACACTGCCGGCGTCGCGGTGGAGATCGCCGAGGTTGGTGAGAATGCCTGAGGAAGCGGAAAATCCGGCCGACGTCGCGGGGCGGATTGCCCTCGAACGGATGTTCGCCTGTCTCGACGAAGGGCGCAGCTTCCGTTTGGAGGCTGGTGCTGGTGCTGGTGCGGGAAAGACTTATTCGCTCGACAAGGCACTCCGTCACCTGATCGATCGCCGCGGCACGGACCTTCTTCGTCGCGGCCAACAGGTCGGCTGCATCACCTACACCAACGTCGCCAAAGACGAGATCATCTCGCGCATTCAGGCCCATCCGGCGGTGGGCCCGGAAACGATTCATGGATTTTGTTGGTCGATTTTGCAGGATTTCCAATCGACACTCCGCGCGCTGGTCCCAAATCTTGATAGTTGGGCGGAGCGCCTTGACCCAGTTGGCGGCATTGGTGCCCGCCGCGTCCATTATGAGCTGGGATACCCGAGCGTTGGAGACGAACAGCTCACACTTCGGCATGACGACGTTCTAGCGCTGACGATCGACATGCTTGCGTATCCCAAATTCTGGTCGGTGCTGACGGCGCGCTATCCCATCCTTCTGGTTGACGAGTATCAGGACACGAATGCCGGCTTCGTCGATGCGCTTAAGGCGTGGTTCCTGAACACAGGAGAGGGTCCGCAGCTCGGCCTGTTCGGTGATCACTGGCAAAAGATCTATGGCGAAGGTTGCGGTCTGGTCGAGCACGCAAGGCTTGAGGTCATCGACAAGCACGCGAACTTTCGGTCCACCGACCCGATTGTCCAGGTGCTTAATCGCATGCGGCCGGCGCTGCTCCAGATGGCGCGCGATCCGACATTGCCGGGTGAGGCACGCGTGTTTCACACCAATCTCTGGCCGGGCAAGAGGCGGACCGGGCAGGGCGGCGGACACTGGACCGGCGATACCACTCCCGAAGCCGCAAAGGCATATTTCGAACAACTCAGGGATCGGCTTGCGGCCGAAGGCTGGGATTTTGCAGTCGAAAGAACCAAAATTCTCATGCTCAGCCATAGCGTCCTTGCGCGAGAGCAAGGCTACGCGAGTATCCCGCCGATTTACGGCCAGTTCAACGAACCTTGGCTGAAGAAAGATGATCCGCACATCAAGTTCTTGACCGATCACTTGGAACCGGCTTGTGCCGCTTTCGAAGCAAAGCGTTACGGAGACATGTTCGAGTGCTTCGGCACCGGAACGCCTAAGATCCGCAAGCACGGGGACAAGGTGGCGTGGTCAGATACTATGACGGCGCTCCTTGCGTTGCGAAAAGCCGGGACTATCGGCGAGGTCGTCAATTTTATCGCCGCTCAGCCGCACATGCGCTTGCCCGAGGCTGTGGAAGATGTGGAACGACGCTTGGCCGATTCCGGTCCCGAGCCAGTCGAAGGGGAATCCCGGATCGACATTAGTGATTTGAACGGTCTCATCGAGTAGGAAATTCAGGAGAAACGATCAGGAAATGTCCATCGCCTCCGTCTCATGATCTGTGGTTCTTACATTGCATCGCTGTCGCAGTGATGAGTCAACCGATCGAGCAGCGCGGTTGTCATCTTGATCTCGGCGCTGAGCAGGTCGCCTACAATTCAATTCTTGAAAATGAGTGGGTAGCCACGCTCTGCGCGTGTTTGCTGTCTCTGTTGCAGATGTAGCGGCGAACCGCTTGTATCGCTGCTGTGCGGCATCGGTTACACTGCATTTATGGGACTCAATCCATTCCCTTATGAGCAAGTTAAGCGCCGTATCCTTGTGTTACGAAATGCGGTTAGCTTTCACTACAAAAAATACTTGGTCGCGTCTATGTGCGTCTGTCGATCCTACGCGCGGAAATACATCTGCGAAAGACAGGCCCGATCAAAGTCCTCATTGATAACTCGGCGCTCGGGCACGGCATCACCCACGAGACGGCATGGATGAATACCGGAAAGTTCTTGTGGGGAGGACAGATGCCGGTAGATACAGGGTACTCAACGCGAATTCCTGTCCATGCATCGGATAGTTCAAATCGCATCTACCGCGAGGTGACATTGTCTCGTCGGCATTGCTGAGTTGGCTAAGCGGGGTCATATAGAACTCGTCACCTCGGCAGAGCTGCAGGCTGAAAGGTGGAGGCAACCGATCGGTCGTTTCCGAGGATATGGCATGCAGGACCTCAACGTATTTGATAGCATCCATATACCCTCAGTCGATGGTCACCATTTTGATCCTGTTGATCCCAAAGCGGCCCAGCAAACACGTCTCTCAAGGTCCAAAGCCGAACCTTTTGCGACCCTAGCCCAGCTGCTACCTAAGAAAAGTAACCTTGATGCGTGGCATATTCATACGGCGCACAAGCACGGCCTGTACTGCTTCCTGGTGGTAGATTTTCCGCTGACTGACAACTTCAAGCGTGCTTCGCAACGCAAAGAATTCCCCCGGCTTAACACCAGATTGATACTACCATCCGAACTGGCAGCCGCGATTCATCTACGACCTATCGAAACCTTCGCCATAAGTTACCAGGACTCAAGCTGGTTTGTGCATCCGGAGCTGAGTTCGCCCGACAATAAGAGAACATCACCGAGACAAGGCATCGTCCATTTTAGTCCACTGGAGCAGCCAGATATGCCCAGACCTGAACCGCCACTGGAAAAAGCCGAGTCGCCCGTCAATGTCCTGCCCGCTGTTGGAAAAATGATGGGGGCTCGATCCACGCGATCCAAACGCCACTCCTGTTCGCCCGAGTGAGGCGAACAAATGTTAGGCGGTGAACGTTCAATTGTCAGGCCGCCTTCATAGCTCTTACGAGCGATCAATCGGCTCATTAAGATGAACAACCTCTTTGACAACGCCATCCAATCAATTCAAATTGGTATCGAAGATTTCGAGGCAAACGATCCGAAACGCGCGCTGTCAGCGGTGCGCAATTTCTATGCAGGCGCAATCCTGCTCGGGAAGGAAGCCTTGGCTCGAGCAGTGCCGAAAGACGCTTTCGAAGATGTGCTTGCCGAGCGTCATAAAGCAGTACCCGATGGGAAAGGCGGAGTACGGTTCTTAGCCAGCGCCAAGACGATTGATTTCAACGAGATTGCTGGGCGTTTTTCCGCATTCGGCCTGAAGATTGACCGCTCTTCACTTGCCGAGTTGAATCGGGTTCGAAATGACGTGGAGCACCTGTACACGCAGGTAAGTCACGACAAGGCGAGGGAGGCGATTGCAAAGGCGTTTCCGGTTGTCATCGATCTGTTTCGACAGATCGGCGAAGAGCCGCACGATCACCTCGGCCAGAGCTAGGTCACGATGCTTGCGGTCAAAGCTATCTATGATCGAGAGCTGCGCCAATGTATAGAGACCTTTGACGGAGTCGACTGGCAGTCCGAGAGCCTTGCCAAAGCAAGCCGACCTTGTCCGAAGTGCGGTTCGCATCTGGTCTATCGGATAGACCAGTCGAGATCGGAAGCTGGCTTTGCCGATGTCCAATGTCGTCAATGCGGTGAGAAGACTGACGCTGTTGCGTTGATGGAAGCGGCTCTTGATGCCTACTTCGAAGCAGAGAGCCATTGGGCCGCCAAGGATGGGTTGGAAAGTCCATTAGGCATCTGCCCGGAATGTGCCACCAGAACCTACATCTGCTGGGAAGAGGAAAATCAGTGTATCAACTGTCACCTGGAGCTCGACGCCTGCGCGAGGTGCGGCGAAGCACTCACCCCCAACAACGTATCAGACGAATCCAGCTCTCTCTGCGGATATTGCGCCAACCTGATGTCCAATGATGATTGAGTGATACGCCCGGCTTAGTCGAGAAGATCATGAGTACTAGCGATAACGATCTCACATTCGTCAAAGAGGAAATCGAGCGGCTGACGAAAGATGGCGTGCTGGGCTTCTACACTCACTTCGAGGTCACGGAAGTCGTTGCCTTCCGCGACCGTGATGCGCCGCCGCTGAACGTGTTTTCGATTTTTGTGGCCGAAGACCGAAGAAATATCCCCAGCACCGATGCCAAATTCCTGGGCCCTCGGATCAGGCTCAAGCAGGTGAGGGATTGGAATTTTGGCGTTTGTCGTTATCTCCGACCGATCTCCGAAATCTTGAATTCCTTGGCATCGTTCCAGACGACAAAGGTGTGGCAGCCGTCTGGAGAAGCGCTCAGGATCGGGCCATTGGTTGCAATGCCGCCGCGGTTCGTGTCGGCTGACACGACGGTCATTGTCCCGTGGAACAATGTTTTTAAAGAACAATTTCTGGAACGGGTCCTACGTGGTTGAATTCGCCGATCCGGACAAGGCGGAGCTAAAGCTATTCTTCGATAGCCCGCCCATACTACAAGAACTGTCTGAACAGGTCCAAACGGTCGCGCCGATCGGGCTCGCGAGCTTGTCCGATCGTCTTGGAAATCTTGCTTTTCAAATACCTATTACCGCGCTTACGGCGACCTTCGCGCATCAGCGATTGTCTGGTGACGTCGTCGTCTCTCTTGGTTGGCATCCGAGAGCCAAGTCACGCAAACTCCGCGCCGTTTGCGACATGCAGTTTGACGATACGCTCACTGGATATGCCTCCGTCGAGGTCAACGGGGACCGCGCGATAGTTCCGACAGCCTCCGGGCAGGGAATGTTGCGCGCTGCATTCTGGGACGAATAGAGCCGCGTTGTGCAGGCTGCCACTGGAAGTAGTCCTTTTATTGAGACGGTAGTCGCCAACATGCGCGTAATCGATCCGGAACCACGAGTGTTTAAGATTCCAGGGCGGACCGGCGCGTCACAATCCGCGAGAGTTGGTCTTTTCCGGTCAAACAAAAACGTGGTCGAGGCAACCAAGAAAGACAGGGACGACCTGTGGGCAAAGCAACGCATCTATCGCGACGAAGCCGCGCGTCTATCACGCGAACGTCGCTTCGTGCAATATCGCCCGACGGGCCCCCAGGCGGTTGCCCACGAATCCGCATTGAAGGACTTGCATTTCCTGTTGTCCCGCTATGGCGAAGGTGGCGTCTGGCTGTGGGATCCCTATCTTACGGCAAAGGATGTTCTCGAAACGCTCTTTTATTGCCCGCACAGTGGGGTTGAGTTGCGCGCTCTGACCCGCGGCAGCGGAGATCCCTGATGCCGATACTGAAGCCCTAGAAGCCCTGACGCATCATCAGGCGTTTGCCGCCGCGCAACGCGCTATTTTCGACAACGCTCAGTCAAACTGGCACGGCATTCGACTTGAATATCGAATGCGCTGTGACACCGCAGGCTGGCCATTCCATGACAGCGTCTGCAACCAATTCTCGCTGTGACGCCTGCCGCAGCCGGAGAAAACCGGGTGCAAGAATGCATAAGCCTCCTTGGCCACGGCGATGCCTGCCAGTTGCTCGGAGAGCTCTCGCCCGCCGCTGCATGGCTTCCGGTTCTCACCGAAAGACGTGTGTTGGACCGTGGCAGAGACTTGCCCGGCGAATGGATCGCAAAGCACATTGGCGATCCTGCTATGATTCAGTCCTGTGCCGCGCTGGATTCGTTCGATGATCAAGTGCGCTGGCATGTCGGTCGCGCGCTGGAAACCGGGCAGGCTGGCATATCGCCGCTTCAGACGCGTGCATGGCGTTTGATGCTCGCGGCAAAGCGGCCGACGCATGACGGTTCGATTGACGATAGTTGGTTTCAGACTGTTTCGGTGATCAAGCGCGGACAGGCTGATTTCGGAACGCGCAAGCTGATTAGCCGGACTTTGCGTCCGCGCCTCGCGATCAGCAAGATCATCTCTTTTCAGGATGATGCCGCCGATGCGGCTGCGCCTGAAAGGCTAGGCGATCTTCTGCGTCTTGAGTTTCGATCCTGCAGAGTATCCGTCTGCCACGGACATCCTAGAAGTGTGGGCAAAGAAGATCGAGCAGGAGCTGGCGCTTTTCCGAACTCTTGAGCGCGCGCTGATGGACGCCCTGGAAGAGGCCGATGACCTCGGATTTCTCACGGACTGGGATCGGACCAGTTACGATGTGCCATCGGTCGCGCCCCACCCGCAAAACGCCCATCGGCAGGGTTCTATCCAATCACCCGCGCTGTGGCCGATCTCTGGACCCCCATCGCAACGCGAGATCCGGTGCGCGCCCGCAGCCTCGTTCGAGCGTGGGGCGATGTGCCTTACTTGCTCCTCAAGCGATTGGCGCTGTTTGCCCATGAACATTCCGCTTTTTCGCCGGCCGAGGCCGCGTCAGTCGTCAGTGGCCTGGAAGACGCGGTCTTCTGGGGAAATGCCCGCGTCGAGATCATGCGCCTTCTCGTCTCGCGCTGGTCGCAATTCAGTAACGCCGATCGTCTGGCGATCGAAGGACGAATCCGCGCCGGCGAGCCTCGGTACCTCTACGCGGCGGGTGCTTTCGACAACGAGGATAAATGGCAGTCAATCCTCGGTGATTCAATCTATCGGCGTTTCAAGCGTATCGAGCTTGCAGGCGTGACGTTGGCGGCGGAGAGCCAGCAACTCGTTGCCGCGATTGCGGCGCGGCACCCGAGCTGGAAGCCGGGTTCGGCAGACCGCGATGATTTTTATTTCTGGCATGAAATTCGTTCAGGACCAGATGGTCAGCCCGGATTGCTAGCCAATATCGCAGACGAGCGGCTCGTGCAGGAGGCGATGCGTCTCCAACGCGAGCAATACTATGAGCAAGGCGATGTCTGGCGCGTATTCTGTGCGGCCGATCCGGAGCGGGCATTGCACGGCCTTGAGCTTGAGGCCGCCAACGACCGATGGGACCCGGAAGCATGGCGTTGCCTGCTCTCGGTCGCCGCCGACCACGGAGAGGCGGTATTTCAGCATGCACTGGCCGATCTGCTCCTGCGCATGCCTGCAGCTTCGTTAGGTCAGACATTGACGGCGGTCACTTCATGGCTTCAGCGCAGACGCGACATCCTGTCCGCCACAGATATATCAGACGGTGCGCGTTTGCTGCCACTTTGGGATCGCTGTGCCGATCTGGCATATTTGCCCGAAAGGGAAGCCGATGCAGCCGGGAAGAACAGCCGTGATCTGGCGACTGAAGCGCTCAACAGGCCAGGAGGTGTACTAGCCTGGTCGCTGTTCGATGCGCTCGGCGCGCCAGAACCCGAGAGGGATACGGGCCTCGATCCGGCGCTACGTCCCCGGTTTGACCGGATTGCCACGGCTGAGGGACGGCCGGGATTGTTGGGAAGAGTAAATCTAGCACGGTCGCTTGCCTATCTCGATGCCATCGATCCCGCTTGGGTCGCAGCAAACCTAGAGCCGCGTCTCGCCTGGAGTCACCCGGAAGCTTTGCTGCTCTGGCGGTCTTACGCGGGAGGTGGCATTGGCTCGCCACGGCTGTTTAACGCGTTAAAACCCGCCATGCTGGCTGCATTTGAACGGCAGGAACTTTCCGATGACGAACTCGAGGGACTGATTCCGAAACTGCTTAGCGTCGCCGCATGGCATCAACGCGGTGAAGAACCGCAATACAATCTGTCCGCTGCGGAGGTTCGGCGAGCCTTGGCCGTCGGACCGCCTTCGGCGCGACGTAACGTGTCCTGGAATCTCTGGCGCATGATGGAGAAGCCACATCGTGTTAAGGGGGCTGCCGATGGCGATGAAGGTGCCGTTGTTGACAAGCCAACGTGGTGGCGCACCGTGATCGGGCCGCTCTTTCGCGATATCTGGCCACTCGACGCACGGCTCCGGTCCAAGAGCACGACGCGGAATTTCGTCATGATGGTGCTCGAATGTGAGGCCGCGTTTCCCGAGGCCGTCGAGGCCATTCTTGACCTAGTCGTGCCATACGAACTCCACCAGCTTGCACACTCGCTGCGGCTAGAGGACAAGCACAGCGCCTTGGTTCAGCAGTATCCACGTGCCTTTGTCAGGCTGGTCAATGCACTGATCGAACCGACGGCTGTTCGTGTCCCAGGTGATCTCGGGACCTTTCTGCAAGAGTGCGTTGCTGCAGATGCCGCTGTGGCTAGTGATCCTGCCTATGTTCGCCTCAATGGTCTTCGGCGGCAGCTTGGTGCTTAGGGCTGGGCTGGATTGCTGTTTTGTCTGCGCAAATTAGCCTTAGGGCTCTCAAAACAGGCACCTCGAATACGACGCCAACCACGATGTTTTTCCCTTGCGGGCGCAGTTCTCAACGCCGGCAGCGCAAAGATGCATCGATCCTATCGGGGGGGCGGCTTGGGTGTTCTGGGTTCTAGGTCACGCCGCGAGCGGGAAGGGGGACCCGCACTCCATTATATTTATCCAGGACCACGACGGCTCTGTTTTACGACGAAGTAGTTGCCGTCGCCATCGCGATCGATGCGACGCTTCTTGGCCCGGATGTGATTTCGAAGCATCAGATAGAATGCCTTTGTATCGTCTTCCGGTACTTGGATGGCTTTGGCGATTTCTTCGCGAGGTACCGGAAGTTCGGCTGTGATCATGAAAGAAATCGCCTCGTCGAACCAGGGCTCGTTTTTTGCCGTTTGAGCGAGAGCGGACTATTGGTGCGCGGCGCTTTCTTGATGATTTTCTCATCGCCGAACCCATGCGGAAGGGGACGGTCGCGTCGCCACCATCTGCCGTCTGGCATCTCATAAAGAACATCGGAATTGGTGCGTCTAAGCTCGCGCGCAATACGACGGTCGCCCGTGAGCTTTTCGTGCGACTTTCCTAGGCGCCTATATATCTCCGATGCTAAGATCGGTTTGGAGATCAGGGGGCGCGCCTCGGTGCTGAGCATGCGCTCGACAACGTTCGGGAGAGTATTCTGCCGAACGCTGCCGTGCTCCGGCTGAATGGGAGACCGACGAACCCGCTTTTCGGGTTCCGCGCCGCCGCCGGCAAAATTCGGCACGGCGAGCGCCGCCGCGAATGCGAACCGCCAAGTTTCCTCTGCGAACTCCATCAATTTATGGCGGGCGAGCCCGGTCGTACCGCCTTGTACGAGTTCGGTCACTTTGCGCGTGATCGCCACGGGCAGCGTCGTCGCGTTCGTCATCAAGCCTCGATTTGAATCTCTCACAGTAGTCGTTCTTACAGGGGCTTCCGGATTCGATAAAGGCGGTCCTTGCGCCAACAGCCGCGATCGACTCCGAACCGCCCTGGTGATGAACTCCGGGTCGTAACACCTACGGAAGGATTTGCGACCGCTGTGCTGGTGCGCGCAGCTTGTTATTGCAAGCGCGCACCGGCGGAGGCGACGATGACCAGTCAGAGTTTCTCTAGAATGTGTTTGTTCACAACTTATTCCGGAGAGATCGGCCATGACTAGCCGTTCGTTGATTGCAGTGATCTTCGCGTAACAGGCGGATTTCAGAGTGCTTTCCGACAGATATTGACTGGCCCCCGGAGTGGTTCGATTGGAATTAGCCCCTCACATTGCCTGACCCGCTCAACACGTTTCTAGCCGGTTCTGCGAAGCACCGACGTGATCCAGCGATATCCGTAGCGGCCATATTGACGGCCAGGTTCAATGATGTCGGCAGTTAAAGTCGACTCGTCATCAAGCGTCGTCGGAGTCTTGCGCTGCATTGATCGATGCTGCCCCAGGATACGGCACGCCCGTTTCTTTGGTCATAGCTCACTGAGCTCAACGGCGTGGCTTTAAACCGAGTGAGCATCTCGGCATGTAGTAGTCGGACTGGCTCTAGCGGGGAGCGCGGTAGGGGATGACTCGGAGCGCCGTGAAAGTGTCTTATGTTGATTTCGTGGACAATGTGTCCTCGGCAAGATCAATCAGATGCCGATTGAGGGCTGAATCGACCCGGAATCGGTCGCGAACGGCTTTGGCATTCAAGTTGCTATGCAGTCTCCAGTGCAAATGAGGGAGGCGCATATGCCAAGAATTTTATCGAGGAGTTTGCCGATAAATCTCACCGCCGTACTCGCCATAACGACCTTGCTCGGGTCGGCTGCGGTCGCTCACGCCCAGGTGTCCGATGATGTTGTGAAGATCGGTGTTCTTGACGACATGTCGGGGCCCTATGCCGATATTCAGGGGCCGGGCGACGTGGTCGCAACCAAGATGGCGGTCGAGGATTTCGGCGGCAAAGTCAACGGCAAGCCGATCGAGGTGGTGTCCGCAGACGTGCAGTTGAAGGCCGACGTCGGTGGCGCGATCGCGCGTCGTTGGTTCGATACCGAAAAAGTAGATGCTGTCTTCGGTCTTGGAACCTCAGCCGTCGCTCTCGCCGTTCAGGCTATCGCTCAAGAGAAGAACAAGGTTTCGATCGCGACGTCGGTCGGATCGACAGTGCTGACAGGGAAGGCCTGTTCGCCCAACGGAATTCATTGGGTGTACGACACCTACGCACTCGCCAAAGGGACCGCGACCGCGATGATGAAGCTGGGCGGTGCGGATAGCTGGTTCTTTCTGACCGCTGACTATGCTTTCGGCCATGCGCTGGAGCAAGACACAGCCGGCATCGTCAAGAAGAATGGGGGCAAGGTGGTCGGAAACGTTCGAGCTCCGGTTAACAGCCCCGACTATTCATCTTTCATACTGCAGGCTCAGGCGTCGAAGGCTCAGGTTGTTGGGCTCGCGGTTGCGGGGGCCGATGCCATCAATTCGATCAAGACCGCATCGGACTTCGGTCTTGTCGCCGGCGGTCAAAAGCTCGCCGGTCTATTGGTTTTAATCACGGATATTCATGCTCTCGGTCTGAAGACGGCTCAAGGGCTGATGTTTACCGAAGCCTATTACTGGGATCAGAACGATGAAACGAGGGCCTTTGCCAAACGTTTTGCCGAGCGTCACGGTGGCAAGCCGCCGACGATGTTCCAGGCTGGCATTTACAGCGCCGTCACGCACTATTTGAAAGCCATCAAGGCGGCTGGCTCCGACGAAGCCAAGACGGTTATCGCGGAAATGAAGAAAATCCCCGTCAATGACTTCATGACCAAGAACGGCAGCATCCGGGATGACGGACGAATGATGCGGGATATGTACCTGCTTCAGACCAAGAAGCCTTCGGAATCGAAGAGCGAATGGGATCTGATGAAGGTCGTCGCGACTATTCCCGCCGAGGATGCGTTCCGGCCGCTTTCTGAAAGCGAATGCCCGCTGATCAAGAAGTAGGGGCGGGGGCTGCGGCGGAAGATTGAGGGAGTCTTCCGCCGCAGTTATGTCTGTTCGGCATTCTCGATTGCGGCCAGTTTCTTGTAGAGAAACGAGCGCGAAATGCCGAGGCGTGCGGCGGCTTTCTTCTTGTTGCCACCGCAGGCAGCGATCGCATCCCTGATCTGTTCGTCTTGAACGTCTGAGATGACTTTTTTCAAGCCTCGCGAGGGGCTCGCCGGGGCTGCAATCGAAGCTCCCAGAGGCTTCTCGGAGCGTCGCGGCGTTTCCGACAAGTCCTGAACGCCGATGGTGATCCCGTCTGAGAATACGAATGCGCGCTCGATCTCGTGTTGCAATTGCCGGATGTTGCCGGGCCATGCGCGTTCGGTGAGTTCCGCTAACGCGTCGCTACTAATTCGAGGTATCGGCCGAGCGTGCCGATAGGCAATTTCCTGAAGAAACTTATCGACGAGCAGCGGAATATCGTCGATCCTTTCGCGAAGCGGAGGGACTTCGATGACGATGGGTGAGAGGCGATAGAACAGGTCGAGGCGAAAGCCGCCGTTCTCCACCATCGACTGCAAATCCTTGTTGGTGGCTGAAACCAGACGAAAATCGACGGGGCGCGAACAGGCGCCACCGATTCGTTCGATGATCTTGTCCTGCACCACGCGTAACAGTTTCGCCTGAACGTCGAGCGGCATGTCGCCGATCTCGTCCAGAAAGATCGTGCCGCCTTCGGCTTGTTCGAACTTGCCCTTTCGCCCTTTCTTGTCGGCGCCGGTGAAGGCGCCGGGCTCATAGCCGAACAGTTCCGATTCCACGAGGTTGGGCGGAAGCGCCGCGGCGTTGACATTGATCATCGATCGGTCGCGGCGTGGACTGAGCTGATGCAACGCATGAGCGACCAGTTCCTTACCCGTACCGCTTTCGCCGCGGATCAAAACCGGAATCTCGAGCGGGGCGACCTTGATGATCTGCGCGCGAAGTCGTTGGACAGCGGGGCTTTCTCCGATAATCTGCTCAAGCCCGTAGTCGCGGGCGCGAAGCGTTGCCGTCTCGCGCTTGTAGAATTCCAGTTCGCCTTCGAGCGTCTTAATGCGTTGGCTCAGCGATTCGAGTTGTTGCGGTCCCTTGAACATTACGCGCCCGATGGCTCCGAGAACGCGTCCGTTACGCTTGATCGGAACCCGCGAGACGACGCGTTCGGCGCCCTGCATGCGTTGAATCGCGCCAACTTCAGCTTTTCCGGTCGCGACAACCTCGTGAAGGCGGGTGTTTTCGATGACTTGCTCGACGGGTCGGCCATTTCCTTCGCCGAGCTTCAGACCGAAAAATGCTTCGTGGATCGGCGATATGTAGACGAGGCGCGCCTCGTCATCGACGATCGTCATGGCGTCGAACGGATCCGTCAGCAGATACTGGATGATGTCCCATGCAAAGCTGACGCTTCCGATGAAATGCAGCAAAGCATCGCCCGGGGCGCGGCTGATGACCAGAAGTTCTCCCGATTCCGTCGCCGCAAGCAGAATTGCGTAGGCGTGACGGTCCAGATTGAGGGTTGTCAGGCGAACCTCTCGCAGTTCGCCCATCCATGCGCGATCAGTGGTCAGCGCCCTGATCCGAGGATCAGAGCCAAGGCCGGTCGAGAAGACGGCGTGTCCCTCGTTGTTGAGGAAAGCAACGCCAGCAATCTGAGTTTCTGTCGACATTTCTTGTGTCCGCGTCGAGGACACTTCAACATGCCCTTGTGTTAGATGCAAGGACATCAATTCACTCTGAAAGACACTTCACGTCGGACGTTTGCTTGAGTGCCCTGTGAAATCTCGTGATTTGTGCCGGTGAGCACGGTGGCGACGACTGGCACGCAAGTTGCGTATCTCACGCCAAACACCGCAATGCGGTGTGATACCTGACGAGATCGGCATGCGACCATTCCTCACGCTCCATTCCCCGGCAGATGCGCGGCGCTATTACCAGCAGGGACTCTGGAGGGACGAAACCCTCTACGGCCTCCTCAGCAAACATGCCGATGAGCGTCCCGGCGATATTGCACTTCAGGATGGGCGTCGCTCGGTGACTTGGTCCGAATTGCGGGAGTGGGTGAACGGTGTCGCCGGTAACCTGCGCGAGTTCGGCCTCACCGGAGGAGATCGCGTTTCGATCTGGATGTCCAATCGCGTCGAAGCGATCGTCATGTTCCTCGCCTGTGCGCGGGAGGGCATCGCCTGCAATCCCTCGCTTCACAAGACCTTTACCTGTGCCGAGATCGTCGAATTGCTGTCGTCGCTGTCGGCCCGTGCGCTGCTGACCGAGGCAGGTTGGGGCGCGGATCGTTCTCGCGTTGATCTCGATGCGATGCTGGTGAAGCTGCCGCACGTGAAGATGGTGTATACGCCCGAAACTTTGCCGGGCCCCGCCATCAATGCCGCGCCGCCATGCGGCGATCCGGACAAGATTGTGTATCTGGCGTTCACGTCGGGAACCACCGGTTCACCGAAATGCGTCATGCATTCGGATAACACGCTGCTTGCGAACGCTCGCGATCTGGTGACCGACTGGCGGCACGGGCCGGAAACCGTGCTGCTGTCGCTATCGCCGCTGTCGCATCACATCGCTTGGGTCGGGGTCGCTCAATGGCTGGTGATCGGCGGACGTTTTGTCACCGACGATCCGCCAGCCAACATGAGCCGTATCGACTGGATTCAGGCGACAAAGGCGACCTACGTTCTCGGTGTTCCCACACATGCGATGGACGTTCTTGCCGAGCAGCAGCGGACAGGCCAGCGCCTCGGCGACGTCTCCGTCTTCTATATGGCGGGATCGCCGATTCCGCCGGTCACGGCTGCCGCCTTTCTCGAGCAAGGCATCAAGCCGCAGAATATCTACGGCATGACCGAGAATTCATCACATCAATACACCCATCCGGACGACTCCGCCGATGTCATCGTGCAGACTTGCGGCCGTGGCGGGCGTGCCTATGAGGTGCGGCTGTTCGACCCGGCGGATTCGGACAAGCAGGTGAAGCCTGGCGAAGTCGGGCAGATCGCCGGTCGCGGCGCCGCGCTGATGCTGGGCTACTTCGATAACCAGAGCGCAACGGAATCCAGTTTTAACAAGGACGGCTGGTTCCTCTCCGGTGATCTCGGCATTCTGGATCAGGCTGGAAATCTGCGCATCGAAGGCCGCCTGAAGGATCTCATTATCCGTGGCGGTCACAATATCTATCCGTCGCATATCGAAGCCGCGGCGGTGCGTCACAAAGATGTCGGGCGCGTTGCCGCATTCCCGGTGCCGGATGATCGTCTCGGCGAACGGGTTTGTATCGCGGTATCCGGAACGATCGAGCCGGATGAACTGTTACGGCATCTGCGGGATCAGGGAATCTCGAAGTACGACATGCCGGAGTACTTCGCTCGCGTGGATGAATTTCCACTCACGGCGAGCGGGAAAATTCTCAAGCGCGAGTTGACGCTGTGGGTGCGCCGCGGAGAGCTGGTGCCGTCGCCCATTCGCGGGCCGGTGGCGGCTGCGAGTTAATGGCGGCGCAGATGACACGGTTGCCGCTCAAAGATATGCTCGTTTTGGATTTCAGCACTCTGCTGCCGGGACCGTTCGCCACCTTGATGCTGGCGGAGGCGGGCGCAACGGTGATCAAAATCGAGCGGGCCGGAAGCGGCGACGAAATGCGCGGCTATGAGCCCAAGCTCGGTGACGACAGCACGAACTTTCAGCTTCTGAACGTCGGCAAGAACAGCGTTGTCGTCGATCTGAAGGCAAAGGATGCCTTCGAGCGATTGAAGCCGCTGGTTGCACGGGCCGATATCGTCGTCGAACAGTTTCGCCCGGGAGTCATGGACCGTCTGGGATTCGGTTATGACGCATTGCGCGCGATCAACCCCAGGCTGATCTATTGCGCGATCACCGGATGGGGGCAGAGCGGTCCGAAATCGACCGTTGCTGCGCATGATCTCAATTACATGGCGGACGCCGGCCTGTTGGGACTCAGTTGCGGCAGCGATGGCGCGCCGGTGGTGCCGCCGGTGCTGGTTGCCGATCTCGCTGGCGGCGCATATCCGGCAGTCGTCAATATTCTTCTCGCCCTTCTCCATCGCGATCGGACCGGCGAAGGCGCCTATCTCGATATCGCGATGGGAGAGAATCTCCTGCCGCTGGCCTATTGGGGGCTGGGCAATGGGCTCATTGCCGGGCAATGGCCACGTAGCGGCGACGCGTTGGTGACCGGTGGCAGTCCGCGTTATCAAGTTTATCGCACGTCGGACGGTCGTTATCTCGCCGCCGCGCCGATCGAAGACCGCTTCTGGGACAATTTCTGCGAGTTGATCGAACTTGCGCCTGCGCTGCGTGATCCGAAAGCGGATCCTCGCGAAGCGATCCACGCGATCGCCGACATCATCGCAAGACGTTCCGCCGATGCATGGATGGAAACCTTCGGGGGGCACGATGTCTGTTGCTCGATCGTTGCCAGTTTGCAGGAGGCTGTCGCCGATCCGCATTTCGCCGCGCGCGGCGTGTTCTCGCGCAGAATCGAAGTGGAGGGAGCATCGGTCCCCGCACTGCCGACCGCGATAGCGGCGTGCTTCCGTAGTCCGACCGCGCCGGCGGCGCCGCAACTTGGCGCGCAAACCGAAGTCTGGCTGAAAGCAGAGGCGGTCTGATGCGCGCATATCAGGTCGTCGAGTTCGGCCCGCCGTCCGCCTTGCAGTTGAAGGAGGTCGACGATCTCGTGCCGGGCGAGGGCCAGATCGTCGTCGATGTGGCGGCGGCGGGCATCAATTTTCCCGATGTGCTGGTCGTTTCCGGGCGCTATCAGATTTTGCCGCCGCGCCCGTTCGTGCCCGGCAAGGAGCTAGCTGGCACGGTGCGCGCGGTCGGTGCGGGCGTGATCGGCTTCACGCCGGGCGACCGGGTGCTCGGCCAACTCGAGCACGGCGCGTTCGCCGAGCAGGCGGTTGTGAATGCCGCCGACGCGTTCCATCTGCCGGACGAGCTGGGCTTTGCCGACGCGACCGCGCTCGGGCTGGTTTATCAGACGGCCTATTTCGCGTTGCTTGACCGCGCGGGACTGCGCCCCGGTGAAACCGTGCTTGTCGGCGGCGCGGCCGGCGGCGTCGGCATTGCGTCGATGCAGTTGGCGAAGGCGTTCGGTGCGCGTGTGCTGGCGGCCGTGCGCAAGCCTGACCAAGTCGACTTCGTCCGCGCGCACGGCGCCGATGCGGTGATCGATGTCGGAAGCACATATCTGCGTGACGATCTGCGCGCGCAGGTTCTGGCGGCGACCGACGGCCGTGGTGTCGATGTCATTGTCGATCCGGTCGGCGACGAATTCTTCAGCGCAGGCTTGCGTGCATTGGCGTGGTGCGGACGGCTCGTCGTTATCGGCTTTGCCGGCGGCGCCATTCCCTCCGTCAAAGCCAACTACCTGCTGGTGAAGAACATCAGCGTCAGCGGCCTTCAATGGAGCGACTATCGCGAGCGGATGCCGGAGCGGATGGCCGAGGCGCAGGCGGACATCTTTCGGCTTTGGCGCAGCGGCGTGGTGCGTTCACCCGTCACGCAAACCTTCGCTTTCGAAGAACTTCCTGCGGCGCTCGAACTCATCGAGAAAGGACGCATTCGGGGCAAGGCTGCAATCATTGTCAGGAGCGTCCCGTAGATGGTTTCTCAATCCCAAAATCATCCGTTGGATGCCGCATCATCGGCGTTGCCGTGCGATGCCCTGCCGTTAAAGACGCCCGGCACCGGCTTTCAGTTGCTGGCCGGCGTTCGCGTGGTCGATCTCACCACGTCGGTGGCGGGGCCCTCCGGCACCATGTTGTTGGCCGACATGGGCGCCGAGGTCATCAAGATCGAGCGACCCTCGGGTGGCGACGATGCAAGGTCATGGGGGCCGCCGTTCCTCGCCGGTGAATCGCTGTGGTTCGCGGCGGTCAATCGCAGCAAGAAAAGCGTCGCGCTAGATTTCTCCGACGCGACGGGCCTGGAGCTGCTCTACGATCTGATCCGGCAGGCCGATATGGTTTTCGTCAATCTGCCGCCGCGCGTCGCGCGCAAGCTGAAGGTGGACGCGGACACACTAAGACAAGTGCGCCCGGATCTGATCTACGTGTCAATCACCGGCTTCGGCATGGCCGGCGAGCGCGCCGACTGGACCTGCTATGACCTGATCGCCGAGGGCTATTCCGGCATCATGGACCTAACCGGCGCCGCCGGCGGCGATCCGCAAAAAATCGGCGCTCCCGCCGCTGACATGCTTGCCGGACAGGACGCCGCGTTTGCCGCCGTCGCCGCGTTGTATGATCGTCGCACGACGGGCAAGGGTCATGTGATCGACGTCGCCCTGGTCGATTCGATGACGCGTCTGCTGTCGTGTCGCCTCATGTCGTATCTCGGTTCGGGTGAATCGCCGACGCGTTCCGGCGGCACCGACAGCGTGATCGCGATCTATCAGGCGTTCGAGACCGCCGACGATCCCATCGTGCTGGCGCTCGGCAACGATAATCTCTGGCAACGCTTCTGGATGGCAGTGGGCGATCCGGATTATGCCCGAACGCCCGGATTGCAAAGCAATGCCGAACGACGTCAGCATCGGTCTGAAATCGTCGGCCGTATTGCGGCGCTATTACGTAGCAAGCCGCGAAGCCATTGGCTGGATGTGCTGCGCGAAGCCCGGATTCCGGTTGGACCTATCAACAATCTCCAGCAGGTTGCGACGGACGACGCGATGTTAGCGCGAGGCATGTTCTATCGGCTCGCATCCGCCGACGGGCGCATCGTGCCGCAGGTCGGGTGCAGCATCGTTGTCGACGGCGAACCGGGATTGGCGCGAAGCGCGCCGCCCAGGCTTGGAGAGCATACCGACGATGTGTTCGCTGATTGGCTCCGAATGGGCCACGGCGACAGCCGCAATCCTACCAATCAGGATTCACACGAGAGGACATGACATGAGCTTCAATACGATCATCTACGAAGAGGATGGTCCGATCGGCACCATCACCTTGAACCGGCCCGAAGACGGCAACATGTTCACGGTCGAGATGTGTCATGAAATTCGTGATTGTATCAACGCGATCCGGCGCGAAACGCGCACCCGGGTGATCGTCATCACCGGCGCGGGCGAGAAATTCTTCTGTATCGGCGGTCGCAAGGAAGGCATGGAGAAAACGATGCTCTATGCCGGTGTTCTCCCGACCCTCGAAATGTACGAATCGATCGATCGCCTGCAAAAGCCGGTGATCGCCAGCGTCAACGGTTATGCGGTCGGCGGTGGCCATGTGCTGCATGTCGTGTGCGATCTCACGATCGCCAAGGAAAGCGCGGTGTTTCGGCAAGTCGGCCCGATGATGGGCTCGTTCGATGCCGGTTACGGCACCTGGTATCTCGAGGATCTGATCGGCAAGAAGCGCGCCAAGGAGATGTGGTATCGCAATCCCAAGCTCTCGTCGCGCGAAGCGCTGGATATGGGCCTGATCAACAAGGTCGTTCCCGACGACAAGCTCAAGGAAGAGACCCGCAAGTTCGCGCTCGAGATCGCGGATCGCGGACCATTCGCGCTGGCCTCGATCAAGGCCGCGTTCAATGCGCGACATGGCGGAGTGTCGGGCCTCGCGCGCGTGGCGCACGACCTGTTGCTGCGGCCTTATCTGGACACGGACGAAAGCCATGAATTGTCCGCGTCGTTTGCCGCCAAGCGCCGCCCGGATACTTCGAAGTTCGGGAAGTAGCGCCATGGTGGTCGAACTCTCCCAAGCCGACGACTATGCGTTGCTCCGGCTCAATCGGCCGGAGGCGCTGAATGCACTGTCGTTTGCGGTCCTGCGCGATATCGGCGCAGCGCTTGACGAGGTCGCGACTTGGAAGGTGCGCGCCCTTGTCGTCACCGGCGCCGGCGAAAAGGCATTCTGCGCCGGTGCCGACATCAAGGAGTTGCGCGGCCGCCCGATGATTGAGTGCAAGCGCGGCGCCGAGTTCGGCCAGGCGGTGTTCGCCAAGCTGGAGCGACTTCCATTTCCGTCGGTGGCGGCGATCAATGGCTTTGCGTTCGGCGGCGGCCTCGAACTGGCGCTGGCCTGTACTTTCCGGGTGGCGACCCCCAACGCGAAACTCGGGCTGCCTGAAATCAAGCTCGGTCTCATTCCCGGATATGGCGGAACGCAGCGCCTGCCGCGCGTAATCGGCGAGGCGAGAGCGCTCGATATGATTCTTCTCGGGCGAACCGTCGGCGCTGAGGAAGCCGAGCGCATCGGCCTTGTTCACCGCATCGTCACCAGCAGCGCGGTGGTTGGTGCCGTGGCACTGGTGCGTGAATTCTCGTCCTACAGTCTGCTTGCACTTGGGTTCGCCCGGGATGCCGTGACGCGCGCGCTGGACGTTCCGATCCATGAGGGACTGAAGATCGAGGCCGATCTCTCGACGTTGGCTTTCGGTACGTCAGACGCCGCCGAAGGCATGGCGGCATTCTCCGAGAAACGGAAGGCAATTTTCACCGATGAGTAAAGGACAGGTCGTCGTCACGGGGGGCAGCCGGGGAATCGGCGACGCCATCGTGCTGGAACTTGATCGGCGCGGCTTCGATGTCGTTGCTCTGTCGCGCAGCGGGCAAGCCTCCGCCGGTGTCGGGATGGTCTGCGATATGACCGACGAGCGCTCGATCGCCGAGACGATCGCCAACGTCGGGGCGCGAGGCCCGATCATCGGCCTCGTCAACAATGCCGGCGCACATGAAGCAAAGCCGAGCGCCGAACTTTCGCTGGCGGAATTCGAAGCGGCGATGCGTTTGAATGCATCGGCGGTTCTGGTGACTAGTCGTGAGGCCTATCCTTATCTGCGGCAATCCGGCGACGGATTGATCGTCAACATCGGCTCATTCTTCGATCGGCTGGCCGTGGCCAGCAACCTTTCTTACTGCGCTTCCAAGGCTGCAGTCGCCGCGATTACGCGTTGTCTCGCATCGGAATGGGCGCGGGACGGTATCCGTGTGCTCGACGTGGCGCCGGGCTACATCGAAACCGATCTCAATCGCGATTTTCTCGCCAGCGAAAAATCCAGAAGCTGGCTCAAGCGCCGCGTTCCGGTCGGCCGTGCTGGTCAGACGGACGAAGTCGCGCGCCTCGTTGGTGCGTTGTTCTCCGAGAACATCGCATTCCTCACGGGTGAGACGATCTACATCGATGGCGGGCAAGGAGCCAACCTCTGATGAAGATATTCGATGCGCTGGAGCAGGAGCGAAGCTGGAATGAGGACGAACGGCTGCTGCTCGATCAGGTTGACCGGCTGGCGGCTGAGGTGATTGCACCCAATGCCGCCAGGATCGACGAAAGCGGCACGTTTCCGTGGGAGAATGTCGAGGCGATCAATCGATTGGGCCTCAACGCGATCTTCGTTCCGGAAGCCTATGGCGGCGCGCCGATGTCGTTCCGGCTGTATCTCGCCGTCGTGCGCCGCATCGCCGAGGCCTGTGCGTCGACCGGAATCATCTACGCGACCAATTTCCATGCGATGAAGCCGCTGATCGAATTCGGATCGGAGGAGCAGAAGGCTCGCCTTCTGCCGCGCATCGCCGAGGGCGGGCTGGCGGCGCTGGCGATTACCGAGGAAAGCGCGGGCTCGGATGCCACCGCGATGAAGACCCGGTTTCAGCCGGACGGCGACGATATCGTGATCGATGGCGCGAAGATCTTCATCACCAATGGCGATGTCGCCGATCGCATTCTTCTCTTCGGGAAACATGCCGGGATCGATGATCCGCGCCGTGCGATTTCCGTGCTCGTCGTCGAGAAAGGCACGCCAGGATTCGAAGTGCTCGGCCTCGAGAAAAAGATGGGACATCGTGGCTCGTCAACGGCGGCGCTGCGGTTCGACGGTTGCCGCGTGCCGGCTGCGAATCTGATCGGCCGGCCGGGCGATGGCCTTTCGATTCTGCTCACGTCACTCAATCGGTCACGTCCGAGCATCGCCGCGCACGCCATCGGAATCGCGACGGCAGCGTTCAAGGACATGACGGCCTACATGAACGAGCGCAAGCAGTCCGGCCGGCGCATCATCGACTTTCAGGCCAACCAGTTCATGTTGGCTGATGTCGCCACCGATCTCGCGATGGCCGAACTCTGGCTCGATCATCTCGCCGGCCGGATCGACGCCGGCGCGCAGGACTTCGGCATCGAGGCCTCGATGGCCAAGATGCGCGCATCCGATATCGCCAATCGTATCGTCACTGAGGCCGTGCAGATGCACGGCGGCTACGGCTATTGCAGCGACTTCCGTGTCGAGCGGCTGATGCGCGACGCCAAGATCACTCAGATCTGGGAAGGGACGAACCAGGTCCATCGTCAACTCATCGGACGGAGCTTCGCGACCAAATGACAAGAGCGATCAAAACTGTCGGCGTTTGCGGCGCAGGCGGCACCATGGGGGCGGGCATCGCGCTGGTCGCGGCGCGCGCCGGCTTCAAGACCATCTCCTTCGATATGTCGGAAGGCGCGCTGGATAAAGCGGCGAAGCAATCGGTTGATTTTCTCGACAAGTCGGTCACGCGCGGCAAACTGAATGCCGACAAGCGGGACGCGATTGTCGCTGCGATGTCGCGCACCACCAGTATCGACGGGCTTCGGGATTGCGATCTCGTCATTGAGGCCGTGTTCGAGGATCTTTCGATCAAGCGCGATTTGCTGGGGCGGCTCGATAGCGCGTGCGCCGCGGACGCGATCTTCGCATCGAACACCTCGACGCTGTCGATCACCGAGATTGCATCCGGTTCGAAGCACCCGGAGCGCGTCGTCGGGATGCACTTCTGTTTGCCAGCGCAACTGATGAAACTGATCGAGATGTCTCCGGGAATCCTGACCTCGGAAGAGACGTTCAGGTCAGCATGGCAATGGACCGAAGCCTGCGGCCAGATGCCGGTGAAGACACAGGATAAGCCGGGCTTCATTCTCAACGCGCTGCTGGTGCCGTTCAATAATGACGCCATCCGTGCGGTCGAGGCCGGCGTTGCCGCGCCCGCCGATATCGACCGCGCCATCAAGGTCGGCCTTGGCTACAAGATGGGCCCGCTGGAACTGCTCGACCTGATCGGTCTCGATACGCAGATACGTCTGTGCGAGGCGTTCTACCCGATCACGCTCGACCCGCGCGCGGCGACACCGCCGCTGTTGCGGCGAATGGTTGCCGCAGGCCTGCTGGGGCGCAAGTCCGGACGCGGCTTCTTCGACTACCAAGGCAATGCGATGTTCGGAGCCTAAGCATCATGACGTACGCGATTGAGAAAAACGGAGAGAGCCGCTCATTCCCAGATGGCGACGCGTTTCTGAACGGCGCGGTCGGTCGCGATCAGGCCGATATCGTTATCTATAGCGGCGTGCAGTTCACACCGGATTCCCGCAAAGCTGCGATTCTGATCGAGCTTGGCGCGGAATGTCTCGGAGATCATATCAACGAGGACAACTCCGAGCATGAGAATGTGCTGGGGTTCGCGCGCTATCGCAACGGCGGCGACCCGCCGTCGCGGTTGATCGAACTGGTTCGGCATTCGAAAACAAGCGAGTCCGCGATCGCGGCAGCGCGCGATCTCTTCGCGGCGGCGGGGCTGGAAGTGTCGCTGTGCAACGACCAAGCGGGGCGCATCATCAACCGGCTGGTCGTTCCCAAGTACAACGCAGCGCTGCGCTTCCTCGATGAGGGATTGGCGACCCAAACCGATATGGACCTGACCTGCAAGCTAGGTCTTGGTTACCCGGACGGCCCGATCGAGCGCGTGGTCCGCGGCGGTCTGGCGTCTTACTATCGGGTCACCAAGGACCTGTTCGATGCATTCGGAACGCCGGCCTTTGCGCCGCCGCGGCGCGCGCGGATCGCGTTCAAGAAAGCGGCAACCTGTTCTGAGACGGCCAAGCGCTAACAGGAATCTTACAGGACAACATTCGGGGGCACCGCCATGAACTATACTGATTTCCAGCATCTGAAGTTCGACCAGTAGCCCGATAGCGTTATGCTCATGACCCTCAACCGGCCAGGTCGTGAATGCGACCAACGCCCGACTGCATTGGGAACTGACAAAGATCTGGGACGTGATGAATCATGATCCAAAGGTGCGCATTATCGTGGTCACTGGTGCGGGGGATCGTGCATTCTCGGCAGGCGGCAATCTGTCATGGATATCCGAAACCGCCGGTCATCCGGATCGGGTCGCCGAAAATCTCAAGAAGGCGGGCGATATCGTCTTCAATATGCGGCCTGCGAGAAGCCGATCGTTTCAGCGATCAACGGCGTGGCAGTGGGAGCGGGACTTGCCGTCGCTTTGATGGCGGATATCAGCATCATGGCAGAGGAGGCCAAGATTACCGATGGTCACGTCCGTATCGGCGTCTCGGCGGGTGATCACGCCGTTATCGCATGGCCGTTGCTGTGTCGGATGGCGAAGGCGAAATATTATCTGATGACTGCGGAGTTCGTTGACGGCAAGGAAGCCGAGCGGATCGGGCTCGTAAGCCTGTGCGTGCCGCGTGCACAGTTGCTGGACAAGGCGATAGCTGTTGCCAATAAGCTGGCGAATGGAAGTCAGCACGCGATCCGCTACACCTAGCGATCGCTGAACAATTGGATGCGCATGTCCCAGTCGGCGTTTGACGCGTCGCTTGCCCTTCAGATGCTGTGCTTTATGGGAAACGATATCAAGGAAGGGCTGCCCGCAGTTAAGGAAAGGCGTGAGCGTCGCTTTCCCTCGGCGTCGGACGCGCCAGTTCAATAGACTGGCACGGCGCGGGGTTGATCGAGTTTCTTGGTGCCGATCAACCTCGCAGCATCAGTCATGATTCATTTCCGATAGTCTTTTGTAGAGATATGATCGTGAGATTCCGAGGCTTTCGGCTGCGCGCTTCTTGTTGCCGTTGAATCGGGTCAATGCGTCCCGAATGCTTCGGTTCTCGACTTCGTCGAGCGTCGGCAAGCCAGCGTCGGACGATTCCGACGCTATGCTATGTGCTGCACCGGATTTGTCTTCCTTCGAAGCTGTCGTCGTCTCCGTCAGGTCCTGCGCGCTGATCGTGCTGCCGTTGCAGAAAACGAACGCGCGCTCGATCTCATGTTGAAGCTGGCGGATGTTGCCGGGCCACGGCCGCTCCATCAGGATCGATAGCGCCTCGCTATCGATTCGCGGCACGGGCCTGGCGTGACGATACGCAATATTCTCAAGGAATTTTGAAGCCAGAAGGGGAATGTCATCCAGCCGCTCGCGAAGCGCAGGCAGTTGAATGATGATCGGCGATATCCTGTAGAACAGGTCAAGCCGGAACTTCCCCTCTTCGACGAGTGACTGGAGGTCGCGATTGGTGGCGGAGACCAATCGGAAATTCAATTGGCGCGCTTTGTCGCCACCGACACGTTCAACGATACGATCTTGCAGCACGCGGAGCAGCTTGGCTTGTACCTCGAGCGGCATGTCTCCGATCTCGTCGAGAAAGATCGTACCATCGTCCGCTTGTTCGAACTTTCCCTTGCGGCCGCGTTTGTCGGCGCCGGTGAATGCTCCCGGTTCGTAACCGAACAACTCCGATTCAACCAATGTTGGGGGCATCGCCGCAGCGTTGATGGCGACCATCGGGCCATCCCGTCGCGGGCTCAAGCGATGAAGCGCATGCGCGACCAGTTCCTTGCCGGTTCCGCTTTCGCCGCGAATGAGCACCGGAATTTCGAGCGGCGCGACCTTGATGATCTCAGCCCGAAGCCGTTGTACGGCAAGGCTTTCCCCGATGATGCTATCGAGGCCGTATTTTTGAGATTTAAGGCTTTCGGTTTCTCGTTTGTAGAAAGCGACCTGTCCTTCAAGCGCGCGTATCCGCGCATTGAGAATGGCGAGTTGTTCAGGTCCCTTGAACATCGCGCGACCGTAGGCCCCGAGGATCTTGCCATTACGTCGGATCGGGATGCGGGACACAATACGATCGGAGTCAGGCATGGTGCCGACTTCGGCCTTGCCGGTTTTCACCACCTTATGGAGTCGTGTTCCCTCGACAATGTCTTCGATCGGTCTTGCCCTGGCTTCACCCGCCTTGAGGCCGAAGTATTTCTCGTGGATCGGCGACATGTAGGAAATGCGTGCGGCGTCATCGACGATGATCATCCCCTCGAACGGGTTCGTCAGGAGCTGTTCCAGCATGTCCCAAGCGAAATCGACGCTGGTGAGGAAATTGATGATCGCTTCTCCGGGTGGATCGCTCACGATAATGACGTCGCAATCAGCCATCGGAATCACGATGACGACATAGGCATGACGGTCGAGCGTGAGTTGGTTGACTCGGCGGAGTCGGGCTTCGCGAATCCAGACGGGGTCAAGCGCGAGAGCCTTCAATCGCGGATCGTTGGCGATGCCGGAGGCAAAAATGACCCTTGAAGCGCCGTCCGATAGCAACAGCCCGTGGAAGTCCGGAAGCCGGTGGTCGGGCATCTTACCCTACTGCTCTTGTGAATTGTATCCATTGAGGACAGTTAAGCACGGAGCATCCGCGCTGCTCAAGCAATTTAGCCACTTAGTGTATGCAGGGGAGACAGAACATATTGCGGTGCTCTCCTGCCGCCCGATGATTTGCGCTAAATCTTCCACGCTCCGGCAGTTCTGAAATCCTCGATCGCTCCGACGGCGATCCAACTTCCGTCGGCACAGGCAAAGTCGTCATAGAACAGTGCGCCGCTGTCGAGGAGATTTCTTGCGCGCGGACCACCGGAAATACCCGCCGCAATTCTTCCGATGTCGCTGCCGAGCAAGGACAGCGCGCCATCAACGATGGCGGCATCGACCACCTGACCGCGGCGCAGTGTGCTGAGCACGCTCACCGCCGGATAGAGCGATCCGGTCAACCTTGAGAACCTTGCGCCCACGATTGGCGATCTGGAGTTTGCGGGGGCGTTCGATACCGAGTTTCGCATCCTCTTCGCGGTCGAGGCGCAGGACGTTGGCGCCGCGATCCGCAAGCAGCATCGCGCAAAAAGGCGCCAGCCCGATTGCGGGAAACTCGATCACGTTCAAGCTTGCAGCGGTCCCATGCAATCTCCCAATCGATCGTCCAGTTACAGCGAAGCCTAGAACAGAACGTTGCTTTCATAGAGCGATTTGATCTCTCGCTCCGTTCGTCCGAGAGAGGACACGATGGCGTGGGAGTGCTCACCCAGGCCGGGGACCATGCCGTTAGCCGGGATTTCATGAGGTCCGGGACACCCGGGAATCGCGGCAACCGGTAGCGAGCCAAGCCCGGCGAACTTCACGGTCTGATAGGCGCCGACGGCCCTGACGTGATCGTCCGCGAGCCAGTCGGCATACGTATTGATCGGGCTTGCCATGACGCCGCGCGCCAGCATCAGAGTCATCCACGCGTCGGTGGTGCGTTCGCGCAGTTTCCGCTGAAGCACGTCGTTCATCGCCTTGCGATTGGCGTTGCGCAGATCGATCGAACCGAAGCGCGGATCGATGGCGAGTTCCGGACACCCAAGCACGTCACAGAGAGTTTCGAAGTTGCGTGCCCGCATCGCGCTCAGAAGAATGTGTCCGTCGGATGTCTCATAGACGCCGGAGGGCGAGTACAGCGGTCCGGGCGTCGGTCCTTCCGCAACGGCCTCCATCAGCTTGGCGGCCTGCATGGCCGCGGCGCTCTGCATCAAGCTCATGTCGATGAAAGCGCCTTCACCGAAGCGCACCTTGCGCATCAGGGCGGCGCTGACCGCCTGAAAGCCGTACAGGCCTGTCACCGTATCGATGACGACCATGTTCTGCCGGTGCGGCTTGTCCGACGACCCGTTCATGACCATCATCCCGGAGTAGGCCTGAATGACGCCGTCGACGGTGGGACGCTCGCGATTGGGGCCGTTTTGGCCGTAGCCGGAGACGGACATGTAAACGACGTTGGGATTGCTTTTGGTCGCAGTCGCATAATCGAGGCCGAGCTTGGCCGCGACGCCGGGCCGAAAGCTTTCGATGACGACATCCGCGGACGCCATCAGGTCACCGGCGATCTGGCGCCCTTTCGGTTTCGCCAAGTCGATGCCGATCGAACGCTTGCCGCGGTTGAATGCCACGAAATGAATGGTGTTGTTGTCCAGGGTGCGGCCGAGCACGCGGCCCCAGTCACCTTCCGGAGGTTCGATCTTGATGACATCGGCGCCGTGCAGCGCGAGGAGCATCGCAGCATGTGGCCCGGCCACGCCCTGACTGGCATCGATGACCCTGAATCCCTCGAACGCTCTTCGCATCTGCAATAGTTCTCCCTGAAGCTGAATTACGCCGCTCCGCGATCTTTGCATTTCTCGTGCCGCCGCAACACGCGCGATTTGCGAAGGGGGCTGCCGATAGTTGTCCACGCGGAAAACATCTGACTGCGAAACTGTTGCGGGTAACGACACCACCTCCTGGAAATGCCGCGGGCGAGCCCCGGTCGGGAGGAAATTCGCCTTGGCATGACCTTTGCGAAGGTGCGCCGAAGAGGGGTGCGTCGAAGAAGGCGCGATCGAAAGGGAGGATTTTGCGTTGAAATCATACAATCATTGGATGCTGGGCCTATTGTCGTTGTTGGTGGGCGTGGCTCATGCGAATGCGGGGGATCTGCACGGCGTCACCGCGACCGAAATCAAGATCGGCCAATCCATGCCCTACAGCGGGCCGGGCTCGCACTACTCCACCATCGCGAGAGCGAACGAAGCCTATTTCAAGATGATCAACGATGCGGGCGGCATCAACGGTCGCAAGATCAAGCTGATCAGCCTCGATGACGCTTATAGTCCGCCGAAGACGTTCGAACAGACGCGCAAGTTGGTCGAACAGGACGACGTGCTGCTGATTTTCGATACGCTGGGGACGGCGACGAATGCAGCTATTCAAAAGTATCTGAACACCAAGAAGGTGCCGCACCTTTTCCCGACAACGGGCGCGACGCGCTTTGCCGATCCCAAGAACTTTCCGTGGACCATGGGATGGCAGCCGAACTACCAGCTCGAGGGTCGGGCTTTCGGCTCCTACATTCTGGAGAATCATCCGAATGGAAAGATTGCCATCCTATATCAGAACGACGACCTCGGGCGCGATTATATCAAGGGCCTGCGCGACCGGCTAGGTGCGAAAGCCGATTCCCTGATCGTCAAGGAGTTGAGCTACAACATCTCCGATCCCACCATTGACTCCCAGGTCGTGACGCTGCAATCGACCGGCGCTGACGTCTTCATGAACTTCTCGACGACAAAGTTCGCCGCGCAAGCCATGCGGAAGGCACACGAACTAGGCTGGAAGCCGGTGCAGATGCTGGCGACCGTTTCGGCATCCGCGGCCGTCCTGAAGACAGTGGGCCCGGAAGCCAGCACGGGCGTTATGGCGTTGCACTACCTTAAGGATCCGGCCGATCCGCATTTGGCGAACGATCCCGCCTTCAAGGAATGGCTCGCCTGGATGAAGAAGTATTATCCATCGGGCGACGTCACCGACGAATTCAATGTGCTCGGCTACTCGAATGCCCAGACCCTGGTGCAAGTCCTCAAGCAGTGCGGCAACGATCTGTCGCGGGAGAATCTCATGAAGCAGGCACAGAGCCTGAACATGCAACTTCCGATGGTTTTGGACGGAATTCCGCTCAAGACGAGTGTGACCGAATACGCTCCGATGAAGAACCTGCAGATGGCGCGCTTCAACGGCAAGGGCTGGGATCACGTCGGACACGTGATATCCGGCGAATAACGCTTCAATTCCTTGAAACTGTCGTGAGGGAGAGCCTGCCATTACGCGGGCTATCCCTCTTGCTTTCATCCGACGCAAAGGGAAGTCTACTATTTACGATTGGCGGATCCGACGAAGTCCGCATCGCGGCGCTCCACCGCCGCGCTCAGCCCTTCCTTGAACTCGCAGCTCGACATCGCCAGCGCCTGACCGAGGCCCTCGAAGGCAAACATGTCGTGAAGACCAGTTTCGAAGCTGCGTGCCATCAGCAGCTTGGCCAGTCCCATGACTTCGGACGGGCCTTTGGCCAACCGATGCGCTTCGGCGAGCGCTTGTTCCTTCAATTTGTCATTGGGGCACACCTTGGTTACGAGGCCCTGTGCGAAAGCTTCCTCGGCGGTCCATGTCTGGTTGCCGAACAGGAACGCCTTGGCGCGCGCCATGCCGATCAATCGGGGCAGATGATACATGATGCCGATATCCGGAACAGCGCCGAGGCGGAAAAAAGCCGCCATGAACTTCGCATCCTCCGAGGCAAACAGAATGTCCCCGCAGAGCGCGAGCCCCATGCCACCGCCGGCGGCGTGGCCATTGACGGCAACGACCATCGGCTTTTCCAGCGTAATCAGCGGAATCAGCCAGTCCTTCAACGCGGAGAAGCGACGGTGCACCGACCACGGATCGGATGCGACCTCCAGCATCTTGAAGTCCCCGCCGGCGCAGAAACTCGGGCCATTCGCGGCGAGCAGCACCGCGCGGACATCACGATCTTTCGAGGCCCGCTTGATGGCCTCGCCCAATTCGTCTCGAAGGTCCGAAGTCAGTGAATTTCGTGTCTTCGGGTTGTTGAGTGTAACGATGAGGACAGTGCCGTCGCGTTCGAGTTCGATCTGTTGGCTTGCCATGTATTTGCCTTTTGTTTTGAAAACCGAAGAAAGAGGGAGCAAGCAACGTGCCGGACGCATGAATCAGGCTTCTCTGTGTGATTGCGATGCAGGAATATGAATAGGTGTCCGTACTGACGACACCAAGGTGCTGTTGTGTGTCTCGCGCGAATACGCTCAACCCGGCAACGGCGATGAAAGCGGGGTTGTTGCGCGAATTGAAGCGTTGGCATGGCTCTTGCTGTCTAGCCCGTGTAATGCGGCGCCGCAATCAAGCGGTGCGCACACGGGAAACGTTCCTTGTCGCAGGATATCGTCCAATTCGAGACGCAAGGTCGCGTCGCGATCGTCACGCTCAACCGACCGCAGCAGCGTAACGCGCTTTCGATCGAAATGCGCGCTGAACTGGCCCGCCAGCTAGATCGGGTCGACGATTCCATCAGCGTGGTGGTGATCAGGGCTTCGGGAGCGGCGTTCTGCGCCGGTGCCGATCTAGGCGATGTGCCCGATAATCCGATGGGTTGGCGCGACCGCATTCTCACCGCGCAAGCTCATCATCTTCGTCTCGTCAACATGAAGCAGATCGTCATGGCTTCGGTTCAGGGCGCGGCGTTCGGCGGCGGTGCGTCGCTGGCATTGGCGGCGGATATTCTTGTCCTTGGCGAGAATGCGCGTCTTGGATTTCCGTTCGTGCATCTGGGTGTCGTTCCGGATGGTGGCGCCAGTTTCCTGTTGCAGGCGAAAGCGGGGCCGGCGGTCGCGCTCGACGTGTTGCTGACTGGCGGAACCATTGCGGCCGACGAAGCGCGTGCGCTGGGATTGACGCGGCGCGTGATCGCCGACGCCCAACTCGAGCAAGAGACGATCAAGCTCGCCGAAAGCATTGCCGCATTGCCGTTCGAGGCGCTGCAACTGACCAAGTCGCTGTGCGCGCAGTCGTGGGCGGACCGGATGGCCGGCTCGTTGCGGCAGGAAGCGGATTCGTTCGGCCTCGCGACAGCATCCGAAAGTCACAAGGCGGCGCTCGCCGCCGCGAAATCCAAGCATAGCAAGGCAAAGTAAAATGTTTGCGTCGGACCTGTTGAGAGATCGTGTCGCGCTGGTGACGGGAGGAGGCAGCGGTATCGGCCTTTCCATCGTCGAGCAATATCTGGCGCTTGGCGCCAAGGTCGCGATGGTGAGCCGGAATCCGGAGCGGCTCGCTGAAGCGACCTCCGCGCTGAAACAGCGCGGGCTTGATAATGTCATGGGCGTCCAGGCCGACGTCCGAAACTACGAACAGGTTTCCGACGCCGTGCGCGCGGTGGTGCATCGGTTCGGATCGCTGGACATTTTGGTGAACAATGCGGCGGGAAATTTCTTCTGCCCGACGGCCGCGATGTCTTCGAACGCATGGAAGACGGTCGTCGATATTGATCTGAACGGCACGTTCCACGGCTGCCGCGCCGCCTATGAACATCTCGATGCGTCGAGCGGCGGCGGTTGCATCATCAATATCATCACCATGCAGGCGCTGTCGGGATGGCCTGGTGCGGCGCACGCCGCGGCCGCAAAGGCTGGAATTTTGTCGCTGACGCGGACGCTGGCTGTCGAATGGGGCCCGGACAACATTCGTGTGAATGCGATTTCCCCCGGCCCGATCGGCGATACCGAAGGCGCGCGGCGGATCTATGAGGAGCGCGGGCGGGCCGAGCAGGAGCGGAGCCGCGTTGCATTGGGCCGATTCGGCAAGAAGCAGGAAGTGGCGAATGCCGCGGCGTTTCTTGCATCCGATCTCGCCAGCTTCGTCACCGGCGAAAACCTGATCGTCGATGGTGGCCGCTGGCTCAAATACGTCTCCGAGACATAGAACTGGAGCAGAGCGTTGACCAAAGAACTTCCAATTCCCGTTACGAATGCGGATTCATCTGCCTACTGGCAGGCCGCCAAGAACAACAAGCTCATGCTGCGCCGATGCAAGTCCTGCGGCGAAGTGCACTTCATGCCGCGCTATCTGTGTCCGGCTTGCTGGTCGGAAGACCTGGAGTGGTTCGAAGCCAAGGGCAAGGGCAAGGTCCACAGCTTTTCGATCATTCGTCGCGCTTCGTCGGCGGCTTATGCACCGCGCGTTCCCTATGTCGTCGCGCTAATCGATCTCGACGAAGGGCCGCGCATGATGAGCAACATCGTCGGCGCCGATGCGCTCGATGTCGCGATCGGAGATGCCGTGACCCTCGAGTTCGAGGAACGCGGAGACGCGAAACTGCCGCAGTTCGCGCGCGTGCGGGGTTAATCATGAATTTCGAGGAAAACGAGCAGCAGAAATTGCTGCGCGAAACGACGATCGCGTTTGTCAGGCGTCATTGCCCGCCGGCAAGCGTGCGTGCCTGGGATCGCGCCGGTGAGCTTCCGGAACAGGTCTATGCGGCGATGGCGGAGGCCGGGCTGCTGGCGATGATGGTGCCTGCTGCCTATGGCGGCATCGGCTCTCCGATTGCGGATTGTGCCGTCGTTCTCGAGGAGGTCGCGCGCCCGAGCGTCGACTTTGCAACGCGGCTGGCTCTGATCGGCTGGGGATCGATGATCCTCGGGGATTTCGCCAGCGAGGAGATCAAGTCCGAGATTCTGCCGAAAGTCGTCCGCGGTGAGATCAAGCTGTCGTTCAGTCTCACCGAGCCGGGCTCCGGATCGGACGCGGCGTCGCTTCAAACCCGGGCGCGGCGGGATGGCGACGATTACGTCATTTCGGGACAAAAGCTCTATTCCTCCGGCGCACACGCGCCCAACAACATGATCGTGCTGGCCGCGCGAACCAATCCGGACGCGGAGAAACACGCGGGTATTTCGCTATTCCTGGTGCCGAACGACTTGCCGGGCATCATCATCAACCGGCTCGACGTCGTTGGGCGGCGGATTCTCGGCCTGTGCGAGGTGTTTTTCGACGAGGTACGGATTCCGAGCCGAATGCTGATCGGCGAAGAGAATGCCGGCTGGAAGTACATCATCCGGCATCTCGAGCGCGAGCGCATCATGCTCGCGGCGAATTATCTCGGCAATGCGCGCGCGGCAGTCGAGGACGCCATTCGTTATGCCGGCGAGCGCAAGCAGTTCGGCAAGCCGATCGGAAAATTCCAGGCTATCGCGCACATGCTGGCCGACATGGCGACCGATCTCGAAGCGGGGCGTTGGATGACGGCATCGACGGCCTGGCGCTACGATCAAGGTCTGCCGTGCGTGCAGCAGGCTTGCATGGCCAAGCTGTTCGTTTCCGAAATGCTGATCCGCGTCACCACGCTCGGCATGCAGGTGCTCGGCGGCGCCGCCTACACCTACGATCATGACATGCAGCGCTATTGGCGCGATGCGCGTAACGCGACCATCGGCGGCGGCACCTCGCAGATTCAGCGTGGATTGATTGCGCGGGAGCTTGGGCTGTGACGGAGCTGAAGGGCTATCTGGAAAACCGGACGCAATTGTTCGGCCGCAACGAGCTCGATCGGTTGATCAACCCGTCGAGTATCGCGATCATCGGCGCGTCGGAAACCGCCGGCTCGTTCGGGGCGCGGACCATGGAGAACCTTGCCAGCTTTCGCGGCAAGCTGTTTCCGGTCAATCCGAAGCGTAGTCAGATTTTCGAATACACAGCGTATCAGTCTATCGAAGCGATACCGGATGTGCCCGACGCCGCCATTATCTCGGTGCCGCAGGAGCAGGTCATCGATCTGGTGAAGCGCTGCGCCGACAAAGGCATCGGCGGCGCCATCGTTTATTCGTCGGGTTTCGCCGAACTCGGGATCGCCGCGAGGATCGACGCGCAACGCCAACTCGCGGAAATCGCTGCGTCAACGGGAATGAGGATCATCGGTCCGAACTGCGTCGGTATCATCAATTTTGCGTCGACCATCGGCATGCATTTCATGCCGAAGTTCAACGAAATGCCGATCGTGTCCGGCGATGTCGGTCTGGTCAGCCAGAGCGGCGGTCTCGGCTACACCATCATCCAGAGCCTGCAACGCGGAATAGGCTTCTCGCACTTTCTTTCGGCGGGAAACTCCTGCGACGTCGACATCTGCGATCTCATCAATTATCTGGTTGATGACGACGCAACCAAGGTGATCGCCTGCCTGTTTGAAGGCATTCGTGACGGTGAACGCCTGATTGAAGCGGGACGTCGCGCGCTGGCGGCGAATAAGCCCCTCATCATCTACAAGATGGGACGCAGCGACATCAGCAAAAAGGCGGCCCTGTCTCACACCGGCACCCTGGCCGGCTCCAATGCAGCTTATGAAGCAGCGTTCCGGGAGATCGGCGCGGTCGTCGTCGACAACTGGGAGGAGGTGCTGGAAACCGCTTGCCTGTTCGCGCGGGCCGGTGTGCCGAAAGGTCCTGGTGCGGGCGTGATGGCAAGCTCCGGCGGAGCGGCCGTCATTTCCGGTGACAAAGCCGAGGAATTCGGCGTCCCGATGCCGGCACCAGAGCCGGAAACCATTGCCAAGCTGACGAAGCTGGTGCCGGATTTCGGCTCGGTCGCGAACCCCACGGACATGACCGCGGAAACGCTGAAGAGCTTCGATCTGTACAGTGCCTGCATTCGCGCTTTTGCCGATGATCCCGGTTACGGCGTTGTGGTTGTGCCGATGCTGTCGGCGCAGAAACCCATTACCACCGAACGCGCATTGCATCTCGATCGCCTCGCTGAAGATCTCGGCAAGCCGATCTGTTTGGTGTGGTTCAACGAGTGGCTGGAAGGGCCGGGAAGCGAGGTCTACGACAAGAGCCGTCGGATTTCGATGTTCCGCTCGATGGCGCGTTGCATGAAGGCTATTCGTGCCTGGCTCGACTATCACGATAGGCGGGCGAATCTCCTTGCCGCGACTAGGACGCGTCTGACCTCGTCTGCCTGCCAGCAACAGGTTCTCGACGAACTCGCGGCAGCGGGTGCGCGGCGTGTCTTGAGCGAAGGCCAATCGAAGAAGTTGTTGAGCATCTACGGCATTGCGGTCAATCGCGAGGCTCTCACGCAATCGGAAGACGAAGCGGTATCCGCGGCGGAGCGGATCGGGTTTCCGGTCGTACTCAAAGCGGACTCGTCGGACATCCCGCATAAGACCGAGGCGGGTGTCGTACGGCTCGACGTCAAGGGCGCCGATGCGGTGCGGCGTGCCTATGCCGGGATCGCGGTTGCACTGAAGCAGCAGCCCTCGACGGTCAAGGTCAACGGGATTGTCGTGCAGGAAATGGTCGAGGCTCCGATCGAGATGATGATCGGAGCGTCCGTGGATACTCAATTCGGGCCGATGATCACATGCGGCTTCGGCGGAACTGCTGTCGAAATCGTTCGCGACGTCCAAACCCGGCGCGCGCCGGTGAGTGAAGCCGAAGCGCTGGAGATGATCCAGTCGCTGCGCGGCCGCAAGCTGCTGTCCGGCTATCGCAACGCGGCTCCCGCGAATGTAAGCGCCTTCGCGCAGGCCGTGTGCCGTGCGTCCGAACTGATCTGCGATCTGCAAGACCATGTGGCCGAGCTGGATATCAACCCCGTGAAACTGTCGGCTGCCAATGCAACCGCTGTCGATGCGCTGATCGTGCTGCGTGAGAAAGAGGATAAGCAATGAACAAGTCAGCTTCAGGCCGGGTCGCGATCGTCGGCGTCGGCGAATCCGACATCGGCAAGGTTCCCAACATGACCGGTCTCGGATTGAATGCGCAGGCCGCCAAACGCGCGCTCGATGATGCCGGTCTCAAGGTGTCGGACATTGATGGCGTCCTGACCGCGTATTCCTTTACCGAGCCGTATTTCATGCTCGGGTCGGTGCTGTGTGAATATCTTGGCCTCAAGCCGCGGTACAATGCGTCGGTCGTCGTTGGCGGCGGATCGCCCGCTGTGATGCTGAAGCACGCTACGGAAGCGATCCTGGCCGGCAGTGCGGACACCATCCTGGTCTGCGCCGGCGAGAACAGGGCGACGGGTCAATCGCGTGATTCCGCCGTGTCGGCGTTGCTGGCGGTGGGCCATCCGTACTTCGAGCAGCCCTATGGCGGATCGATCCCCGGCTTCTACGCCATGATCGCGCAGCGGCACATGCATGTGTATGGCACGACGCGCGAGCACCTCGCGCATATCGCCGTGAATACCCGTCGTCACGCACTGCTGCATCCCAATGCGCATATGAAGACGCCGATCACCTTGCAGGATGTGCTGTCGGCGAAGCCGATCGCCGATCCGTTGGGAATGCTGGACTGCTGCCTGATCTCGGATGCGGGCGGCGCGTTCATCGTGACGTCGGCCGAGCGCGCCAAGGATCTCAAATCTAAGCCGGCCTATCTGCTGGGCATCGGAGAGCATCACACGCACGAACACATCATGTGCGCGCCAAGCCTGACGGAATTTGGCGCAAAGGAATCCGGAAAACGCGCTTACGAAATGGCCGGTGTCAAGCCGTCCGATATCGACGTCGCGCAGCTATACGACTGCTTCTCCATCGTGCCGCTGATCGAGCTGGAAGAGCTCGGGTTCTGCGAGCCGGGTGAGGGCGGCGCCTTCTTTGCCGACGGCCGGGCGTCGATCGGCGGAAAGCTGCCGATCAACACCCATGGCGGAATGTTGTCGCATGCTCATGCAGGCGCGGCGGGCGGCCTGTTCGGCATCGTGGAGGGCGTTCGGCAACTTCGCGGCGGGCTTGGCCCGCGCCAGGTCGAGGGCGCCGAACTCGCTTTGGTCCACAACGAGGGCGGCATTCTGTCATCCCACTGCACACTCATTCTTGGCAACCAACCCAACTGACGAGAGAAGACAATGAGCAATCAACAACCGCGCGGCCGCTATTTCGACGATTTCGAGGTGGGCCAGGAATTCGAAAGCCCGGCGCGTACCGTCACGCAGACCGACATCATCAATTTTGCCTGCCTCTCCGGCGACTTCAACGAGGTCCACACCAATTTCGAATACTGCAAAACAACGCAGTTCGGCGAGCCGATCGCGCACGGTCCGCTGGTCTACGCGATCATGGGCGGCTTGCAATACGCGAGTGGTATCAACGACGGCACGCTGCTGGCGCTGCTGCAAATCGACAAGTGGCGTTTGCTCGACGCCGTCAAGCACGGCGACACCATTCGCCTGCGCTCCAAGGTCGTCGATAAAAAGGAAAGCAGCAAGCCGGATCGTGGCGTCGTCACTTTCAGGCGTGAGTGCGTGCGTCACGATGGCAAGGTCGTCCAGGAGATGCAGGCCACGCTGCTCTATCGCCGCCGTCCGGCGTGACTATGCGTCGTGCGTGTCCAGGCATAGCCCAGGGATTTGTCGATGACTTCCTTTCAGAATAACGCCGAGTTCGATCTTAGCGAAGACCAAGTGCGGATGCGGGACAGCGTTCTGCATCTCCTGCGCGAGACGTTGCCGGCGGCGAAGATCGCCGAACTGGATGACGCCAGCGAGTTTCCGTTCGATGCCTACGCCGCGCTTGCGAACGCCGGCTGGCTCGGATTGCCGCATGACGAGGTCTATGGCGGCGCCAACGGCAGCTACATGGATCTGGCTGTTCTCATCGAGGCGATTGCCTACCACAACGCCCAGATGGCATCCGCCTATCTGACCACGGTTGTCTATGGCGGAATGCAGCTCAGGTTCGGCGCCAGTGAGAGCCTGAAGGCCGCGCTGCTGCCAAAATTGATTTCGGGAGATTTGCGGCTCGCCTTCTGTCTGACGGAACCGGACACCGGCTCCGATGCAAGCGCCATTCGAACGCGTGCCGTGGCCGACGGTGACGACTACGTGATCGATGGCCAGAAGGTTTACATCACGTGCGCGCACGTGGCGGACTATCTTGTGGTCGCAACCAAAACCGCGCCCGACCAACGGCACCGTGGCATCACGATTTTTCTCGTCGATGCCAAGGCAAAAGGGGTGACCATCCGCCCGCTGCGTGGCCTCGGCCGAAAGATGATCCATACCAATGAGGTGTTTTTCGATCAGGTGCGAGTGCCGGCGACGCATATCCTTGGCGGATTGAATAACGGCTGGCAAAACATCATGCGCGGCCTCAACGTCGAACGGCTCTGCCTCTCGGCGGCGGCCAGTGGTAACTCGCATCGCATCATCGACACGGCGCTGGGATTTGCGCAGCAGCGCGTTCAGTTCGGCAAGCCGATTACCGAATATCAGGCGATCAGTCACAAGCTCGCCGATATGCGCATCAGCGCCGAGATTTCTCGTGTGATGACGTATCGTCTGGCATCGCTGATGGACAAGGGCATCGCTCCCGGTACGGCCGCGGCAATCACCAAGATCTACGCGACCGAGGGCAATTCACGCTGTGCCGATATGGGCATTCAGGTGATGGGCGGCGCTGGCCTGATGATGAATTCGGAGATGCAGATGTATTTCCGCGATTCGCGAATCGGCACCATCGGCGGTGGGACCAGCGAAGTTCTTCGCAACGTCATTGTCAAATCAATGATCTAAAAGGGGGAGGAACGTCATGGGAACTGTATCGCGTCGTTCGTTTGTGATCGGAGCTGGAGCTGTCGGGCTCGGCCTCGGAAAGGCACGCGCTCAAAGCGCCAAAACAATCCGGATCGGCATGCTCCTGCCGATCAGTGGAAATCTCGCGCAGTATGCCGCCAACATGTTCCCGCCCTTCAAGTTCATCGTTGACAAGGTCAACGCCGAGGGCGGCATCAAGAGCATGAACGGCGCCAAGATCGAGCTTGTCGTTGCCGACAATGCGAGCGGTAGCGCGGGCACCGCGAGCGAGGCGCGGCGACTGGTGACTCAAGAGAAGGTTTCGTTCATCGCCGGTCCGCTGGTGACAAGCGAGATGCTTGCCCTCGTTCCGGTGCTAGATGAATACAAGGTACCGGCAATGTCTTTTACCGCCGGTGACAGCCGATCGAAATATCTCTTCACGATGGGATTTCACTACGAGAAGGGTTATGCGGCTCCGCCGGTCGATTTCCTCTCGTACCTCGTGAAGGAGAAGGGGCGCAATATTCGCTCGGTCGCGCTGGTCTATTCGAACTATGAAGCCGGCCAGCAGATCGCGAATTTTCAGGAAAAGCAGGTCGTCGCCGCCGGCATGACGGTTGCCGCGCGTATTCCGGTCGATCGCACGGCGCAGGATCAGACCTCGACGATTCTCCGGATCAAGTCGGCTAAGCCCGATGCCGTCGTCGGTTTGATCCTGACCCGCGAAGGAGTGCTGATGCATCAGGCGCGGGCGAACCTGCGTTACAACGACGCCACCTTCGTCGGATGCGGCGCCGGTTACGCCGACGTGACGCTTTGGCACGAACTGGGGCCGAAGGTGGCCGAGCAGGTGCTGACCCGCAATCTGTTTGCCACCAGTGGATTCGTTTCCGGAATCGATCTGCCCGCCGCCAAGCAGATTCTTACTGAATTGCAGGGTGAGATCGATGCGAAGAAGATGCAGGGACCGATCGGGCATTATCAGATCTGGGGAGCGCAGGGCGCGCGAATGCTGCAAGCCGCGCTTGAATTGGCGGGCAGCGACGATCGTGAGGCGCTTACGGCGGCGTTCAGCAAGGTCAAGATCGCGGAGGGAAGCTCGACATTGTATCTGCCGCGCAAGGAGCTGGCTTTCGGCAGCGACAATTGTTTGACGGATCAGACCGCGCTTGCATTGCAGTGGCAGCCGGACGGCAGCCAGCAGGCATTGTGGCCGGCGCGGTTCTCGCGCGGCGAGCCGAGGCCGTATAGCAAATGAGTACGCTGTCTCCATCCGTTCGCGCATCGCCGACGGCAGGAGGCGATGCACTGCTCACGGTCAGAAATCTCTCGAAACGTTTCGGCGGAGTTACGGCCGTCAATAACGTGTCATTCGATGTTCGTCGTGGCGAGATTCTCGCCGTGGTGGGGCCGAATGGTGCCGGCAAAACCACGCTGTTCGGTCTGATCTGCGGATTTATCGCGCAGGATAGCGGCGAGGTCCGCTTCGATGGCGAGGATATTTCGAACCTGGCGCCGCATGTCATCGCCAAGCGCGGAATGGTTCGCAGTTTTCAGATCGTCCAGATATTCCCCGATCTCACCGTGCACGAGACTGTAGTTGCGGCGGCAATGCTTCATCATCCGTTGCCGGCTGCCCATCGCCTCGCCGATGAGTTGCTGGAAGAACTCGACCTCGCGGCCAAGCGCAACGATCTGGCGACTTCGTTGCCGATCCAGAGCCGAAAGCGCCTTGAGCTGGCGAAGTGTGTCGCGACCCAGCCGAGGCTGATCATTCTCGATGAGGTGATGGCGGGGCTCACCCTGGCCGAGGCGGAGGTGCCGATCGCGGCGATTCGAAAGCTGCGTGATCGCGGAATCACGTTTCTGATGGTCGAACACGTCATGCCGGTGGTGCTGCAATTGGCCGATCGGATGCTGGTTCTCAATTTCGGCGAGATGATCATGGAGGGCACGCCGCAGCAGGTGATGGCGCATCCGGATGTGCAGGAAGCCTATCTCGGGGAGTCGCTCGATGCTTGAACTCACCGGTTTGTACGCCGGCTACGGCGATCTGGAAGTCCTGCGCGATGTCTCGCTGACGATCGGGCAGGGCGAGATCGTCGGCCTTCTGGGTGCGAACAACGCGGGCAAGACCACGCTGGTGAATTGCATCAGCCGCATCATCCCGTGGCAGCGGGGCGTCTGCAAGTTTGAGGGGCGCGACATTTCGCGGCTGGCGCCTCACGAGGTGACCGAATGTGGAATAAGTCAAGTGCCGGAAGGACGGCAGCTCTTTCCAGCAATGACGGTTTGGGAAAACCTCATGATGGGGGGCTTCCCGAGCAAAGCGCGTGCGCAACGCGCAAAGACGATCGAATACGTCTTCGGATTGTTCCCTCGGTTGCTGGAGCGGCGCACCCAATTCGCCGGGACGCTGTCGGGCGGCGAACAGCAGATGCTTGCCATCGGGCGCGCGCTGATGTCCGGGCCCCAATTGCTCGTGCTCGACGAGCCGTCGCTCGGACTGTCGCCGCGTTTTGTGCAGACGATCTTCGAGGCGATGGCGGCCCTGCACCGGGAGGGCCTGACCATCCTGCTTGTCGAGCAGAATCTGAACGTTGCTCTGAAGAACGTTCAGCGCTGCTACGTGCTGGAACGCGGTGAAGTCGCCATCTCCGGGCGCGCCGAGGATATGCGTCACGATCCGGCAGTCCGGAAAGCCTATTTGGGGAATTGACGTGGACATTCTGCTTCAAGCTGTTATTCAGGGCGTGCTGATCGGCAGCACTTATGGCCTCATCGCCTTGAGCATGGGGCTGATCTATAGTGTGAGCGGCATCACGAACTTTGCGCATGGCGACCTGATGGTGCTGTGCATGTTCGGCGCTTATACGCTATTTGCGATCCTCGGGTTGGATCCGTATATCTCGATCCTCGTCATTGCGCCCACGATCGCCATCACGACGTTCCTGTTGTACAAATATCTGATCCAGCCCATTAGTTCGCAGCAACTGATGGTGATCCAGCTTACGCTCGGGCTGATGTTTGTCATCCAGAATCTGCTATTGATGGCTTACGGTGGAAATTTCCAGCGCGTGCCATCGGTGCTCGACGGCGACGTCATGGTTATCGGCGATTTCGCCGTGATCCAAAGTTCGCTGTTCGTCTCGTTCGTCACGACCTGGGTGCTCGCCGCAATTCTGTTTTGGCTTTTGGGGCGTACCGATTTCGGCCGCGGCGTTCGGGCGGTGCATCAGAATGCGCGCGCGGCGGCATTGGTGGGGGTGAATGTCCGCCGCACCCAGCTCATCGTCGTTTCACTGAGCGCGGCGATACTCGCCGTATCGGCATCCCTGCTGGTCTCCGGCCGTGCCATCCATCCGTCTGAAGGGTTGCACTATACCGTTGTCGCGTTGATGCCATTCGTACTGGGTGGAATGAGCAATCTCCTGAGCATCCTGATTAGCGGCACCATCATCGGCGTCGCCGAAACGGTCGGGAACGTCTACCTGAACGGCCCGCTCGGCTTTGCCGTGCCATATATCGTTTTCATATTGATCCTGATCTTCCGGCCCCAGGGCCTTTTCGGGGCGCGATCATGAGCAAAGAAATCTCATACGCTGCTGCACGCGGCTTGGTTGCGGTGCTGACAGTCGGTGTGATCGTGTCTGCGATGCCGGAATACTATTCCGGTATCGCTACCAAGACGCTGATTTTTATCGGGCTTGCGATGGCGTGGAATATCGTCGGCGGAATCGGCGGCCAGCTCTCGCTTGGGCATAGCGTGTTCATCGGCCTGGGGGCACTTTTGCCCGCAGCGATGTTGCTGAAGCTCTCGGTTCCGCTCTGGGTAGGGATCGTGTGTGCCGCGATGATCTCGTCGCTCATCGGTGCGGGGCTATCCTGGCTAACGTTTCGCTTCAGACTGGGGCATCTTTATTTTGCTTTGGTCACGCTTGCAGTGGGTGAACTGGGGCGCATTATCGTTATTGGGACCGAGTTTCTCGGTGGTGCCTCGGGCTTGCTCGTTCAGTATAAGCCGCGGTCCGTCCTTGGGGTTCAACTGTCGGTCGCGACGCAGAGTCTGATCTTCGCGCTTGCTTTCGCGGCGCTTACGATCGCCGTAACCTATTATCTACTGCAATCGAAGCTGGGATTTCGTTTGCGAGCACTCAAGGGCAATGAAGATGCGGCGCAAGCCATCGGGATCGATCTGTTGCGCTCGAAGACCGCGGCAATGGTCATCAGTGCGGTTCTGAGTTCTCTCGGAGGATCGGTGTTCGCCCAATACAACGGGTTTGTCGATCCGGAAGTCGTTGCTTCACCGATCCTGATTATCTCGATCATCCTGTTTACCGCCATCGGAGGAGTTGGGACGATCTGGGGACCGGTGCTGGGAGTGGCGATCTTGTTCCCGTTCGGAGAAGTTCTGCGTGGTATTCTGGCAAATAGTTTGCCGGGACTACACCTCGTGATCTTTGGCGCGACCTTGGTCGCCATCATTCGATTGATGCCAAATGGGTTAGTCGGCTGGCTCAAATCAAAGATGCGGTTTTTGCGTGAGCGAAGGTTACCGCGAGCGGTGCCCAGACACGCATCCCGCTCGCAGGAAGGTCTATGAGGTCATACGTTCGCTCCACGAAATTGTCTGATCAGATGCTCTCGCCTTGAACAGGAAGCGATCAATTTGTCATTCGGCGTCCAATTATTGCAGGCCGAATGACAAAGGAATCGTACGGGAGTGGGTTGTCGTGCGGCGAGTTCGAGCGTCCGTTACGCAGCTGCAAGCCGTCGTGCTGAGAGATTGCGTTTCTCCAATTTCTTGCATTCGTCCTCGTAGGCGGAAAGGACAGTTTCACCCAGGGCGCCATGCCCTCAGCCTTCAACTCGACCTTCTGGGAGCGATTGTAGTGTTGCTCGGTAACGGGCGCCAATTTTTCTCGTTTATCGATGCGAGTATGCGGCATCTTGTGCCCCAGAATTGCGGACGCAGCTCCGCCTAGTCGCCGATCATCTAGGAAGGTTGTCATCGAGCGCCTGCAGTCGTGCAGTGTCCACCGCTCGATTCCATATTCTGCGAACAAGTCGCGACGCATCTTCTTCAGCTGCGGCTTTGGTCCAGGCTTACCTTTCCGGAACGGCTTTTGCTTGACCGTGTGGTCGTATATTCGCCCTTGGAGCCGGTACATCAGTTGGTTCAGAGCGGACGGAGTTATGTGCTTGTTTGGATCAGAAGCCGGAAACATCCAGTGGGAGGTATCTCGCGCTTCGTCGTGAAATTTGTGCAAGATATTCAGCACAGCGGGCGGAATTGTAAGTGAATGTGGACGGCCTCCGTCCTTGCCGCCCTTCATTTCGTCGGATGTCCAGTTGGCAATTTTCCAACCGCGAAGCTTGGGATCAAGTTTCGTGGCGTCGAACATTCTATCGGGACGCAACTGAAGAAACGCACCGGTCCGTTGAGCGGTCAATATAACGCCCCAAAGCGCGCCGAGCGTTCCCGGATAAGTATCGTGCTCCCCATCCGCGAGATGCCGGAAGGTTTCAGCTACGACCAACGTGCGAGCTAGCTCTTGAATTGTGGGCGCATGCGTCCGCTCAGACGTACGATATTCGAATGACCATCTATTCCACCACTCCGCTTGCACCTCATGCAATCCGGATCGGGTGGCATGATACTTCCAGGCCCAACTGAGCATGCTCTTCGACTGCGTTAGAGCCCGGTGTACGGCAGAGGGCGCGCGATTGAGATGGATAGCGTCCCGCAGTCGCTCGAGATCGTGCAGCTTGATCTCGCTAACGAGCTTGTCGTTGACGATCTCGAACTCCTTAAGAGTGAGTTAGCTCTCGTATTGCTTACGGTATTTAAGTTTTAGCTTGGGCGACTTGTACTTTAGATACTCATGGGTGAGGGCTTTCCACGTCCATGTGATCCCAGTATCGCCGATACGTTTCCGATAAGCCCAGACTGACGAGGGGTCAGCAAACTGATCGGCGGCGTCTACATCAAGCAGACGATCATTGTATTTACTGGTCGTCTCCAAACGTATCAGGACCGAGATGAACTCCCGCAAATCACGCTTGCCTTCTGCAGCCAACTGAACTTGTTCAGCAAAGTATTTTGCGGTTTCTCCGTTGATTTCTTTTGCCAGACCGAGCCGCAAGGAAATATCTCGCCGGCGAATGTACCAGGTGACTCTGCCGCGTGTGATCCTGAGTGTTAGTCTAGGAGTTCCGGCAATGCGCCACTCGGCGACTTTCCCCTTAATCCAATGGCTCTCGCTGTATGAATGTGCGTCTTGCAAATCCCATTCACCGCGGAAACCCTTCATTTCCCTTTCGTACTTTGTTTCCCTTTCGTAAATGACTTTCTTGGTCATGAGACCCTCACTCATACAACGGCCATACAACAACAGCTATCGACCCACGTTACTTAAGCGCCATACGAGGGCATGGGAAAATAGCAGGAAAGTACGTATATTCAGTTGGTTATTCGATGGGGAGCGGTTCCATGACTCTTCAGGATTCGGCCTTCCAAGCTGAATACGAGGGTTCGATTCCCTTCACCCGCTCCAGCTCAGTTCTCAGCCTTATCGATCGGGCACCGTTCGCAATGATCGGGCGGGGCGTCGGCTGTCGCAGCTATCGCCCGGAAGCCGATCCGCCAGCCTCGCGAGAACTTCCGCGTCAGCCCTGACGGCGCAGGAAGCCGGTGATGGTCACCTTGTCCCAGATGTTGGCCGCCGCAAAAGGATCGGCGCGGTTGAAGGCCTCGACGTCAGCACGGCTGGGTGCTTCGATGAGAAACAGACTGCCGATCATGGTCTGGCCATCGTCGGAGACGAGTGGACCCGACATCACGATGCTCACGCCGAAGGCCGAGGTGTCAGAGAGAAAGGCCTTGTGCGCGTCGTAATTGGCAATCCGATTTGGCAGGGCGCCAGGGCGGTCGAGGGCGTGGATGACAAACAGCATGGGATCTCCGAAACGATGAATGGGACGGCCATGGGATGGCCGTCCCGGTTCTTTCTTGTACCAGGTTCTTACTTGAGCTTATTGGCCTCTTCGAAGGTCGGGCACGCGCGCTGCTCGAGCGGAACGGCAAAAGGCTCGTAATTGTCCTTGGTAATAACGGTCGGCTTCAGCACGATTTCCTTGATCACCGGGTGCCCGCGCAGGGCATGGATTGCCATCATGGTGCCGAGGCAGCCCTGCGAGAAACCGTTATAGTCGCCGCTGGCGAGCAGCTTGCCGGCCTTGATGGCATCGATGGCTTCCTTGGTGCCGTTGATGCCGACCACCTGGGCCTTGCGGTTGGCGCCGTCGAGGGCCTCGATCGCCCCGATCGCCATCGCGTCGTTGGCGGCGAGCACGCCGTCGATCTGCGAATTGGACTGCATCAGATTCTCCATCACCTGCAGCGCCTGCAGCCGCTGGTAATTGCCGGGCTGCGAAGCCAGCAGCTTGGCGCCGGGATTCTCCTTCAGCGCATCGTTGAAGCCGCGGACGCGATCGATGTTGGTCAGCGAGCCCTTGACGCCCTCGATGATCACGATGTTGCCCTTGCCGCCCAGCGTCTTCAGCAGGTAGCGCCCGGTCTCGAGGCCGAGGCTGTAGTCATCGGCGCCGATGAAGGAGAGAAACTCGCCGCCTGCAGAACGGTCGGTGACATTCACAACCGGAATCTTCGCCGCATTGATCTTCTCGACGCCCGGAACCATGGCCTTGTAGTCAACTGGAATGAAAACGATGGCGTTGGGCTTCTTCACCACCACGTCCTCGATCTGGCTGAGCTGCTCGGGGATCGAGTCCGGCTTGGTCGGGATGTAATGCAGCGTCTTGGCATTGAGGTTCTTCGCCGCGACATCGGCACCGACCCGTACCGCCTGGAAGTAGGGGTTGGTCTGGTTCTTGGTAAAGATGGCGATGGTCTCGCCGTCGGCATGGGCCGGCGACGACAGCGCCGCCATCAGGAGCGGAAGGGCGGCGAGAGTGCTCAGTTTATAGTGGTTCATGTGGTTTCATCCCTCACTTGGTTCATGGGTTACTTCGATAAGTTTGGTCAGGATCAGGTCCGGCGGCGGGTCTTCATATCCAGCCAGACCGCGAGAATGACGATCACGCCGGTGACCAGCGGCTGCCAGTTGGCGCTCACGGACAGAAGGTTCATGCCGTTGAGCACCAGCGTCAGGATCAGGGCGCCGATGAAGGTGCCGAACACGGTACCGACGCCGCCGAAGAGCGAGGTGCCGCCGATCAGCACCGCCGCGATGGCGGGCAACGTCAGGCTTTCGCCGATATCGGCTTCCGCGGAATTGAGGCGCGACAGGAAGATGATCGAAGCGAGGCCGGCCATGATGCCGGACACGGCATAGACCAGCAGCAGCCGCCGCGCGACCGGAATGCCGGAGAGGCGCGCGGCGACAGGATTGGCGCCGATCGCGTAGATTTCCTGCCCCCAGGTGGTCCGCTGCGCAAACAGCGTTCCGATCGCGAGGAAGATCAGCAGCAGATAAACCGGGATCGGAACGCCGAACAGGTAGCCGCTGCCGATCTGGCGGAAGCCCGCCGGGAAGCCATGGATGGTCTCGCCGGCCATGTACCAATAGGTGAGGCCGTTCAGCACCCACAGCATGCCGTAGGTCGCGATGAAGGACGGGATCCGCAGCGCCGTCACCATGACGCCGTTGAGAAGGCCCACAAGGCCGCCGACGACGAGGGCGACCGCGACGCCGAACGTCGGCGAGCCGGTCTGGTGGATCACGGTGCCGGCAATGCAGGCCGACAGGGCCACATTGGCGCCGACGGACAGATCAAGCCCGGCGGTGAGAACAACCAGCGTCAGCCCCGAAGCGATGAAGAAGGTCAGGCTCGCTTGCCGTAGCACGTTCAGGATGTTGCCAAGGGTCAGGAAGGAGTCGGTCAGCACCGACAGCGCGGCGCAGATCAAGAGTGCCGCAAGCAGCCGGTAGAACAGCTGGATCGCATCCTGGGACAGGAACGAGCGGGATGGAGACAGGGTCGGCTTGGTGATGTCGGTCATGACCGGCTCCTAAGACCATCCAGAAACAGCGCGACGATGACGAGGACGCCAACGCTGGCGACCTGCACCGAAGATGGCATCGAGATCAGGTTGAGTCCGTTGCGGAGGATGCCGACGGCGATCACGCCGAGCAGCGTGCCGAGCAGCCAGCCGTTGCCACGCTCGAACGAGGTGCCGCCGACCGCGACCGCGGCGATGGCGTCGAACTCCATGCCGAGGCCGGCGGTGGGATGTCCGGAATTCATCCGCGCCGTCATCAACAGGCCGGCGATGCCCGCCATGATACCGCCGATCGCATAGACGCCGATCAGCAGCCGGCCGGGGGAGAGGCCGGCATATTTCAGCGCCTCGCGGTTGCCGCCGAGCGCGAAGACATAGGTGCCGAAGCGGGTGTGGTAGAGCAGGCCGTGGAAGACGGCGTAAGTGACGAGCGCCATCACGATCGGCACGGGAACGCCAAGGAACGTCGCCGAATAGATGTCGCGCACGCTGTGGGGAATGCCGACCACGCTTTGTCCGTCGCTGACGATCAGTGAGAGCCCCTGCGCCATGCCGAGCGTGCCGAGGGTCGCGACGAAAGGCGGAATGCCGACGATGGCGACCAGCCAGCCATTGACGAGGCCGAAGGCCGCGCCGACGAGAATCGCCGCGCCGACCCCGAGCAGCATCGAATGCGTGGCGACCGAGACGATCGCCACGCAGAGCGAGGTGAGCGTCAGCACGGCTCCCATCGAGAGGTCCAGTCCCTCGGTCATGATGATCAGGGTCATCGGAAGGGCGAGCATCGTCAGGATGGTCGATTGCACCAGCACGTTGGAGAGATTGGCGAAAGAGAGAAAGCCGGGGGCGATGGCGCCGAACAGCGCGATGAGGGCGACCAGAACGATGGCGACACCGGGAATGCGTCGCAGCAGGTTGGGTTGGGAAATGACTGCAGCTTCACGCATGATGCATTCCCAGTCGCACGATATTCTCCTCGGTGAGTTCGTTTCGGGACAGATGTCCGGCAATGCGGCCCTCGCGCATGACATAGGCCCGGTCGCAAACGTGGCAGATTTCGATCTGCTCGGATGAGATCATCAGTGCGGCCGCGCCTTCGGCCACCAGGCGGTCGATCAGCGCGAAAATTTCGGACTTGGCGCCGATATCGATGCCGCGGGTCGGCTCGTCGAAGATGAACAGCCGGGAGCCGGCTGCGAGCCATTTTCCGATCACGACCTTCTGCTGGTTGCCGCCCGACAGAAGCCCGACCATCTGGCGCGCGCTCGGGGTGACGATGCGGAGCTGGCGGATCAGCTCGTCGGCGGTGCGTTGGCTGACGCGCGGATCGAACATCCCGCTGGGAAACAGTTTTCTCAGTGCGGAGACCACGAGATTGTCCCCGACCGAGCGCAGCAGAGCGAGACCCTCGCTCTTGCGGCTTTCGGGAATGAGTGCGATGCCGCGGCGTGAGGCGACGTCCGGCCCGCCGGAAATCGGCTTGCCGTCGAAGATGATCTCGCCGCCGGTTATCGGATCGGCGCCGAAGATCGCGCGGGCAGCTTCGGTGCGGCCTGAGCCGACCAGGCCGCAGAGGCCGACAATCTCGCCGCGGCGGACTTCGATGTCGATATCGGCAATGCCGGTCGGCGACGCCAGTCCCTTGACCTGCAGCATCACCTCACCGGGCTTTTCGGCGAAGTTGCGCGGATAGGTCATGTCGACATTGCGGCCGACCATCATGCGCACGAGCTGATCGGGAGTCACGTCCCCCGGCAGAACGCCATCGATGCGGCGGCCGTCGCGCATCACGGTGATGCGATCGCCAAGCGCGAAAACCTCGGCCATGCGATGAGAGATGTAGACGATCGAGACACCGTCGGCCTTCAGGCGCGCAATCAGTGCGAACAGCAGCTCGGTTTCGCGGTCCGAGAGCGCCGCGGTCGGCTCGTCCATCACCAGAATGCGCGCGTTCTGGCTGATCGCCTTGGCGATTTCAACCATCTGCTGCTGCGCGACGCCGAGCTTGTCGACGGTGATGGCCGGATCGATGTCGAAGCCGATCATGTCCAGCACGCGCTTCGCATCGGCCAGAATCCGGCGGCGATCGATGGTGCCGGGAATGCGCCCTTTCGGCTCGCGGCCGAGAAAGATATTCTGGGCGATGTCGAGATGGGGGACCAGCGAGAATTCCTGGAAGATCACGGCGATGCCGAGCTTCTGCGCATCCGCGGTCGAGTTGATCGCGACCTTCTCGCCCTTGTAGTAGAACTCGCCGGCGTCGGCGCGATAGGCCCCGCACAGCACCTTCATCAGGCTCGACTTGCCGGCGCCGTTCTCGCCCAGCAGCATGTGGACTTCGCCCGGATAGATCGCGAAGGATACCCCGTCGAGCGCCTTGACGCCCGGAAACTCCTTGCTGATGCCCCGCAGTTCGAGCAGAGGCGTTGCCCCCTCCGAACCCGGGCGGAGCGCTTCGACCGCCGCTGATGTGCTCATGTGCGCGCGTCCTCCGCAAAGATCTTGCCCGGGTTCATCAATCCGTTGGGATCGAGCGCCTTCTTGATCGTGCGCATCACATTGACGGACTCGCCCAGCTCGTCGGTGAGATAATCGATCTTGCCAAATCCGATGCCATGCTCGCCGGTGCAGGTGCCGTCCATCGCGATCGCCCGCGCGACCATGCGGGCCTGCAGCGCCTTGGCTCTGGAAACCTCGCCGGCGTCGCTGGGATCGATCAGGATCAGCATATGGAAATTACCGTCGCCGACATGGCCGACGATGGGCGCGGTGAAGCCATGCTCGTCGGCATCGTGCCTGGTCTCGGTGAGGCATTCCGCTAGCCGCGAGATCGGAACGCAGACGTCGGTGATCACCGCGCGGGCGCCGGGCCGCAGCCCCATTCCGGCGTAGAGGGTGTTTTCGCGGGCGTGCCAGAGGCGGCTGCGGTCTTCGGGCGCCTTGGCCCATTCGAAGCCAAGGCCGCCGTGATCGGCGGCGACGGCCTGCGCCGCCTCCGCCTGCTCGGCGACGCCGTTCTCCGAACCGTGAAACTCGAAGAACAGCGTCGGCGCCTCGCGATAGCCGAGCTTGGCATAGGCGTTGATGCCGCGCATCATCACGTCGTCGAGAAGTTCGATGCGCGCCACCGGGATCGCCGACTGGATGATCGCGATCGCGGTGTCGACCGCGTCGTGCAAGGTCCCGAAACTGCAGACCGCGGCAGAAATGGCCTGGGGCAGGGGATGCAGCTTCAGCGTGATCTCGGTGATGACGCCGAGCGTGCCCTCGGCGCCGACGAACAGCCGGGTGAGGTCGTATCCGGCCGCGGATTTACGGGCGCGCTGCGCAGTGCGGATCAGCCGTCCGTCCGCCAGCACGACCTCCAGCCCCATCACGTTGTCCTTCATGGTGCCGTAGCGCACCGCCATGGTCCCGGATGCGCGTGTGGAGGTCATGCCGCCGATCGAGGCGTCGGCGCCGGGATCGATCGGAAAGAACAGGCCGGTGCCGCGCAGCTCGGCGTTGAGCTGCTTGCGGGTGATGCCGGGCTGCACGACGACGTCCATGTCGCTGTCATGCACCGCCAGCACCTTGTTCATATGCGCGAAATCGAAGCAGACGCCGCCCGCGACCGACGCCGCATTGCCTTCCAGGGAGGTGCCGGCGCCGAAGGGAACGATCGGCATGCCGGTGGCGGCGCATAGCTTGACGATCTCCGCCACCTCCTGTGTCGTTTCCGGAAAGACGACGATGTCGGGCGGCAATGCGCGGTGATAGGCCTCGCTCTGGCCATGCTGATCCAGCACGCCGCGCGCGATGCTGACACGGGGACCGATCAGCGCGGCGATGCGGTCGGCGAGTTCGGTTGGGTTCGGTCGCAGTCCCATCAGTGTTTCCCGTGCATGCATGTCGTCACATCGTCTGTCGCAGCTCAGAGCTTGGGTTCGCCAAGACCCGACAGCCGCTCAAGATGCTTAACGGTTGCGATGAAATCGGTCTCGCCGTCGCCCTGCGCGACCAGCGATCCGTAGATTTCGCGGACTTGCGCCGCGAGCTGAAGCGGCACGCCGACGGCGTGACCGGCGCCGAGAATGAGGTCGAGATCCTTCGCCATCTGCTTGCAGGAGAAGGTCGACTCGAAATCGCGGTGCCGCAGCGGCGCGGTCTTGTATTTCACCATCGGAGAGGCGATTGCGCTGTCGTCCAGCACCTGAAGGATGTCCTGCCAGCCGATGCCCCCTTTGCGCGCGAGGGTCAGGCTCTCGGCCATCATCGCCGCCGACACGGCGATCATCAGGTTCACCGCGAGCTTGGCATAACGGGCTTCCTCGCCTGGCCCGAGATAGGTCTGTGCCCGCGTAAAGCTGGTCAGCAGCGGGCGAGCACGTTCGAAGGCTTCCCTGGGCCCGGAGACGAAACAGCTCAGTGCACCGGTGTGCACGATGCTGGCATTGCCGGAGACAGGGGCGCGCAGATAAGCCGCACCGCGCGCCTTCGCGGCGGCTTCAACCTCGGAGGAGGCTTCCACGCTCACCGTGCTGGTCTCGATCAATATGGCGCCCGGCGCCATTGCGGCGACGATGCCGTTGTTGCCGAGCAGGACGCCGCGCAGCGCGGCGTCGTCGGGCAGGGAGGTGATCACCACCGGCTGGCCTTCGACCGCCGCTTTCGCCGAGGCGGCGACGGCAATGCCTTGTCCGCGCGCCTCATCGAGCCGCGCAGGGTTGAGGTCGAAGGCGGTAACGGCATATCCGGCCTTGGCGACCAGTACCGACATCGGCAAGCCCATCTTGCCGATTCCGATGAAAGCGATGTTCTTGGCAGTGTCAGTCATGTCCTGTTGTCCGTCGTCCGTTCGGGCTGCCCGCTTTGCAGCTGGATTTCGCGCCAGTCGTCGACCGGAGTCCGCCAGCAGTTCTTTTTTGTGATCGAGGCCCTCGACCAGAAGCCGACCATCCCGCTTCTTCCATTCGCCGCCGATCATCACCGCCTCGATATTGGCGATGCTGGTCTGCATCACCACGGTGGCGAGCGGATCGTGCACCGGGAAGACGTTCAGGTCATTGGCATCAATGACAACGAGATCGGCGAGCTTGCCGGGCGTCAGCGAGCCGATCTGGCTGTCGCGGCCGAGCATCCTCGCGCCCTCGACAGTGATCCAGCGCAGCGCCTCGCGTACCGGAATGGTGCTCGTCGGCGGGATGCTGCCGCTGGTCCGCCGCGACTCGGCATTGTCGAGGGCGCGCTGCATCGAAAGCGCAACGCGTGCTGCCGACAGCATATCGCCGGGCAGCACCGATTCCAGGTCGACGCCGATGGCGGGACGGACGCCGCGCTGCAGCAGCCGTCCGATGATCGGGAAGCCATGCCCCTGAACCATCTCGTTTTCAGGCGCCACCGAGAATGTCACGCCGAGATCGATCAGGCGCTGCAGCAGATCGTCCGGCAGGTCGTTGCCGTGAACGATGTTGATATGCGGGCCGACGAGGCCGGCCTCGATCAGCTTCTCCCAGCCGCCGGGAGTCTTGGCCGGGCCGCCGCCTTGATGCATCGACGCGATCAAACCGAATTCGCGCGCCAGGCGGAAATCGTGCAGCGATACGTCCAGCGTCGAATAATGCGGCCCCAGGATGGCCAGCCCGAGCGTAACGATCCCGTCGCGGTCGGCGAGCGGGCCCGCCAGCAGCCGCTCCACCTCGCGTCGCGGGTGCGGCACTTCGGAGAAGTGCGGCTCGCCGGGCTTGGGCTCCGGCTTGGGCGAGCCGTGAAAGAAGGCTGCGCGAATGCCGCTCTCGATCAGCCCGCGCACCGCGGCGTCGGTATGGGCAGGCGTTGGATTGTTATGGCACCAGTCCACCAGCGTGGTGGTGCCGCAATTGATCTGGTTCAGCGCGCCCATGAGGGTGGCAATGTAGATATCGTCGGGCTTGAATCGGGTCGCGAGGCCCGCATGCATGTGCCGGAAATATTCCAGCAGCGTCCAGTTGGCCGCGGCTCCGCGCAGGGCCGTCTGCCAGGTATGCATATGCGCGTTGATCAGGCCGGGGATGACGATCCGCCCCTTGCCGTCGACCACGTCGGTCCCGGCGCTGCCGAGGTCGATGTCCGGACGCACGGCGGCGATCCGGCCATCCTCGACCAGGAGGTCGCCGATCGGCAGGTCGCCGAGGCCGGCGTCCATGGTCACGATCGTCGCGGATTTGATCAGCGTGCGGGACATGTGGGTCAGGCCATTTGAGGGGATGCGACCGGCAGCGCGCCGAATGCAGGCTTGTGGAGAGGGTGGGACGTGCCCTCCGCCGCCTGGCACCGGCGGTTCAATTCCTCCTTTGCTGTTTCGTGCGCGCCCGTGGCCACGTGGCCGAAGGCGGCGCGGCAGGGCAAGCCTTGCACGACGGGCGGACCGATCATGCGCCGGTCTCTTTGGCGGGATAATCGACCTGGAAGCGTCCGATCCGCAAGTCGCCCAGTTCATCGCGCACCCGCAGATGCTCCGGGTGGGTGGCATAGGCCTTCAGCGCGGCAAGGTCGGTGAACCTGGACACCAGAACGACATCACAGGCGTAATCAACATTGCTCACATCCTCGCCGACCTCGATGTGGGTGAGCCCGTCGATCCGCCCCTCAGACCCTCAAACAACGTCTTGACCTTGGATCGGGCCGCGGCGCGCTCCTCAGGCGTGTCTCCGCGCAGCCGCCACATGACGATGTGATTGATCGGCCCCGACATTTCTCTGATTTCCTACCCCGCGGATTGGTCGTTGGGCCGGCATTTAGGCTTGCGCAAATCGGAAATAAATACCAAATCCTGCAACTCTCTTTTTCTTAATGCGGAAAAATTGTTCCGCCCCGTCAAATCGAGCGAATGCGCCGGCGGCGGCCCCCCGACTGCACTCACGGCTGCTCTGCCGCGCTTGGCTATCGGCCAGCCATTTCACATGGCTGAACGAGCGCGCCAGGCTCGGGCGTCCGGATCGCAGGTGATCGGCGGCCGCGACAGTTGGCGCGGGTGGTGTTGAGAACCTGGTTGGTCAGGCTCTCATAGTAGCGCGCGAACAGCTCGCTTTGCGAACCGATGCCGAGCTTGGCGTAAGCGCGCTTGCGATGGGTCGCCACCGTATTGGGGGAGATGCCGTAATCCAGCGCGATGCCGGCGGCCGTCCGGCCGAGCGCGATGGAGGCGCAGATGTCGGCTTCCTTTGCGGTCAGGCCGGCATCTTCCATCAACAGGGCCTGTCGAATCCGGCTGAACATCCGCGCGCGGAACGCCTCCGGCATCACGGAGCGCGGCGTCGGCGCCACGTGCTCGGCCTCGGTCATGCGATGATGGCGGGCGAGGAGGGCGCATAGCACCTGCGCGATCTCGCCGAGCCTGCGCCACTCGGCGTCGGCGAAATCCGCTTGATCCGTCGGCGGGGTATTGGCCAATCTGCTGGCGGCAGAGGGATTGAGCGTCTGTTTCGTCGAGAAGTTTCGCGAGGTCTATCCGCGGCCGTGGGCTATCGTGCTCGACTGGGAGGTGATGCGCGCGCTGCAATATTGCGGGATCGCCCACGCGCTCCATCCCAGCACGCGACCGCATCCGGGCACCGACTTTGTCGGGATCGACGGAGAGATCATCAAGATTTTTGATCTGCTTCCGCCGCCTTATGCGCTTGGCTGGCCGGCAACCTCGACTTTCATTCAACCGACGCAAGCTTTCATTCCCGATCTCGCTGGCGGCATCCTCGGCGGCGATGCGCTGTCTGGCAGCCTGATGGTGCAGCCGGAGGTGGCGGACAAAGACCGCACCCGGTTGATGGACGATCTCATTCCGATGGCATTTCTCTATGTCACCGACGGGCAGGGGCCGCAGGCCTGGATGAGCCCGCATGCCGCATTCTGGAAGCGCCTCGGCGGCGAGCGCATCGCCTTCGTCACGCCGGAAACAGGGGCTGTTGATGGCGTCAGGGCGATGACCGAGACGGGGCGCATCTTTGCGGGCTGGGCGGATGCCAGAAGCGTCAGGGCCGCCATTGTCCGGCCCGACCGCTATGTCTATGCCGCTGTGACGGACGCACAGGATCTGGCGGATAAGCTGCAGCGTCTTGCCGACCAGCTCGGCGTGAGCCGCTCAGGCGGCCAGCACGGCGACGCCGGATCACGATGACCGGTTTAACGCGGCAGCCGCTGACTGCCCGGCCTGCCAGCCGCAGGCACCATTGACGGCCCGAAGTCTTGCCGCAGGCCCTGATCCGCTCTGCCGTACCGGATCATATTTCTCTTGCGCAACCCGGAAAGGGAGCTCAGAGAGGACCGGTCTCTTTTTCGCTGGCCGGAAAAATGGATCGCCTTCTCCAACTTGAAGTGTTTGCAAGAACTGCCGAGCTCGGAAGCCTTTCGAAGGCGGCTGAGGCGTTGCGCATGTCGAACGCGGCGGTGAGCCGGCATTTGAGTGCATTGGAGGAACGATTGTCGGTGCGGCTGATCGAACGCAACACGCGGCGTCTATGGCTCACCGAGGCGGGTCACGAATTTCATCAGCGCTGCTCCATCCTGCTCAACGAGCTTGCCGAGGCGGAGGACGCCATCAGTGCGCGGGCGCTGTCGCCGAAGGGCGTGCTGCGCGTGACGAGCTCGCTGTCCTTCGCGACGGTCTATCTGGCGCCAATGCTGCCGGCTTTCCGTGCGGCGTATCCGAACCTCGATATCCAGATCATCGCGGCCAATCGCTATTCGGATTTTATCGAGGCGGGCATCGACGTCGCCATTCGCACGCGCGAGCACGAGCCGGATTCGGGAATCATCTCGCGGCGGATCGGGCGGATGCGACGCGTGCTCGCCGCCGCGCCATCCTATCTCGAAAGCCGTGGCCGGCCCGAGATGCCGGCCGATCTTACGCGGCATGACATGCTGATCTACAACCTCGCCAACGATCCCTACTCGCTGCGCCTGCGCAAGGGCAATGCGGCACAGACCGTGCGCATCTCGCCGACGCTGGACAGCAACGACGGTCAGGTGATCCGGCGCGCGGCTCTCGCCGGTCTCGGCATCCTGATTCAGCCGCTCTACATCGTGCATGAGGATATCGCGCGCGGCGACCTCATTCCGATCCTGTCGGAGTGGCAGCTTCCGCTCCTCATCATGAACATCGCCTATCAGAACAGGGTCAGGCTGCCGGCCAAGATCAGGGTATTTTCCGACTTCCTGATTAACCATATCCGGATGAATTCAGATGCCGGGATCTGGATCAACGCCGAATAAAAAATCTTCGCATCGTATGGCTGCTTCGTAGTTCGAATGACGGCCGGGCAGAGCGCCGGCTGCAAATCGTCCGATTGCGTGCAACGCGCGGTGCCATCGTTCTGGCTCGAGGATTGCAGAGCCGATCTGCACACGAGAGTGAGGGAGCCATTCAGTGATCATCGAGGGGGACAGCGGGGTGAGGACCGACGATCATCTTCGGGATGAGCGCGCGAGTCCGCAGGCGTCCGCCGTCGATCACCCCGACGATATGACCGTCGGCGTCACATCGGATATCGGGGCCGCAGGCGAGATCTATCAGGAGCTGGGCGCGGACTGCATCCTGTCTGCCTTCCAGACTCGGCTCTGGATCGAATGCTGGCAGGCCCGGCTGGCGTCCCCGCGGGGAGCGCAAGCCCTGTTCTGTCATCTCCGCGGCCGCGACGGACGCATTCTGCTGCTGCTGCCGCTCTGTCTGCGGATCGATGGCCGGCTGCGGATCATCGAGGGCGCGGACCTTGGCGTCTCCGATTATCTTGCGCCGGTCATGGCTGCGCGCTTCAGGCCGACGATCGCCGAATGGCGCGCGCTGTGGCCGCGGATCGCCGCGGCCTTGCCGCCGCACGATGTGCTGCGCCTGACCAAGATCCCACTTGAAGTCGGGGATAGACCAAATCCGCTGGCTTGGATTCCGGGCGCCTACAAGCTGGAGCTGCAGGCGCATGGCATTCCCATCTCGGCGCCCTGGGAAGAATGCGCAAAGCGCGTCTTTAGCAGGAACCGTCGTGAAAAGCTGAAGAAGGGGCAGCGCAGCCTGAGCCGGCTGGGCGCCGTCCGTTTTCGTGCTATCGACGACACCGAAGAGATGATCTCTCGGTTCGAGCAACTGGTAGCCCAGCGCATGCGACGCTTTGCGGCCCTCCAGCGCGATGATCCGCTGCGCGACCCGCCCTTCCTCGATTTTTATCGTGCTGTGATCGCGCGCGGAGCAGCATCGGGATTCGCCCGCATTACGCTGATGGAGGTCGATGCCAGGCCGATCGCGATGCAGTTTGGCCTCTGCCATGCGGGAGCCTTCCATGTCCTGATCCCGACCTTCTTCGAGGGCTCCTGGGAAAAGCAGGGGCCTGGCATGCTGCTGGCCGCCCGGTCGATGCAGTGGGCGGCGGAAGCCGGCCTGCGCTATTACGATTTCACGATCGGGAACGAGGGTTACAAGGGCCGCCTCGGAGCCACCGCGCGCGATCTTGTGGAAGTGGTGTCGCTGGGAACCTGGCGTGGTCTGCCGACGGTGACGGCCGCGCATCTCAAGGCGTGGATCAAGAGGCAGCCGTTGCTGCTGGGTGCCATCCGCAAGACGCAGGCGATGTTGGGACGGGACAGCGCTTCGGAAGGCGAGTAGACAGGCATCCTGCCATCACGAGGGCGACCTGTCCCAACTGCCCGGAATTGGGACGCCGGCTTGACGTCGCGCCTGTTCTGCAATGTGCCATCTGCCAGGGGATACAGGCACAGGAAGGGGGCGTGGTGGTCTCTGCGGCGGCCTTAATCATCGTGCGATCCGCGGCAGATCGCGAGGCCGGGTTATCCGGCCGTAGCCTGCGCCGTCAGCATCTGGCATCAAGGTTGCTTGGAGCGTGGTCTGGTCGGCGCCCGGGGATGAGGCCTCTATGGACAAAGCATTGACGTACAAGCCGTTCGGCACATTCCGGCTGATGCTCGCAGCCTGCGTGGTGCTGCAGCACATTCATCCGGTGTTGCCGATGGCGATCGTGGAGCGCGAGCAGCATCTCGAACTCGGCTCGCTGGCCGTCTACGTATTCTTCCTGGCCTCGGGCTATATCATCACGGAAGCGGTGGCGCTGGTCTATCTGCACCGCCCGTGGGCCTTCCTTGCCAACCGGGCGATACGCCTGCTGCCGGCGGTCGTGCTGGTGACGACGCTCACCGCCGTCATCTGGGCATTTTTGATCGCGCAGGGCGACCATCTCGTTCCGCGGGCGATAAAGCTGATCATTGTCTCGGTGGCCCATCTGTTTCCGCTCACGAAGGGGCTGACGGCGGAATATGAAATTCTCGGCGTGATGTGGGCTCTGCGCGTCGAGTTCACTTTCTATCTGTTCTGCTTCGTCGCGCTGTTCGGCATTCCATATCTGACGACAGAGCGCCGCCGATTGGCTGCCATGGTGGCGGGCGCGGTGGTGCTGGGGGTGCTGTTCGTCATGGATAGTCTGCGCGAGACGTCCTCCATGCTGCGGTTCATTCCATATTTCATCTTTGGCGCTGGTCTTTATCTCGCATCCTCGCAGCGCTCGCGCAGGCTGGCCTGGGCCGCGGGCGTGATCGCGGCTCTCGCGTTCGTCGGCATGCTGGTCGAGCAGGGCAATCATCCGCCGCTGCATGAAGCGGCGGGGTTCGCCCGCGACCGCCTGGCCCAGGCCTTGATCCTCGTGCTGCTGGTCGCGCTGTTCTCGGCGCTGTCTTTCATGCGGATCGGTGGCCGTCTGGCCCGTCTCGATCGTTTCCTCGGCGACCTGTCGTTTCCGCTGTATGTCGTGCACGATCCGGTGATCACCTTGGCGGCGCTTTCCTTTGCGCCGAGCGTGCCCACGGCGATTGCGACGGCTTTGGCCTCGCTCGTCGCGGCGTGGCTGCTCTATGCCATCCTCGAACAGCCATTGATCGCCTTGCGGACGCGGATCAGAAAGACCGAAATCCGCTTTGCCGACAGTCCGGCGGCATCACCGCAGGCCGTGACAGCGTCGGCATAAGACGGCGGACGCCAATGTTCGGGCCGCGCGCCTGCGCGCCGCGACGCAGACGTGAGGACGAAGGACGCATCGCTTCGCGCTGCATCGCGCCCGGAATAGCTCAGCCGGGAAGCGCGGCGGGCTGACGCTGCGTGAGCGCCAGCGTCGCCACCGCCACCACCCGCGCTATCACCCCCTCGACATCATCGAGATCGCAGACACCTTCCGACAACCGCGTCAGCCTTTCGCTGTCGCGGATGGTCTGGTGGGCCATGGCGAGAGCGAAGTGCAGTCCCCAGTAGATGTCGGCATCGGCCACGTCCGGCAGCGACCGCCGCATCGCGGCCGCGAAGCGCCGGAGATGGCTGATCTCGCGGTCGCGGATCTTGCGGATCGGAGGCACCGCCTCGATCGAGGCACGGATCATGAATCGCGCCGCGGTGGCATTCTCGGTGGTGGGATCGAGACAGCCGCGCAAGGTTGGTCCCACCAGCGCCCGCAGCACGGCCTCGATCGGCGCGCAGCCGCCGCCGGCTTCTTCAGCCGCCTTGAGTTCAGCCAGCCTCATCTTGTTGGTGGCGATGCTCCTTGTCACGAACAGCTCGGTGATGAGTTCGTCCTTGGAGCCGAAATGGTAGTTGACCGCGGCGAGATTGACTCCGGCCGCGCCGACGATGTCACGCAGGGTGACATCCGAGAATCCGCGCTCGGCATAGAGCCGCTCGGCGGTGGTCAGGATCGCGGTGCGGGTACGGTCGGTTGCCATGGGCCTCGCCGGGCTGCGTATCGACTGCCCGCCAAGCGGTGCAGCCATGAGAAACGCGCGACTTGCAATTCAAACGCTTGTATGAAACAATTGTTTCATTGCCGGAAAATGTCAATGCGGGAAGCATCGGGATTTTTCGGGCGCTGTGCGGCACAAAGAACGCGCGGCTTTTGGGAGGCGGCCACTTCACTTTTCGTCGCGGCATTTGTCGCGCCAGCGTGTCATCTGTTTTTGTAACCAATGCGAGGAGCGTCCTATGGACTTCACGATGTCTGATCGCCAGCGCGAATGGCTCAATCGCGTGCAATCCTTCATGACCAAGCATGTGCGTCCGGCCGTGCCGATCTATCGGCAGCAGGACGAGGCGGGCGAGCGCTGGAAGGTGATTCCGATCCTCGAGGAGCTGAAGGAGAAGGCGCGGGCGGAAGGCCTTTGGAACATGTTCCTGCCGCCTTCGGAGCACGAGGACGACGAGTTCCGCGGCGCGGGCCTGACGAACCTTGAATACGCCCTGCTGTCGGAGGAGATGGGCCGCATCAGCTGGGCGTCGGAGGTGTTCAACTGCTCAGCGCCGGATACCGGCAACATGGAAGTGTTGATGCGCTACGGCACCAAGGAGCAGAAGCGCGAATGGCTGCGTCCGCTGATGGACGGCAAGATCCGCTCCGCCTTCCTGATGACCGAGCCGGCGGTGGCATCGTCGGATGCGACCAACATCGAGACTCGGATCGAGCGCGACGGCGATCACTACGTGATCAATGGCCGCAAGTGGTGGTCCTCCGGCGTCGGCGACCCGCGCTGCAAGATCGCCATCGTGATGGGCAAGACCGATCCGTCGGCGGCTCGCCACCAGCAGCAGTCGCAGATCCTGGTGCCGCTCGACAGCAAGGGCATCACGGTCGAAAAGATGCTGCCGGTGTTCGGCTTCGACGATGCGCCGCACGGCCATGCCCAGGTGCTGCTGGAGAACGTCCGCGTTCCCGCGAGCAACCTGCTGCTCGGCGAGGGGCGGGGCTTCGAGATCGCGCAGGGCCGCCTCGGCCCCGGCCGCATTCATCACTGTATGCGAACCATCGGCAAGGCCGAGGAGGCGCTGGAGAAGATGGTTCGCCGGCTGTCGTCACGCGTCGCCTTCGGCAAGAAGATCATCGAGCATTCGATCTGGGAACAGCGCATCGCCGAGGCGCGGATCGATATCGAGATGAACCGGCTGCTGTGCCTGAAAGCCGCCGACATGATGGACAAGGTCGGCAACAAGACGGCGCAGCTCGAGATCGCGATGATCAAGGTTGCAGCGCCGAACATGGCGCTGAGGATCATCGACAACGCGATTCAGGCCTTTGGCGGCGGCGGCGTTTCCGACGATGCGGGGCTTGCCAAGGACTACGCCCACATCCGCACGTTGCGGCTGGCGGATGGCCCGGATGAAGTGCACAATCGCGCCATTGCCAGACTTGAACTTCGGAAGTATGCCAATTCTCCGAAGCAGTGACGGGAGAGGCCACGGTGTCGCTCCCGAAAGAACATGCCTCAGTGCTTGAGGGAGCGACACGGTGGTTGGTTTCAGGCAGGACGAAGACTATTCGGGGACCAAGCCCGTTGAGGAGCGTCATCGGATCGACGAGATTCGCCTCGACGGCTGGATGCGGGAGCATGTCGACGGCTATGAAGGCCCGCTGACCGTCCTGCAGTTCAAGGGCGGGCAATCGAACCCCACTTACCGTCTCGATACCCCGACGCGCTCCTACGTGATGCGCCGCAAGCCGTTCGGGAAGCTGCTGCCCTCGGCTCATGCGGTGGACCGCGAATATCGCGTGATTGCAGCGCTGGGCAAGCAGGGCTTCCCGGTGGCCCGCGCCTATGCGCTCTGCACTGACGACACGGTTATCGGGGCGGCGTTCTACATCATGTCGATGGAAGAGGGCCGGGTGTTCTGGGATCCGACCCTGCCGAGCCAGCCGCCGGAGGCGCGCAAGGCCATCTTCACCAGCAAGGTCGAGACGCTGGCCAAGCTGCATCAATACAATCCCGAGACCATCGGGCTCGGCGATTTCGGCAAGCCGGGAAACTATTTCGCGCGCCAGGTGGATCGCTGGACCAAGCAGTACCGCGCCTCCGAAACCGAGCATATCGAGGAGATCGAGAAGCTGATCGAGTGGCTGCCGCGCACCGTCCCCGAGCAGGAGCGGGTCTCGGTGGTGCATGGCGACTACCGCCTCGACAACATGATTTTCCATCCGACCGAGCCGCGCGTGCAGGCCGTGCTTGATTGGGAGCTGTCGACCCTGGGCGATCCGCTGGCGGACTTCACCTATCTGCTGATGCAATGGATCATGCCCGGCCTGCAGGGCGCGGACCTCAAGGCGCTCAACATCCCCACCATGGAAGAGGCGGCGGAGATCTACTGCAAGGCCAGTGGCCGGAACACCATCGCCAATCTGGATTGGTACTTCGCCTACAATCTGTTCAGGCTCGCCTGCATCACGCAGGGCATTGCCGGGCGGATTCGGGACGGCACCGCCGCAAGCGCCAAGGCGATGGAATCCGCCAAGCGGACGGTTCCGCTGGCCAAGACCTCATGGCACTACGCCAGGAAGGCTGGGGCCGAATGACAGTGGCAGGGCGCGGCTCCTTTCGGGTCGCGCCTTGCTTGTTTTCCCGCGCGCCGAACTGTCGCCGCCGGCGATGCGCGAACGCCCTTACCGCCAGGCCGGCAACGGCCTGGATGCATCGGCATCTGCTGGCGCCTGGTTCTCTCTCGCGACCGCGCCTTCGCGCTCCGGAAATCCGCCTTGGCCCTCTCATCCAATCTGCGCGGCAGCCTGCTGATGGTGATCGGCATGGCCGGCTTCACGCTCAATGATTCCATCACCAAGTTCGTCTCCGCCGAGATCAGCTTCGCCGAGATCATCGCGGTGCGCGGTGTGTTCGCGACGGTCCTGATCGCGGCGTTCGCTTTCCAGCAGCGGGCCATCCAGTCGCTGCGCGTGATGCTGGAGCCGCCGGTCGCTTTGCGCGTGGCCGGGGAGGCGTGCGGAACGCTGGCGTTCCTCGCCGCGATCGTGCACATGCCGCTCGGCAATGTCTCGGCGATCATGCAGGCGCTGCCGCTGGTGGTGACCATGGGCGCGGCACTGGTGTTCGGGGAGGTCGTCGGCTGGCGGCGCTGGCTTGCCGTCGCCGCAGGATTTGCCGGCGTGATCATCATCGTCCGTCCGGGCACGGAAGGCTTCAATGACTTCGCGTTGCTCGCATTGGTCGGTGTGGCCTGCTACACGGTGCGTGACCTTGCCACCAAGAAGATCCGCAAGGACATCCCATCGCTCTTCATCACGCTGCTCACGACGGTGATGGTTGCTGTGGCAGGCAGTCTGATGCTGATGCCTCTGGGCGGCTGGACGCAGCCGTCATCCCGCTCTGTCGGGCTGCTGGCGTTGTCCGCCGTGCTGCTTCTGGTCGGCTATCACTTCGTTATCCTGTCGCTGCGCACCGGCGAATTGTCCAGCGTGGCGCCGTTCCGCTACACCGCGCTGCTCTGGGCCTTGGCCCTCGGCTATCTCGTCTTCGACGAGACGCCCGATGCCATGACCATCACCGGCGCCGCCATCATCGTCGGCTCCGGGCTTTACACCCTGCATCGGGAGCGGTTGCGGGGCAGGGCGGTGGCCAGCGCGGCCGGCGGCCAGGGCGCATGACGAAGGCGCATGGCGCATGAAGACAGCGCGTCAGAAGATCATCGCGCCCGTTCTGCTTCATCAGAACCGGAAAGCTCTCAGGTTCTTCCGTCTTCGCTTCCGATAGGACTTGCCGCCGTCATCCGCGGGAAGGCATCACTCCTGCGTGAGCAGGATCAGATCGGCCTGCCGGTATAGGGCATCGATGCGGTCAGGCCGCCGTCGACCGGAATGGCCTGGCCGTTCACATAGGAGGCCTCGTCGCTCGCGAGGAACAGGCCCATGGCCGCCAATTCATGCGGCTGCCCGGCGCGCTTCAGCGGATTGAGCTGCCCGATCTTGCCCTCGGTGCCGCGCTGTTTCGCATTGTCGAAGATCGGCCTGGTCATGCCGGTTTCGATCAGGCCGGGGCAGATCGCATTGATGCGCACGCCGGTGCCGGAGAGCGAATAGGCGGTGGTCTGCACCAGGCTGATGACACCGGCTTTCGACGCGGCATAAGGATGGCCGCTGGCGCCTGCCTTCAGGCCGGCGACCGAGGCTGTGCAGATGATCGAGCCGTGTCCCTGTCTCGTCAGATGCGGGATGGCATATTTCACCGCAAGGAAAGCGCCGATCAGGTTGATCCGCAAAATCTCCTGCCAGTGTTCGACGGTCTGTTCGGCAAGCGGGACGAGGCCGCCGCTGATGCCCGCATTGGCCCAGATTGCATCCAGCTTGCCATAGGCCGCAAGGGCCTTGTCGATATAGGCAATGACATCCTGCTCGCTCCCGGCGTCGGCGATCACGGCCTCGGCGGTGCCGCCGGCCTTGCGGATCTGGTCCACCGTCTCGGTGACACCCTCCGTCCGATCAACGGCGATCAGCCGTGCCCCTTCCCCGGTGAACAGCAGCGAGGCCGCGCGGCCAATGCCGCTGCCGGCGCCGGTGATGATGACCGATTTGCCCTCGAGGCGCCCCATGGATGCTCTCCCTTGTCACATGTGATGGCCTGCTTGCCGTGCCGCGGAATTCATACAATGTTTGAAGCGGAATCTCCGCAGCGCTGGTGAGACATGGCGTTGACTTGTGTCTGCGCTATATCTCACTTACTGCCGAAGCAAGAGTTATCGAAGGGTTTTCACGATGTCCAATCCCAGCGCGCCGTTTGTTGCTCAGCACAGCGTTCCGTCGGGACTGGTGGCGACGCGGTGGTGGTGGGTGCGTCACGCGCCGGTCCGGGAGGACGGCGGCCGCATCTACGGACAGACGGATATCGGCTGCGACTGCAGCGACCACGTGGTGTTCGGCGCGGTGGCGCGCATCCTGCCGCGGACGGCGATCTGGTATGCCAGCAATCTGAAGCGCACGCATCAGACTGCCGCGGCGCTGTGGCAGGCCGGATATCCGCAGCCGCCCGATGTCTCGCATGAGGCGGCTTTCGCCGAGCAGCATCTGGGAATGTGGCAGGGCTTGAACCGCGCGGAATTTTTCGCCGCCCGCCCGGCTGCGGTGGGCAGCTACTGGTTCGCGCCGATCGACGAACCGGCTCCCGGCGGCGAAAGCTTCATGGACCTTTACAATCGTGTGAAAGGTGCGATCGACCGGATCAATCAACGGCACGCGGGCCATGACGTGATCGTGGTGGCGCATGGCGGCACCATCAAGGCGGCACTCGGCCTCGCGCTCGGCGACCGGCCCGATCAGGGACTGGCTTTCACCATCGACAACGTGTCGGTGACACGCCTCGATTATCTCTCTGGCGACACCCACAGCGGCTGGCGCATTCCGATGGTCAACCAGCAGCCGTGGATCGCGGACGAATCCCACGCAGCGATGCACCAGCCCTCGGGCGCCGAGCCGGCCAGCGCGACGAAGCTCGGATAAGTTTCCGGCGCGGGCCGGAGCGCTCCGCACAATCCAGCACAGCGGTCAACCAGTACGGGAGGAATACATGACCTTGTTCGACATGTCGGGAAAAGTCGCCGTCATCACCGGCTCGACGCGCGGGATCGGCAAGGCGATCGCCGAGCGGATGGCCGAGCACGGCGCCAAGGTGGTGGTCTCCTCGCGCAAGCAGGACGTTTGCGATCAGGTGGCCAAGGAGATCAACGACCGCTTCGGAAAGGGAACCGCGGCGGCGGTCGCGGCCAACATCTCGAGCAAGGAGAATCTGCAGAATCTGGTCGATCAAACGAACCGGGAATTCGGCAAGATCGACGTGCTGGTGTGTAACGCCGCCTCGAATCCCTACTATGGGCCGATGGCTGGCATCTCCGACGATCAGTTCAACAAGATCCTCAGCAACAACATCGTCGCCAACAACTGGCTTATCAGCATGGTGGTGCCCCAGATGATCGAGCGCAAGGATGGCTCGATCGTCATCGTGTCGTCGATCGGCGGGTTGAAGGGGTCGACCACCATCGGCGCCTATTGCGTGTCGAAGGCCGCCGATATGCAGCTCGCGCGCAATCTCGCCTGCGAATATGGCAAGCACAATATTCGCGTAAACTGCATCGCGCCCGGCCTCATCAAGACCGATTTCGCCAAGGCACTCTGGGACAATCCGGAAACGCTCAAGGCGTCGACCGCGCGCTCGCCGCTGCTGCGCATCGGCATTCCGGACGAGATCGCGGGTGCGGCGGTGTTCCTCGGCTCGGCCGCGGGCAACTTCATGACCGGCCAGACCGTGGTGATCGACGGCGGCGCGACGATCAGTTGAGGTGCGCGTGTCCCGGGCGCGGTGCAGCGCGTGAGCGATGCCTCGCAGACCCGGGAGCGTTACGAACTCCGCGGGCCGTGCGACGGCCCCGGCTCAGCAGCCACCGTTTCACGTTGCGCTGCGTCCGGGGCACGCAAGCAAACCGTTCTATTCCAGCGCCGCATAGACCAGGTTGCGCACCTTGTTGCGGGTATATTCGCGTTGTCCCGGCGCCTGGGACAGAAAGATCGCGAACAGGTCTTCCTTCGGGTCGATCCAGAAGAACGTGCCGGAAATGCCGCTCCAGAAGAACTGGCCGGCCGAGCCGGTGATCGGCGCGAGGCCGTCGTGGGTTCGCACGCAGAAGCCGAGGCCGAAGCCATGTCCCGGCATGAGCATATTGTCGTTGATCCTGATCGCGCCGAGGTGATCGGCCGTCATAAAGCCGAGTGTCTTGCGCCCGATGATGCGTTCGCCGTCCAGCGTGCCGCCGCTCAGCAGCATCTGACAGAAGCGGGCATAGTCGAGCGCCGTCGAGACCAGGCCGCCGCCGCCCGATTCCATCACCGGCTGCTCGGTCATGTCGAACAGGTTGACCGCCGCCCCGGTCCACGGATCGGTAGGGAAGGGCTCGGCGAGCCTGGTCCTGTTGTCGGGGCTGGCGTGGAAGCCGGTTTCCGTCATCCGCAGGGGCGCGAGGATTCGCTTGGTCAGGAATGCGCCGAGCGGCTCGCCGGAGATGACTTCGATGACGCGTCCGAGAATGTCGGTGGAGCGGCTGTAGTTCCACTCGCTGCCGGGATGGCATAGCAGTGGCAGCCCGGCGATGAGACGGGCATGCTCGGCGTTGTCGATCGTCCGGCGCCACAGCTTGGCTTGCTGATACAGCTTGTGCACCGGGCCTTGCCCCATGTGCTCGTAAGTGAGTCCGGAGGTGTGCCGCAGCAGATCCTGGATGGTGATCGGACGGCTCGGGGCGACCAGCTCCAGCGTGCCGCCGGATTCGATGCCGACCTTCTGCGCGGCGAATTCGGGAACGTATTTGGCGAGCGGATCGGTCAACAGCAGTTCGCCGTCCTCGAGCAACTGCATGATGCCGATCGAGACGATCGGCTTGGTCATCGAGAAAATCCGGAAGATGCTGTCTCGCGCCATCGGCGTGCCGGTGGCCGGATCCTGCTGTCCCAGGGCCTCGAACCACCCGATGCGGCCGTGACGCGCCACCAGAATGGTGGCACCAGGCAGGGTTCCCTGGTCGATGTCGCGCTGGAACGCGTCGGACAGGCGCTGGAGCCGCGCCTGCGACAGGCCGAGACTTTCGGGCTTGGCCTCCGGCAGCAGCGGCGTTTCGGGGTCTGCCGGCGTTGCGGTGGCGGCTTGGACATTCATGGGTCGCTCCCGTGGTTCTTCTTGTCAGCCGGGCGCGGAATCCTTGCGGGCGGCCTCATCATCTGAGCTTGACCCAGAAATTCTGACTTGAACAGGGGCGTTTTCCCTAGTAACCAGCCGCGGTTTGGTGCCGCGCGGATGCTCGGACTGGAGAGGTGGACATAGATGGCCAAAGAGAAGTTTGAACGTACGAAGCCGCATTGCAACATCGGGACGATTGGTCACGTTGACCATGGGAAGACGTCGCTGACGGCGGCGATCACGAAGGTTTTGGCTGAAGCTGGCGGAGCGA
>Ga0180222_1000324_pt1 | contig 74672 bp, 80 predicted proteins | sample eDN5th37CKraftOP_FD_151336 | JGI IMG/M metagenome (GOLD analysis project Ga0180222, IMG submission 151336) | Enriched Organic Plus compost microbial communities from Emeryville, California, USA - eDNA 5th pass 37_C Kraft OP (version 2) (version 2) ... | reverse complement strand
CTGCGCTTCAACGAAACGCAGAACGGCTCTAGTCGGCCAGGCTCTGCAGCGTCGTCTTGCACGACCGCTGCCACTGAGACTTGGTCATGTGCGTGCGCGGTTCCCAGATCGCCATGCATTCCGCCATGCGCTGGGCAAAGGTCGGCTCGGCGCGCACGCTGCCCGTCGTGATTGGGGGCGCGTCGGCTGCCTTCGTGCTCTTGCTGGCAACCGCTCCCTTCGTCGCGGTGGAGCGCGCCATTGCTGGAGCGAACGAAGAAGCCGTGCCGAGCGCGACGGCGATCGCCACGGCGCTGGCAACGCAGGACCTCACAGCGAAGCTTCTCGCAACCTGGATCATCGAACGTCATCCATCGAAAGGAAGGGGACCAGCGGCCGTGCCGTGGTCCTCCATTTAGTATCAGGGGATAGACATACGTTTTTTTGGACGTTTCTTCACGCACCCCGGCTCGGACGAGACGGGGTGCGCTTCCAGGCTAAGTGAAGCGCGGACCCTGCATCCGGCGCAACGCCGCCTCGATCCGGCGCCACGTTTGCGCCTCGATTGTGTTCCCCTGATGCTCGAGCTCGCGCGCCTTTTGCGCCGCGTCGGCCAGGGCCAGGTCTCCGCGGACTTCGCGAAGCTTGCGGGCATGCTCGTGAATTTCCATCGCCTGCATGTCGAAATCCTCCATGTTTTGGGCGATGCGGGAGGATATAGGAACGCCGCAGCACGCCGCCAATATGGCACCGGCGCGGACGTTTGTGGAGCACGGGCACGCCGCCGCTCACGGCACCCGATAGGCTCGGGGCCGCGCTATCCTGGGGTGTGCGAAAAAAGCGAGGCGCGAGGCTAGTTTGCGAAGCGGAAGTGCATCACGTCGCCGTCCTTGACGACGTACTCCTTGCCTTCGAGGCGCATTCTCCCGGCGTCCTTCGCGCCGACCTCACCGCCCAGCCCGACATAGTCGTCATAGGCGATCGTCTCCGCGCGGATGAAACCCTTCTCGAAATCCGTATGGATCACGCCGGCTGCCTGCGGCGCCTTCGTTCCCCGCTGGATCGTCCACGCGCGCGCTTCTTTCGGGCCCACGGTGAAATAGGTGACGAGATCGAGAAGGCTGTAGCCCGCGCGGATCAGACGGTTGAGGCCGGCTTCCGGCAAGCCGAGGTCGTTCAGGAATTCGGCCCGCTCCTCCGGCGCGAGGCCGGCGAACTCGGCCTCGATTTTGGCCGAGATGACGACGCAGCCGGCGCCTTCCTCCGCGGCCCGCGTCTCGACGGCCTGCGAGAAACGGTTGCCGGTTGCGGCCGAGGCTTCGTCGACGTTGCAAACGTAGAGCACCGGCTTTGACGTGAGCAGTTGCAGCGCGTTGAGGATCGGGCGCTCCTCGGGGGTGATCTCTGCAACCCGGGCAGGCTTGCCTTCGCGCAGCACCGCCAGGACCTTGTCGATCACCGCGAGCTGAGCCTTCGCTTCCTTGTCGGCGCCCGTCTTGGCCTTCTTCTCGATGTTCACCCGCCGCTTCTCGAGACTGTCGAGGTCGGCGAGCATCAGCTCGGTCTCGACCACCTCCGCGTCCGCCAGCGGATCGATGCGGTTTTCCACGTGGGTGATGTCGTCGTCCTCGAAGCAGCGCAGCACGTAGGCCACGGCGTCGACCTCGCGGATGTGCCCGAGGAATTGGTTACCGAGGCCCTCGCCCTTGGAGGCGCCGCGCACCAGGCCGGCGATGTCCACGAAGGTGAGCCGCGTCGGCAGGATTTGCGCTGAGCCCGCGATGGCCGCCAGCTTGTCGAGCCGTTCGTCCGGCACGCCGACCTCGCCGACGTTGGGCTCGATGGTGCAGAACGGGTAGTTGGCCGCCTCGGCTGCCGCAGTCTGCGTCAGGGCGTTGAAAAGGGTAGATTTGCCGACGTTCGGCAAACCCACGATGCCGCATTTGAAGCCCATGATGCCCTAGCCTAGCGGTTTGTCGGATGAGACGGGAAAGGCGGATCTGCCGGCCCGGTAGCCGCATGCCTAAGGGTTTGCGCCCCAGAAGTGAAGCCCCCGCCGTTGCCGCACGCCGTTGGCCGGCGTTGGAGCAGGATAGAAAAGTGCGGAGTGAAGCGTTGGCGTCTCCGCGGATGTGGGTAGGCCCGGAGGGTAAATTCGAACCGCCCGATCAGGCAGTCCCTTCCGGTCCTCATTGTGCGGTGCACCTACGCAGAATGCGCATGAGACATCGATCGCCGTTGCAGCCCTGCGCCACGCCGACTAATTTCTTTCGACCAAATAACGAGATCCTGACAAGGGATGCCGTCTCGGGTTTTCCCGGCGCGCCCTGAAGGGGCTGCGAAGGGGTACACGTTCATTCATGAAGAACAAGGTCATCACGGCCGATCAGGCCGTTGCGCTCATCAATGATAACGACGTCGTTTGCACGACCGGGTTCGTGCAGAGCTGCATCCCGGAGATGCTCCACGCCGCTCTGGAAAAACGCTTCGTCGAAACGCAGGGCCCCAAAGGGCTGACGCTGATCATGTGTGCGGGCGCAGGCGACTCCAAGGGCCTCGGCACCGGGCGTTTGCACCATGAAGGTCTGCTCTCGCGTGTCATCGCTGCGAACTTTGGCAGAATGCCGAGGGTTGCGGAAGCCGCCCAAAAGAACAAGATCCAGGGCTACAACCTTCCCCAGGGCATCATCTCCAAGCTCTACCGCTCGTGCGGCGCGGGCTCGCCCGGCCTGTTCTCCAAAGTGGGCCTTCACACCTACGTCGATCCCCGCCTCGGCGGCGGCAAGGTCAACGAGGTGACGAAGGAAGACATCGTCAAGCTCGTCGAGGTCGATGGCGAGGAGTGGCTGTTCTACAAGGCGACGCCGATCAACGTCGCGCTCATTCGCGCAACGAGCGCCGACCCTGCCGGTAACCTCAGCATGGAGAAGGAGGCACTCACGCTCGACTGCCTCGCCCAGGCCATGGCCGCGCACAACAACGGTGGCATCGTCATCGCGCAGGTGGAACGCGTCGTGGCCCACGGCTCGCTGAAGCCGAAGGACGTGCGCGTGCCGGGCATCCTCGTCGATTGTGTCGTGGTGGCCGATCCGCCGGAAATGCACCGCATGAACTACGGCGTGCATTACAACGCTGCTCTATCGGGTGCCATCCGCGTGCCGGTCGATCATATCCCGCGCATGCCCATGGGCGAGCGCAAGATCATCGCCCGCCGCGCCGCATTCGAGCTGCCGCTGAACGGCGCCATCAATCTCGGCGTCGGTGCGCCCGATGGCGTTGCATCCGTCGCCGCCGAAGAGCAGGTGACGCCGTTCCTGACCATGACCACCGAGGCCGGCGCCATCGGCGGCGTGCTGGCGGGCGGCTCGAGCTTCGGATCGTCGGCCAACGCCGACAGCATCATCGACCAGAACCAGATGTTCGACTTCTACCACGGCGGCGGCCTCGATTTGACGTGCCTCGGCGTGGCCGAGGTCGACGAGAAGGGCAACGTCAACACGTCGAAGTTTGGCGGGCGTCTCAACGGTTGCGGTGGCTTCATCGACATTTCGCAGAATTCGCGCGCGGTCGTGTTCGCCGGCACCTTCACGGCCGGCGGCCTCAAGGTTGCGGTGGAGGATGGCAACCTGCGCATCGTCGAGGAGGGCCGCGCACGCAAGTTCGTGAAGGCCGTGGAGCAGGTCACGTTCAGCGGCACCTACGCGGCGTCGAAGTCCCAGCCCGTCATCTACGTGACGGAGCGGTGCGTGTTCCAGCTTACGCCCGACGGCCTCGAGCTGATCGAAGTGGCGCCGGGCATCGACATCGAACGCGATATTCTCGCGCACATGGGCTTCACACCCATCATCCATAAGCCCGTGCCGATGGATCCGCGCATCTTCCGCGACGAGCCCATGGACCTCATGGAAGAGCTCACCAACGTGAAGCTGAACGAGCGCGTCTCCTACGATCCGGAGCGCAATATCCTGTTCCTCAACCTCGAGGGCTGGAGCGTGCGCACGAAGCGCGACGTGGTCGATCTGCAGAACGTCCTGGTCGAGGCCTGCAAAACGGCCGGCAAGCGCGTCCACTCCGTCGTCAATCACGACGGCTGTCGTATCGCCGAGGACCTCTATGAGGACTACGCCGATATGATTCAGCACATGCAGGAGAACTACTACACGACGAACGCGCGCTACTCGACCAGCTCGTTCATGCGCCTCAAGATGCGGGAGGCGCTGTCGAGGCGCGGGCTGATGCCGCACATCTTCGAGAGCGCGGATGAGGCGCACGCGGCGGTGGAATCGGCGCGCGCGGCCGCCGAGTGATCGGCGCAGTCGCGCATCACCACGCGAACTGATAACGGCGGCGATGCTTGATTGCGTCGCCGCCGTTTCGCTATGGATCCGCCCGAAGGCTACCCGTGCGTTGCGCAGGGATAGATACCGTTGACGATGTCGGCCATGACGTCGTCGACATTGGCGCCCGCCTTCCCGAAGCAGGCGGCCGACAGCTCGATCCGCACATGCTCCAGCAATGACACCGGGATGACGCCGTCCTCCAGCGTGATGCCGCCGTAGGATTGCGGCAGGCAGATGCGCTTTCGGGCGCGGGCGTTCAGGCTATTGAGCCGCTCGCCGATGCTGTCGTAGCAGCGGCCCAGCTGCTCACCGCGGCAATGGCTGACGAATTCGTAGAGCGCCTCCGCGCGCGCCGGTCCGGCGAGCGCGACGGGCGCTGCCGCGAGCAGTGTAGCCATGAGGGTGACCATGAACGTGCGCACGGGCGTTCTCCCCGGGGCAAGGGGGGGCTCATTCTCTCCTTCCAACGCACAGGGTTGCCACGGGGTTCGCCGAGGCCGCGGGCCGAAGCGGGAAGCCGGAAGGCGCGGTGCGCCGGGCACCAGCCGGACGGCTCAGCCGCCGCGGACCGCCGCGAGCCGGCGCCCTTCATCCATCAACCGGGAGATCTCGTCTGCGGTGAACACCCGCTCCGCGCGGTTGGCGATGCCCAACGCGCCGACCACCGCTTCGCCGTCGAATATCGGAACGACGATCGAGCCCGCGAGCCCCGTCGCCTTGGCACCGGGCCGCACATCGCCCGAAGTATCGGTTTGGATGTTGCAGGCATCGACCGGCTGCGCCCGCTCGACCGCGAGTCCCGCCATGCCCTTGCCGACCGGGATCGTCCGGATGATCGCCAGCACCGCCTCCGGCATCCCGGCGCTCGCCGCCGCGAGATGCAGCATGCCGTCATGCTCGAGGAAATGGATGGTGCCGCTGTCGGCCTCGAACGATTGTACGATGCGCTGCAATTCGGCGGTGCACCGGTCATCGGCTATGGGCGTCGTTTGTGCTGTCACGTGCGCAACTCCTCGCGGGCCATCGGCGTGGAGAGTGTAACAGTGTTGCGTCGCACCGCAAGACGCCGGCGCGACGCGTGCTCGACCGCACCGGCGAGATCTCTGCGCCCGGCCGCGCCGCCCAGTCTCCGCGCCCGGCCGCTCCGCCTAGCCGTTGTATGCAGCTTCGAGCTTGGCGATGTCGAGCTTCACCATCTGCATCATCGCTAACGTGGCGGCGGCAGCGCCAGGGCCGCCCTTCGCGATCATCTCACCGAGACACCGCGGCGTAATTTGCCAGGAGATGCCGAACCGATCCTTCAGCCAGCCGCACTGCACCGGCTTGCCGCCGTCTTGCAGCAATCCATCCCACAGCCGATCGATCTCCTCCTGCGTATCGCAGATCAGCATCAGCGAAATGGCATCATTGAAGTCGTGATGTGGACCACCCGCAAACCCCATCATCGGCGCGCCGGCGAGCGTGAACTCGACGATCTTCACCGTGCCCGCCGGGCCCGAGGGCGAATCCACCGGCAGTGCGGAAACCCGCGTTATGGCCGAGTTGGGCACCACGGACGTGTAAAACCTGGCGGCGTCCTCGACGTGGTCGCAATACCAGAGGCAAGGAACAAAGGTGACGCTCATGCTTGGGTGCTCCGCTGCAGTTGTCCGGCCTCTGCGATGGCCTTGAGGTTGGCGAGGCCTTCATCGAAGTCGCGCGCCATCATCTTTTCGCAGTTGATGAACAGCGAGAAAACCTTGCCGGGCAGCGATTGCGACCCGCGCATTCCCCAGGTGACCTCGGTTCCCTCGCTCGACGGCTTGAGATTGAACTCGACGCGATTTTCGATGGCGAACGGCTTCGTCATCTTCAGACGCAGGCCGACCGTATCCTCCGTGCTGTCCGTCACGCTGATCGCGCCGGTGCCGCCCTTGCCCGCGAAGTGATACGTCGCGCCGGGGCCGGATTGGGGGCCGCTGTAATGACCCGAGCCGCTCGTCTCCCGCAGCGCATAGGGGTTCCAGCGGTTCATCTCCCTGAGGTCGTTGATGAGACCGTGCAGGCGGCTCGCCGGAGCCGCGATCTTCAATGACCGCGCGGCGTAGAACTCGTCCGGCCGCTTCGAGGCGATGAAAAGCACGGTGGCGATTACCGCGACCGCTGCAACGAGGACGTAGGTCAGTACGAACATGACTGCTCCTTTCCGTATCGATTGACAATTACGTTGATATCAACATAATAGAGGGCATGTCAACGCGCGATGAGCTTCCCTTCACCGTTACCCTCGAAGTTCGCGATCGCTGCCTATGTCTTCATGTGCAGCGGGCCGCGCGCGCGCTCGCACGCCGCTTCGATGACGCGCTGCGCCCGTTCGGCCTGACGAGCGGACAGTTCTCGCTGCTGATGTCGCTCAATCGCCCCGCCCCTCCGGCCATGGGCGAGGTCGCGCGGTTGCTGGCCATGGACCGCACCACGCTGACCGCAAACCTGAAGCCGCTGGAGCGCCGCAAGCTTCTGGAGATCGTCGTCGACGAGAAGGACCGGCGCAATCGCCGGCTGAAGATCACGGCGGCCGGCCGCAGGACGCTCGCGGCGGCGACGGATGTCTGGCGCAGCACCCACGATGCGGTGGACAGTCTGCTGTCGCGCTCGCCCGATCTGCTGCGCGAGGATCTTGCGCAGCTGCTGCAGGCTGAGACCCGGCCGCCCTCGGCGGCCAGGCCCCGTGGTGCTCAGCGGAAGCGCGTCAGCTCGAAGGCCGAGTAGCTCGTCGGGCTCGGCAACCGTTCCTTGCCCGTCATCGCGTCGGCGAGCGCCTCGCCGATGTTGGTATCGGGGTCCGCCGATTTCACGCCGATGACGATGAACGGACGCTGCCAGCTCGTGCCGCCCGTTTCGCAATCGGTGCAGTTGTCGCGATACTGACCGAGGTTGAGCGTATAGATCGGCACGTCGGCCGCGATCGCCCCGGCGATCAGCGCCGCTGTCTGCTTCGCGCGCCGGTCGGCACGCGCCATTTCCTCCGTTGCGACACCCTCCTGCGAAGCGGTGCCGACCGCGATGACCTCCCGCGTATCGGTGAGGGCCGCGCGGACCTCGTCGTCGAGCACGGCGCTGGCCAGCTCTGCGCGCGGCAGTACCTGGCCGTCCTTTTCGAGGTCCTCTGCGCTTCCGCGCACCCAGAGGAAGCTCTTGTTGAGCACCACGACGTCGAACGCGCCGTGCCGGCCAGCCTTGTCGTTGCCCTCGATGGCGAAGACGGTGGAGTTTGCCGTCTGGCGCACCTCCGGCTCGATAGCCGCTGTTTCCACCTCGCCGCGGGGCGTGATGTAACGGTCGTGAATCTCAATGGCGCCGTAGGTCGCCGCCGCACCCGTCGCCGCCACGAGCACCGCAACGCCGGCGTTCGTTTTGAAAAGACCGAGCAGCCACGCGATACGGTCCCACCAGCCCGCGCCGCGGTCATAGGTACGATAGCCGCGCCAGAGCCAAGCGAAGAGGCCGCGGCGGCGCTTTTCGTCTTCGCGCGCACCGGCGGCCACGGCTGTCGCAGCTGCGGCCGCCCCAGCGGCGGCGACAGCGGAGGTGCTGCTCGATTTCTCCTCGCCGCACACGATCCACGCGAGGACGAATCCGGTTGCGAAAGCTCCGAGGAGGAACCAGCCGATGTTGAGAATGACATAATCCATGCGACGCTTCCTTCACGCGTAATAGGCGGCCCTGGCCGATCCGGACGAAATGGGAAGGCTTACAATTGGATGTTGTGGATCACATACCCGGCTGCGAAAGCGATCAGCCCGGCGATGACGATCTGCGGCAGCACCGACACGAATTTGCCGAGCAGGTCCACGAACGCGTGGAAGAGCGCCACCACACCGCTCCAGAGCACCATGAAGGCGCGGTAGAGGATGTAGGCGATGGCCACCATGGCGGCGATCAGGATGATGATCTTCCAGATCGGCAGGGACTGCCAGTCGGACGAGAAGACCGAAACGATCTGTCCGAAGGACCAGGTCCAGATGAGTTGCAGGAATTTGAATATCGCAGCGATGCCCTGCTGCAGAAATTGGACGATGGAATTGATAATTCCGGTCACGTGCCCCTCCCCCTGTCATGCTCCCACGCGCCTACGGGCCCGCGGCGGCCACAGACTGGCCCGAGGCTGTTGCCTGCGCAAGCAACTTACGGGCCTTTCAGGCCTTGAGGCGATAGCCCGTCTTGAAGATGCGCCACACGATGGCGAGGCAAATGACGAGGAACGTCAAGGTCATGGCGAGGCTGACGAAGATGCTCACGTCGGAAATTTCATAAAAGCTCCAACGGAACCCGCTCACCAGATAGACCACCGGATTGAAGAGGGTCACGGTCTGCCAGAACGGCGGCAGCATGTTGATCGAGTAGAACGTGCCGCCGAGGAAGGTGAGCGGCGTGACGATGAGCAGCGGGATGATCTGCAGCTTTTCAAACCCGTCCGCCCAGATGCCGATGATGAAGCCGAAGAGGCTGAACGTCACCGCAGTAAGTATCAGGAAGGCGAACATCCACACCGGGTGCGCGATGCGCATGTCGACGAACAGCGCCGCCGTGGCGAGAATGATGAGCCCCAGCACGACTGACTTCGTCGCCGCGGCGCCCACATAGCCGATCACGATCTCCAGCGGCGAGATGGGCGCTGAAAGCAATTCGTAGATCGTCCCGGTGAAGCGCGGAAAATAGATGCCGAACGAGGCATTCGAGATCGACTGCATGAGAAGCTGCAACATGACGAGCCCCGGCACGATGAACGCGCCGTAGCTGATGCCGTCGATTTGCGCGATGCGCGAGCCGATGGCGGCACCGAACACGATGAAATACAGCGATGTCGACAGCACGGGCGAGATGATGCTTTGCATCAGCGTACGCCCGGCGCGCGCCATCTCGAACATGTAGATGGCTTTGACCGCGTGCAGGTTCATTGTTTGCTCCTGACGAGATCGACGAAGATGTCCTCCAGGGAGGATTGCGTGGTGTCGAGGTCGACGAAGCCGATCCCCGCCGTGCGCATATCGTTGAGCAGCGCGGTAATGCCCGTACGCCCGCCGGCGCGCGTATCGTAGGTGAACGTCAGCTGCAGCCCGTCGCCGGAAAGCTCGAGCCCGTAGCTCTCGAGCCCGGAGGGGATCGCCGAAAGCGGCGTATCGAGATGCAGCACGAGCTGCTTCTTGCCGAGCTTGCGCATCAGCTCGGCTTTGTCCTCGACGAGGATCAGCTCGCCCTTGGCGATGACGCCGACGCGGTCCGCCATCTCCTCGGCTTCCTCGATGTAGTGCGTCGTGAGGATGATGGTGACGCCGGTTGCGCGCAGGTCGCGGACCACCTGCCACATGTCCTTGCGCAGCTCCACATCGACGCCCGCGGTGGGCTCGTCGAGAAAGAGGATCTTCGGCTCGTGCGAGAGGGCTTTGGCGATGAGGAGGCGCCGCTTCATGCCGCCCGAGAGCGTCATGATGCGGCTGTCCTTCTTGTCCCATAGGGAAAGCGACCGCAGGATCTTCTCGACATAGGCGGGATCGGGCGCCTTGCCGAAGAGGCCGCGGCTGAACGACACCGCGTTGAAGGGCGTCTCGAAGTGGTCGGTTGTCAGCTCCTGCGGCACGAGGCCGATCATCGCGCGCACGCGCCGGTAATCGCGCACGATATCGCCGCCATCGACTGTCACCGAGCCGGTGGTTGCGTTCACGAGACCGCAGACGATGGAGATGAGGGTCGTCTTGCCGGCGCCGTTGGGGCCCAGGAGGGCGAATATCTCGCCGCGGCGAATATCGAGGTCGACACGCTTCAGCGCCTGGAAGCCGCCGGCATATGTCTTCGACAGATCTTTGATCGATATGATGGCGGCCATGGGCGGGGAATAGGCAATCGGGTTGCGCGGTTCAAGCCGCTGGTTGCATCATTCCTTCTCGCCGCGACCGGCGAGCCACTTCTTCAGGTTGTCTGCGAGCGCGCCGGCACGCTTGGATGCGCGCTCACCGGCCGGGTGCGGACCATGTGCAACCCGCGCCGGTTTCGGCTTCGGGGAAGGCGGCAGCTCCGGCTCCGGGGCAGGTTCCTCGGAGCGCATCTTCAGCGCCACGTGGGACAGGAACCGCGCCGCGTCACCCTTGGCGAGCCAGGGTGCGGCATCCGCCATGCCATCGAGCATCGCGTCGAGCCAGTCGGCATATTCGACCTTGGCGAAGTCGTGCAGCACGTAGTGCGCGACGGCATCCTTCGCGCCGGGATGGCCGACACCGATGCGCACGCGCGTATATTCGTTGCCGAGATGGGCACTGATCGAGCGTAAGCCGTTGTGGCCGGCATTCCCGCCGCCGACCTTCACTTTCAGCTTGCCGGGCGCGAGGTCGATCTCGTCGTGGAAGACGCTGATGTCCTCCAGCGGGATCTTCAGAAAGCGCGCGGCTTCGCCCACCGAGCGGCCGCTCTCGTTCATGTAGGTTGTCGGCTTCAACAGCACGACGCGCTCGCCGCGCAGCGTACCTTCCGCCGTTTCGCCCTGGAAGCGTTTGCGCCAGGCGCTGAAGCCGTGCGTCTCCGCGATCCGGTCGAGCGCCATGAAGCCCACGTTGTGGCGCTGACGGGCGTACTGCGCGCCCGGGTTTCCAAGTCCGACAAAGAGCTTCATCGGCATGCCCCCGAGCAGAGAGAGCGGGCGTGGAGGGAAAGGAAGAAAGGAGAGGCGGAGCCGGGCCAATGGCCGGCTCCGCCTGCAGCCTTGTTACTTCTTCTTGTCGCCGCCGGCGGGCTTGGCAGCGGCTGCGGGAGCGGCACCCTTGGCAGGCGCGGCACCCTTGGCAGCAGCGGCGGGAGCGGCAGCAGCCGTTTCGGTGGTGGCAGAGGCGGCTTCCTCTTCCTGCTTACCGACGCCGGCAATGGTGGCGATGGTGAAGTCGCGATCCTTGATGGTGAGCTCCGCGTCCTGCGGGAGCTGCACCGCCGAGATATGGATCGAGCGGCCGATCTCGAGGCCGGTGAGATCGATCTCGAAGAACGCGGGGATGTGATTGTAGGGGCAGATGACCTCAACCTCGTGACGCACGATGTTGAGCACGCCGCCGCGCTTCAGGCCCGGAGACAGCGTATCGTTGACGAAGCGCACGGGCACGGCGACGCGAATGCGGCCATCCTTGCCGATGCGCAGAAGGTCGACGTGGATCGGCTGATCCTTGATCGGATCGAGCTGCAGGTCGCGTGGGATGACGAGCGACTTCTTGCCTTCGCAATCGATCTCGAGGACCGTGGAAGTGAAGTGGCCTTTCATGACCTGCTTCCACAGTTCGTTGTAGTCGAGGGAAATGGGGTCGGGCGCTTCACCGGCACCGTAGATCACTGCCGGTACTTTACCTTCACGACGAGCTTGGCGTGCGGCCCCCTTGCCGGCACGTGGGCGCGCCGTGGCCTTCAGCTCGATCGGTTGCTGAGCCATGGACGTGTCTCCAAAAAGAATAGGGCCTTGCGGCCCGTCATGCGGCGCGGCCTCCAAGGGTGCCGGGCGCCGTCTCATGCCTTAATGCTTGAGATGGCGCGGTTTATAGCTGCCGTGCGCCGGCTTGGCAATCAGCGGGGTGGGCCCGCCATCCCGGGCGCGCGGGTAGCCCCGGGAGGCGGATTACGCCTGCGCGCCCGCGCCGGCCGTGCTTAGGCCCGTGCCCAGGCCGGAAAGGGATCTTCCAATGAAGTCCATGACTTGGCATCGAGCACACCGCGCTCTGGCACGTCCAGGAGGCACCCGTCGAGCTCGGCTATGATGGCGTCCTTATCCATCTCCCCCGTGCCGATGAACACCAGTTCCTGGCGTCGGTCGCCCCAGATGCGATGCCAGCCCTTGCCGATGCGCGCCCTCGTCTCCTCGTCGCTCGGCCACTTGGCCTTGGGCACCGCCGCCCACCAGTAGCCGGCGGCCTCGTGCCGGACGAGGGGACCGGCCTGGCTCATCTCGCCCACCCATGCCGGACGCGTCGCCAGCCAGAAAAATCCCTTGGCGCGGATGACGCCCGGCCAGGGACGCTTGAAGAAGCTATGCAACTTGGCCGGAGCGAACGGCCGGCGTGCGCGGTAGACGAAACTCGAGATGCCGTACTCTTCCGTCTCCGGGACGTGCTCGGCGAAGCCCGACAGCTCGCGATACCAGAGCGGATGGCGGTGTGCGGCCTCGAAGTCAAAAAGGCGCGTATTCAGAATCGCGGCGAGTGGAACATCCCCGTGCACCGCATGGATGATGCGCGCATCCGCGTTGAGCGCGCGCACGATCGATTTCGCCAGTTGCAGCTCGTGAGGCGACGCAATATCCGCCTTGTTGAGCACGACGACGTCCGCGAACTCGATCTGCTCCGTGAGCAGGTCTACGAGCGTGCGCTCGTCATCCGAGCCGTTCGACTGACCGCGCTGACGCAGGAAATCCTCCGAGCTGTAGTCGCGCAGCAGGTTCGCGGCATCGACCACCGTCACCATCGTGTCGAGGCGCGCAATGTCCGAAAGGCTGCGCCCGCTTTCGTCGCGGAATTCGAACGTGGCCGCCACGGGAAGCGGCTCGGCGATACCGGTCGACTCGATGAGCAGATAGTCGAACCGGCCTGCGTTCGCGAGCGTGCGCACTTCGGTCAGCAGATCCTCGCGCAACGTGCAGCAAATGCACCCGTTCGACATTTCGATGAGCGCTTCGTCGGTGCGCGACAGGTTCGCCCCGCCATCCCGCACCAGGGCCGCGTCGATGTTCACCTCGCTCATGTCGTTGACGATCACCGCAACGCGCAAGCCTTCGCGGTTGCCGAGCACATGGTTAAGGACGGTCGTCTTGCCTGCGCCGAGAAAACCGGACAGTACTGTTACCGGAAGCCGGTCTTTTCGAGCCGGCGTAGCCCTATGGTCGAGCGGCATTTTTTTGCTCCTGCTGCTGGGTTTTGATAGTTCGTGATGTTATAATATCCGTTTATACTATCCCAACGAAGCCATAGACTTCCTCTAGCTGGGGACGCATCGATGACTCGCAAGATCGCCAAGCGGCGGCCTGCCCTCGAGCAGGACAAGATGATTGCAGACGCGCTGCGCGGTGTTGGCCGGCCTGTCAGCGCATACGAGCTGATCGACGAGCTGCGCGACAAGGCCAGCCTCGCGCCGCAGACCGTCTATCGTTCGCTCGATCGCCTCATCGCCGATGGCAAGGCGCACCGGCTGGAATCGCTCAATGCGTTTGTTGCCTGCCGTCACCCCAGCCACGAAGGCGCAGCGGTATTTGCGATCTGCAATGACTGTGGCGCCGCAACGGAGTTCGACGAGCCCGCGGCCGTCGAGCGGCTCGCCGGCTGGGCGCGCAAGGCGAAATTCGCCGTCGAGCGCATGACGCTGGAGCTGCGCGGCCGGTGCCACGCGTGCACCGTGCGCGCAGCCCGGTGAGGATGCGGGCGCCGCATGAGTGTACGGCTGTTGCTTCGCTGTGCACGCGCGTGTCGTACCGCGCGGAAATATCAGCGCACCGGTGTGTGCGCCGTCGCCGCCGCTAAGCACCGCGCCATCGACAGTACGATCCCCACCCGTTGAACGATGCCGAACGATATATGCCCATCGCGGTATGGCGTGGCTTTCGGGCGCATGGAATTGTTTGTCTCGGCTCGCCCGTGTTCTGACGCAGCGGAGCAGCGCACACGACGAGCCGGTCGCGCGAACAAATGCATGCCCGCACACGGCCTCTGCTGCGTCTTCTGCGTCTGACCAAGCCACGGCTGACGTCCCGCTGAGAAATTGTTCGCCTCACGATCTTGACGACGGTTAATAGCGGATATTATAACATCCGTAAATCGGGACGGGGGAGTGCGTAACAGTGAGAGTATGCGTAGCGTTCGGCATCGCTTCTGCGATGCTTATGTCGAGTATTGCGCCGGCGGATGCACAGTCGTCGGGCTCGCAGCCGGCGGTCGGTGGCGCGGGCGGCGCAACGGGCGAGACGGTGGAGTTGCCCGCCATCGAGGTAACGACCGCCAGTCCGGTCGCAAAAACCAAGACGAGCAAGAAGAACAAGAAGTCGGCCGGTGGCGCGCCATCTGTTGCGCAGCCTGACGCCGCGCCATCCTCCGCGCCGCCGCAGTTCCAGCCGCTTCCCGGCGCGATCGTCGATGATAGCGCGTTCGTCTCTGTGACCGTTGCAACCGAGCGTGAGTTCATCGCCGATGGCGGCGCGACCATCACCGATACCTTGCAGACGAAGCCGGGCATCGCGGGAACGAATTTCGCCCCCGGCGCCAACCGGCCGATCATCCGCGGTCTCGACAGCTATCGCGTCCGCACGCAGGAGAACGGCATCGGCACGCACGACGTGGCGGCGATCTCCGAGGATCACGCAATTCCGATCGATCCGCTTTCGGCCGGTCGTGTCGAGGTGGTGCGCGGTCCGGCAACGCTGCGTTACGGCAGCCAGGCCATCGGCGGCGTCGTTGCTGCCGAGAACCAGCGCATCCCGACGTTCGTCCCGCCGGGGGGATTTTCGGCGCTCGCAACGGGCGGCCTCACGTCCGTCGATAACGGAGCCGACGGTGCGATGAGCGTGACGGCGGGTTCCGGCGGCTTCGCCGTGCACGCGGACGGCTTCAAGCGCACGGCAGACGATTATCATTCGCCGCACGGCGTCGTGCGGAACAGCTTTGTCGACAGCGAAGGCGCTTCGATTGGCACCTCGCTGATCGGCACCGACGGCTTCGTCGGCGTCTCCTTCACGCACTTTGCCAGCCTCTATGGCATCCCCGGTTGGGAAGCCGAGGAGGGCGTCGATCCGCGCATCGACATGGAGCAGAACAAATTCATGGCGAAGGGCGAGTGGCGCGTTCGCAGCGCCGGTATCGATGCGGTCCGCTTCTGGTTTGGCGCATCCGACTATGCGCACTCCGAGTTCGCCCGCCATTCTCACGATCACGATCACGATCACGATCACGACCACGACCACGACGACCATGATCATGCCGATCATGACCACGACGATGAGGATGGTGTGATGCCGTTCTCGCTCGGCTCCCGTTTCACCAACCGGCAGCAGGAAGCGCGCATCGAGGTCCAGCACTTGCCGTTCCTTACGAGCGTCGGCGAGTTCACCGGAACGTTCGGCGTGCACGTCGACAACCGCCGCACACGGGGCCAGAGCTTCGAAGGGGAATCCCTCCTGGAGCCGGCGCACACCACGAGCGTTGCAGCATTCTGGTTCGAGGAGCTGGCGCTGAGCCGTCAGCTACGGCTCCAGGCGGCCGCGCGCATCGAGCAGACCTCGGTCGATGGCAGGGGCTGGGAGACGTTCGATGGGCACCACGCACACGTGTTTGCCGGCGAGCGCAGCTTCACGCCCGTCAGCGGCGGCTTGGGCCTTCTCTACGCGCTTCCCTTCAACGTCGAGGCGCGCCTCAACGGCCAATACGTCGAGCGCGCCCCCGATGCGGCCGAGCTGTTCTCCAAGGGCATGCACGAGGCGACCGGCACTTTCGAGGTCGGCAATCCGAACCTCACCGAGGAGAAGGCGGCCACCGTCGAAGCCGGTTTGAAGAAGGCGACGGGCGCCTTCCGCTTCGATGCCTCCGCCTACTACACGCGCTACCACGGCTTCATCTATCGCCAGTTGACGGGTGACCGGTGCGAGCCGGGCGCCCACGGCGATCACTACCACTGCGGTGTGTGGCCGCCGGATACGGACGCCGAGCTCTTCGATCTCGTCTACTTCCAGCAGCGTGACGCGACGTTCTACGGCGCCGAGCTCTCCTTCCAATACGACGTCGCGCCGATCTGGAACGGCGTCTGGGGCATCGACGGCCAGTACGACTTCGTGCGGGCGCGCTTCGAGAATGGAGAGAACGTGCCGCGCATTCCGCCCCATCGGCTGGGCGGCGGCATCTACTACCACGACGCCAGCTGGGTCGCGCGCGTCGGGCTGCTGCACGCCTTCGCGCAGGATGACTTCGGCATCAACGAGATCGCAACGCCCGGTTACACGCTGGTCAATGCGGAGCTGAGCTACACCACGATCCTGCGGGCGCCCGACGGCACGTCATCCCAGCTCACCCTTGGCATCCGCGGGGAAAATCTCGCCAACGACGACGTGCTCGACCACAGCTCGTTCAAGCGCCGCGAGGACGTCTACCAGCCGGGTGCGAGCGTGCGTGCCTTCACGACGGTGAAGCTCAATTGAGGATACGCTTCCGCCCGGTCTTGCGAGGGGCACAGCGCTCCTGGGATGTCGAGGCAGGGCGGGAGAAATGAAGAAGGCCGGCGCTTTGTTGCGCCGGCCTTTCTTAATTCACGCGCCGCCCACAAGGGCTGCGGATCAGTAGAAGAGGCTGGAAACGCTTTCCTCGCGCGAGGTGCGCAGGATGGCCTCGCCGATCAGCGGCGCGATGGAAAGAACGCGAATGTTCTGCGCCGCTAGCACCGCGGCCGTCGGCTGGATCGAGTCGGTGATGACGAGCGACTTGAGCTTCGAAGCCTGAATGCGGCTGACTGCGCCGCCCGAGAGCACGCCGTGCGTGATGTAGGCCATCACCTCGACGGCGCCGTGCTTCAGCAGGGCTTCGGCCGCATTTACCAGCGTGCCGCCGGAATCGACGATGTCGTCGATGAGGATGCAGCGCATACCCTTCACGTCGCCGATGACGTGCATCACTTCCGACTCGCCCGGCCGGTCGCGACGTTTATCGCAGATGGCGATCGGCGCTTCGATGCGCTTCGCCAGCGCGCGGGCGCGTACGACGCCGCCGACGTCGGGCGAAACCACCATCAGGTTGTTACCCCGGTAGTGTTCCTGGATGTCGCGAACCATCACGGGCGCGGCGAACAGGTTGTCGGTCGGGATGTCGAAGAAGCCCTGGATCTGGCCGGCGTGAAGATCGAGCGTCATCACGCGGTCGACGCCGGCGCGCTCGATGAGGTTCGCCACGAGCTTGGCGGTGATGGGTGTGCGCGGACCGGGCTTCCGGTCCTGCCGCGCATAGCCGTAGTAGGGAACGACCGCTGTGATGCGCGCCGCCGACGCGCGCTTCAGCGCGTCGATGAGGATCAGCAGCTCCATCAGGTTGTCGTTCGCCGGAAAGGAGGTCGACTGAACCACGAAGACGTCCTGACCGCGGACGTTCTCCTGGATCTCGATGAAGATCTCCATATCGGCGAACCGCTTCACCTGCCCCTTGGTGAGGGGCATCTTCAGATGGGAGCAGATCGCTTCGGCCAGTGGACGATTGGAGTTGCCGGCGACGATTTTCATCGTCGGGGTGGTGCGGCCCTCTGGTCGGTGATCGAAGGGCATGTACGCCTCCACAGCCGTTCGCGGGCGCCTTCTAGCAAGAGGGCCCGCACCTGTAAACGGTGGGGCCCCCCAATTGCCGTCGGAAATTTGCCGCGGGTGATTTGTCCCGGCAAAAGATCAGTTCGAGCTGGTCCGCTGCGTTTGCTGCGGCAGGAGCTTGACGATGCCCTGTGCCGCCGCCGCCGCTGCCGCATCGGCAGTCTTGCCCCACGAGCCGTCGAGCGAGCCCTGCGGGACTTCGTTCTTCTGCGACACCGTGCCGAGCTTCTTGCCGCTTGGATCGGTCACGCTCCAGTCGATCGTGATCGGCTGCTTGCCGTCCTTGCCGGGACCCATCGCCACCTGTCCCTGCACGAGGTACGCGTCGGGCGAGGGGGTTTCGGTAAGGGCGACGCCGTTGCGGGTCAGCTCACGCTGGAGAGCGGCACGCAACGTCGTGCTGCCATCTCCCGGTGCGCCGCTCACGGTCGGAACGAGCGCCTTGAACGCGCCCGGCCGTCCGATGCTGCCCGTGGTGACGCCCGGCTTCGTGGCCCCCGGTGAGGAATAGGCACCCGGCGACGTCGCCGCCGTCTGCACCATGCCACCCTGCGTTCCCGCAGAGGCAACCGCAGCGCCGGCCGGCATCCATCCCGCGACCGAAGTCACAGTCTTGGACGTGATCGACTGCACGATCGCCGGCGTGACTGTCGCCCACGGATCCTTGCTCTTGCCTGCGGGCGCGGTTTCTTCGCCGCTGACACGATGCACGCCTTTACCGTTCGCGTCGGTCACGTCCCAGATGTAGGAAATCTTGGACTTGTTGCCCTTTTTCTCCAGCGAAGAGACGACATAGCCGCGGAGCGTATACTCCGCCTTCTCCTCGGGCGCTTTCGCCACCCGAAGATTCTGTCGCTCCAGATCGGAGATCAACTGATTGCGCAGCTCACCCGAGACGTTCTCGGGCGGGCCGATGACTGGCGCCACGGCGAACTGTGCACCACGAGCCATCGCCATCGGCGGCGGACTCGCGACAGACGCCGTCGGCGCTTCGCCGCCAGACGAGCTGAACATTGAAGTAAGCGGATTGGCAGTCTCGCAACCTGCGAGACCAAAAGCCATCCAGCCCACGATTAGCGCTAGTGCAATTGGCTTTTTGTTTTGCCAAGCCGCAGCAGCATCAAAGGTCGTCACGGCGACGCTCCCCCGTTGAGTACCCGCTGTATGTTCCGGCGGCCGGCGTACAAACTTTGCGGCCTTACTCTCCCTAATGACCGGTACCTCTCTAAGAATCGTCTAACCAGTCATCTTTCACGCGTCTAGGACGAATCCGAGTGTCCGCCGTTCGGATCGTCATTCGCCTTGTGAAACGCAGAACGCCATTGTGGATTGTGCAATTAGGTCACGACAATGGCGGAGATTTGACGGCCGTAATCCCCCTCTGAACGGTGCTGAGAGCGCCGGTAGCTGAAAAAGTTCGATTCGTTGCGGTAGGTGCAGGGGCTCCGGGTCTCGACCTCGGTGATACCGCACTTCTCCAGCTGGAAGGCGACAAACCCCGGCAGATCGAAATGGGCCCGCTGATCGGGATTTTCGCGGACGAGAAATTTTTCGTTGTCCGCGCAACTTTTGAGAAGCTCGGCTTCGAAGTCCGGCCCGACCTCGTATGAATCATGGTTAATGGCCGGCCCAATGGCCGCGATAATGCGATTTCGCCTCGCGCCGAGTTTTTCCATTTCCGCGACGGTCGAGGCGAGAACGCCCCCGACCGCACCCCTCCAGCCCGCATGGGCGGCGGCGACGACGCCGGCCTCCGGGTCCGCGAAGAGGACCGGTGCGCAGTCTGCCGTCAGCACGCCGATGACGAGGCCCGGGGTGCGGGTGACGACGGCATCGGCCTTGGGACGGGCGTCGGCGGGGATCACCGCGTCGACCGCGAGGGCGTCGGCGCTGTGCACCTGATACAGCGTTGCGACGTCGGCCTGATGGCTGCTGCCGAGGTAACGGCAGACCCGGCCGCGGTTTTCAGCGACGTTCTCCGGGACATCGGCGGAGCCCGGCCCGCAGTTGAGCCCGGCATATATACCGTTCGACACGCCACCCGCGCGGGTGAAGAACCCGTGGCGGATACCGTTCAGGCGGGCGAGGCGGTCGGCTTGAATGGGTTGCAGCATGTTTCGCAGTTAGGTGACGCGCCGGTCCGTTTCCACCGGCTGCAGTGCTGGTAGCGGAGAAATATCAACGCTGCGTATCCCGACGGCATGAAAACGCGTGCCCATGCCGCCAGGCGCGAGGAGGCGTGCAACGGACGCCTCGATCCCCGCCGCGAGGGCTGGGTTCATCGCCATCAGGCGCGAGGCGCGCTCGATGATGCCGAGGCGGCCGAGCAACTCGGCCTGCGTGACGGGCCCATCGACGGCGAGGCCCACCGTCCGCACGGCGCCAGCGAAGGCGGAAAAATCCACCTGCGCGCTGAGGTCTGCTTTTCCCGGCGATTGCAGGGGATCGGCATAGCGATGCGCATCGACCGCCTGCAGCGTGTCGCCGAACCCTGAGCGCGTGTGTCCGTAGTCGATGAAAAGAACCGCCACCGGCGCGCCGAGGTTTTTGATCGCTGCGGCGAGTTCCGCAAAGGGGCGGCTGCGCGATTCGAATATGCAACCCTCCTCCGGCACGAGATCCGCCGGCACGGGAGGCACGGCGGCCGAACCATCCTCGGTGTCCTTGAAGATAAGCGCGCCGTCGCGATTGAGGTCCACGGTCCGCATCCGCCACGCGCCGCCGCGCCAGATCCACTGATCGACGGCAAGCGTGTCGAGGAACTCGTTGCCGATGAGAATGACGGGCCCGTCGCCGGGAACGAGATTGCTGCCCCAGCTCAGCGGAATGCTTTCCCCGGTGAGCGTTTCCCGCTGCGCGGCCTGGAGCACGCTGTTGCTTTCGACGAGTTCCACGCCGAGCGCGGCACGAAACTCCGGAACGAGGCGAGCGGCACGCAGCGCATCGCGCATCAGCGTGCCGCGCCCCGGTCCGATCTCGATGAGACGAAGCTTCGCGGGGCTGCCCATGCTCTGCCAGACGAGCACGCACCACAGCCCGATCAGCTCGCCGAAGATCTGGCTGATTTCCGGCGCGGTGATGAAGTCTCCGGCCTGACCGATCGCCGTCTGCCCGCGGTAATAGCCGTGCTCGGGATCGTGCAGGCACGCGTGCATATAGTCGGCGACGGACATCGGCCCATCGCGCGCGATACGCGCGGCGAGCCGCTCCCTCAACGGCGTCGCGGTGCTGCCAGTGTCGTCGGCGCTATCACCGCTCCGGCTCACTTCAGATTGCGCGTGCGCGCCCAGTAAACGACCGCGATGCCCGCCAGCAGCATCGGGATGGAATAGGCGATGCCTGCGGTGAGGGGTCCGATATTGAAGGCGTGGGCGAAGTGCGGCTCGCGGAACAGCTCCCCCGTCGAGCGCGCGAGCGCGTAGCCGATGAGGAACGTCCCCGCCACCAGCCCCGGCCGCTTCAGCGCGCCGAAATGATGCGTCAGCAGCCGCAGCACCAGGAACAGCACGAGCCCCTCGAGCGCGGCCTCGTAGAGCTGGCTCGGATGACGCGGCGTTGGCTCGATCGCGGGGTGGTTGATGACGGCTTCCGGGAACACCATGCCCCAGGGCACCGTCGTCGGGCGTCCGTAGAGCTCGCCGTTGACGAAGTTGGCGATGCGGCCGAAGAAGAGCCCGATCGGCACCGCCGCGGTCACGAGATCGCCCGTGCTCCAGGGATTGACGCCGTTGTTGCGTGCGAAGATCCAGATCGCCAGCACACAGCCGACCAGCGCGCCATGGAAGGCCATGCCCCCTTTCCAGACGGCGATGATGTCGCCGGGGTGGGCGATGTAATAGCTCGGCTCATAGAAGAGGACGAAGCCCAGGCGTCCGCCGAGCACCACGCCCGCCGTGATGTAGAGCAGCAGGTCGTCCACCTTCGCCAGCGGGAAGGGTGGCGTATCGTTGGCCCAAAGCGGTCTGTCGGTTATGAGGCGGCGGATATAGAGCCAGCCGAGCAGCAGACCCGCCAAATAGGCGAGGCCATACCACTTCACGGCCAGCGGACCGATCTGGAGCGCGACGGGATCCATGTTCGGAAACGGAATAACCCACAGGCTGGTCAGCAGATGCATCGTGCTTCGGCCCTGAGGCCCCTCCCCTTGCAGGCTCCCCCCAGGGCGTCGAGTGCCCCGCTAGGCGCCGCACGATTTCGACCGGGCAACCATCTGTCAAGGGCCGGGGCCGTCTTGAACGGGTCGCGGGCCGCGCCCATAGTCCGCACCCCTAGCGTACGCCGTGCGCAGCGCGATCACCGGAGGTGCCCATGACCCAAAGCAGCAATCGCTTCCTCGACGAGTTTGCCAAGCTGATGACGGACGCGGCCGGCGCGGCCGATGGCCTCAGACGTGAAGCGGAGCAGATCTTCCGCTCCCAGGGCGAGCGCTTCCTGCGCGAGATGGACATCGTCCGCCGGGAGGAGTTCGAGGCGGTGAAGGCTATGGCGGAAAAGGCCCGCGCCGAGAACGAGCGCCTCGAGGCGCGCATCGCTGCGCTGGAGACACAACTCGCCAGCCGCACCTCTGGATAAAGGCGCCGAACAGGCGCATTTTGCCTTACTTTCGATGTGGGTCAGTACATTGGCCGTGGACAAGGCCGGGCCGAACTTGCGACTCGCACCACCCTCTGTTTTCGTCCCGCCCGTTGGCTGCGCAGCCGCTCTCGTGATGTCGCGTATCGGTAAACACGTAGAAACAAGAAACGCGAGACCATAGAGGGATCGACGAAGCATGTCGGCTGAACACATCGGCTATGGCCGGGTGACGAACCCAATAGATCTCATCGAGCAGCTGGCAGCATCGCACGACTGGGCGTGCGATCGCACCAACGACGACGAGCTGACGCTCGTCATTGCCGGCACGTGGACCGACTATCACGTCTCGCTGAATTGGCGTGACGACCTGGAAGCGCTCCACCTCGCCTGCGCCTTCGATTTCCGTGTGCCGGAGGCTCGCCTTCCGGAAATGTATAAGCTCGTTGCGCAGATCAACGAGCAGCTCTGGCTCGGTCACTTCGACCTGTGGACCGGCGAAGGGCTGGTGATGTTCCGCCACGCGCTTCTGCTCAACGGTTCCGTTGCGACGACCCGCCAATGCGAAGCGATGCTGCAGGCCGCGCTCGAAGGCTGCGAGCGCTACTACCAGGCCTTCCAGTTTGTCGTCTGGGCAGGTAAGCAAAGCCGCGAGGCTCTGGTTTCGACCATGTTCGAAACGGAAGGGCAGGCCTGACACGCGCGCCCCGCCAGCGCCCCTGGACCATGATCGCTTCGGACCCTATCAGTCCGAAGCGTGAATCATCGGTCTAAGCAAAAGACCATGATCGCTTCGGACCCTATCAGTCCGAAGCGTGAATCATCGGTCTAAATCAAAAGAGACCATGATCGCTTCGGACCTTATCAGTCCGAAGCGTGAATCATCGGTCTACTCAAAGGCTAGAGTCGCATCGCGATTCGAAGAAAAGCGATCGTGCTCTAGACCATGATCGCTTCGGGCCCCATCAGTCCGAAGCGTGAACCAGCGGTCTAATCTGCGATCGTGCTCTAGAAGCGGGGCGCTCCCATGACCTTCTCCTTGAACGGGCCGTTGATCCTGGTTGGGGCCGGCAAGATGGGGGGAGCGATCCTCAAGGGGTTGCTCGCCCATGGGCTCGATGCCCGGTCCGTCATTGTCCAGGACCCATCGCCGGCTCCGGACGTCGCGGCGCTCCTCGCCGAGAACGTCATCGACGTCGTACCGGCCATCGATGCGCTGACGCAGCCGCCCGCGGTCGTGCTCGTGGCGGTGAAGCCGCAGATCATGCAAGCCGTGCTCCCGCACCTGGCGAAACTCGCCGGTCCCAGCACGCTCTTTCTTTCGATCGCCGCCGGGCAGCGGCTCGACGCATTTGAAAAATGCCTTCCCCGCGCCGCCGTGGTGCGCGCAATGCCGAACACGCCGGCCGCAATCCTCGAGGGCATATCCGTCGCCGTCGCCAACACCCATGTAACGCCCGAGCAGCACGCCCTGGCCGATGCGATTCTTGCCGCCGTCGGGAGGGTCGAATGGATGGACGACGAGGCGCTGCTCGATCCGGTGACAGCCGTCTCCGGATCGGGGCCCGCTTACGTCTTCCTGCTGGCTGAATGCTTGGCTGAGGCAGGCAAGGCGGCAGGCCTCGAAGGCGCGCTTGCCGAACGCCTTGCCCGCTACACCGTTGCCGGAGCCGGGGCGCTCCTTGCTGCATCCGACCTGTCGGCAGCCGAGCTGCGCCGGAACGTAACCTCGCCCGGCGGCACGACGGCCGCCGCCCTGGAGATACTGGGCGGGCCGGACGGATTGCAGAAGCTCATGACGGAGGCGGTGGCTGCCGCAACGAAACGCGGCCGCGAGCTGGCGAAGTGAGCGCTGGGCTCCGGCCGGCCGCGACCGCGTTACTTGAGGCGCCTGGGCGGGCATTGAGCCCCGGCGGGCCCAGGCAAACTGGTGGAGGGGGCGGCACCTAAAGCTCAGAAAACCAAGGAGGATAGGTCGTCTGGGCCGATTGCGTGTCAGGCGCCGTCCGCGTCGCACCGTGGTTCGGTTATGATATACAGTTACATGTCTGGCAAGGTCGAGAAGGTCGCGCTCACGCAATCGTGTGCGCCCTGGGAAGGGTTCCCATGGGCGCCCGGGAACAGCGCCCGTTTCCGAGCCATTTCAGCGTTTCGGCGGGAAACTTTGAGCGTTATCGGCGCATGTCCGCGCCGCCGCGGCGGCACTGTCCTTCGGCTCCCATAGCGGCGGATCAGCCGCCGTCCTCGCGAGCTGCCTGTGCGGCGAGGAAAGAAATTCAAGCCGCCAGCTTTATCCGAGCTGGGCCATTGCCTACCTCAAGGACAGGAACACAGGAGGCACCGATGCTGGACCAGTCGACGATGAAGGGCCGCCTTGTCGCCGCCGCCATGCGACTGGCCGCCGAGCGTCCATGGCACGAGGTGACGCTGGCACAGATCGGCGAGGCAGCGGGTGTGGGTCTCGTCGACGTGCGCAATCACTTCGCCTCCAAGGGCGCTCTTCTGGCGTCCTTCGTGCGCATGGTGGACGATGCGGTGCTGACGCAGGCTGCACAGCGCAGCCACGCCAGTAAGCCGGCGGAAAAGGAAACGCCGCGCGACGCGCTCTTCGATGTGATCATGAGCCGCTTCGATGTGCTCGCACCCTATAAGCCGGGCCTCAAATCGATCGCCAAAGCATGGCCGAGCGATCCGTCCGTCGCCTGCGCCGTCGCCTGCTCGCAAGCCTGGATGCTGCGCGCCGCCGGTATTCGCGCCGATGGCATCGAGGGTGGCGTGCGCGCCCTTGGCCTCGCCGGTGTTTACGCGTCCGTCTATCGCACGTGGCTGAGCGACGATGATCCCGGTCTCGGCAAGACGATGGCGGTGCTCGACCGGCGTCTGCGCCGGGGAGAGCGCGCGTTGAAGAACGTCGATGATTGCGCGGCGCGTTTTTGTGGCGTCGCGCGACGTATGCGGGACGTCTTCCGCGGGCCGGAGAAGGATCGCGCCCCGGAAAGCGCGCCACCCGCCGCACCGACGCCGCCGCCCAGCCCCGCGATCTAAGCCGAAATCAACCGCGCAGCGGCCGCACACAAAGCTTCCCACCGCTCGTGTCAGTTCAAATCAACCGCGCAGCGGCAGGGCCCAAGGGGCCCCGCGCCTTAGGCGCGGCCATCCCCTCGCGCGGCAGCAGCCGCACGCAATGCTTCCCACCCCTCGTGTCAGTTCAAATCAACCGCGTAGCGGCAAGGGCCCAAGGGGCCCCGCGCCTTGGCGCGGCCATCCGCTCGCGCGCCAGCCGCCGCAGACAAAGCTTCCCCCCGCTCGTGTCAGTGCAATCAAGCCGCCGCACGCAAAGCTTCCCACCACTCGTGTCAGTTCAAATCAACCGCGCAACGGCCAGGGCCCAAGGGGCCCCGCGCCTTAGGCGCGGCCATCCGCTCGCGCGCCAGCCGCCGCAGACAAAGCTTCCCCCCACTCGTGTCAGCGCAAATCGCGAAGGCGCCAAGGGCGCCCGGCGCGAGCGCCGGTTCTCAACTCGCTGGAGAGAGGCCGCATACAAAGCTTCTCTCCGCTCGTGTCACTCCAAATCAGAGCGGCACCGAGATGATCGCGCGCAGCCCACCCATCGAGCTTTCTCCGAGCGTGATGTCGCCGCCGTGGCTCTTGGCGATGTCGCGCGCGATGGCGAGGCCAAGGCCCGTGTTGCCCTCGTCCTGATTCCGCGCATGGTCGAGGCGGTAGAACGGACGGAACACGTTGGCGCGTTCATTCTCCGGGATGCCGGGGCCGTTGTCGTCCACCTCGATGCGCAGCCATTGCCCTTCGACGGCGCCGCGTATGATTACCTGATCGCCGAAGCGCGCCGCGTTCGAGACGAGGTTGGTGATGGCGCGCTTGAACGCCTGGCGCTTCAGCGGCAGCACCACCTCTTCGCGGCGCTTGCGCAGCTTCAGTTCGACGGGCGTGCCGAAGTACTGCGCCTCCTCGTGCACCTCCTGCAGCAACTCGCGCAGGTTTGTCGGTGCGGATTCTTCTCCGCCGTCGCCCTTGGCGAATGCGAGATAGTCCTCGAGCATGTCCTGCATCTCGCGCACATCCGCCTGCAGCGAGCGCGCCTCGGCCGTGTCGCCCAATAGCGCCAGCTCCAGCTTGAAGCGCGTGAGAATAGTGCGCAGGTCGTGGCTGACGCCCGCGAGCATCGTCGTGCGCTGCTCGACGTGCGTGGTGATGCGATCGCGCATTTCGAGGAACGCGGTCGCAGCCTGGCGCACCTCGCGCGCGCCGCGCGGACGGAAGTCATCCGGCACGCGGCGGCCCTTGCCGAAGGCGTCCGCCGCCTCCGCGAGCCGAAGGATGGGGCGGATCTGGTTGCGCAGGAACAGGATCGCGACGGTGAGCAGGATCACCGACGAGCCGATCATCCACAACAGGAAGATGTGCGAGTTCGACGCATACGTCTGCGACCGCGTCGCGACGAAGCGCAGGATCGCATCCTCGAGCTTCACGCGGATTTCCACGTGGCGCGATTGGCCGACCGTATCGATCCAGAACGGCTTCTGCACCTGCCGCCGGACCTCGTCGGAAAGCGCTCGGTCCAGCAACGCAAAGAACGGCTTGGGCCGCGGCGCGGGCAGATCGCCCGGCGGCAACACCTGCATAGACAGGTTCAGCCGGTCGCGCGCCATCTCGATGAGCTGGCTATACTCGTCCTTCTTCGGATATTCCTCGTAGACGTCGATGAGGGCGGCGATGTCCCGCGCTGTCGCCTCGGAAAGCCGGCGCGTCACCGCCTGCCAATGCCGCTCCATGAAGACGAACGCGACGACGCCTTCCAGCACCACGATCGGCGCGATGATAATGATGAGCGCGCGCGCATAGAGGCCCTTCGGCAGCAATTCGCCGAACCAGCCGCCGATCACCTGCATGTTCCGCCGATGGGTGCGGACGAACCACGAGCCGAACGCACGCAGCCAGCCCGGCGCCGGCGGCATCCTCCGCCATAGATGGGCAATGGACGTGGAGACTGCCGTGTTGCGGCCCAGCGGCCAGCGCGGACGCAGCCGCTCGGGCAGGCGCACACGGGAAAGCCGCTGCCACAGCGACCGCCATGGCAGGAACGAACGGCGCTCTTGCTCGTCGCCCCTGGCGAGCATCAATACCCGACCTCGATATCGGACCGGTCAGTCCGAATAAAGAATATACCCTTTGCCGCGCACTGTCTGGAGGTACACGGGATTGGACGGGTCGGTCTCGATCTTCCGCCGCAGACGGTTGATTTGCACGTCGATGGCACGGTCGCTGCCGGTGGAATCCTCCGGCGCCAGCTCGTGGCGCGGGATGGGGGTGCCGATGCGCTGGGCGAACATGCGCAGAAGGTCGCGCTCGCGCTCGGTGAGCTTCACGGTTTCGTCGAGGTGCTTCAGCTCGCCGCGGGTCACGTGGAACACGTGGTTGCCCATGCGGATCTCTTCGCTGGAGCCCGACCCTCCGGCCGCCCGGCGCAGGATGTTGCGCAGCCGCAGCAGCAGCTCGCGCGGCTCGAAGGGTTTTGGAAGATAGTCGTCGACGCCCGCTTCGAGACCCTCGATCCGGTGCTCGGGCTCGGAACGCGCTGTCAGCATGCAAATGGGAACGGGCCGCGTCGCCTTGAGTTCGCGTGCGAGGTCGAGCCCGTTCTCGCCCGGCATCATCACGTCGAGCAGCACCGCGTCGAATTCGAGCCCGCGCATCCCTGCGCGCGCGGACGCGGCATCCTGCGCCGTCGTCACGCGGAAGCCTTGCTCGGAAAGATAGCGTCCCAGCAGGTCGCGGATCTTCTGATCGTCATCGACGATCAGCACATGCGGCGCATTGTCTGGAAGCGGTGCGCTCGCGGCCTTCGCCGAAGTCATGATTGCCCCTCGTTGGTAATCGCCGCAATTTATCAGGTGCGCGCTGAGGCCGAGAGCTTAACAAGCGCCTCGACGCGGGGGCGATCGGACTCCGTAATCATGGCAAAAAGGAAGCGGCGTGCAAACTCCGCAGCGCCCGGCCCCGCCTCGGTGAGCGCGCCTTCCAGTTGCTTCGTCTGCAGGGTGGCGAGCTTTTCGGCGAGACGGGCACCTTTGGCACTGACGAAAAGGCGCCGCTCGCGCCGGTCGTCATTCCCGGCGCGCTGCATAATGAAGCCTTTATCGATGAGCTGCTTTAGGACACGGGCGAGGCTTTGCTTGGTGATCCGCAGGATGTCGAGCAGGTCCGCAACGCGCAGGCCCGGATTGCGATGCACGAAGTGCAGAACCCGGTGATGGGCGCGCCCGAAGCCGTATTGCTCCAGCACGGCGTCCGGCCCGCCGGTGAAGTCGCGGTAGGCGAAGAAGAGCAGCTCCACGCAGGCGACGAGATCGAGCGGGGCAGCCCCATCCTGGAGGGCTTGCGCCGCATCGTCAGAACGGGCGGGCGCATCGGCAGACCGCGGTGGGCGGCGGCGCGCAACGGTGGCGGACGTTATGTCAGTCATGTTGACTTATTTGGCCCCGATTGTTAGTCATGGCAAGTCATTTTGCGCAAAGAGATCGGCGCATTCGCGTGGGGCCACGGGGCCTTTGGCGAGTTGCGCCGGCAGTGTCCAACGTCGGCGGCGACCCCGTCGCGAGGCACCTTGCCGAGCCAGCTTAACTAGCGATCCTGGCGCGAAAGTCTACGGAGAGAAACAAGCATGTCCGCGCCTGCCCCCACCCCCTTCCACGATCGCGATGGCCTAATCTGGGTCGACGGCAAGATGGTCCCCTGGCGCGAGGCCAACATTCACATCCTCACCCACGCGCTCCACTACGGCAGCGGCGTATTCGAGGGCCTGCGCGCCTACGGCGGCGCCATCTTCAAGCTGTCCGAGCATTCCCAGCGTTTGATCGACAGCGCCAAGGCCCTCGATTTCGAGGTTCCCTATACGGTCGCCGAGATCGACCAGGTCTGCCGCGACGTCGTCGCGGCCAACAAGCTATCGGACTGCTACATCCGCCCCATCGCCTGGCGCGGCTCCGAGCAGATCGGCGTTTCCGCCCAGGCGACCAAGATCCATCTCGCCGTCGCGGCATGGCAGTGGGGCTCCTACTTCCCCATGGAGCAGCGCCTCAAGGGCATCCGCATCACGATGGCGAAGTATCGGCGGCCCGACCCGGCCACCGCGCCCTCGAAGAGCAAGGCCGCGGGCCTCTACATGATCTGCACGGTCGAGAAGCACCGGGCCGAGAATGCGGGCTATGCCGATGCCTTGATGCTCGACTGGCGCGGCCGCGTCGCCGAGTGCACCGGCGCCAACATCTTCCTCGTCAAGGATGGTGTCATCCACACCCCCGATCCCGATTGCTTCCTCGATGGCATCACGCGCCGCACGGTGATCGCGCTCGCCAAGAAGCGCGGCTATCAGGTCATCGAGCGGGCCATCATGCCCGAGGAATTGAAGGACTTCTCGGAGGTGTTCGTCACCGGCACGGCGGCCGAGGTGACGCCTGTCTCGCAGATCGGCGAGCATACCTACACGCCGGCCGAGATCACCCAGAACCTCCTCAACGACTACATGGCTTGCGTGCAGCCTGCGCGCAAAGCCGCCGAGTAGGGCAGGCGGGGGAAAAGAACCCGGGTTCACCGGGCGCTCCCGTCCTCCGTCCCACAAAAATCCTCCACGGATGGCGCGGCGCGGCGGGTAATTTCTCGCGCCGTTCAAGGCGTCCCCGGCGCCGGCGTGGCCACAACGGCACACACGTACGTGCACCGTGCACTGACATTCCGGCATTCGGTTGCCAGTGTCCGCAACCTGCCACACACTGCCCCGGTTGATGTGCATCGGGGCAACGCAGATGCGTTTCTGGAGCCTGTCCGCGCTCGTTCTCGCCATGGCCTTCGCCGTGGCGCCCACCGTTGCGCACGCCCAGGAAGGGCCCGGCGGTCTCATCAACCCGCAGCGCGACTGCCAGACGATCCGCACATGCAACTTCGCCCGCGGCGGCTCCTACCGCGGCTGCCTTTCGAGCTACAGCTGCCGCGTGTGCAAATTCGTGCGGGTGTCCTGCGGACGCGGCCGCGTCTGCGAGAAAATGCGCTGCGGCTGGGGCTGACCCACTCCCGATTATCGTGGTTTTAGAGCTACCGCGTGATGTTCGCGGCTAGACCATGATCGCTTCGGACCCTACCAGTCCGAAGCGTGAATCATCGGTCTAAGCAAAAACCTGGAGCCGCATCGTGATTCGAAGAAAAGCAGAACGGCTCTAGGCGCGAACCCAATCAGGCCCGGGAAAACAGCATCTGGCTGACGGTGACGCAGAAGCCCGCAACGCCGGATCCGAATACCATCAGCGCCAGCGGGCTCGGGATCTGACCCAGGGCGGCGCCGATGCCGGCGACGAGAGCCGTCCAGAAAAGCGCTGGGAACAGGGCGATGATCAGCAGCCCCGTGAAGCGATAGATCGCGTCCTCGTGCGCGCGGGCGTGGGCGATGCGGGCGGCTTTCGCGCTGGCAATCGGCATGGGCCTCATCCCTACGTACGGATACGAAACGGGTGAAACGCTAAGCGTGGATCCTCAACGGGACCCTAAAATGGCGCGGGGTACGCATTGGCACGCTATTCGCCCTTAACGCGAGGTGAGAAAAGCGTTCGCCCTGGCACAAGGCGGTGTGCCGGGTTATGCGCACGGGGACCTGAACGGACGGGAAACGGCACACTATGACGGCCGCAAATAGAGCATCCGGCGCCTTCGACGCCGTCATCATCGGCGGCGGCCATAATGGGCTGACATGCGCGGCATACCTTGCCGGTGCAGGCCTCGCCGTGCTTGTGCTCGAGAAGAACGGTGTCGTGGGCGGCGCGGCGCTCACCGAGGAGTTTCATCCCGGCTTCCGCAACTCCGTCGCTGCCTACACCGTGAGCCTGCTCAATCCGAAGGTGATCGCGGACCTCGATCTGCACCGCCATGGATTGCGGATCGTGCACCGCCCGGCGGCAAATTTCTGGCCCGTCGATGATGCGCGTTATCTCTTGATGCGCGGCGATACGGCCGAGCGGCAGGCGGCGATTGCGCGTTTCTCCGCCGCCGACGCCGAGCGCCTTCCCGCCTACGACGCGATGCTGGAGCGTGCCGCCGACGTATTGCGCGATCTCGTTTTGACGACGCCGCCCAACGCGGGCGGCGGCATCGTCGAGCTCATCAAGGGTGTCGGCGTCGGGCGGCGCATGCTGGGATTGAGCCTCGCCGACAAGCGCGTGCTGCTCGATCTTTTCACGCGCAGCGCTGCGGATTTTCTCGATGAATGGTTCGAGAGCGACGTGGTGAAGGCCGCGTTCGCGTTCGACGGTATCGTCGGAAACTACGCAGCACCCTCGACGCCGGGCACGGCCTATGTGCTGCTGCATCACTGCTTCGGCGAGGTGAACGGCAAACGCGGCGCATGGGGCCATGCCATCGGCGGTATGGGTGCAATCAGCGCCGCGCTCGCCGCCGCAGCACGCGAGCGCGGCGTCGAGATCCGCACCGGCGCCAATGTCGCCCGCGTGCTGACGCGAGAAGAGGCGGCCGTCGGCGTCGTGCTGGAAAGCGGGGAGGAAATTCGCGCCCGCGCGGTGGTGTCGAACGTGCCGCCCAAGCTCCTCTTCCGCGATCTCGTTCCCGACGGTGCGATCGATGCTTCGACCCGCGCGCTCTTCACCGGCATGAAGACGGGATCGGGCACGTTCCGCATGAATGTCGCCCTTTCCGAGCTTCCCGATTTCACCTGCCGGCCGGGCACCGGGCAGCAGGATCACCACGGCGCCGGCATCGTCATCGGCCCGACCGTTGGCTATCTGGAGCGCGCCTATCTCGATGCGCGCATGACGGGATGGTCGCGCGAGCCGGTCGTCGAAATGCTCATTCCCTCGACGCTGGACGACACGCTCGCGCCCGCCGGCAAGCACGTTGCGAGCCTTTTCGTGCAGCACGTGGCGCCGCACCTGCCCGATGGGCGAAGCTGGACGAACGGGCACGAGAAGGAAGCGTTCGCCGATCTCGTGATCGCGACCGTGACGAAGCACGCGCCGAACTTCGCCCGCTCGGTTATCGCGCGCCAGGTGCTGTCGCCCCTTGATCTGGAGAGGCGCTTCGGGATGGTCGACGGCGACATCTTCCACGGCGCGCTGTCGCTCGATCAGCTCTTTTCCGCGCGCCCGCGACTTGGTTTCGCCGACTACCGCCTGCCGCTCGAGGGGCTATATCTGTGCGGCTCCGGCGCCCATCCCGGCGGCGGCGTCACCGGCGCACCGGGCCATAATGCGGCCCGTGAGATCGTCCGCGATTTCAGAGGTTGGCCGCGCTGGCCGTTGGCACGCCGGTCGAGGACGTGAGCTATGGGCACGATCTATATATCCGAGAGCGTCACGCTCGATGACGACGAGATCAAGGAGCGTTTCGTGCGCTCGTCGGGGCCGGGCGGGCAGAACGTCAACAAGGTTTCGACGGCCGTGGAGCTGCGCTTCGATGTGGCCGGGTCCCCCGCGCTGCCGGGCGAGGTGCGCGCGCGTCTCGTAAGCCTCGCGGGCCGGCGTCTCACCGACGACGGCGTCCTCGTCATTCGCGCCGAGCGCTTCCGCACCCAGGAACGCAACCGCGAGGACGCGCGCGAGCGCCTGTTCGAATTGATTCGCCAGGCGTGCATCGTCCCCAAGCGCCGCGTGAAGACGAAGCCCACGCGCGCCTCCAAGGAACGGCGCCGGGACGACAAGGCGCGCAGAAGCAACGTGAAGCGGCTCCGCAATGCCAAGCCGGACTTTGGCTGATTGGCGGCCTAACGCGGCGATCCGGCGGTCGAGGGGTGCGGTGGAGCAGCGCATGGGGAGCCCAGTCTTCCGCGTCTTCCGCGGAAAGGGCCCGCACCCGGGGCCGGCGCGGCACCTTTCGCCGCGTGACATCCGTTCGGCGCAATCTTAAGACATGGGGCAGCGTGTGGGGCGTAGGGTCGCGAATGGCCCGGACGGCGGCGTACGCATTTTCGCTGCCGATATCATCAGGACCGTTAGGGGAAGAACGATGATGAGGTTTGCGAAGGTGCACGTGGTAGCGCTTGCGCTGACGGCCGCGACGGCCCTTGCCGCGATGGCGCAGGAAGGCCCGCTCGGTGTCTGGATCGACCACACCGGCCGCGGCGCGGTCGAGATTTCCGAATGCAACGGCGCGCTGTGCGGTAAAGTCGTGTGGGTCGCCGATCAGTCCAACGCCAAGGGATGCGGCCTCGAGATCCTCGGCAACGTGAGGCCGATGACCGATGGCAGCTATGACGAAGGCTGGATCTACGACCCCGACAAGGACGCCAAGTTCGATGTTCAGCTCATCCCCCTGCGCGACGGCACGCTGAAGGTGGTCGGCTACAAGGGCATCAAGTTTTTCAGCCAGAGCTTCATCTGGAGGCGTGCCCCGGCCGACCTGCCGCGCTGCACGAAATCCTGAGCCCCTGCACCGAAAATTCTACGCACCGCTCGTCTCGCCGACATTCCCCCGCGGGGCCTCAGGCGGGCCGGGATTTGCCGGCCCGCGCCGCGGCGTTGATAGATCCCGCTAAATGATCCGCCGCTCCATTAGACGACGGAAGTGGAGCGTCGGATGTAACGTGTTCGCCGCCTCCGCCTGCCGGGGCAGCTCCCGTGGCGCGGGCACCGGCTTGCCGTGCGGAACGATGCGATCGCGGGCGATCATGACTCCCGGCGCTGTCAGCGCATCGTCGATGTGCGGGCTGTATCCGAACCGCTCGAAATCCTGCGCGAAGATGTCCCGCACGAGTTGTCGCGTCGCCTCGTCATAATACTGCGCAAGCTTGCCGACGGCGTTGCGCGCGTGCGGCGAGTAGCTGCGCAGCTCGAAATGCGGGATCAGCTTGGAAACGAACGCGGCGATCGCGCCGGCGTTCTCCAGATAGAACACGGCGTCGTACGCGACCTTCGGATAATTGAGATTGTAGTGCTGCGGTCGGAAATGGCCGTCCATGCGAGCATGCCTGTATCGCTTCAGAGCGCGCAGAAAATCCGCGAAATCCGCCACCCGTTCCATCCGCTGGAACTCGCCGTATACGCGATGGTCCTGCCCGTCGACCTTGTCGAGATAGCCCGAGAGCGCCCGCGTATATGGATTGCGCACACTGGAGAAAACGTACCGCCGGCGGCAGGCCGATGGCGCAAGCCCGTATTGGCGCAAGCAGTCGTCGGCGGCATGGGCGCTCCCATCGCGCTGAAAATCGACGCCGGCTTTTTCGTAGAGATGAGCCTGGGCCGATTTCAGACTCTGGTTGATGCTCGAGCACCCGGCCTTTGGATTTGCGACGTGAATGATAGGCAGCTCGGGCGTCCACCAGATCTGCATATCGGGCTGTATGCCGAACAGGCCCCCAACGCCCATTCGGAAATACTTGCGTGCATGGCGCACTGCGCTCCCTTCCCCCTTGTTGGCGCACTCGCCTTTGACGCGAAGGCCCGGCGTCGTCCTTTCGAGAGGAAGCCAGCGTGGACCGGATGAACGCCCGTGCGGGGGCGCGGACACCTCGCGAAAAAGCAAATGCGGATGGCACTGCGAGGGGGAACGCAGAGGGGAATGCGTTCCCGTCGCTTCGGATGTGCCGAAGAGGGCCGAAGGGGAATGGTGTGGCCGAAGCGCCGCGGTTTCGCGCTATGCGTGTGAAATGCGACCATGATCGCTTCGGATCCTATTCGCCCGAAGCGTGAATCATCGGTCTAATCGAGAGCCGAACCGCGACTCGAAAAAAAAAGCGATCGCGCTCTAGGCCGCGAGCTGTGAGCGGCCGCCGCCGGGTCCGCGCGCCCGCGGCCCCATGAAAAAGACGTCCGCGCGCGCGGCTTGCAGCGCCAGAAGGAAGCGCTGCGGATTGAAGCCCCGCTTCCCGTTGAGGCGCAGCGTGGCCGCGATCGCGAGCGCGGGCGCCATCACCGCAAAGCCATCCTCGAGCACCGCGCGTTGCAGCCGGCGCGTGGCGAAGACGGCCACGAGGTGGCGGAAGCGAACGAACGCCGCAAGCGCGCGCTGCGGGTCGGCATGGAAGCGGCGCTGGAAAATCATGCGCACCCGGTCGAGATCGGCTTCGGTGGCCCCGTGGAGCAGCACCAGTCCGCGTCCCGCCTTGACGAGTGAGCGCATGGCCGTCGCGAGATCGGCCGCGTCGGCGGTTGGAACATCGCTGAGATCGAAGGTCATAGCCATTGTCTCTACGCTCCGCGCGTCGGTTAATGGTTGCCGCCGCCGAAGGCGGTCCAGGGCGAGCCAGTCATAAGAATGATGTCCCGCGGGCGGCGGGCGCTAACGAGGAAGTCGACGTTGTGCCCCACGAGCTTGCCGTTGAGGTTGACGACCTCATCCTCGGCGAAGCGATACTTGGCGCCGTTGTCGGCTTCGATGACCCCGAAGCCGACTTGCGGGCTGAACTTCGTGATGCGTCCGTACATGGCACTCTCCGTAATCGATGCGGCCGTTTTTGGGTCGGCCGGTGACGACAGAATGTCCCAGGCCGGAGGATCGGCGCTGTTCCGCCAGTGACAGGATTTTCACGCTGTTTGAATCGCTTGGCCGGCCTCGGCGCCGACGTGGGATCGGGTTGAACGAATGGCTCGCGAAGGCCGCAATTGAGGTGTAATGGAGGCCTCCGGCCAGTGCCGCGGACCGGCCTCGGACCAGCCGCGGACCGAGGGGAAACCGCCGGTGAGGGAACGGCCTCGGCACGCACATTCAGCCGCGGTTCAGAACGCTGCCGCTAGGGTTCGCAGATACGCTTCGGCGGTATGGTCAAGGTGAGGGCGATGACGAAGTCTATGCTGCGCGGTGTGGTCCCGGGTCTGGCGTTGCTCGGCGCCATCGTGGTGCAAGCTACCCCGGCGCTGGCAAGCTGCGACTGGTACGTCAAGACCTCGCTCGAGCAGCAGCAGCGCAACCTGAAGCTCAAGTGCGGCTTCGCGGGAGCGGAATGGTCCGTGGACAAGGCCGCCCACGGCGCGTGGTGCGCTTCCGTCAGCCCCGATACCTCGCGCACCGCGGCGCAGAAGCGGGAAGCCGAGCTGGCCACCTGCGCGGCGAAGTAGCCTCCGGGCTCCCTCTCGCGCCGGGGCGATAAGGTTTCCACGCCCCAGTGCGGGCATTTGGCGTCCCTCTGCCGCATCGGGGTTGATCCGCCGCATTTCACAGTCCAATGCTGCGCCGCAACTCCATCGGCGCGGCGAAGGAAATGTCGGATCCAATCCTCATCGAAGTCACACGCGGCTTGCTGGTCGAAAGCTGGCACCGGGGCGCGGTCGCGCTTGCCGCGCCGTCGGGCGCGCTGGCGCTGAAGCTCGGCGACGTCGATCGCCCCGTCTATCCGCGCTCGGCGGTGAAGGCGCTGCAGGCCCTGCCGTTGATCGAGACCGGCACGGCCGACCGCTTCGGATTCGGGCCCGCGCAGATCGCGCTCGCGTGCGGCTCCCATGTGGGCACCGAACGCCATACCCAGCTCGCAGCTTCCATGCTGGAGCGTGCGGGGCTTGCTCCCGATGCGCTCGGCTGCGGTGCTCACGTGCCGCTCGGCGCAGCCGCGGCGAAGGAGCTGATCCTCGCGGGCTGCGCGCCGACCCAACTCCACAACAACTGCTCTGGCAAGCACGCCGGCATGCTCGCCACCGCCGTGCACCTCGGTGAGACGACGCGCGATTACTGCGACATCGCCCATCCGGTGCAGCAGCGCGTCCACAGCGCCCTCTCGGAGATCTCCGGTCTGCCCCTCGGCGCCGACGTGCGCGGTATCGACGGCTGCTCGGTGCCGAACTGGGCAATGCCGCTGTCGGCCATGGCGCGCACGTTCGCGCGGCTCGTCACCGGAGAAGGCATGACACCGGAGCGGCGCGAGGCTGTTGCCCGCATTCTCGATGCCTGCTGGGAATATCCCGACATGGTCGCGGGCCGTAATCGCGCCGATACCGTCGTGATGCGCGCCCTGCCGCGGCAGGTTTTCATGAAGACGGGCGCCGAGGGCGTTTACTGCGGGGCTTTCCCGGAGCTCAGCCTCGGGTTCGCATTGAAGATCGAGGATGGTGCCAAGCGCGCCGCGGCCGGTGCGGCGATGGCCCTCGTCGAGCGGCTTTATCCCGTAGCGCGCGGCCTGATGCCCGTCGGCGCCATCAAGACGTGGCACGGCGTCGAGGTGGGTGAGGTGCGCTCTTCGGCCCTGTTCGAGGACGCCCTCGCGGGCCTGCCGTTCTAGACCATGATCGCTTCGGACCCCAGCAGTCCGAAGCGTGAATCATCGGTCTGATTAAAAGACTAGCGCGCCTCGGAATGCCGCGAGCGACGGCGTGTGGGGCGGCGGGATTTGCCCCGGCAGGCCGAGGTCCATAATATCTCCGGCAAACTTTCAACCGATGTGTCAGCCATGGTCGACGCGGACCTGCCCATCTGCGTGGCAGCCCTCTACAAGTTCAGTGCCATCGACGACTGCGCGAAGGCGCGCGGCCCTCTTGCGCGACTGTGCTGCGCGCAGGGCATCAAGGGCACGCTGCTGCTCGCGCCCGAGGGGATCAACGGCACCATCGCCGGATCGGATCATGCGATCGCCCGCGTGCTGGATCACGTTCGCGGCCTCGTCGGCGCAGAAAATCTCGAGGTGAAGTTTTCGCGCGCGAAGGAGCAGCCGTTCCACCGCATGAAAGTGCGCCTCAAGCGCGAGATCGTGACCATGGGCGAGCCCGGTATCGATCCGCGCCGTAGCGTCGGCCGCTATGTCTCGCCGGAGGAATGGAACGCGCTGCTCGCCGAGCCAGGCACCATCCTCATCGATACGCGCAACGACTATGAGGTGGCGGTCGGCACGTTCTCGGGCGCGATCAACCCGCGGACGAAAACCTTCCGCGAGTTTCCCGCCTGGTTCAGAGCCGAGCGCGAGCGCCTCTTGGCAAAAGGCGAGGCGCCGAAAGTCGCCATGTTCTGCACCGGCGGCATCCGCTGCGAGAAGGCGACGTCGTTCCTGCGCTCCGAAGGCATTGACGAGGTCTATCACCTCCAGGGCGGCATCCTGAAATATCTCGAAACGGTGCCGCAGGCGCAAAGCCTGTGGGAGGGCGAGTGTTTCGTGTTCGACGAGCGCGTGGCGGTCGGCCACGGCCTCGAGCCCGGCAGCTATACGCTGTGCCGCGCGTGCCGCCGCCCGTTGAGCGAGGGCGATTGCGCTTCCGAGCTCTACGAGGAGGGCGTCAGCTGCGCCGCCTGTTACGCCGAGCGCAGCGAGGAGCAGCGCGCGGGCTACCGGGAGCGCCATCGCCAGGAGAGCATCGCGGCGGCACGAGGCGAGGCGCACGTCGGCGCCATGCTGCGCCCATCGCAAGAGCACGAAAGCTAGAGTGCTTCCGGAAAAGTGGGAACCGGTTTTCCGATAAGAAGCACGATCAAGAGTGAGTGCTTCCGGAAAAGTGGGCACCGGTTTTCCGCTAAGAAGCACGATCAAGAGTGAGTGCTTCCGGAAAAGTGGGCACCGGTTTTCCGCTAAGAAGCACGATCAAGAGTGAGTGCTTCCGGAAAAGTGGGCGCCGGTTTTCCGCTAAGAAGCACGACCAAACAATGGTCGAGAGGCGTTCTGCGTTTCCACCTAAACCGGAACGGCTCTAAGGCGCACTCGGGCTTAGGGCGCTTCGGGCGCAGGCGCGTTCGCCTCACACCGACATATTGCCGTTGATCGCGAGCCGCTTGTCGCCGCTGTCACCGTAGGCGAGGTCGGCGCCCACCGGATTGCCATTCCCGTCCATGGCACGGATCGCCCCCAGCTCGGCGCCGGAAATCATGTTGTTGGCGAGCAGGCACGCGCCCGCCGATCCGTCGTTCGATACGAGAATGCCGACGCGTGACGCACGCACGAGGTTCGAGGTGGCCACGATCTCGCGCATGAACGCGCCCCAGCCGACGACGATGCCCGCGGTCGGCGCGCGCTCGATGACGTTGCCGGTGACGGCGCTGTCGGCTTCGACGGTGATGCCGTGGCCGCGCTTGTCGACCGGCTCGTGCTCGCGGCGGAACAGGTTGCGCACGAGGTTGCCTTGCACCACCGCGAGCCGTCCGCCCTCGTTGAAGTTGGTGACGGTGATGCCGGTCGCGGCGGTGTCGACGAGGTTGTTGGCGATCAGCGCGCCCTCGAACCCGAACTCCGCATAGAGCGCCACTTCGCCGAGGCGTGCGCAGGAATTGCCGAGGATCTGGATGTCGTTGGCCGCATTCCCGCGCACTGCGCTGAAGGCGCAGTCGGTGATGCGATTGCCGGAGACGAGCACCGCCGCGGCGCGAAATACGTTGATGCCGTTGCCGTTCTGGCCCGTGCCGCCGCCATCGGCGCGGATGCGCACGATGCGGTTGCCGGTAACGATGCTGCCGTCCTCGCCGGGCTCGGAACGCCACACCTGAATGCCGTTGTTGCCGCAGTCCGCGATGTCGTTGTGAAGGATCTCCAGGCCCGCCGCATCGAGACTGCGGATGGCCGCCTGCACGGCGTTGTCGATCACGCAGTCGGCGATGGTGCCCGATGATGCGTTGAGCGCGATGCTGTTGGCGGGGCTGCGTGTCAGCCGCAGATGACGCAGCCGCACGCGTGTGCAGCGCGCGAGGTCGACGAGGCCGTCGGCATCCGCGAGTGCCCGGTAGGCGCCGTCGAGGGAAACGCCTTCGATGGTGATGTCACTGGCGTCCTCCGCGGTGATGAAACTGCCCGTGCCCGCATGTTCCAGCACCGTTGCGCCCGCCGCACCGACGAGCCTCGCGCCGCTGCGCAGCTTCAGCGCGCCGATGCGGAAGTGACCGGCCGGCAGCTCCAGCGGCGCGCCGCGCGCTGTCGCGGCATCGAGCGCAACCTGCAGCACGGGCGCCTGGTCGATGGCGCTGCCCGAGACGAGCCCGATATCGCCGGCGTCCGCGCCCCTCGATCGCGCCGAAGCTTCCCGCACACCGGCGCCGACCGCACCGGCAGCGACGCCGGCCGCCAGTCCGGCCGATAGAATATCCCGCCGGTCGTATCCCATGCTCGCGTCGTCCTGATGAGTTGCTTCGCCGTATCGGCGTATTTGAAGCAAGTCTGAGGCCAGCACGGGTTAATGGAGATTTAGACCGCCCCGTCCTCGAGGCAGGCGGCGATGATTTCGAGCCCGCCGGCCATCGCGCCGGTCCACGTCAGATGCCCGTCCTCGAACGGGCCGCTGGCGTGCGAGAGCCAATTCGGCACATGGATGAATCCGGCCGTGAAAGGCCGTGGCGCGGCGGCGGCGGTCACCAGCGACTGGTAGAGCACCGCATTGCACAGATAGTCGCCCGCATCGTTTGAGGTGCAACACGGGATGTCCGCGCGCCGCAGCCGCGCCATGATGGCGTCCACCGGTATCGTCGCGGAAAGGGCCTCGGGCCCCGTCGGCAGGATGCGCGGCATGGCCGGCAGGGCGCCCTCGGCATCGCTCCGCGGAGCGCAGACGTTGCGCCCGAGCTGCTCGATGCGGAAGCCCTTGGCCGTGCTCGAAACGCCGAAATGCAGAGCGAGCCGCGGCGGCCTGCGCCCCAGGATGGCACCGAGACGTTCCGGTGCGCGCATCCAGGCGACGGGCAGTACCTCGTCGACGATGTCGTAATCGGAAAAGAGCACGCGCGCCGCCTTGGCGAGCTTCGGCACCAGCTCCGCCGTCACGTTTTCACGAACCCCCGGAAAGGGGCCGAACCCGGTCAGCAGAACGGTTTCGCGGGACTCTGCCAAGGTTGTCTCGCTGAATGGCGAAGCGCAGTCGGGACGCCGTCAGGCGCCCGCGCCGATGAGCGACATTATCTCGTCGACGGCGAGCGTCGGCAACAGCCGCCCCTGGCGCACGTCGTCCTCGATCCCCGCCATGCGCGCAGCAACGCGCGGATTGGCATGCACCATTTCCATGATGCGGTCGGAAAGCATGTCGTGCATCCAGGCGACCGCCTGGCGCTGGCGCCGCTGTGCAAGCTCGCCCGTCTCGCCGAGCGCTTTGCGGTGAGCGAGGATTTGCTCCCACAGCTTGTCGAGCCCCTTGTTCTCGCGGCCCGAGATGGTGATCACCGGTGGCGTCCAGGCGGGGGATGACGGCGTCAGGATCTGCATCGCCCCACGGTAGTCCGCCGCCGCGCGCTCCGCCCGCAAGACGTTGTCGCCATCGGCCTTGTTGATGGCGATCATGTCGGCGATCTCGATGATGCCCTTCTTGATACCCTGAAGATCATCGCCGCCGCCGGCCAGCAGCAGCACGAGGAAGAAATCCACCATGTCGGCGACCGCGATCTCCGACTGGCCCACGCCCACCGTCTCCACGATGATGACATCGAACCCCGCCGCTTCGCACAGCGCCATCGTCTCGCGCGTCTTGCGCGTGACGCCGCCCAGCGTGCACGAGCTCGGCGACGGCCGGATGAAGGCGCGCGGCTCCTGCGCCAGCTGGCTCATCCGCGTCTTGTCGCCGAGGATCGATCCGCCCGTGCGCTTCGACGTTGGGTCGACCGCGAGCACCGCCACGCTCAAGCCGGCGTTGACGATATTCATGCCGAACATGTCGATCGTCGTCGACTTGCCGACGCCCGGCACGCCCGTCACGCCGAGCCGCATCGCGCCGCCGGTATGGGGCAGCAGCGCCTGCAGCAGCTTCTGGGCCATGGCCGAATGCGCGGGCTTGGTGCTCTCGACCAGTGTGATGGCGCGCGCCAGCATGGCCCGGTCGCCCGCCCGCACGCCTTCGATGTAGGCGTCGATGGGTGGGGGAGAAACGGCGACTGGCTGCATGGGAAAAACCTCCTTGGGCGCGTGCCCGTAGATAGTTGGATGGTCACGAAGTCCGCAAGCGCGTCACGCGGACGCCACTGTGCCCGCGCGCAGCTTGCCCGGCACGCCGCCGAACCATAGTGTGCCCGCCCAGAGGAAGGGACAGCGGGGGAAGGGGCGCGATGTCTGCCTTTGTCTGGGCCGCGCTCGCGGCGGTGGTGTTGCTGCTGGTTTACCTGATAGCCCGCCACGCCACGAATGACACCTCCCGCACGGTGCGGGTTTTGGCGCGCGGCGGAGCACTTGCGGCCGTAGGCGTCGCCTTTGCGGCGATGATGCTCTTTTCCCCGACGTTGAACCGTCTGCACGATTCGCAGGTTTCCTCGCCCATCGAGGACCAAATCCGCCACGCCACGCAGGATGAGGCGGCGCAATCGGTGCGGCGGAAAGCGGCAGACGCCGATCGCCTCTCCGCCTCCGGCGAGACCGGGCCGACCGATTGGCAGGTGGTGCCCGTGTTCTACGGCACGGACCGCGAGGTGCAGGCTGGAGGAACGCGTCTGCAATACAACTCCGAGCGCGGCCGCCGGCTCGAGCTCGGCCGGGCCATGGTGACCGTTCCCAAAATCCACGCCATCCCCAATATCGAGCGGCCTTGGGTGGTGAAGATCCCCTATTTCGACGTCACGATCTACGAGCAGGCGGAAGATCCGGCCAAGCACTTCACCGTGCAGGATATCCGCAAGCTCTCCGAGGCCGATTTTCTCGACATGGTGCGCCGGCGCATTGCGGCTTCCGACCGCTACAGGGATCACGCCCTCGTCTTCGTGCACGGCTACAACACGTCGTTCGACCACGCGATCTATCGCACGGCGCAGATCGCCTACGATCTCAAATTCGATGGCGCAGCTTTTCTCTATAGCTGGCCATCCGGCGGTGCGGTGGCGAGCTACACCTACGACAGGGAAAGTGCGCAGGCATCCGAGCCGTACATGCGCCGGTTCCTCGAGCTTGTCGTCAAAGAGACGGGAGCGAAATCGGTCAGCATCATCGCCCATTCCATGGGCAACCAGCCGCTGCTCGATGTCCTCAAGGATATGCGCTCCGGTGGACCCGACGAGGTAACGATCAATGAGGTCATCCTCGCCGCGCCCGACGTCGACGCCGACAACTTCGCGAACGTCGCGCAACGCATCGAGGGCATCTCCCGCGGCGTCACGCTCTATGCCGCCGCGAACGACCGCGCGCTTATCGTATCGCGCAGCTTCTGGCGCAATCCCCGCGCCGGCGACGTTCCCCCGACGGGTCCGCTCATCGTGCCCGGCGTCGAAACCATCGATATAACCGCCGTTTCCACCGACAGCTTTTCGCTCAACCACTCCGGTTACGCAGAGAACAACGATCTGTTGCAGGACATCGGTAAGCTCATCCTCAGCGGCTTGAGGCCGCCCGAGGAGCGGTTGCCGGCCCTGCGGCGCACACCATCGCCGAAGGGCGACTACTGGCGCTATACGCCCTAAGGGAGCCACAGCCCGGGAGTAATGCGGCACACAGATTTTTCGCCGCCAGTTGAAGGAATTTATTCCGTGTCCGCCCGCCAAACGATTGCTGCAACGGCCCTTTTCCTGCTGCTCACACTGTTCAGCGCCCTGACGCGCGATGGCGCCGCGGCGGAGGAGCGCTGGCCGCCCTGGCAGAGCTACACCGAAGCCGAGGACGCCGCGCGCCAGAAGGCCCTGCAGCGGAAAAGGACGGCGGCGCCGAACCTTATGCTGCTCAACCGGCGCATCGCGCAGCTCAAGAAAGCGGGGAAATACGCTCAGGCTGTTCTGTTGGCGCAGCAGGCCGTGGCGCTCGCGGAGAGGAAGGGTGCCGACAGCATCGAGGTGGCCGTTGCTCTCGATACGCTCGCCGACCTCTACGAAGCCCAGAAGCGGTATGCCGATGCCGAGCCGCTGTTGAAGCGCTCGCTCGCCATTCGCGACAAGGTCAAGGGGCAGCCCGGAGCCGCCGCCGTGCGCGTGCGGCTCGCCGCCGTATACGAGGCGCAGGGCCGGACGGGCGATGCGCAGGCGCTGCGCGATGCGGATGCCGAGGGCAAACCCGGAGCGGGCCGGGGCGTCGTTGCCGCAAAGCCCGGCGGCGAGCCCGCCCCGGCGGCGAAGGAAGACGGCAAGACCGACGGCGCGGCAGAACCGGGAGCGGGCGGGCAAGCCTCGAATGCCGAACGCGAGCGGGCGATGCAGGAGTTCGAGCGAAGCATGCGTGCCGCGCAGGCGCAGCGTCAGATGGAGCAGGGCCGCCAGGCGGAGGAAAGACGTCTGAGTCGCACCCCCGGGTATTCCCCGCAGGGCTATGCCGCGCGCCGGCCTGCGCCGCCGAGCGCGGTGGCTCCCCCTTCAACGGCCCCGTCGAACGGCGCTGGGATGGGCGCACCGCCGCCCGCACCTGCGCCCGCGCCGGATCAGCAGGCCGCCAAACCGGGCAGCGGAGAGCAGCAAGCACCGGCATTGAGTGGCGGCGCGCCCGAGCCGCGCCCGGATGGCAGGGCGCACCGTTCACTGCCCCGCAACGGCAGCGGTGGCGCTGCCCCGCCGGCGTCCGCGCCAGAGCCCTCCGGCGGTAGCGGTCCGCCCGACCTCGCCGCCGCCCCGCCGCCACCTCCTGCTGCTGCGGCTGCACCACCTCCCGCAGCGGCCCCGGCGCCGCCGCCAGCAGCCGCGCTGGAGGTCGAAGAGCCGGCCGCCGGGAGCGAGGTGTCCGAGCCCGGGCCGGTGACCGTGACGCGGGAGTCTCCATCCGGCGGCGCCCTCGCACCCGCCCAATCGCCCGATTGGCAGGTGGTGCCGATCTATTGGGGAACGGATCGTGCCGTGCAGCCCAATGCCCAGCGTCTCGTGTTTGGCTCCGACCGGGCCCGCAAGCTGCAACTCGGCATGGCGGAAGTCACGGTACCCAAGGTGCACGAGGTGCCGAACGTCGAGCGCCCCTGGGTGGTGAAAATTCCCTATTTCGACGTGACGATCTACGCCGAGAAGGAGGATCCGGCGAAGCACTTCACGGTGCAGCAGATCAAGGCGCTGACCCGCGAGGAGCTGCTCGCGCAGGTGAAGGCGCGTCTTGCCTCATCGCACGCGTTCAAGGACCAGGCGCTGGTCTTCGTGCACGGCTACAACACCTCGTTCGACAACGCGCTCTATCGCACGGCCCAGATTGCCTACGATCTCGATTTCGACGGCGCACCGTTCCTCTATAGCTGGCCTTCGGGTGGGGCCGTGGCGAGCTACACCTACGACCGTGAAAGCGCGCAGGCTTCCGAGCCCTATCTGCGCGAATTTCTCGAGATGGTCGTGAAAGAGACCGGCGCCAAGCAGGTGAGCATCATCGCGCACTCGATGGGCAACCAGCCGGTGATGGACGTGCTGCGCGACATGCGCTCGGCAGCGCCGGAGGGCGTCGAGATCAGCCAGGTGATCCTCGCCGCGCCCGATGTCGACGCCGACAGCTTCTCCAACCTCGCCAAGACCATCAAGGGGCTTGCGAAGAACGTGACGCTCTATGTCGCCTCGAACGACCGCGCGCTCATCGTCTCGCGCAACTTCTGGGGCAGCTACCGGGCGGGCGACGTGCCGCCGAAGGGTCCGCTCATCCTGCCCGGCATCGACACCATCGACGTGACTGCCGCTTCGACCGACACCTTCGCCATCAACCATTCGGGCTATGCCTCGAACAACCGGCTGCTGGAGGATATCGGCGAGCTGCTGCGCACGGGACTGCGCCCGCCGGAGCTGCGGCCACTGAAGTTCGGCAAGGTGACGACAGACGGCGGAGACTACTGGCGCTACGTTCCCGCGCCATAGAGTGCTTCCGGAAAAGTGGGCACCGGTTTTCCGGTTAGAGGCACGTGCAAAGGAGAGTGCTTCCGGAAAAGTGGGCACCGGTTTTCCGGTTAGAGGCACGCCCGAACAATAGTCGAGAGCCGTTCTGGTTTCTACCTGAACCGGAACGGATCTAGGAGAGGCTTGCGCCCCCAGCGTCCTTGCCCGCGCATCGACGCACAGGCGCGATCAGGCCATGGGCGGCGCCGTTCCGGCCGGCTCGCGGCCCCCGGCCGGTCATCTGTCTATTCAGGAGCCGTTCGGGATGTCTTTCGCACTTCCCGCTACGCCACCCCCATTCGAGCCGAGCCGTTCCGGCCGGTTCTGGACCCCTCGGCTGCGTCCATCTCTCCATTCGCCTTCAAGTCGAAGGAATTAATTTACCGCCGCTTGCGAAGCTCCTCCCTTCCGGTCGTGTGCCGGCCGAGAAGTGTTCATCTGCCGGCTTCCCCCGGCGCGTTGCGGTGTGATTCATGCGTTGGCAGCGGTTTGATCGCGACGATCGTTTTTCCGGCAAACTGCGTTCTTGGCGGCTCACGTCGCCCTTCGCCTTCGCCTCCTGTCTGGCTGGCGCTGCGGTCCTTCTTTCCGCAACCACCCCGGCTCCTGCCGAGCCCGATACGGTCGTCGAGGGCGGCAAGGCGCTCGAGGTCGAGCCTCAATTCGAGCGGGGAATGTCGGCATCGAATCCGCGCGTGCGCGGGCTCCTCGACGCCAACCCGCAGGATTTCGTCACCATCTGCGTCGCCGGTTGCTCCGGCAAACCGCGCATCGTCCAGATGCTGCCCAAGCCCTATGAGGGCCGCGCCGGTTCCATGCGGACCACCGCAGGCGGCGCCGACCATGGGGCCGGGCCCGATGATGCCGTGACCTGCATGGCCGGGTGCGGCGGCCGCCCCGGCCAGATCGTCCAGCGCCTGTCGGAGCTGCCACCGCCCAAGGCGTCCCCGCGACCTAAAAAAGAGAGCTGGGAGCAAGAGCTTATGGATAAGCTGCCGTAAGCGGCGCTCGCCTCTTCGTGCCTGATGTCGCCGCGCCTCCCGCTACGGATCGGGATAGCCTGTCACCGATCGGCGCTGCCGACACGCCACCGATGAGATCTCTCGTCCCAGCCGCGGCGACGTTCAGCCTTGCCCATCGGGCTCGCCTCGTTCAAAAGAACGGCCCTCGACAGAGGGACCATAGGGAAAGGCTTCGGGCGCAGGCATGGGCGCAGCGCAACCGGCAAATTTCGAGGCGCTCGAGGCGCAGGCGCGTACGCTGCTGGCGGTGTTCATCGCCGCCGGCTACGAGGCCGTCGCCCCCGATGTCATCCAGCCCGCCGGCGTCTTCCTCGACGTCGTCGGCGAGGCCCTGCGCGGCCGCACCTATGTCTTCACCGATCTCAACGGCGAGGAGCTGTGCCTGCGGCCCGACCTCACGGTGCCCACCTGCCGGCTCTATCTCCAGCGCCACCCCACAGCCGACCGTGAGGCCTTCTACAGCTACAACGGCACGGCCTTCCGCTTTCAGCCCGCCGGGGCCGATGCCTCCCATCCGCGCGAGTTCCGCCAGGCCGGCATCGAAGCCTTCGGCGGCACCGACCCCGCCGAGGCGGACGCACGCACGCTGGTGCTGATGCTGCGCGCCCTGCAGCAGGCCGGCCTCGACCGCCGGCGGCTCCACATCGGCGACGTGGGTCTGTTCGATGCCCTGCTCGAAGCGGCGAAAATGCCCGAGCGCTGGCGTCGCCGCCTGCGCCATCATTTCTGGCGTCCCGAAGCGCTGCACGCCGAGCTGCGCCGTCTCTCCACGGAGCCCGCCCGTTCCGCCGCCGCGTTCCCGCGCGCCCTGATCGACGCCCTCGATCCCGATGACAGCGCCGGCGCCGAGGCCCTCGTTGCCGCCCATCTCGAGCAGCAGGGCATCGAGCTGATCGGCGTGCGCTCCGCCGCGGAGATCGCCGAGGGACTGCTCGCCGTCGCCGCCGACGCAAAGGCCCCTCCGCTGAAACCGGAGACTGCCACTCTGATCGAGAGCTACGTGAGGACGCGCCTGCCCGCCTGCGAGGTCGCCGCCGCACTGCGCAAGCTGCAAGCGGCAGCGGGCGAAGCCTTCACCCGCGCCATCGACACCTACGAGCGCCGCCTCGGCCTGCTGCGCGACAGCGGCGTCGATATCGAGGCGGCGGAATTTTCCGCCGAGTTCGGCCGCAACGTCGGCTACTACACGGGCTTCGTGTTCGAGGTCGTATCCGATGCGCTGGGCACCGCGAGCCCTGTCGCCGGCGGTGGCCGATACGACGGCCTGCTGAAGGCGGTCGGCGCGCCGCGCAACGTGCCGGCGGTGGGCGGCGCCGTTCACACCGAACGCCTGCTCGCCGTCGTGCGTGGAGGCAAGCGATGAGCGCACGCCTGACATTCGCCGTCCCCTCGAAGGGGCGCCTGATGGAGCAGACGGCCGAGTTCCTCGGCAAGTCGGGTCTCACGCTTCGCAAGGTCGGCCCCGAGCGCGGTTACCGCGGCGAGATCGAAGGCATAGACGATATCGACGTCGCCTTCATTTCCGCATCCGAGATCGTGAGCGCGCTGAACAACGGCCGCGCCCACATCGGCGTCACGGGCGAGGATCTCGTGCGCGAGAACATCGTCAACGCCGACGAGCGCGTGGAGCTCCTCAAACCCCTCGGCTTCGGCCATGCCGATGTCGTCGTCGCCGTGCCCGCGTGCTGGATCGACGTCAATGACGTCGCCGATCTCGAAGCTGCCGCTTCGGCCTTCCGCCGTCAGCACGGGCGTCCGTTCCGTGTCGCCACGAAATACATCAACCTCGCGCGCCGCTTCCTGTCCGGGAAGGGCCTTGCCGACTATCGCATCGTCGAGAGCCTCGGTGCCACCGAAGGCACGCCCGCCGCCGGCACCGCCGACCTCATCGTCGACATCACCTCCACCGGCGCCACGCTCGTTGCCAACGGTCTCAAGGTGCTGGCCGACGGCGTGATCCTGCGCTCGCAGGCAAACCTCGTGGCCTCCAAGGTCGCCGACTGGCCCGCGGATGCGAAAAAGGCGCGCGATGATCTCTTCGCGCGCCTCGGGATCGTCTCGAACTCTCGCTGAAATCGGCGGGCCGAGGCGATCAGCGATCCGGCCGCACGAACGCCTCCACGCGCATGCCCGGCAACAGCGGCACCTTGCCGTCGAGGTTGATCGTCATCTCCAGCACCTCGATATCGGATGGCCGGCGCGGGCCGCGCGCGGAGATGCGTGGCGTCGCCATCGTGGGCGCGAGCTCGGCGACGGTGCCCTCGAAGTCGCGGCCCGGATAGTTGATCGAACGCACGAAGGCCTTCTGGCCCACCTTGATCTTCGCCACGTCGCCGTCGTCGACCTCCGCCTTCACGCGCACCACCGACATATCGCCGACGACGGCCAGAGGATGCTCGGGCGAGGGCGCGACGATCTCTCCGCGCTTGGCGTTGAGCTGCAACACGGTGCCCGCGCGTGGCGTGCGTATGCGCGTCTTGTCGAGCTGGGAGGCGGCGAGGGCGACGTTGGCGCGCGCCGACGTGAGCGCCGATTCCGACTGGTTCGGAGCGGGAAGGTTCGCCTTGGCCTGCGCCTGGGCATAGGCGAGACGCTCGCGCTCGACACGTTCCTGCGCCTTGGCGAGGCGGCGGCGGGCATCGGCAAGCTGCTGCTCGCTCGTACCGCCCCGCCGTTTCCCGGTCAGCGCCGCATCGAGCTCGAACCGCGCACCGATCACCTCGCGCTCGGCGGAATAGACGTTGTCCTCGCCCTTGGTCACGTCCTCCCGTCCCGCTGTTGCCTGCTCGGCGTCGCGCTGGCGCTTGCGCAAGCCCGCCTCGGCTTCCGCGGCTGCAAGGCGCGCGCGCGCCTCTTCGTCATCGAGCCGAATGAGCAGCTCGCCTTCCTCGACCTTGTCGTTCACATCGACCGTGACATCGGCAACCTGCCCGAGGATTGCGGCGCCGATGTTGACCTCGCCCGATCCCGGCTCGACGCGGCCCGGTGCGGCGGCGACCCACTGCGGACCTTTTTTCTCGTCGGATGATTTGCTCGTCGTCTTCTTGTCACCGGCGAAGTAGCTGGTCTCGCTCACCAGGTATCCGCCCACGGCCGCCGCCACGAGCGCAGCGAGAATAACGAATGCTCTAAGCATGGCGTCTGATCCTGTAGCGGCTGGCGGCCGACTTCGTCGGCCGGGTTGGGTCGTTGTCCGGCTTGTCCTGCGCCGCGCCGTCGAGAGGTTCGGCGGTGGCAGCGTCCGCATGCGGGTCGGGGTAAGTGGCGTTGGCACCTTTCTTCGGGCGCTCGTCACTTTGGATGCGTCCGTCCTCGATGCGCACGATGCGATCTGCATAGGGCAACGTGCGGTGATCGTGTGTTACCGCGAGAACAGCCCGCGTCGGATCCTGAGCGACCTTCTCCAGCAGTGCCATCACCGAGCGCCCGTTCTCCGCATCGAGCGCTGCGGTCGGCTCGTCCGCGAGGATCACCGACGGCGCACCGGCCAGCGCGCGGGCGAGCGCGACGCGCTGCTTTTCGCCACCCGAAAGCTTCGCTGGATAGGATTTTGCCCGATGGCCGAGGCCGACGGCGATGAGCGCGTTGAGCGCCTGCGCCTGCGGATCGACCACCGGCTTTGCGCGCACGTCGAGGGCTAGCATGACGTTCTCGGTCGCCGTCATGGTGGGGAACAGGTTGTACCCCTGGAACACGAACCCGACATGGCGGCGCCGGATATCCGCGAGCCCTTCGGCATCCTTGCCCTGGGTGGAGTTGCCGGCGACGACGAGATGCCCTTCGGTCGGCGAAAGGATACACCCGAGAATGGAAAGCAGGGTCGTCTTGCCCGAGCCCGATGGCCCCATCAGCAGCGTCAGCTCGCCCGCGTAGAGCTTGAGGTCGATGCCCTTCAGCGGCTTCACCTCGCCGGCGCCCGAGCCGAACACCTTTGTGATGCCGCTCGCTTCAAGCAGCACCTTACGGTCGGATTTGGCGGTCATCGGCTGAAAACTCCTGCGGGATCGATGCGGGTGACTTTGAAGATCGCCGAAACGGCGGCGATGGCACACATGCCGATGGTCAGCGCGAACAGCAACAGCGCCAGCCCCGGGGTCATGACGATATAGAGCGTCGAATCTTTCGACGCCCAGATGACGAGCAGCGAAAGTGCCATTCCGATGGCATAGCCGACGATGGCACTCAGCATTGCCTGGATAAGAATGACCTTGTGGATGTAGCCCGCCGAGGCCCCGAGCGCACGCAGGGTGGCGAATTCGTTGATGTGGTCTTTGGTGCTGGAATAGAGCGTTTGTGCGACGATGACGATGCCCACGATCATGCCGAGCGCCGCGCCCGCGATCAGCGCCGACCCTGCACCGGTCTGGAACAGCCAATAGTCGACGCTGCGGTTGCGGAACTCGGCCTGCGTCAGGATTTCGCGGTCCTGGAGCCGCGCCTTCAGGTCTTCGCGGACCTCCTCGAGATCGGCGCCGGGATCGACGTTCACCAGCGTGTAGGAGGCTTGATTGCTGCCCGCATCGAGCAGCATGCGTGCCTGCTTCAGCGACGTGAAGACATAGGGCAGCGTCGTGAAGGAGCGGATGCCGTGCGTCACCGCGGCGATGCGCACGCGCACGCCGTTGATTTCTGCGCTGTCGCCGTTTTTCTTGACACCCAGCTCCGCGAAATATGTGTCGTCGACCGCCACGGTGAAGGGCGCCTCGAGATCGCCGATGCTGCCATCCACGAGGTTCCATGGTTTCAGCGAGCCGTTCCTGTGATCGGAGCCGACGAGCAGCACGGCGGTGCTGCCGCCCTTGGGCTTGCGCCACGCGGCGAAACCGACGACGAGCTCCTCCGAGCCCGTGACGCCCGAGGTCGAGAGCACCGAATATTTTTCATGGCCGGTGAGCAGCGATGGATCATCGAAGCTCTTCGTGCCGAGCGGCACGACCCAGAGATCGCCCTTCGAAGCGTCCAGCATTGCCGCGATCATGCGCTCCGAGCCGATGTAGAGCCCGCACTGCACCGCCACCAGCACGACGGAAAAGACGATGCCGGTGAGGGTGACGATGAGACTGACGCGATCGTGAAAGAGGTTCCGGTAGGCGAGCTTGATCGCCATGTTGACGGATTTTGGGCTGCCCTGCGGCAGCTGCTCCGTGAGCGTCGTATCGGCATGCGCCGGCATGTGGGTGTCCCCTCGCCCGCAAAATATCGCAGGTGGATATGGCGGTCTCGCAGTATTCCGGCCGCGGCCGGAAGAGTGTCACGAAGCCGCGAGCCTGTTCAACGGGCTCGCGGCTGAGCGCGGAAAGTGCCTATTCGCACGGTACACTGAGCGTCATGCCGACCGACGGAAAGAATTTCCTGCAGTCGGCCTTACTGGCCGTCAACGCCGCCTTGGGAGAAACGGTGGCAACCGCGGGCTGAGGCGTGCTCGATACGTGCGGCTCCGGAATGACCGCCGTTTCGATCGGGTCTGCAAGGTCTGTCGTGATCGACGAGTTCTCGATCTCGGCGACCTTCGCGGGGATGTTGTCGTCGTCGGAAACGCGCGCGGCGGTTTGTGCCTTCGAGACGGACCTCTGCGTTTTGGCGGTTTTGTGTGCGGCTTTCCTGGAGACGCGTTCTTCCGAGCGGGCGGCGCGCCGGGAGATGTAGCGCTCGCGTTCATAGCGGCGGTGTTCGTAGCCGCCGTGGCTGTGGCCGTGACCGGTGAATACGGGGAGCGGCCCGCCGAAGCCCAGCCGCACTTTGAAGCCCGCGTCGGCGGCTGGGGTAAACGCAGTAACACCCAAGATGACTGTGCCGATGAGCGCGATCCAGGCCTTGTTCATTTGTTCCTCCTGTCGACGGGTCGCCGTCTCGATGCACACATCATCGCGGGCGCGGGCGCCGCAGGCTGTTCCAAGCGGGACAGGAACGAATTTTTAGGAGCACCGCGTGCCCTGGTGGCCGGGAAGGGCACTTTTCTGATGCTGCAAGGATGCCCGGATCGAGGCCGGTCGCGTGGCGAGCCCCACCGCTGGATATCCGGCCGCCGGCGTCTGGAAAGTGCCGCTGCCCCCCTGAGGGCTGGCTTGCGGCGCGCCGACCGGCGCCTTACCTCCCCGCGGGAGACGGCTAGAAAGCCCCATCCGGTACGACGAGCGGGTGGAAACTGTGCCCGTAATCCACCGGGCGACGGCCAAAGTCTTTTTAGGGCTTGAGAAAATCTGCGGCGGAGGCCAGCATTGGCGGAGCAAGATGGCTTCACGCCATTGCCAACCTTGCCCAATATGCCCTAACTGGCAACATAGGTCTGAGATCGTAGATTCGCATGCGCCTCAATAAGTCCACGAGCCACGCCGTCCGCATCCTGATCGATTGCGCCAAGGCACAAGGGCAGCTCATCAAAGTCGCCGACATCGCTCAGCGGCTCGACATCACCCAGCAGAACGCCTTCAAGATCGTGCATCTGCTGACGAAGGCGGGCTTCCTCGCTTCCGCCCGCGGCCGCCACGGCGGCGTGCGCCTGGCCCGTCCGGCTGTCCAGATCAGCATCGGCGATGTCGTCCGCTCCATCGAAGGCATGGGCCAGGACAAGGACGACGCTGGCGTCGAGGGCAGCCTGCACCAGATCGTCGACAACGCCCTCGATGCATTTATCGGCGTGCTGGATCAGCACACCCTTGAAGACATGGTCGGCGCGCAGCGCTCGCCAGCCACGCGAGGCTCGGGCGGCCGCTCCGGCAAGGGGCCTCTCAGCGCCGCTCCGCTCCCCCGTAACCGGCGCGGCTCCCAGTCCGCCCCGGCGCGGCAGATTGGTTAACCCGGGCCGGTTTGATCCAGAGCAATTAAGCCTCTCGCGCTGCTCGCTAAAATGTGCGGCGTAACAGCGCTTGACATAAGCTCCCGGTCCTTCAAATGTGGAATGAGCTTTTCCATATTTAAGGTACGCGCAGCCTTAGAAAAACGAGTGCGCGCTAGGAAGTTGCGATGATCGTCTGCTCGTGCACCGAAATCTCTGACCGCGACATCGAGATCGCGCTCGTCGAGATCCTCAACGCGCCCGACGCGCCGATACCCACGCCGGGCATCGTCTATCGCCATCTGGCCAAGCGGATGAACTGCTGCGGCTGCGCGCCGTTCGCAGTGGACACGATCTACAACAAAGTCGACGAACTGGAGAAAAAGGGCCTTATTTCTCCGACGCTTAGCGCTACAACGCGCAGCAAGCTCCTCGAATTTACCGCCCGCCGCTCCAAATCGAGCCCGGTCGCAAAAGTCGACTCCGTAGCTCGGCAATCCGAGGATTCCGTTCGCAAAATTGGCTGAGCGGTTTTTTAGACTGGAATCTTTCTAATTTACCCACCAATATCCCCCTCGCATCCCGTTAACTAGGGGTTGCGCTCTGGGTCACGTCGCTGCGCGCGTCAACGTTCGACTCAGTACCCAACCATTCACGTTGAGGCAGAGGGCGGCCATGAAAGGCAATAAAGAAGTCATCGACGCACTGAACTTCGCGCTGAAGCTCGAGCTCGGTGCGGTTAACCAGTATTGGCTGCACTACCGGCGCCTCGATGACTGGGGCTACACCAAGCTGGCGAAGAAGGAGCGCGAGGAATCCATCGAGGAGATGCGCCACGCGGACAAGCTCATCACCCGCATCATCTTCCTGGAAGGCTTCCCGAAGATGCAGGAGATCGCGCCGCTGATGATCGGCGAGAACCTGAAAGAGGTGCTCGAGTGCGACCTCAAGGGCGAATACATCGCACAGGAATTCTACGCCAAGGCGCGTGAGCTCTGCCGGCACCACAAAGACTTCGTCTCGATGGATATCTTCGACGAGCTGCTGCACGACGAGGAGAGCCACATCGACTTCATCGAGACCCAGCTCGACCTTCTGAAGAACATCGGCATCCAGAACTACGGCCAGCTCCAGGCCGCTTCCGCCGATAAGGTCGAAGGCGACGCGGAATAACACGGGGCGCGCAGAGCGTCGTTCGTGATGCTTCGCGCCAGGACAGCGTTTCACGACCCTGCATGGGCGGCCTCCCCTGGAAACGGGGGTGGCCGCTTTTTTTGTTCAGCGCGCTATGCGCGACGCGAACGCTTCCCGTGCGCGCATAGCTCAGCCCGCAGCTCAGCCGCCATTCCCGCTGTTTTCCAGCGCGCGAAAATGACCGCGCCCCTGCAGCCAGACCAGCAGCAGCAGCGCCGGCAGCGCCGTCAATGCCGTCGCGATGAAGAACATCGGCCAGCCGAGCGCATTGGCCATAAATCCCGTGCCTGACGAGAAGAACGTGCGGCCGGTTGATGCGAGCGCTGTCAGCAGCGCGTACTGCGTCGCCGTATGCAGCGGGTTGCGGCACAGCGCCGACAGATACGCGACGAAGATGACGGTGCCGATAGCACCGGAGAAGTTCTCGACGATGATGGCGACCGTCAGCGCTTCCGGGCTGGGTGTCTGATAGTTCAGCCATACGAAAGCGAGGTTGGACGCCATTTGCAGGCACGCGGCGAGCCACAGGGCGCTCGAAAGCGACATGGCCCGCGCCACCGCTCCGCCGGCAAATCCGCCGAGCAGCAGCGCTGCAAGACCGACGCCCTTCACGATGGCGGCATACGTCGCCTTGGAATAGCCGAGCGACAGCACGAACGGCGCCGTCATGGTGCCGGCGAGCGCGTCGCACAGCTTGAAGAGGATCACGAACGCGAGCACCGCCATCGCGGCATCGCGCGAAAGAAACTCCGAGAAGGCGCCCTTCGCGGTATCAAACAGACGGAAGAGCGGGCTGCCACCCAGCTTTTCCACATCGACGTCGGACTTCGGCTCGCGGGCAATCAGCGAGGCGAAGAGGCCGACGATCACCAGCAACGCCGCTGCGGCATAGGCGAGTGGCCAGACGGACGCTTTCGATATGCCGAGTGTTTCCAGCCACGCGCTGAAACCGATCACGCCGGCGCCCGAAGCCAGCATGCCGATGCGATAGGCGGCGACATATCCCGCCATGCCCGCGGCCTGCTCGTCCGTCGGCAGCGTCTGGACGCGGTAGGCATCGACCACGATGTCCTGAGTCGCCGACGCGAACGCGACGATGAGCGCGCCGAGCCCGATCATCCACGGCGCGGAGATCGGATCGCGCGTGCCCAGGAAGACGATCGCCGCCATGAGCACCAGCTGCGAGGCAATGAGCCACGCGCGGCGGCGGCCGAAGTACCGCGAGAGGAACGGCACCTGCCAGGCGTCCACCACCGGCGCCCAGATGAATTTCAACGTGTAGGGAAGGCCGGCGAGCGACAATAGGCCGATGGTGCCGAGGTCGACGCCGCTGTCCGCCATCCACACGCGCAGCGTTTCGCCCGACAACGCCAGCGGAAGGCCGGAGGAAAACCCGAGCAGCATGATGACGAGCACGCTCGGCCTCAGATAGACCGTGAGTGCCTCGAGATACGACGGGCTTTGCTGCGGTTCGCTTTGCGTCGGGACGCCCATGCGGTGCTCGGCTCCAGTGGTTGAGGGTGGCTGGCTTGCTACTAGGGCGCGAGGCATCTGTCGATGCGTGTTCTTCGAATAGAGTGACCGCAGTGCGGCAATGGGGACCGGGAGGGGCGAATGGCACGCTATGTGCTGGCGATTGACCAGGGGACCACGTCCTCGCGCGCACTGCTGTTCGATGCCGACTGCGCCGTCGCCGCGGTGTCGCAGTGCGAATTTACGCAGCATTACCCCCGTTCAGGCTGGGTGGAGCACGATGCGGAGGACATCTGGTCGACCACGCTGGCGACGGCCCGCGAGGCGGTAACCAAGGCGGGCGGGGCGCACGATATCGTCGCGATTGGCATTTCGAACCAGCGCGAGACGGCGGTCGTGTGGGAGCGGAGCACCGGGCGCCCGATCTACAACGCGATCGTCTGGCAGGATCGGCGCACGGCGGCCATCTGCGAGGCACTCGACGCCGCCGGCCATGGTGCGCGCGTGACCGAGCGCACGGGGCTGCTGCTCGATCCCTATTTCTCCGCGACGAAGATCGCCTGGATCCTCGACAACGTGCCTGGCGCGCGTGCCCGCGCGGAGCGTGGCGAGCTTGCGTTCGGCACCATCGATTGCTTCCTGCTCTGGCGTCTCACCGGCGGACGGGTGCACGCGACCGACATCACCAACGCCGCGCGCACATCGCTGCTCGATATTCGCTCCGGAGCATGGGACGACGAGTTGCTCGCGCTGTTCCGCGTACCGCGTGCGCTGCTGCCCGAGGTGTGCAACAACGCTTGCAGCTTCGGCGACACGGACGCGGCGCTGTTCGGTGCGCCGATCCCCATTGGCGGCATGGCGGGCGATCAGCAGGCAGCCACCATAGGCCAGGCCTGCTTCGCGCCCGGGATGCTGAAGTCGACCTACGGCACGGGCTGCTTCGCCGTGCTCAACACGGGCGAGAAATGTATCGCTTCCCGTCATCGGCTGCTGACCACCATTGCTTACCAACTCGACGGACAGCGCACCTATGCGCTCGAAGGGTCGATCTTCATCGCAGGCGCAGCGGTGCAGTGGTTGCGCGACGGACTGAAGATCATCCGCCATGCATCGGAAACGGGGGCCATGGCAGCGGCCGCCGATCCGCAGCAGGATGTGATCCTCGTGCCTGCCTTCGTCGGTCTCGGCGCGCCCTACTGGGACCCCGACTGCCGCGGCGCGCTGTATGGCCTCACGCGCAACACCGGTCCGAACGAGCTTGCACGCGCTGCCTTGCAAGCGGTCTGCCTGCAAACCCACGACCTCCTCGAAGCGATGCGCGGCGATTGCCCTTGGGTGTCAGGCACGGTCTTACGCGCCGACGGGGGCATGGCGGCGTGTGACTGGACCATGCAGCGCCTCGCCGACATTCTCGACGTGCCCGTCGACCGCCCGACGGTCCTGGAGACGACGGCGCTGGGCGCCGCCTATCTTGCCGGGCTCCACGCCGGCTTCTATCCGCCACCGGATCAATTCGCCAAACGCTGGGCGCTCGATAGGCGTTTCGAGCCGCACCTAGCCGGAGACGAGCGCCGCCGCCTCGTCGCTTCCTGGCACGATGCGGTGCGCCGAACCTTGTCGAACGGTCCGGCGCGCCCGATGTAACGGCTATGGGTAAGCTGCTGGTCATTGCCGGGATCGTCCTCATCGCCGCCGGAGTGCTTTGGATGCTCGGCGAACGGTTCGGTCTCGGCCGGTTGCCCGGCGACATCATGATCGAGCGCGGTAACGCGCGCATTTATATTCCGCTCATGTCGTCGCTCGTTGTCAGCGTCGTGCTCAGCCTGATCCTCTGGTTCGTCAATCGCTGACCGGTCAGCGGATGACGGCAACGACGCGCGCGGGCGCCGCCGACGCGCCCACGATCTTCAGCGGAAACACCATCACCTCGAATCCGTGCGGTGGCAGCGCGCCGAGGTTCGTGAGCTGCTCCATGTGCCAATAGGGACGCCGCTGGCCCACGCGATGCGCCTCCCAGAAGAGCGTTGCATCGTTCTCGCGTTTCGAGCGTTCGATCTGCGCGCGGAAGGGCAGATCCCATCCCCACTGGTCGATACCCATCACGGTCGGCCCACGGTCGAGCAGCCATTCGGTCGCCGCCGCGCTCATGCCCGTACCGCGCTTCCAGAACGCCTTGGTGCCCATCAGCCGGTCCCGCCCGGTGCGGATCAGCACGATCGTGCGGTCGGTGAGTGTTGCGCCATTCTTCGCGAGCGCCGCCTCGAGATCGGCGGGCGTGATCGCGTCGTCATCTGCCTTGTGCGTAAGATCGAGCACGACGCCCGGACCGATGCACTTTTCGAGCGGCATCTCGTCGATCGTCTGCGCGCGCTCGCCCGCCGAGACCGGTCCGTAGTGCCATGGCGCATCGATGTGCGTCGTCGAATGCACACCCATTTTTGTGATGGTGTCGTCGGCCCATCCGGCGAAGTCCCGCGGGAAAAGCCGCTTCGGCAACCCGAGGAGGCGCACCAGCAGCTTCGCAGCGCCATGACGCCTGTGGCGGATCTTCACCTGCATGAAGCGCGGATCGCTGGCGTTGAACTGGATGGGCTTCGAAAGGTCGATGACCTGCATGGGAGCGCCTTAAACGATGTGGTTGCTGACTTCGCCGATGCCGTCGATGGCGAGCGAGACCGTATCGCCGCGCTCCAGCAGGCGGTCGTGTTCAATGCCGCTGCCGCCGGGCAGCGTGCCGGTGCCAAACAGCTCCCCCGGATGCAGCTGCTCGCCCCGGCTCGCGTGTGCCAGCGCTTCCCCCAGCGACCACCGCGCGCCCGCCGCCGAGCACGTCGCAACGCGTACGCCGTTGAGCGATACGCTTCCGGTGAGGCTTCCCCAATGGGGCAGGATCTCATCGGCGCTGACGACGAGGCCCGACATCGCGCTCGCAAAGTGCTTTGCCTTCTGCGGCCCGAAGCCGGAGCGCATCTCCGCGAGCTGCACGTCCCGCGCGGAGAAATCATTGAGCACGACGAAACCGCCGATGGCCGCTTCGGCGCTCTCCGCGTCGGCATCGCGCAACGGGTGGGCGAGCACGAAGCCGAGCTCCAGCTCATAGTCGAGAGCGCGCGTGTACGAGGGCATCGCGACGTCTGCGCCATCGGGTGCAAACGTGAGGTGGTTGCCCATGTAGTAGATCGGCTGGCGGTGCCACAGGGCGTGCGGCTTCAGGCTCGGAAACGTGCGCCGCGTCACCCCTTCGTAGACCGAAACGAAGCGCGCGGCGGCAGGCATGAAGCGGCGCACGAAGCCGCGCGCGGCGTCGACCGCATGCGCCTCATACAACATGAAGTCGCGAAACGAGCGTGGCGCGAAGGGCAACAGGATCTGCGCACCGTCATTTACGGGCGCGACGACCTTCGCCGCATCGGTAAGTCGTGCCGCTGCTTCACGGGGAAGAGCGAGCAGCGCAATCGGATCGTGTTCCAGCGTACCGGCGGTCTCACCCGCAGTGCTCTGCGGACCGGTAGCCGCTAATGCTTCCCCGACCGGCACCCAACCGTGCTGCGCCTGCAACTCGATGCGTGTGCCCCGATGCGAAAGAACCCGTCGCAGTCTCATTGGTCGCCCATCGCTCACGGTCTCCTTTGCATTGTCGCGCCGGGTTTTAGACTTTCGGAACGCGCGATTAGTACGACCTTTTAAGGGGTTGGGAAGGTTCCTTATGAGGAAAGGACACACCACCATGGCCACCACCAAACTGATGCTTGGCGCCGTTGCAGCGGCTGCAGCGCTGGGTCTCACCGCAGGTGCCGCGCTGGCAGCGCATCACTTCACCGGTACGTGGAAGGTGAAGGACACCGCCGGCACCGACTTCGAGATCGTCCTCGCCGACGACGGCACCGCCTCCGCCAGCCGCGAAGGTGAAGGCCTGCGCGGCAAATGGACGGAGAAAGACAACACCGCGGTGATCACCTGGGATACCGGCTGGACCACCAAGATCGCTAAGGACGGTAACACCTACAAGAAGACGGCCTTCGAGGGTGATACCAAGAAAAATTCATCTGACGCTGAGAAAGTGAAGTAGGCGCGAAAGAGAGGGCGCCCGATAGGGACGCCCTTTCCTGCGCAGCAATCAGCGGGATAACGCCCATGCTCATCAACTGGTCGCAGATCATCGTCTGGCTCATCATCGGCCTGCTCGCAGGCACCCTCGTCGGCATGACAGTGCGCTGGCAGCGCGAAGGGTTCGGCCTGTGGACGAACCTTGGTATCGGCCTCGTCGGCGCGTTGGTGGGCGGATTCCTGTTCCGCCTGTTCAACTTTCTGCCGAACCTCGACAGCATCTCCGTCTCGCTGCGCGACGTCGTCTCTGCGATCATCGGTTCGCTGATCTTCCTTGGCGCGCTCTGGCTGTGGCACAGGCGCGGCACTGGGCTGTAGCGGCGGTGCGCTACGCCTCGTAAATCATCTTTACCGTCATCCCGCCGTCGATGACGATGTTCTGCCTGTCATGAAGCCGGCATTGTGCAGATCGACCGCGAGCTGTTGTTGAACAGTTGGCAGCGCCGGGGCGCTATCCCTCATAAAGGATAAAGCGACGGAATTTTCGCGCACCAATAGCGGCGCAAATCGCCGCCCGAAAGAAAAACGATTTCAGCCGACAAGGCTTCCGTCTGCATAGCGGAGCTACAACGCAATCGGGGGCCGAAAGGCCCCCGAGACGCAGCCACGCAACAACCGAACGATCGCAATTAAGCAGCCGTTACGGCGTTGTCGTCGCTAGGATCGCGCAGCACGTAGCCGCGGCCCCATACGGTTTCGATGTAATGCTGACCGCCCGTGGCCGCCTGCAGCTTCTTGCGCAGCTTGCAGATGAATACGTCGATGATCTTGAGCTCGGGCTCGTCCATGCCGCCGTAGAGATGATTGAGGAACATCTCCTTGGTGAGCGTCGTTCCCTTGCGCAGGGAGAGCAGCTCCAGCATCTGGTATTCCTTGCCGGTCAGATGCACGCGCTGGCCATTCACGTCGACGGTCTTGGTATCGAGGTTGACGCGCAGATCGCCCGTTTCGATGACGGACTGCGCATGGCCCTTCGAGCGGCGCACGATCGCATGGATGCGCGCGACCAGTTCGTCCTTGTGGAACGGCTTGGTCATGTAGTCGTCGGCGCCGAAGCCGAGGCCACGAACCTTGTCCTCGATACCGGCCATGCCGGAAAGGATAAGGATCGGTGTCCCGACCTTTGCGACGCGCAACGTCTTCAGAACCTCATAACCGCTCATGTCGGGAAGATTGAGGTCGAGAAGGATGATGTCGTAGTCGTAGAGTTTACCGAGGTCGACGCCTTCTTCGCCAAGGTCCGTCGTATAGACGTTGAAGCCCTCGGACTGCAGCATCAATTCGATGCTTTGCGCCGTTGCACTATCGTCCTCGATCAAAAGGACTCTCATGGTCGTTCCTCTTCAGTCCGCGCCGCTGCCCCAAAAGCCGAAAGAGAGCGCCCGCATCTCTTCAAGCTAAGCCATCGTTAGGAAATTACCCGTCGAAAGTTAACAAACCCTAATTAAGTCTTTCACCGCGGCCCAACACTCTAACGAACGGTACCGATGGGCTCGGCCACGGCAACGCGCGCGCGGTCCGCCAATACTCAATGGCGACGCAACTCACAGTCGTTCACGACCGATCCCGGCCGCATGAGACGCGAAATTATCTGCTGGTATGCCGCCGACCTGCGATCCCTCTTCCGAGCTGCGACCCATGGCCTCCTCAGAGGCGGTTTGCACCGTGGCCAAGGTTGCGCGCGACGGGACCAATGCGCTTACGAATCAAGAGGTAACAGAGTTCGGCTAACCTACCTAGTGGGCTTCGGCCATTTTTCTGCCCCAATGGCGCGAATATCCGTCGGATTGATCTTCGCGTTGCGTTACCGCAACTTAATGGCAGTCTGTCAGATTTGGTGTGAACCTTGTCCGCCGCTCGGGTGGGTAGAAAAAGGAAGGCCGCCGCGCGAAGGTGTTTTGGTCAGCGACGGCGGATGCTGACGGTAACGCTGGCACGCTTCTTGTTAGTGATGCCGCAGAGTTCGGATTTGTCCGGGGTATCGAACGATGAAAGCACGTGAATCGGCGCTGAAACTGAAGCGCTTCGCAGCCGACGAGAAGGCGCGCAAAGTCGCCGATCTAGAACACATGATCCGTGAGTTCGACGGGATGGCCAACGATCTGGATCGTCAGATCAAGGCCGAGGAGGACCGCACCGGCGTGCGTGATCCTGCCCATTTCAACTATTCGACGTTCGCGAAGTCCGCGAGCCAGCGCCGGGATAACCTCCGCGCCTCCGCCGATGGCCTGAAGGTCAAGCTGGAAGCCGCACTGCGCGAGCGCGACGAAGCCCTCGAGCAGGTGGCCCGGGCCGATTCGCCGGCCGGCCATGACCAGCTGCGCAACCGGCGCCGTGCCGAGCGCGCGGCCGCCGCCGCTCTGCGCTGAGCCCTTCGCCGGCCGTCCATCGCGGGCGGGCCGGCCCCGGTTCTAAACCCAGGACGAATCAAACCACACGGACAGTGCGGATCCATTCCGCGCTGCACCGGTGCGGGGCACCAGTCCCGCCTTGTCTTCCGTTCTTGCGCATGCCAACGAAACGCGACGGGTCGCGGCATATGCCGCCCCGGGGGAAGTGCTATTCGTTTAATCGCAGGGAACGATGCCGCGATCGGCATTCAGCAGCGTAGTAGGCGCCGTCGCCGTTGCCGGTGCACTCCTGGTGGCCGGCTGCTCCGGCGTAAACCCGCCGTCGCTTCCCAGCCTCCCGCAGTTGCCGGGAACCGTCTCTGAGGCGCCGATCGTCGGCTCGCCCACCGAGGTCTACGAGCGGGTCGCCCGCGGAGCCCTTGCGTGCTGGTTCGGAACATCGGGGCCGCTGAAGATCGGCTATGTGTACCATGCGGAGGCAGATCCGCCGGGGAAGGGCGGACGCGCCGAGATCGTCATCCACGAGCGCGACCGGCAATCCGACAACCCCAAGGGGCTGAGGGCCTACCGCATCGTCATCACCCCGGAAGGCGAAGGCACCACGCTGATGACGGAGAACCTCAAGCTCCCCGAGGCGCAGGCGTCGGCCATGGAGGCTGACGCGCGGCGCTGGGCTGCGGGGGCTTTCGGTTGCGCGGAAGCGGATCGAGGCGGGTGGTCGCTGAACGACCCTGCGCCGACTGCAGCTGCAACCGGCGCGGCGGCGGCCAAGAAGAGGCTTCCCAAGAAGGACTAACTGGCGACGAGGTCTCGGCTTGAGGCCGTTCGAGGTCGCAAATCGGATCCTCTTTTAGTCGCGATACTCCTGCACGCGGGTCGCACGCAGGCCCGGCAGGCCATGCTTGTCGATCGAACGCTGCCAGGACAGGAACTCGTCGACGGTCAGCTTATAGCGGTCGCACGCCTCCTCGATACTGAGAAGACCGCCGCGAACGGCAGCAACCACTTCCGCCTTGCGGCGAATTACCCAGCGTTTGGTATCGCGGGGCGGGAGATCGGCTATCGTCAGCGGGCTCCCATCGGGCCCGATAACGTAGCGCACCCGCGCTCTCATCTGTTGCTCGGTCATGATACTCATTACACACTCGCTGACCAGCTATGGGTTGTACTCTAACACGATTAAGGCGGACCTAAGTTATTGAGTAAACGTAACATAAATCCGCGGACCTAGCCCGACTTCGGCGCCGTTAAGGTTTATATAACGCCCCTTGCGCCAACACGTGCCAACCGAAACCTCCCGGTGCCGGCTTGCATAGCCGCCCGCTCTCGACCTAAGGTCGGATAGCCGTGGCACTGCAACGGACCGGGATACGCGCCATACTTAAGCGCCAATACCCAAGCAATGAATAACGCATGGCCGGTGCCCAACCCGTGAACGAGAATGCCCCGCCAGGCGCTTTGCGCGCCCCTGCGACCGGCCTCAAGGCCGAAGAGCGCCGGCGCGTGGTCGTTGCGATGTCCGGGGGCGTCGATTCGTCCGTCGTCGCGGCGCTGATGCGCGAGCAGGGCCACGAGGTGATCGGCATCACGCTCCAGCTCTACGATCACGGCGCCGCCACGGGCCGCAAGGGGAGCTGCTGCGCGGGCCAGGATATTCACGACGCCCGACGCGTGGCCGATGCCCTTTCGATCCCCCATTATGTGCTCAACTACGAGAGCCGCTTCAGTGCCGCGGTGATCGACAGCTTCGCGGAGAGCTACGCCGCGGGCGAAACGCCGATCCCGTGTGTCACCTGCAACCAGCAGATCAAGTTCCGCGATCTCCTCGATACGGCAAAGGATCTCGGCGCCGACGTCCTGGCGACGGGCCATTATATCCAGCGCCGGGAGGGCCCCCACGGGCCGGAGCTGATGCGCGCGGTCGATCCCGATCGCGACCAGAGCTATTTCCTCTTTGCAACGACGCCCGAGCAGCTCCGCTACCTGTGGTTTCCGCTCGGCGGCATGCCCAAGGCGGAGGTGCGCGATCTCGCGCGCCGCTACGAGCTTCCCGTCGCTGAAAAAGCGGACAGCCAGGACATCTGCTTCGTGCCGACGGGGCGCTATACGGGCGTGATCGAGCGTCTGAAGCCCGGCGCGCTGAAGCCGGGCGACATCGTGCATGTCGATGGCCATCGCCTCGGCCGCCACGCCGGCATCGTCAATTATACGGTCGGCCAGCGCAAAGGATTGGGCGTCGCCGGGCCCGAGCCGCTGTACGTCGTGCGTCTCGATGCCGAGCGCAACGAGGTCGTGGTGGGACCGCGTGACTGCTTGCGCACGAAAAGCCTTCTCCTTAGAAACACCAATTGGCTGGGTGATGAGCCATTCGCTGAGGCAGCGAACGGTGGTCTGAGCATCTTTGCGCGCGTCCGTTCCTCCCAGGCGCCGCAAGCGGCTACGCTGTTCGCCGAGGCGGACGGAACGGCCACTGTTGTGTTAGAGGATGGCGAGTACGGAGTCGCGGTTGGGCAGGCTTGCGTGTTTTACGCCAGCGGCGACCACGATGCCCGGCTCTTGGGCGGAGGTTTCATTGCCCGCACAATCGCAATGCAGCCCGGCGCCGTACCGGCGGGCGGGCTCAGTCGTGCGGCGTTGGATAGGTGAGCTTTTTGAGAGGCTTGGGTCGCGACGGTAAGGAGCGGGTACCCAATGAAATCGATGTCGCAGACTGACTACCGCCGGCAGCCGGCACTCCTGGAGCGCGCACACGGACGCATCGTCGGTATCGGACGCATCGACGAAAGCGCGGTGCTCGATGCCTACCGCCGCTGGGCGCCGGTTTACGACTACACGTTCGGGCTCGTTGCCCGTGAGGGCCGCCGGCATGCGGTCTCCATCATCAATCAAAGCAGCGGCCGCGTGCTCGAAGTAGGCGTCGGCACCGGGCTTTCCCTGCCGGATTATAAGCGCCACCTCGAGGTGGTCGGCATCGACCTGTCGCCCGAGATGCTCGAGAAGGCACGCGAGCGCGTTGCCGACGAAGGCCTCGACCACGTCACGGGCCTCCACGAGATGGATGCTTCCGACCTCAAGTTCCCCGACGGCTCCTTCGATACCGTCGTCGCCATGTATGTGATGACCGTCGTCCCCGAGCCCGAGGCCGTGATGCGCGAGCTCGCCCGTGTGACGAAGCCGGGCGGCGAGGTGATGCTGGTCAACCATTTCAGCCAGCGGGAAGGCATGCGCGGCTGGGTGGAGCGCCGCATGGCCCCCTTCGCCGACAAAATCGGCTGGCGCTCGGTATTCGACCTGTCGCGGGTCGAGGTCTGCGACGACCTGGAACTGGTCGAGCGCAGGGCGCTTCGCCCGCTCGGCCTCTTCACGATGCTGCGTTTTGCAAAGCGCGAAGCCGCTGCGAGCCGCGCTGCCGCTGCGGAATAACCTGGAAGGTCGACGGGCGCCGGCTGTGTGCGCCCGTTCTTCTTGACAGCGGAGCGGCTGCGTCCCTATAGACGGCGCTCTGTGGCGGGATAGCTCAGTTGGTTAGAGCGGCGGAATCATAATCCGTAGGTCCCCGGTTCAAGTCCGGGTCCCGCTACCAGACTTTCTTTATATATTATGGGCTTATCGAAATTCGCGCCCTGCGCGCCGGATGGGCACAAGCCGCGAACGAACCGGCATTTCCAGTCCCGTTGGCGCACAACACCGGGCACAAATGTTCTCGGCTGGCATACGGTGCGCGACATTGTCGGTTCGCGCCACGCCCCGCAAATCTCCCATGGTTCAAATCCGGACCCCGCAACCAATATTGGGCTCCCTAACGCCGTTGCCGGCGGGCGCACTGCGCCTGCCCGCCGGCAAGAATTCGGACCAGCCGCGTTATAAAAATGCCAGTCTCCAACGTTTTAAGTAGCAGGACGGGCCCCAGGTGATTGGCACCACTCCACGCGCAGCCGCGGAAGAAAGCGTTCCGGCATTTTCTCAGGTTGGGTGAGACACGGGACCGAGGGCAGGAGCCGGCGTAGCGCAGGGCAGCAACCGAGAAAGGCGGCACGGCAATGCAACGGGCGCGGGCGCTGGGCACGGCATGAGGCGCATCCTCTACATCTGCCTCGGGTGGCTGATGGTCGTGCTGGGTATCATCGGTGCGTTCCTGCCTCTGATGCCGACCACCATTTTCCTCATCATGGCGAGCTGGTTTTTCGCGCGCTCTTCACCGCGCTTCGAGGCCGCTGCTGGGTCATCCCCGCTTCGGCCCGACGTTGCGGGCCTGGAACGAGACCGGCGCCGTGCCGGGTACAGCAAAGGTCGCTGCGTGTGTCGGTATGTCGGTCGGCTTCGGACTGTTCCTCGTCAGCGCCCATCCGACGTTCTGGCAGGCCGTCGCCGTCGCCGCGGTACTGTTGGCCTCCGCGCTTTACGTCGTCACGCGGCCGTTGCCGCCGCGCAAATTCGCCGTAGAGCAATCGAAGAATAACCGACCATGCGGCTGAGGCGGCAATCGCGGCCTCAGTGCCGCTGACGCTGTCGAGGCGGCCAATTTGGGCGGCCGCCGTGGCTTGGGCGCGTGGCGTACCCGAGGCTCTCTATCTTAACGTACCGATCCGCTGCCTACGCCAAGGTAAGTGATACGGCCCGCGCCGAAGCAATTCCCTTTCTGGCATGCGTGCGATCTGCGATATAGCGCCAGGCCGATACAACATCGTGGCCCGGTCATAGGATAGCGAAAGCATGGCGGTAGCGTCGGCGGACGGGGTATCGGGTGCGCGCCCCATCGCTTTTCTCACACGGCATGCTTGGCCTTGGCTGCGCCAGACCGACGACGGAGCAGGCCGTCACGGAACGCTGCGCGTAAGCCTTTCCAACAGCGACGACGCCGAATGGCTTGTCGTCTTCGACGACATCGCCACGCCCGTTTCCACGCACCTGCCGCGCAGCCGCCGCGTGCTGTTCGTCACCGAGCCCCATGGCCAGAAAAACTATTCGGCGCACTTTGCCAATCAGTTCGGCACGCTTGTCTCGCCCTACGCCGTCCGGGGATACCGCGGCCGCTGGATGCCATCCCAGCCCGGCATCAACTGGTTCTATGGCGTCACGATCGAGAACGGTAAGGCGGTCAGCCGCATGGACCTCGAGGCGCTGCGTAATCTTCCGGTGCCGGAAGGAAAAGCGAAGCGCATCTCGGTCGTCTGCTCCACCAAGACGCGCCTCAAGCGCCACCGCGCGCGTCTGCATTTGCTGAAACAGCTCGCCGCCGCGTTTCCCGACGACATCGACATCTACGGTCGCGGCTTCCGCCCCATCGGCGACAAGGCGGATGTGATCGCGCCCTACCGCTATCACATCGCGCTGGAGAACAGCGACTGTCCGCACTTCTGGACCGAGAAGCTCGCCGATGCCTACCTCGGCTACGCGCTGCCCGTTTTCTCCGGCTGCGCGAACGTCACCGATTATTTCCCCGAACGCGCCATGGTCCGCCTGCCCGCCATCGACGATGTCGAGGGCGCAGTGCGCACGGTGCGCGAGTTGCTCGCCGCCGATCCCTGGCAAGAGCGGCTCGACGATATCCGTGCCGCACGCACCGAGCTCATCGAACGCCAGAACATATTTGCACTTATCGAGCGGCTGACGGCATCGCGAGCCCACGAAACTGTGCAGCGAACGGCTCGCGCCGAGCTGGTCTATCCCGGTGCGGACTGCGGGCCGTTGCGTGTGCTGCTGCGTAAGACCGGGCTAACCGCGTAACGCTGCCGTAAGCGCGCCCTCTCTGTCTCTCTGGCTGCGCCGCCCTCGCGGCAGACCCGCGGGTTACCTGCCGAGCAAGACGTCGCTCTGGCTGCTCCACAGCTCACGGTAGCCGTAGCCGTCGAGCACGGCGAGAAGGTCCCGCTGCCAGTTCGACTGCTGCGCGATCTCGATGAATATCTGCCGTGGCCACATCGATACCGGCGCCGTTTCGAAGAACGGGATCAGCGCGCGATCCTCGTAGCCCTCGATGTCGATTTTAATGCCTGCGATGGCTTCGACGCCGGCTTTCCGGCATATGTCGAGCAGCGGCGTCACTGGCACGCGGTGAGGGATGCCGTCATGAATGCTGGCGCTGGCGTGCCCATATTTGGTGGCGTCGACGAAGATGTCGATCTCGCCCGCGCTTTCGCCGACGGCCGTCTCCGCGACAACGACGTTCGTGTAGTTGTTGGCGGCGATATTGAACTTCAGCCGCCGCACCATTTCGGGAATGGGCTCGATCGCGAGGACCTTGCCGGACGGGCCGACCTTGCGCGCAGCGAAGACGGTGAACAGCCCGCAGTTGGCGCCGATATCGACAAACACATCGCCGGCATCGAGACCGGCGTTGATAAGGCCGATGGCTTGCCGGTTCCCGTGGCCGTCGCGCTCGATGGCCATCTGCTCGGTGTAGTTATCGCTCATTCGGCACCGGAGCCGCACGCCATCGATCTCGATATCGTACTCGTTACCGAGGTGCCGCAGCATGCTGCGGAGCGGCGCCTTGGCGGCCCCGCGCGCGATGCGTTTCCGCAAAAGCTCGATGCAAGCTTTAGCGAGCGGACGCGGTTTGCGGTGTCCCCACGGCGCGGCGCTTTCGATCATCATGCGTAGAAATCCGCCATCAGTTCCCAAGGCTCCCAAGCGCGGCGGCGTTGCCGGGTTCGGCATTCGCCCGCCTTCTGAAAGCATAGCACAGACGAATATGGCTTCCGGCGGGAGCTGCCGCCCGACTTGCAGGCAACTCACAACAAACGGCTTTGCCGGACGTGGAACCTGGACGTCGGCGCATTTTCCTGTGCCGGGGGCGGTGGCGAAACGCCCATGGATTCCGTGGTTTGCGCGTCGCACCGCAGCGCCCGAAATCGAGCGGGATGACCATGCCCGCGATCACAGCCATTTTGTTGACCGCAGGAACGCGCTATGGTGGCCGAATACTTCAATGTCGTTTTCCGACCGCGCCACCCATCCGCCAGAGGCTGAGATGACCCGGACGCTTGCCGCCACCCTTGCCCTTGCCGCCGCTTCGATCGCTGGAACGATGCTCACCGCCGTGCCGGCGCAAGCATGCATCTCCTGTGCCTACGTCCCCGAGACTGCGCGCAGCGCGGCCACGGCGCCGGGCGAGGCGCGATCCTATGCGAAATCCCGCTCCTTCCGCGCGGCGGAAGAGCGGCGCGCACGCCACTCGGGCAGCCGCAAGGCAAAGAGTGAGACCACGTCCCGTAAGGTCGAGACCGCAAAGACGGCGCCCGCGGAGAAACCCTCCCAGAGCGCTGCGTCGATGAACGTGCCTGCGGCAGAGACCGAGCACTCGAGCTTTGCGGCCGCCGCATCCTCGCGCATCGAGACGGCGGCAGTTCCTGCCGCAGCCGAGCCGGGCGGCGCAGCGACGGAGCACTCCACCATCGCCACCGCCGAACCGCGCGATACGGTCCACGGCGCAACGACCACCGCCGCTGTCGCGGCTGACGCGGCAAAATCCGAGGCGCCGTCAGCGGCGGGCAGTAATGTCGGCTGCAAGAAATTCTTCCCGTCGGCTGGAATGACGCTGTCCGTCACTTGCGAGTAGGCGCACGAAGCGCCTCGGGTCCTTGGCGCAACGCCGCCCCGGCAAGCGAGGCGGCATCACTGCGCCTGGAGTATCCGTTCCACGCATTCGCCGACGGCGTCCTGCCACGGCGGCAACCGTAAGCCATAGGCGCGATCGAGCTTGCTGCAATCGAGCTGCGAATTGGCCGGGCGCTGTGCCGGTGTCGGATAGTCGCTGCTGACGATCGGCTCGACCTCGGCCACCGGCCCACCGAGCGCGGCGGAGCGCCGGAACACCTCCTCCGCAAACCCATGCCACGTCGTCGAGCCTGTGTTTGCGGCATGGAAGATGCCCCATTCGACAGACGCCTCTCCATTGGAGGTGCGCCGCGCTAGCTCGAGGATGACGTCGACGAGATGCGGGGCGTAGGTGGGGTTGCCGCGCTGATCGTTGACGACGCCCAGGCGAGGCCGCTCTGCCGCCTGCGTGAGCATCGTCTTCACGAAGTTGCGCCCGCCCGGGCTGAAAATCCACGAGGTGCGCAGGATGATGTGCTTGGGGTTGGCCGCACGCACCGCCTCCTCGCCCTCGAGCTTCGACAGGCCGAAGACGGTGACGGGCGAGGGCGGGTCGTCCTCCACGTAAGGTGTCGGCTTGCTGCCGTCGAATACGTAATCCGATGAAATGTGGATGATCGGAATGTTGCGCCGCGCGGCCGCCTCGGCGAGCAGGCGCGCGCCGTCGCGATTGAGTGCGAAGGCGCGCTCGACCTCCGTTTCGGCTTCGTCCACCGCGGTGTAGGCGGCCGAGTTGATGACGACCGTCGGTGAGATGCTGGAAAGCGCACGCTCGATCGATCGCGCTTCGCAGATGTCGAGTGCGGCACGTCCGACGGCGCAAGCGGTGACATCGGGACAGCCGGGTGCAGTTTCTACCAATGCGCGGGCCACTTGGCCCTGCCAGCCGGCGATCAGCAAACGCATGCGCGAACTCCCTGATGTGCTAATCCCGATTGGTGGCGATGCTCGTTTCTCCAGCCCCGCGGCCGCGGCGGTTGACCTGCCAGATCAGCGAGCCGTCCTCCACCGAAAGCGCGAATACGTGCCCCATCGAGGCGGCGATCACGGTGTCGTCGATGAGCCGCACGGCGACAGGCTGGCCTTCGCACGGTAGTCCGGCTGGAAACGCGCTCAGCGCGCGCTCCCACACGATGCGCCCCGTCGCAATCTCGATCAGCAGAACGGCGCCCGCATGACCCACCGCCAACTGCGCGGTGGACCGCTCCGATGACGTGCGTCTCAGCTCAGGCAAGCTCGTCGTCCTTCTGCGCGAGGAACAGCAACACGAGGCCGATGCAGCCGATGAAACGGAACGCCGCCTGCTGCCCGTTCCAGGTCTGCGACTGCCACATCTGGAACCATTCCCCGCCGATGATGAGAAAGCCGAAGAACCATATCGCGAAGCCGAGCGTTAGGCCCGCAACGGCGATGTCCTTGGCCGCGTTGAAGCGGTTTGCGGCGCCGGCGCGCGCCAGCCAGAGACGCCGCGCGCCGAGGATGCACAGTAGCCCGGCGAGTAGCTCCGCGGTGATGATGAGGGCATAGGCGATGTGGTGGACCGCGGGCGAGGTGATGGCGCGCCAGGTTAAGGTCGACGTCGGGAAAACTGTGTCCATCGACATGACATGCTGAACGAAAGCGTAATTCGTCCCGTAATCCACGATGTTGTCGAGGCCGACGAGCAGCGAGAACAGCCCGATCATGAGGACGAGCAGAACCTTGGCGGTGCGGATAACCATAGGGCCCTCGCGATTCGCGGCCGCGATTATGCGGCCCTGGCTAGCCGACGCCAACTCCGCTACTGAAGGCGAAGAACAACCGGTAAACCGCGATAGGAATAGACCTGCGACATGGCTAGCAGCGACAAATCCGCTTCCGTGCAGGGACTGAAGGCGGCCATCCTGCCTGTGACCCCGTTCCAGCAGAACTGCACCCTGCTTTGGAATCCCGAGACGATGCGCGGCGCCATCGTCGATCCCGGCGGCGATCTCGACCGTATCGAGGCCGCCATCGCCGAAGTCGGCATGAAGCCCGAGAAGATCCTCCTCACCCACGGTCATATCGACCACGCGGGCGGCGCGGATGAGCTGCGTGAGCGGCTCGGCGGCATTCCCATCGAGGGTCCCCACGAGGCTGAGCGCCCGCTGCTCGAAAATCTCGACAAGCAGGGTGAGGCCTACGGCATCGAAGCGCGCACGGTAACGCCCGACCGCTGGCTCGCCGATGGCGATAGGGTCGAGGTGGCGGGCCATACCTTCGACGTGCTGCACTGCCCGGGGCATTCCCCGGGATCGGTCGTCCTCGTCAATCGCGCGCAGCGATTTGCGATGATGGGTGACGTCCTCTTTCAGGGCTCTATCGGCCGCACCGATCTGCCGATGGGGAACCACGAGGCGCTGATGCACTCGATCCGCACCAAGGTGATGGCGTTGCCGGACGAGTTCGCATTCATCTGCGGCCACGGGCCGACGAGCACCATCGGCCAGGAACGGCGCACCAATCCGTTCATCGTGGGCGACGCGGCCTAGAAGAAGCGCGGTAGAGGGAGAGTGCTTCCGGAAAAGTGGGCACCGGTTTTCCGATGAGAAGCACGGGCAAAGAAGTGCTTCCGGAAAAGTGGGCACCGGTTTTCCGCTAAGAAGCACGCCAAGACGAATGCGCCGCATGTTATCAGACGCGATAATCCTGCGGGGCTGAGAGGCTGCGCAGCGCCGCGCATTGACGGCTTGCCGCTGACCGATAGGAAGCCGAGGTGAAAGAGGCCACAGTAGCGTCTGCGTCGTCACGCACCGGCGTCTGAATCGTCTCGCAGAATTGGCAGCGTAGCGAGATGAGAGGGAGCGTTAGAAGCCCCACTCCCAGTGCAGGCAGCCGGCGATGCCGCATTCGGCCTGCAGTGTGCCGACGCCAATCGGGTTGGCATTGTCGATCTGGGCCCACACGTCGACCGTATTGACCCGCAGCGTCTCCGAGCAGCTCGTCTTGCAGTAGACCCACGTGCCGCGCGGCAGGCGCACCTGATATCCGACGTCCGTCGCGCGGTAGGGTGCGCGGATCGCGCCGTTGCCGTCGTGGCTGTAGGCGGTGACGTAGCCGAGGACCTTGCTCACGGCGCGCGGCCCCGCGACGGCCGGAGCCGCCGCCATGGCGAACGCCGCGAGAGCCAGCATGAGTGCGGCGGCGGGCGAATAGCGGTTCATGTTCTTCTCCGGCTGTCTCGGTCTAGAGCGCTCGCAAAGCGCAGATTCCAGCGACGCACGTTATCACGATCGCAGCCCCGTCCCGGCGTGCGGCAACCCGACGGCCGTCACTCGGCCGGCGACTGTGGCCTGCGCGCACCGGGGAGGCGATGCCACTCATCCATTGCGCGCGAAGTTGATGCTGACACCCTGGAGCGTGGAGCCCTGCGTCGAGAGCGATACCGACTGGGTCGCGCCACCCAGAGACACTGAAAGCACGCCCTTCAGCGCGCCGCCCCCGATGTTGAGGCGCAGCTTCTGCTCGTCGGCGCTGCCGGTGATGGTGCCGGTCTGATTATAGTTGCGCTCCTCCCACGTGCCCGTGACGCGGCCGCCGGCATATTTCAGCACCGAGCGCAGCTCCACCTTGGTGGAGGGATTGGCGCAGATGATGTTGAGCTTCAGCTCCGAGCCGCCCGAACCCGAATAATAGCCCTTGCAGGAGAGCCTCTCGCTCTTCCCGCCTTCCAGGCGCGCCGTGCCCTTGCCGCTCCAGGTGCCGACCAGCGAGGTGAATGGACTACCTGCCACGGCGGGCACGCCCGCCATCGACAGGGCAATCGCGCCTGCAGCCAGAACTTTGGCACTGCCCCACAACAAGCTCACAACACACCTCCAAAAAAGCTCTGCCCATCCAAGTGTGTGCCGCTGAACCGCAGTCTTCAGCATCGGGCCACGCGCACACGCGCCGACGCTATGGTTATCGGCGTGTCCCAAAATAGCACAGTTATCGTTAAATAAGTGTCTAATGCATGCATCAACAACCCCGCCAGGGCGTCGACGCACAATTATTCCGGATGGGTACCAGAATCCCCGCACCCCATTCCGACGCCATCTTCTCCAGGAGGCCCGAGCGGGGAAGCCGGCCGTCAGGCGCCGGATTTTGGCTTATCCCAGCCGGAGTTGAGATCGCCCGTCGAGACATGCACTTTCGCGCCGATGCCGCTTGCTTCACGGTGACCGCTGGCTATATTGCGCCGCTTCCGCTGGAGGGGTGGCCGAGTGGTTGAAGGCGCACGCCTGGAACGCGTGTAGGCGGGTAACCGTCTCGTGGGTTCGAATCCCACCCCCTCCGCCA
>Ga0180222_1000321_pt1 | contig 75274 bp, 64 predicted proteins | sample eDN5th37CKraftOP_FD_151336 | JGI IMG/M metagenome (GOLD analysis project Ga0180222, IMG submission 151336) | Enriched Organic Plus compost microbial communities from Emeryville, California, USA - eDNA 5th pass 37_C Kraft OP (version 2) (version 2) ... | reverse complement strand
CCCTTGAAAGTGGCGTCGGTGGTGTTGCCGAAGCCCGACTGGTCGTGCAGGATCTCGGTGTACGAAGACCGCTGCACCAGGCCGGTATCCGGCTGGTAGTCGTAATACTCCGCGTCGCGCCAGTGCCGGTGGCTGTCCACCTTGTAGAGCCGGCTGCGCACGGTGGTATCGGCATTCGGCGTCCATTGCGCGGAAAGCGCCATCCAGCGATCGTCGTACCGGATGGTGGCGTCGTCCACATTGTAGTTTTCGCGGCGGATGGAATCGTCGAGCCGGCCGTCGATCAGCGGCGTGCCGAAATAGCGCATGGGCCGCTGCCAGCCCTGGGCATAGCTGAGCCGCAGGCTGAACTCCGGCGTGGCGTCCAGCTGCAGCGCGCCCGACACGGCCAGGTTGCGCGAATCGCCCATGTCCACCCAATTGCCGGAGTGGTCGCCGCTGATGTCGAAGCGGTAGGAAAGCCGGTCGTCTATCGACCCACCGCTGCCGAAGGCCAGGCGCTGGGTGTCCTCGGTGCCCAGGGTGGCCTGGATTTCGTTTTCGACGGGGCCGCGGCCGGGTTTGCGGGGAACGACGTTGACCACCCCGCCGATGGCGCCCTCGCCGTAGATGACGGAGGCCGGCCCGCGCAGCACTTCGATGCGCTCGACCGACCAGGTATCGAAGGGAAAGGTCACGCCGACGCCGCCATACTGGCGCATGCCGTCGTACAGCCGCATGACCGAAGTGGCATCGGTGAAGCCTCGCGCGGACAGCGCCGAGCCGCCGTTGCCGGGATGGGCGATGTTGCTCAGGCCGGGCGCGCGCGTAATGGCGTCGGTCAAACTGGCGTCGCCGCGCTCGTCCAGCTCGCGGCGCGTGACGGTGTCCACGCTGGCAGGCGTCTGCCGCCGCGTGAGGTCGAGGTTGGAGCCGGTGGAAGCGGGCTGGTCCAGCGCTGCGGCGCCGTCGGCATCGACGGCGATCGGCGCCAGCATCGGGACGTCGCCGGCCGCGCGCGCGACGCGCGGCGCCGGCAGCAGGGCCACGCACAACGCCGCCAGCAGCGCGCCGGCGGGCGCAGCGCCGCGCCGCGTATGGAGAGGAAAAAGAGTCATGGCTGGATATCCGTAAGCAGTTTCCGGCCGGGCCGGGCCGGACCGGGCCTGCGCCGAGGCGCGGGCCCGGCCCCCGGGGCCGGGTTTCGGCAAGCTCGGTTCAGAACTTGACGCTCAGGCGCGCCCAGGCGGTCCGGCCCGGCTCGGAAACCGGCCGGTCCCCGGGAAACCCGAAGCCGGCGTCGCCCGCCAGGTTCAGGTGCTCGCCGTAGGCCTTGTCGAAGACGTTGTCCACGCCCACCGTCAGCTTCACGCGGCTGTCGAAGGCATAGCCCGCGTTCAGCGCCAGCGTGCCGAAACCCGCGCTCGAGCCGAAGTCCCTGCCGACCACGTTGCCCTGGTCGGGGGCGACGCGATGCTGCGCGGCCACCACCCGCCAGAGCGCGCCGGCCGACCAGGTACCGTCGTCGTAGGCCGCGCTCAGGCGCAGCTCCAGCGGCGGGATCTGCGGCAGCGGCCGGCCGTCCTCGCGGTTGCGGGCCCAGGCGTAGGCCAGGGTCGAGCCGACCTGCCAGCGCGGGGCGACGCGGTAGGACACGCCCAGTTCGCCGCCCATGATCGACGCATCCACATTGCGCGCGGAGGTGCTCATGCCCATCATGCCGCCCGAGGCGTAGTCGAACAGAATGAAATCCTGGACGTAGCCGGCGTAGGCCGAGATCCAGGCTTCGGTCCGGTCGGTGCGGTACTGGGCGCCGATATCGAGCTGGGTGGTCTTCTCCGGCCGCACGCCTTCGAAGGCGTTGCGCGAGCCGTCCGGCCCGCTGTCCGGCGAGAACAGTTCCCAGTAGTCGGGAAAGCGCTGCACGTGGCCGATCCCGGCGTACAGCGTGGCCGGTATGGCGGCCAGGTCGCGCTCGTAGCGCAGGAAACCGCTGGGCAGCGTGGCCTTGCGCCGCTCGCCGGCAGTGGGGTTGGGCATGCCCATCATCCCCGCGGTTTGCCGGAAATCCTTGGCCGCGGCCCAGTCCAGGCGCCCTCCCCCCACGACGCGGTCGAGTTCGCCGATGTGCCAGGTAGCCTCGGCGAACAGCCCGGTATTGGAGAATTCCGCGTCCTTTTCCCAGTCCTGGTCGCGGTAGGAATCGACGTCGGTGCCGCTGCGCGAGCGGTGGCGGCTTTGCTGCCAGTCCATGCCCGCCACCAGGTCGAGGCTGGCAGCCGGCTGCCAGGTGGCCGCGATGCGGCCGCCCCAGGTTGCGCGGTCGACGTCCGCGGCCATGGGCATGGGCATGGCGCTATGCGGGTCGGGCGAGCGCAGCGTGTAGTTGTCCATGACGTGGTCGGCGCGGTTGTAGTAGACCTGGGCCTGTACCTCGCGCAGGATGCGCCCGATGTTGCGCTTCTCGAAGCGCGCGCCCAGGCTCTGGCGCCGGAACTGCGAGCCGTCCATGCTGCGGCCGGCATAGCGGGCTTCGCCGTCTCCGGTACCGGCCGTGACTTCGAACACGGTGTCGGCGTCCGGCGTGTAGCCCACCGCCAGGTCGGCGCTCCACTTGTCCCAGCGCGACGGCACCCGGTTGCCGTGGCCGTCGCGGTAATCCTGGGCGTGCGAGTGGCTGGCCGTGACCCTGGCATAGACGCGCTCGTCGCCGGCGGCCAGGTCGGCCGCCTGGTCGTTGCGGCCGGAGGACCCCGCCAGCAGGCTCCCGTCGAAACGGATGCCGGGCGCTTCGAAGCGCGGGGTCTCGCGGTCGAACCTGACGATGCCGGCCGAGGCGCCGGGGCCCCATATGACGGTCTCCGGCCCCTTGACGACGGTAAGGCGGTCGAAGTTCTCCGGGGAAATATACGAGGTGGGCGCGTCCATGCGGGCCGGGCAGGCGCCGGGCATGGACGTGCCGTCGGTCAGGATGCCCAGCCGCGAGCCGAACATGCCGCGCAGCACCGGATCGCCGTTGGTGCCGCCGTTGCGGATGGCCGAAAAGCCCGGGATGGTCTTCAGGTAGTCCGCGCCGTCGCTGGCCGGCAGGGGCTGGCGCGGGATCTTGGGGTCGGTCGTCACGGTCAGCGGCGAGGACGGCGCGACCGCCGTCACGACGACCGGGTCCAGGGCGACGGCCTGCATGACCGCCGTCGTTTGCCCCCAGGCGGGAAGCGGGGCGGCAAGGGCCAGCCAGGCCGCCAGCGCCAGGACGGCGCCGATATTCACATGCGCGCACACGCGCATCATTCTGCAGGCAACATGCATTGCCTTCTCCCATGGGTAGACTGGGCCGCGGCGCGCATGCTGGCGCGCGGCGAGCCGGAGCGCGGCGGGGCCGGGAAGGCCGCGCCGCGCGGTTCAGGCCGGGATCAGGAGAAGGCGGGAGGAGCCCGCGGCGCGTGCGCGCGCCGCGTCTCGTGCGCGCGCGGCACTTCGGGCGCCGCGCCGGCATAGGCCAGCGTGCGCGCCGCGACGTCCGGCACGAAGGCCGGCTGGGCGGGGGGAACGAAGGGAAGATGATGGACGAGCGCGCAATAGGGACAGTATTCGTCGCCCAGCGCGGGCGCCTGGGATTTATCCGGCGCGGTGGAGATCGCGATGGATTCCGGGCCGTTGACGCTGCAGACCTGGACCCAGGTGAGGCCGCCCGGCGTCGCGGCCAGCCACTTGGACACCGTAGGCGCGAGGGCGCCGAAGCACATGGCGCACATCGCCAGCCAGGCGATGTATCGGCGGAGCTTCGAAGTAATGTGCATCACCCTGGCGTGCTTGGTCCGGTCGGCGCTTGCGGCGAACGCGGCCCCATGGCCGCGCGCCGGGCGCCCGGAGGACGCCCCGTCCTGCGGCGGGAGCGACGGCCGAAGCCGCACCGCTCCCGCAAGTTCAGGCGCCCCCGAATTCTATCGGCCTGCGCCGGCATGTCAAGGCGGCACCTTGACAGGCAACGCGGATCCGGGCGCCGGACAGGCCGCCCCGCCCTGCGCCGCGCTCAGGTTCCGGGCCGCTGTGCGGCCGCGAGCCGCAGCAGCCACACGGTGGAAGCCGCCAGCGCGCCGGCGGCCACCAGGAAACAGATGGCCAGGGCGCTTTCGGGGTGCGGCAACCCCGCCATCATCAACGACGAGAACAGGGGCCCGGCGATCTGCCCGACGGCGAACGCCGCCGTCATGTAGCCGACCCAGGCGCCGGGATTTTCCGCCACGCGCTCGCGGATCTCCTGGATGCCCGCCAGGGTGATGACCATGGTGGCGCTGCCCACCAGCAGCGCCGAAACGAGGATGGTGGCGGGCGCCAGCCACAGGCCGGGCATTGCCACGCCCACGGCCAGCGCCCCCTGGCTCCAGGCCCAGACCCGCAGCCGGCCCCAGCGCCCTATCCACCCCTGCGACACCAGCATGGCGACGAAGGAGGTCGCGCCGAACACGGGCCAGGCCAGCCCGAAGATACGGGGATCCTGGACCACCGAGCGCGCCAGCACGGGCAGGAAAGTGGCGGGCAGGATGTAGCCAAAGCCCATGATGCCGTAGCTGAGTATCATGCCGGCCGTTCCCGGCGGCGCGCGCAGCCGGCGGGAACCGGCCGCCGCGGGCCGGGGCGCGTCCGGCGGCTCGGACGCGCTGAGCACGCCGCAAGCCAGCGCCGCGAGCAATGCGGCCCAGGCGCCCAGGCGCAGCCACAGCATGCCGGAGGTCATTCCTTCGGTTCCCGCGGCCAACACGTACAGGCCCGAAACCGCGATGCCCGCTCCCACCCCGGAAAACATCCAGCCCGCCAGGTCGGTACGGCCGCCGCGGGCCAGCGCGCCGAGGCACCAGACGCTGGCGGCGACAAAGACGCCGGCCGAGCAGACGCCGGCCAGGAAGCGCAGCGCCATCCACAGCGCCATGCCCGGCAGGGCCATGGCCGCGGTGGACGCGGCGATGAGCGCCAGCCCGCCCACGGCCAGGACCTGAGGACGCACCCGCAGCCTGGCGGCGAGCAGCGCGCCCGCCAGGTAGCCGGCGTAGTTCGCCGCCGCCAGCCAGCCCCCGCCGGCGATGCTCAGCCGGCCTTCCTGGTTCATCAGCGGCAACAGGGGAGTAAATGCGAAACGCCCGATTCCCATCGCAACCGCCAGGACGAGCATGCCGGCTGCCGCCACGGCCGCGGGAGAGCGCAAAATTCTTGCCAATGCCATGGAATGGCATTAGAAGCAGTTTCACGCGCCGTATCAAGCGGATTCGCCGCCAACCGTTGCGCGGGCTATCGTCCCCCGCCTTGCCGGTGCCCGCCCGATCCGGCCGAACCTGCGGGCGGCGGCGACCCAGGCGCGGGCGATGCGCCCGAGCCCTGCACGGTGCCCTGCCCCGGTGCCGTATCGTCGCGCGTGCCGGGGCCGGCCGGTGTGCTGCGCGGCAACGGCGGCATGGCGTCGGGCCGGCGCGGCGCCGTCGGGACCACCCTGCATGGCCTGTCCTCCGGTTGCAGAACGGACGGGCAGCAAACGCCGTGCCCGCGCAGCGCCTGACGCCGGCATGCAACCAGGAAAAACGCGCTTGCCGGGCATCCCAGGCCATGGCGGTCGTCTGGTTCCGGCTAACTGCGGGCCGCCAACTCGTCGATGCGGGCCCGAGCCCGGTGCGCCGCCGCGTCGTAGGCCGAGGCGCGATGGGAATGGATGCCGGCGAAATTCCGTTCGAGCACGACGGCCGGGCCATCGCTGCCGTCTGCCAGCACCGGGCACGCGACGACAGTGGTCATCAGGACACCGCTGTCGGATTCGCCGACGGGCTCGTCGACATCGATGCGCAACCGGTATCCCCGGTATTCGAATCGCACCGGCCTGTCCCGGTCCGGCTGCATATCCGTTTCTCCGGCCGCGCCGTCAGCCACCCGCGGGCCGCGCGCCGCGCCGCGACAGCAGCGTGCCGCCCACGGCCCAGTCGCCCGGCGCGACGTTGTCGAACACTACGAACACGCTGGCGGCCGAGGCGCCCCCGTGCTCGACCAAGGCCTCGGTCACCGCCTGCGCGATGCGGGCCTTCTGTTCTTCGCTGCGGCCTTCGAGCAATTCGATCTTCACGTAGGGCAAGGCGGTTCTCCTAGCAAGCGTTGCGGCGGCTGGGGATCTGGGACGGCGCCCGGCCGGGGCGCGCCGCCTCCGGCGGGATTCGGGCTCAGGGCCCCAGGACTTCCATGCCACCCATGTAGGGCTGCAGGACCTCGGGAATGCGCACGCTACCGTCGGCCTGCTGGTAGTTTTCCAGCACCGCCACCAGGGCGCGGCCCACGGCGAGGCCGGAGCCGTTCAGCGTATGGACGAACTCGGTCTTGCCCTGGGCATTGCGCAGGCGCGCCTGCATGCGGCGGGCCTGGAAGGTCTCGCAGTTGGACACGGAAGAGATCTCGCGCCAGGCCTGCTGGGCCGGCAGCCAGACTTCCAGGTCGTAGGTCTTGGCCGCGCCGAAGCCCATGTCGCCCGTGCATAGCAGCACCACGCGGTAAGGCAGCTCCAGCAGCTGCAGCACCTTCTCGGCATGGCCGACCATTTCCTCGAGTACGTCGTAGGAACGCTCGGGATGCACGATCTGCACCATCTCGACCTTGTCGAACTGGTGCTGGCGGATCATGCCGCGCGTGTCGCGTCCGCCGCTGCCAGCCTCGGACCGGAAGCACGGCGTGTGGGCGGTCAGGCGGATGGGGAGGTCGGCCTGGGCCACGATGGCGTCGCGCACCACGCTGGTCAGGGTGATCTCGGAAGTGGAGATCAGATACAGGTCGTCGCGCGCCGCGGCCCGCCCCGGCTCGCCGGGGTCTTCGTCCTGGCCGCCCTTGGTCACCCAGAACATGTCGTCCCTGAACTTGGGCAGCTGGCCGGTGCCGTACAGCGTGGCACCGGTGACGATATAAGGCGTGTAGCACTCGGTGTAGCCGTGCGTGCGGGTCTGCAGGTCCAGCATGAACTGCGCCAGCGCGCGATGCAGGCGCGCCACCGGGCCGCGCATGAAGGCGAAGCGGGCTCCCGAAAGCTTGGCCGCGGTTTCGAAATCCAGGCCGCAGGGTTCGCCCAGCGTGACGTGGTCGCGGGCCTCGAAGGGCAGCGGCGCGGGATTGCCGTCCGGGCCGGCGGCGCCGGGCAGCCAGCGGCGCACTTCGGGGTTGTCGTCGCTGGAGCGGCCCGCCGGCACGCTTTCGTGCGGCAGGTTGGGCACCGACATCAAGAGCTCGGTCAGCTGCTGCTGCAGGCTGGCCAGCTCGTCTTCCAGCAGCTTGAGCTGCGCCGGGATCTGCTGGGACTCGGACATCGCCAGGCTGGCGTCCTCGCCGCGCGACTTCAGCTGGCCGATCTGCCTGGCCAACGCGTTGCGGCGCGCCTGCAGGGTCTCGGTTTCGGTCTGGACGGCCTTGCGGCGGGACTCCAGGGCGTTGTAGCGGTCCAGGTCGAAGGCGAAACCGCGCGCCGCGAGGCGGTCGACGACGAACAGCAGGTCTTTGCGCAGCAGGGTGGGATCTAGCATGGTGGGCAAACGTGTATGGGTGGAACGGCCGGACGGACGAAGGCCCGGGAGTCAGCGCTTGCGCGAGCGCTCCTGGTCGTCCAGTTCGCGCAGGAAGGCCAGCTTCTGGGCGATTTTAGCCTCCAGGCCGCGGTCGGTCGGACGGTAGAAGCCGGCGTCCAGGCCGTCTGGGAAATAGCGCTCGCCGGCGGCATAGCCGTGGGGTTCGTCGTGGGCGTACCGGTAGGCGTGGCCGTGGCCGAGTTCTTTCATGAGCCGGGTCGGGGCGTTGCGCAGATGCATGGGCACCGGCGCGCTGCCGTGCTGCTCGGCGAACTTGCGCGCCGCCTTGTAGGCCATGTAGACGGCGTTGGACTTGGCGGCGCAGGCCATGTAGACCACGGCCTGGGCCAGCGCCAGCTCGCCCTCGGGCGAGCCCAGGCGCTCGTAGATGTCGGCGCCGTTGATCGCCAGCTCGGTGGCGCGCGGGTCGGCCAGCCCGATGTCCTCGATGGCCATGCGCACGATGCGGCGGGCCAGGTAGCGCGGATCGGCGCCGCCGTCGAGCATGCGGGCGAACCAGTAGAGCGAGGCGTCCGGGTCCGAGCCGCGCACCGCCTTGTGCAGCGCGCTGATCTGGTCGTAGAAGGCGTCTCCGCCCTTGTCGAAGCGCCGCAGGTTCTGCGACAGCGCGGTTTCCAGCCAGGCCGGGTCGACCGTGTCCCGGCCGGCGCCGCGGGCCGCCTCGGCCACCACCTCGACCGCGTTGATCAGGCGGCGCGCGTCGCCGTCGGCCCAGGCCGCCAGCTGGGCGCGCGCCGCCTCGTCGAAGGCCACCGGCGCCTGGCCGTCCTCGTTGAGTGCGGCCACCGCGCGCTCGACCAGCCGCAGCAACTCGTCCTGCGACAACGGCTGCAGGACATAGACGCGCGCGCGCGACAGCAGCGCCGAATTGACCTCGAACGACGGGTTCTCGGTGGTGGCGCCGATAAAGGTGAACAGGCCGCTTTCCACGTAGGGCAGGAAGGCGTCCTGCTGTGCCTTGTTGAAGCGGTGCACTTCGTCGACGAACAGGATGGTGCGCCGCCCCTGCCCCTGGGCCACCTGGGCGGCAGCCACCGCGTCGCGGATGTCCTTGACGCCGCCCAGCACGGCGGACATGGCGATGAACTGGGCGTCGAAGCCCTGCGCCATGAGGCGCGCCAGCGTGGTCTTGCCCACGCCCGGCGGCCCCCAGAAGATCATGGAATGCGGGCGCCCCGAGGCGAAGGCCACCCGCAGCGGCTTGTCCGGCCCCAGCAAGTGGGATTGCCCGACCACCTCGTCCAGCGAGCGCGGGCGCAGGCGCTCGGCCAGCGGGACGCTGCCCGCCGGCCGGCTGCCTTCGAACAGGTCGGAAGCCATCGCGCTACATGCGCACCATGTCGACGCCGGCCGGCGGCTCGAAACGGAAGGCGTCGGCCGGCAACTGCGGATTGGGGCGGATGCCGGACAGCTCCACCCGGGTGACCTGGCCGAAGGTATCCAGCAGCTCGATGCGGGCGGGGAGATCGTCCTTGAACCCGATGTCCACCTGGGCGAAGCCGGCGTCGGCGCTGCGCGGCTTGGCCCGCAGCCAGGCCAGGCCCTCGCGCGCCGGCAGTTCGGACAGGTCGAAGGCCTGCTCCAGCGAGCCCGAACCGAACAGGATGGCCGCCGGCGAAGCGCCGATGGCCTGGTCGACCTTGCGCACAGTGACCTGGGCCAGGTCGGGGTCGTACTGGAAGACGTCCTTGCCGTCGGAGACGACCAGTTGCTCGTAGGGCTGCTCGACCGCCCACTTGAAGCGTCCCGGGCGCTGGAACACGAAGCTGCCGGTCTGGGCCGGCCGCCCGGGCCCCTGGGCCGCCACGGTGGACTGCGAGAAGCGGCCTTCGGCGGACTGCACGCGCCCGACGAAGGCATGCAGCTGATCCAGCGCGCCGGCTGCATGCGCGAGCGCCGGGCCCAGCGCCAGGGCCAGCAGGAAGAGGGTGCGGCGGACGGCGCCCATGGCTATTCCTCCTTGGCGGGAGTCAGGATCTCGCGGTTGCCGTTGGACTGCATGGCCGAGACCAGGCCCGATTGCTCCATCTGCTCGAGCAGCCGCGCCGCCCGGTTGTAGCCGATGCGCAGGTGCCGCTGCACCAGCGAGATCGAGGCGCGGCGGTTCTTGAGCACGACCTCGACCGCCTGGTCGTACATGGGGTCGGATTCCGTGTCGGCGAAACCCGTGACCGAGCCCAGGCCGTCGCCCGTCTCGCCTTCGGACGCCCCCTCGAGCAGGCCCTCGACGTAGTTGGGCTCGCCCTGGGATTTCAGGTGCTCGACCACGCGGTGGACCTCGTCGTCGGATACGAAGGCGCCGTGCACCCGCACTGGCAGGCCGGTGCCGGGCGGCATGTAGAGCATGTCGCCCTGGCCCAGCAGGGTCTCGGCACCCATCTGGTCCAGGATGGTACGCGAATCGATCTTGGACGACACCTGGAAGGCGATGCGGGTGGGAATATTGGCCTTGATCAGCCCGGTGATCACGTCAACGCTGGGGCGCTGGGTGGCCAGGATCAGGTGGATGCCGGCGGCGCGGGCCTTCTGGGCCAGCCGTGCGATGAGCTCTTCGATCTTCTTGCCCACCACCATCATCAGGTCGGCCAGCTCGTCGATGACGACGACGATCATGGGCAGTTCGTGCAGCGGCTCGGGCGCGTCGGGCGTGAGCGAGAACGGGTTGGGAATGGGCTCCTCGCGCTTGGCGGCCTCGCGCAGCTTGGTGTTGTAGCCGGCCAGGTTGCGCACGCCCAGCTTGCTCATGAGCCGGTAGCGCTTTTCCATTTCGCCCACGCACCAGTTCAGCGCGTTGGCGGCGTGGCGCATGTCGGTCACCACCGGCGCCAGGAGATGGGGAATGCCTTCGTAGACGCTCATTTCGAGCATCTTGGGGTCGATCAGGATCAGCCGCGTGTGGCTGGCGTCGGCCTTGTAGAGCAGGGACAGGATCATGGCGTTGATCCCGACCGACTTGCCCGAGCCGGTGGTGCCGGCCACCAGGAGGTGGGGCATCTTGGCGAGGTCGGCCACCACGGGGTTGCCGGCGATGTCCTTGCCCAGCGCCATGGTCAGCACCGAATGGCTGGCGTGATAGGTCTGCGAGCCCAGGATCTCGGACAGCTTGACCATCTGCCGCCGGGGGTTGGGCAGCTCCAGGCCCATGAGGTTCTTGCCGGGAATGGTCTCGACCACACGGATGCTGACCAGGCTGAGCGCGCGGGCCAGGTCCTTGGCGAGGTTGACGATCTGGCTGCCCTTGACGCCGGTGGCCGGCTCGATTTCGTAGCGGGTGATGACCGGGCCGGCCTGGGCCGCCACCACGGTCACCTGCACGCCGAAGTCGGCGAGCTTTTTCTCGATCAGGCGCGAGGTGAATTCGATGGTCTCGGCCGAGACGGTTTCCTGGTTGGCCTGCGGCGCGTCCAGCAGGCCGACCGCGGGCAGGTCGGTATGGCCGGGGTCGGTGAACAGGGTCTGCTGCTTTTCCTTTTCGACCCGGTCGGACTTGGGCACCACGGTGATGGCGGGCTCGATGCGCACCGGCTGCTCGTGCACCAGCTTTTCCTGCTTGGCCACGACCTGCTCGGTGCGCACGGCCTGGGCCACCTCGCCCAGCCGGCGGTCCTGGCGCGCGGCGTAGGCGTTGCGCACCCGGCGCACCAGGCGCTCGAGCCAGCCGCCCACGCGCTCGGCCACCTGCAGCCAGGAAAAGCTGAAGAACAGGCTCGCACCCACCGCCAGCAGCACCAGCAGCGCCAGCGTACCGCCGGTAAAGCCGAGCGCGCGGGCGGCGCCTTCGGCCAGCGACTGGCCGATGACCCCGCCGGCGCCGCTGCCGCCGTCCGAGCGCGCCGGCAGCCCCATGCCCAGCGAATACAGCCGCAAGGCCTCAAGGCCCACCGAGCCGACCATCAGCAGGAAGAAGCCCACGCCCTGTTCCCACTGCACGCGCGGCAGCGTCTCGGGCTGGCCCTGCGACCGCAGATGGCTGGCCAGGCGGCGGTATCCCGCCAGCACCCGGTGCAGCAGCAGCACCACCCACCACCAGGCGGAAAAGCCGAACAGGTAGAGCAGGATGTCCGACAGGTAGGCCCCCAGCACCCCGCCGCGGTTGTGCACCGCGCCCGGCCCGACCGAATGGGACCAGCCCGGATCGGCCGGATGCCAGGTGGCCAGGACCAGGGTCAGCCACGCCGCCAGCGCGGCGAACACTATCCACCGGGCTTCGCGCAGCAACGCCGAGAGCCGCGTCTGCAGGGGAGACGGCCCGTTGCGGGTGTTGCGCGACGCGCGGGGGGATGCGGCGGATATGCGGGACATGCGGCCCATTATAATTGGAGGTTCTTTCCTCCCGACCCGCCCCCATGAGCTCGCCCAAACACGCCAAAGTCCTGATCCTGGGGTCCGGCCCCGCCGGATACACCGCCGCCGTCTACGCCGCGCGCGCCAACCTCAGCCCCGTGCTGGTCACCGGCCTGGCCCAGGGCGGGCAGCTCATGACCACCACGGAAGTGGACAACTGGCCGGCCGACGCGGCGGGCGTGCAGGGCCCCGAACTCATGCAGCGCTTCCTGCAGCACGCGGAGCGCTTCAATACCGAGATCGTGTTCGACCAGATCGCCAGCGTCGACCTCTCGCGCCGCCCCTTCACCCTGACCGGCGACGCCGGCGCGGTCTATACCTGCGATGCGCTCATCATCGCCACCGGGGCCTCGGCCAAGTACCTGGGCCTGCCTTCGGAAGAAACCTTCATGGGCCGCGGGGTGTCCGGCTGCGCCACCTGCGACGGCTTCTTCTACAAGAACCAGGACGTCCTGGTCGTGGGCGGCGGCAACACTGCCGTCGAGGAAGCCCTCTACCTGTCCAACATCTGCCGCACGGTCACCGTCGTGCACCGGCGCGACAAGTTCCGCGCCGAACCCATCCTGGTCGACAAGATGATGGAAAAGGTAAACGGCGGCAACATGGCGCTCAAGCTCTTCTGCCAGCTCGACGAAGTGCTGGGCGACGACTCCGGCGTGACCGGCGCGCGCCTGCGCCACACGACCACCGGCGCCACCGAGGAGCTGGCGGTCAGCGGCGTGTTCATCGCCATCGGCCACCAGCCCAACACCGGCATCTTCGAAGGCCAGCTCGACATGGCCAACGGCGGCTACATCATCACGCGCAGCGGCCGCGAAGGCCTGGCCACCATGACCTCGGTGCCCGGCGTGTTCGCCGCCGGCGACGTCCAGGACCACGTCTACCGCCAGGCCATCACCAGCGCCGGTACCGGCTGCATGGCGGCGCTGGACGCGCAGCGCTGGCTGGAGAATGCGCAGCAGTAGCTCCGGCCTCGGCGATCTCCGGCGCCTGCAGCAAGAGGCCCGGCAGGCGCGCGAGCGGCAGGAACGGGAACGGCGCGAGCAGGAGCGCCTGCGCGCCGCCGCCCCGGACGGCACGGCCTCTCCCGCCGGCCTGCCCGAATCCGAACGGTCCCTGTTTCGCCGCGCCGCGGCCGGCACGGTCCCGCTGGCCCATTCCCACCGGCGCATGCATGCGCCGCTGCCGCCCGCCGACGCGCAGGCCCGGCGCGAACGCGCGCTCGGCGCCCCGCCGGCCGCGGCGGCGCCCCTGTCCGATGCCCTGCCCGCCTCGGCCCTGGGCGCCGACGGCACTTACGTGCGCCCGGGCGCCGGGCCGGACCTGGCGCGCCGGCTGCGCCGCCGCCAGTGGCCGGTGCTGGCCAACCTCGACCTGCACGGCATGACCGTCGATGCCGCCCGCGACGCGCTGCAACGCTTCCTGGACCAATGCCGGGAACAGGGCCTGCGCTGCGTGCGCGTGGTCCACGGCCAGGGCTACGGCTCGCCCGGCGGCGTGCCGGTGCTGCGCGAGAAGGTCGCGGCCTGGCTGGCCCAGGCCCCCTGCGTGCAGGCCTACGTGCCGGCCGGGCCCGCCGACGGCGGCCAGGGCGCGGCGATCGTGCTGCTGGAATCGGCGCCCGGCACGCGGGAGCCTTTCTGAAACGCCGGACGGCCCGCCGGATACCGGCGGGCCGTCCTTGCCGGCGGGCAGCCCTGAGCCAGGCCGCGGCAACCGCCTCCTCAATCGATATGGATATTCCGCTCGCGCGCGATGGTCTCGTAGCGCTGGCGCTCGTCATCCAGGAAGCCGGCGAACTCGGCCGGCGTGTTGCCCACCGGCTCCACGCCCTGCTCCATCAGGCGGTCGCGGGTGTCGGCCTGGCGCGCGATCTCGGCCACGTCGGCGGCCAGTTCGTCGACGATGGCCGGCGGCGTGCCGGCCGGCAGGTACATGCCCATCCAGTTGGTGAAGCGGTAGTTCTCGAAGCCCGGGAATTCCGACATGGCCGGGACGTCCGGCATGGCCGGCGAGCGTTTCTGGCTGGTGACGGCCAGCACCCGCAGCTTGCCGCTCTTCCAGTGCGGCACGACCGGCGGCATGCCGGAAATGCCCATGGGGATCTGGTTGCCCAGCAGGTCCGAGATGGCCGGCGCCGCGCCCTTGTAGGGCACGTGCAGGATGGAAGTGCCCGCGATCAGGTTCAGCGATTCTCCCGCGAAATGGTGGGAACTGCCGTTGCCCGGCGTGCCGTAGGACAGTTGCAGCTTGCCCGCCTTGGCCTGGTCGACCAGTTCGGCAACGGACTGCACCGGCACGGCGGGATTGACGGCGATCACCAGCGGGGTCTCGCCCACCAGCGTCACCGGCAGCAGGTCGCGCCTGGCATCGTAGGGCGCGCGCTGGCCGGCGATCGCCCCGACCAGCACCTCGGCGGGCGAAGCGATGAGCAGGGTGTAGCCGTCGGGCGCACTCTTGGCGACCGCATCCGCGCCGATCAGGCCGGACGCGCCGGAACGGTTTTCGACCACGAAGCTCTGGCCGGTCTTCTCGGAAAGCTTCTGGGCGACCAGGCGCGACACGAAGTCCACCCCGCCTCCCGCCGGGTAAGGCACGATCACGCGCACGGCGCGCGACGGCCAGGCATCCGCGGCCGCGGCCGGTACGGCCAGCGCCAGGCCGGCCAGCAGGCCCAGCGCGCCCTTCAGGATTCCTATCGTTTTCATGGTTGTCTCCTCTTCATGGATGAAGGCGCATCATTGAAAATCCGCCGCGGTCCCGGGCGCGGGCGTGAAACCCAGGTCGCCTCGCGCGATCACCGCCTCCCGGCCGCCGTTGGCCGCCAGCAGTTCCGCCTGGCGCGCCTTGGCCTGGCGGTCGACTTCCTCGGGGTCGCACACGGAATACAGCCGCTGGCGGCATTCCTCGAGCGCCTGCGCGTATTCCGGCCGGCCGGCCAGGTCCTCGGTTTCGTCCGGGTCCCGCTCCAGATCGAACAGCTGGGGCGGATACTTGGCGTAGTGCACGTACTTGTAGCGGCCATTACGGATGGCGAAGGCGCCGGTGGTCGAGCCCATGCCGTGGTACTCGGACAACACCGTGCGCTCCGGGACCAGGCCGCCGGCTACCTCGACCAGATTCACGCCGGGGTGGCCGTCGCGCACCGACTCGAAGGGCACGCCGGCGGTCTCGACGATGGTCGGATAGCAATCCACGTGGCTGACGGGCGTATCGACCACCTTGCCCGCCGGCAGGCCGGGGCCGCTGGCGATAAGCGGCACGCCCGCGATCTCGTCGTACATGGTGGACTTGCCCCACAGGCCGCGCGCGCCCAGGTTGTCGCCGTGGTCGCTGGTGTAGATCACCCGCGTATTGGCGGCCAGGCCGGTCTCTTCCAGGGCGCCCAGCACCTTGCCGACGTTCTCGTCCAGGAAGGACACCAGCCCGAAGTAGCCTGCCAGGGCGCGCTTGACGTCCTGCTCCGACTCGAAATAGTCGTCGTAGCAGAAGCTGTTTCGGTAGTCCTCCAGGTAGGGGTGCCGGGGCCGCTGCTCGCGCGCATAGAGCTTGGGCATGGGCAGGTCCTGGTTCCAGTACCGGTAGAAATGCTCGGGCGGCGCGGTCAGGGGAAAGTGCGGCGCCACGAAGGACACGAACAGCACCCAGGGTTTCTCGCGCTTGCGCGCGCCCTGCTCGCGCAGCCAGACCTGCGCGCGGGCGCAGATGTCGCGGTCGTAGAAGGTGTAGGAACTTTCGCCGGGGCCGGCCATGGCGACCATCTTCTTGGCGCCGCCGCGGCGCGGCAGGTCGTCGCGCACCAGGCCCATCAGGTCGCCCTTGCCCTCGATGATGTGCATGGGGATCTGCTCTTGGGTAAATCCGTGGTCTTCCCCGGGCAGCCGGAAATGCAGCTTGCCGATGGATACCACGTCGTGGCCGCGCTCGCGCAGCACGTGGTGCCAGCTGGGCACGGTGCCGTCGTAGGCATCGGCGTTGTCCCAGAAGCCGATCTGGTGGATGTACTTGCCGCAGGCGAAGCCGGCGCGCGCGGGTATGCACACCGGGCTGGTGGTGTAGGCGCTCGAAAAACGCGTGCCGCGCCGAGCCAGGGCGTCCAGATGGGGGGTCTGGACGACGGGGTGTCCCGCACAGCCCATTACCTTGGGGTTGTGCTCATCGGACATAATGATTACTAGATTCTCGGTACTCATCGCCTCGCTCCGAAAAATTGCACTATTACTATATAGTATTAAAGTAATATGGATCAAGCTCAGAACACCCTGGGCGCCGACTTGCGCCGGCGTCTCGACCGCTATGTCCGTCCCGGGATCCCCAAGTACATGGCCCTGCGCGATGCCATCGCGCATGCCGTGGCCACCGGCGCCTGGGCGCCCGGCACGCGGCTGCCCACCGAGGTCGAATGGGCGGCGGAACTGCCGCTGAGCGTGGGAACGATCCAGCGCGCGCTGCGCATGCTGGTCGACGACGGCGTGATCGTGCGGCAGCAGGGCAACGGCAGCTTCGTCGCCGGCCGCGAGGACGGCTCCATGCACGCCCCCCTGCACTGCCGCTTCGTGGCCGACGAGGGCGGTTACCTGCCGGTCTACCCCAAGATCTTCGCGCGCTACGAGTTGGACGAGGCCGGCCCGTGGACGGCACACTTGCGCTGCCGCCACGTGGTGTGCATCGAGCGCGTACTGGCGATCGGCGACGAGTTCTCGGTGTTCTCGCGCTTCTACGCCGACCCCGAGCGCCTGCCGGCCTTCCTGGAGATGCCCGCCAAGAAGCTGGCAACGGAGAATTTCAAGGAAATCATCATGCGCGAGACCGCGCAGCCCATCGGCCGCATCGACCAGTTCCTGAGCACCCGGCGGTTCGAGGCCCAGGTCTGCCGGGCCATAGGCGTGCGCGCCGGCACATCGGGGCAACTGATCGCGGCCCACGCCTACGTGGGCCGGGGCAGCCCCATCTATTACCAGGAGCTTTCCATACCGCCCAACGGGCGCGTCCTGCACCTGGCCTGCGACGGCCGCGAGCGGGCGCGGCCCGAAGCGGCGGCATAGGCCCGCGCCGGCCGCGAGGCCGGCTCAGGCCTCGGGATGCCGGACGAAATCCACCATGTCGCGCGTGGCGCGGTCGGGCGCCGGGGTCAACAGCGAGACCAGCGCGATCGCCGCGAAGGCGGCCGGCGCACCGAACACGCCGGCCGACACCGGCTGGATGCCCCACCACAGATCGACCGGCGCGCTGGGGGCCACGCCGAACACCCATTCGCGCAGCGAAGGCTGGGTGCGGCACATGTACCAGCCCGTGACCGCCAGCCCGGTCAGCATGCCGGCGGCGGCGCCCCATTTGTTGGCCCGCTTCCAGAATATGCCTGCCACCAGGGCCGGAAAGAAGGTGCAGGCGGCGAACGAAAACGCGGCCGACACCATGAAGAGGATATCGGCCGGCTTGCGCCCAGCCAGCCACGCCGCCCCGAAGGCGACGGCCAGCAGCAGGATCTTGGAGACCATGACCCGGCGCGCCGGCGACATGCGCGGCGAGACCACGCGGAACCAGGTGTCGTGCGACAGCGAGTTGGACAGGGTCAGCAGCAGGCCGTCGGCCGTGGACAGCGCCGCGGCGAGCGCCCCCGCCGCCACCAGCCCCGACACGACATAGGGCAGCCCCCCGATCTCGGGCATGGCCAGCACCACCACGTCCCCGGCCAGGCGGATCTCGGCCAGTTGCACGATGCCGTCACGATTGATGTCCTGGATCTCCAGCAGGTTGGGGTCCACTGCGCTCCAGGCATTGACCCAGGCCGGCAGGCTGGCGAAAGGCGTGCCCACCACCTGGGTATAGATCTCGTACTTGACCAGGACGGCCAGGGCCGGCGCCATGAAATACAGCAGCAGGATGAAGCCCAGCGACCATGTCACCGAACGCCGGGCCTCGGCTACCGACGGCGTGGTGTACGAGCGGGTAAGGATGTGCGGCATGCCGGCGGTGCCCAGCATCAGGCACAGCACCAGTGCAAGGTAGTTGTTGCGCTGGTCCTGCCGTGCCTGCGGGTCCTTGGCGGGAAACGGCCTCGCGTGCGGCACTGGCGGCGAGGCGCGCGCCCGGTAGCGGTCGCGCGCCTGCGACCAGGCGTCGCGGGCTTCTTCCACGCTGGCCGGATAGGCAGCCAGCTCCCGCTCCAGGTAGCGGATCTCCACCGTGGAGGCGTCGGGCGCATCCTTGAGCGCATTGAGCCGCCCGCGCAGCACCTCGCGCTCATGGGTCCAGGACGCCGGCAGCGCTTCCAGGCGCGCCTGCATGGCGTCGGCGCGGGCCTGCCATAGCGCCCGTACCTCGATTTCGCGGGGGTCGTCCTCGAAGCCGGACTCCCGGGCGACGACTTCCTGCAGCACGGCGCCGGCCGAGATCTGCGGTACGGGATCGCCGGCGTGCTTCATCGAGAGCCAGATGACCGGCACCAGATAGGCGATGACCATAATGATGTACTGGCCCACCTGCGTCCAGGTGACGGCGCGCATGCCGCCCAGGAAGGAGCAGACCAGCATGCCGCCCAGCGCCACGAAGATGCCCAGTTCGAAGGAAATACCGGTCAGCCGCGTGGTGATGATGCCTACGCCGTAGATCTGCGCCACCAGGTAGGTGAAGGAGCACAGCACCGCGCACAGCACGCCGATCAGGCGCAGCAGGTTGCCGTCGTAGCGCGCGCCCAGGAAATCCGGCAGCGTATAGCGCGCGAACTTGCGCAGGTAGGGCGCCAGCAGCAGCGCAACCAGCACGTAGCCCCCCGTCCACCCCATGACGTAAGCCAGCCCGGCGTAGCCGGTCAGGTAGAGCGTGCCGGCCACGCCGATGAACGACGCCACCGACATCCAGTCGGCGGCCGTCGCCATGCCGTTGAACGGGGCCGGGACCCGGCGCCCGGCGACGTAGTACTCCACCGGGTCGGACGTGCGGCAGACGATACCTATCCCGGCATACAGGCTGAAGGTGGCCAGCAGGAAAACGTAGCCGATCCAGTTGCGAGGCATGCCCAGGATCTCGAGCAGCGCCAGCGTCAGCACCAGCAGCATGAAGCCTGCCGCGTATACGACGTAGGCCCGCACCAGCCGCCGGTTGACCTCGCGCTGGGTGTCGCCCCCGAACGGCATCAGTCGCCCTGGCGGCCGCGCCTGCCCAGGCGGGCGTCGGCCCGGTTCCTCAGGCCGGCGTACAGGCCGATGAGGATCAGGTAGCTCAGGGGAGCGCCATGGGCGGCCAGCCAGAACGACAGGGGCCAGCCGAAGAAATCGTAGGGGAAGAGCTCGCGGGCGAAGTAGCTGGGCAGCACGGTCAGCAGCAGCCACCCCGCCAGCAGCCCCGCGGTCAGGCACAGATTGCGCCGCCAGTAGCGAGCAGGGATGGGACCGGATTCCGACATGCCGCCTGAAAACGCCGAGATGCGCAATGGGTGGGCAATCGCGACAACGGCTGGCACCCTGTGCCAGCCGTTGCGCCTTTTTCTTGCTTTTATGAGTTACCGCTTCTTATTGTATAGACCGGAGCTGCCGGCTTGCCCATGCAGGGCTTTGTCTCCTCACCTGCATGGCCGAGATTCTGCACCATGGACGGGAATCCGGCACTCAGGGAATGCCCTAGGTTGAGGCGTTTTTCGGTCGACCGCAAGCACCGTAATGGTGCGCCGGGGCGTGGCCGGCGTCCGGAACGGCAGTCCGGCAGGGGCGGCACGGCGGAGCCGCCCCTGCCGGCGCGCCGCCCGATCTCCCGGCGCCGGCTGCGAAAAGGCCCGCCGGACCATGTCCGGCGGGCCTTGCGGCGCACGGGCGGCTACGCCGCCGCCCGGCCCGGGGCATTACATGTTGTCGATCATGACCTGGCCGAAGCCCGAGCACGACACCTGGGTGGCGCCTTCGAGCAGGCGGGCGAAGTCGTAGGTGACCTTCTTGGACAGGATGGACTTCTCCATGCTGCTGATGATGAGGTCGGCGGCTTCGGTCCAGCCCATGTGGCGCAGCATCATCTCGGCCGAGAGAATCTCGGAGCCCGGATTGACGTAGTCCTTGCCGGCGTACTTGGGCGCGGTGCCGTGGGTGGCCTCGAACATGGCGACCGAATCCGACAGGTTGGCCCCCGGCGCGATGCCGATGCCGCCGACCTGCGCGGCCAGCGCGTCGGACACGTAGTCGCCGTTCAGGTTGAGCGTGGCGATGACGTCGTATTCGGCCGGACGCAGCAGGATCTGCTGCAGGAAGGCGTCGGCGATCGAATCCTTGACGATGATCTCGCGGCCGGTCTTGGGGTTCTTGAACTTGCACCACGGGCCGCCGTCGATGGGCTGGGCGCCGAATTCCTGCTGGGCCAGCTCGTAGCCCCAGTCGCGGAAGCCCCCTTCCGTGAACTTCATGATGTTGCCCTTGTGCACCAGCGTGACCGAGGCGCGGTCGTTGTCGATGGCGTACTGGATGGCCTTGCGCACCAGGCGCTGCGTGCCTTCGCGCGAAACCGGCTTGATGCCGATGCCGGAGGTGGCCGGGAAGCGGATCTTCTTGACGCCCAGCTTGGTCTGCAGGAAGTCGATCAGCTGCTTGGCCTGCTCGGACTCGGCGGGGAATTCGATGCCGGCGTAGATGTCCTCGGAGTTCTCGCGGAAGATGACCATGTCGGTCTTTTCCGGCTCGCGCACCGGCGAGGGCACGCCCTTGAAGTAGCGCACCGGCCGCAGGCAGACGTACAGGTCCAGCTGCTGGCGCAGGGCCACGTTCAGCGAACGGATGCCGCCGCCGACAGGGGTGGTCAGCGGGCCCTTGATCGACACGACGTATTCCTTGACGGCCTCCATGGTTTCGTCCGGCAGCCAGACGTCGGGGCCGTAGACCTTGGTGGACTTCTCGCCGGCGTAGATTTCCATCCAGTGGATCTTGCGCTTGCCGCCGTAGGCCTTCTGGACGGCGGCGTCCACCACCTTGAGCATGACGGGAGTGATGTCGGCGCCCGTGCCGTCGCCCTCGATGTAGGGAACGATGGGCTCGTCGGGCACGTTCAGCGAAAAATCAGCGTTGACCTGGATTTTCTGGCCCGCTGCCGGGACTTTGATATGCTGGTAGGACATGAATGCTCCAGTTGCTCCGGTGGATGGTTGGCGGCGCCCCGGTCGCGACGTGTCGGCCCGGGAGGCGGACAATCGCCGATTTTATCCTGCATTGGCGCCCCCTGCCCGCGGCCGACCCGTCGGGCGCTAAAATTCCCCCTGCCGTTCCTTTTTCCGCATCATGTTCAATCCTTCACGCGATCAGGTGCGCCAGTTCTTCGTCGAGGCCTGGCGCAAGCACCGGGCCGGCGAGGTCTCCACCGCCCTGGAGACCCTGGCGCTGGACTGGATACACGAACACCCCGAATACCACGCCGACCTCGAGCGCCCGGACGCCCTGTCGGCCGACTATCCGGTGGAGGCGGGCCGCACCAACCCCTTCCTGCACCTGTCCATGCACCTGGCGATCGCCGAACAGCTGTCGATCGACCACCCGCCGGGCATCCGCGATGCCTACCAGCGGCTGGTGCGGCGCACCGACGCGCACCAGGCGGCGCACGAGATCATGGAATGCCTGGGCCAGGTGGTCTGGGAAGCGCAGCGCCTGGGCACGCCGCTGGACAGCGACGCCTACATCGACCTGATCCGCCGCCGCGCCGGGCACTGAGCGGCCCGCGCCCGGGGCCGGCCCCGAGCGCAAGGCGGACCCAAGAAACGAAACCGCCGGCAGAAGCCGGCGGCGATGGCCTGCGGGCGGGGCCGAAGCCCGCTGCGGCTAGCGGCGAACCGCCAGGTCGCTGGGCAGGCTGGACAGCCAGGCGGCGACGTTGTCGATGTCCTGGGCCGAGAGCTGCACCGCGAAGGCGCCCATGATGGGGTTCTTGCGCACGTTGGAGGAAGCCGGCGCGCCCGACTGGCCGCGCTGGTATGCGCGCAGGGCGTGGGTGAGGTAGTCGGCGTGCTGGCCGGCCAGTACCGGGTAGGCCGGATCGACCGGGCTCTTGGCGTCCGCGCCGTGGCAGGAGGCGCAGTTGAATTTCTGGAACACGGCCTTGCCGGCCTCGAGATCGCCCGCCAGGGCGGCATGGCCGGCCACGGCCAGGGCAGCGCCCGCAAGGGCCAGGGTAATGCGTTTCATGTTGCCCCCGCTTACTTGAGATTGGCGTAGTACGCGGCCACGTCGGCGATGTCCTGCTCGGACAGGCTCTTGGCGACCGAATCCATGGTGGGGTGGCTGCGCGCGCCGCTGGCGTATTCCCGCAGGGCCGCCTCGATGTACTTGGCGTTCTGCCCGGCGATCATGGGGACGTGGTACACCTCGGGAAAGCTCGCCTTGTAGCCGGGGATGCCATGGCAGCCGATGCACATGGAGACTTTGCCGCGGGCGGCTTCGGCGTTGCCGACGACAGGCTCGTCGGCCGCGTGCGCCGGGAGGGCGATCGCACAGGAAGCCGTCACGGCCAGCACGGACAGCGCGCGCGTCAAGGTGGTTCGCAACTTCATGGAGGGACTCTTGGTTAGGCCTGAATACAGTTTCCGGGCAGCCGCCCGACCGCAAAACCCTGCGATTGTACGATAATTGTCGGATACGCTGTTCCACGGCGCCGGCCCGCCCGCCTGCGGCCCGGCCGTCACGACTCCACCCGCGCCTTGCGCCCAACCGCCCCGATCGATGACCGCCGCCTCCGCCCCCTCTTCCGCCCGTTTCCAAGGAACCGACCGCTACGTCGCCACCGACGACCTCAAGCTTGCGGTCAATGCCGCGCTGACCCTGCAGCGCCCCCTGCTCATCAAGGGCGAGCCGGGCACCGGCAAGACCCTGCTGGCCGAGGAAGTCGCGCGCGCCCTGGGCCGGCCGCTGCTGCAATGGCACATCAAGTCCACCACCAAGGCCCACCAGGGCCTGTACGAATACGACGCCGTCTCGCGCCTGCGGGATTCCCAGCTGGGCGACGAAAAGGTGCGCGACATCCGCAACTACATCGTGCAGGGCGTGCTCTGGGAAGCGTTCGAATCGCCCGAGCCGTCGGTGCTGCTGATCGACGAGATCGACAAGGCCGACATCGAGTTCCCCAACGACCTGCTGCGCGAGCTCGACCGCATGGAATTCCATGTCTACGAGACGCGCCAGACCGTCGCCGCCCGCCACCGGCCCCTGGTGATCATCACCTCCAACAACGAAAAAGACCTGCCCGACGCCTTCCTGCGGCGCTGCTTCTTCCACTACATCCGCTTTCCCGACCGCGAAACCATGCGCGAGATCGTGGCCGTGCATTTCCCGCAGCTGGGGCAGGACGTGCTGCGCGCGGCGCTGGACACCTTCTTCGCCCTGCGCGATGCTCCCGGCCTGAAAAAGAAGCCTTCCACGTCCGAGCTGCTGGACTGGCTGCGCCTGCTGCTGGCCGAGGAAGTGCCCGCCGCCGAGATCGACGCGCACGCGGCCACCGCCGTGCCCCTGATGGCCGGCGCCCTGCTCAAGAACGAACAGGACATGCACCTGCTGGAACGCCTGGCCGCCATGACGCGCGCCGGCCAGCGGCGCTGACCCGGGGCCCCCGCGTGGCGCCGCCCGTCGCCTTTTCCCGGCCGCCCTCCCCGGTCGTGCTGTCCGGCCACGGGGTCCGGCTCGAGCCGCTGCAGGCCGCCCATGCCCCGGCGCTGGGCCAGGCCGCCGCCGACGGCGAACTCTGGACCCTGCGCGTGACCTCGGTGCCCGAGCCCGGGGCCGAAGCCGCCTACGTCCGCGCCGCCCTCGACGGCCAGGCGGCGGGCTCCATGCTGCCCTTCGCGGTGCTCGACGCGGCCAGTGGCCGGGTGCTGGGCAGCACCCGCTACCACGACATCGCGCCCGACGTGGCCCGGCTCGAGATCGGCTACACCTGGTATGCCCGCAGCGCCCAGCGCACCCGCGTGAACACGGCCTGCAAGCTGCTGCTGCTCGACCACGCCTTCGACGCGCTCGGCGCTCGGGCGGTGGGCTGGCGCACCGACAACTTCAATTTCGCGTCCCAGCGCGCCATCGAGCGGCTGGGGGCGCGCCGCGACGGCGTCATCCGCCACCACGCGCTGCGCCGCGACGGCAGCGTGCGCGACACGGTCATGTACAGCCTGCTGGCCGGGGAATGGCCGGAAGTCCGCCGCCACCTCCTGTACCAGTTGTCCCGCCATGCTGATTGACTTCTTCTACCACCTGCGCGCGCACCGGCTGCCGGTCTCGGTCAACGAGTACCTGACGCTGGTCGACGCGCTGCGCCACGACCTGATGCCGCCCACCCTGGACGACTTCTACTACCTGGCGCGCGCCGCCCTGGTCAAGGACGAAACCCTGTACGACCGCTACGACCAGGCCTTCGGCAGCTACTACAAGGGGGTGGAGGCGTCGCTGCCGCCCGGCAAGGAAATCCCGCTCGAATGGCTGATCAAGGACATCGAGCGCCGCCTGACGCCCGAGCAGAAGGCCGAGCTGCAGAAGCACGGCTGGGACAAGCTGATGGAGCTCTTGCGCCAGCGGCTCGAGGAACAGAAGGACCGCCACGCCGGGGGCAACAAGTGGATAGGCACGGGCGGCTCGTCGCCTTTCGGCCACGGGGGCTACCACCCCGAGGGCATCCGGATAGGCGGCGAATCCGCCGGCAACCGCACCGCGGTCAAGGTCTGGGAAACGCGGGAATTCCGCGACTACGACGACCAGGTCGAGCTGGGCACCCGCAACTTCAAGGTAGCGTTGCGCCGCCTGCGGCGCTTCGCCCGCGAAGGCGCCGACATGGAACTGGACCTGGACGACACCATCGCCAGCACCGCGCGCAACGCCGGGCACTTGGACCTGCGGCTGGTGCCCGAGCGCCACAACGCCGTCAAGGTGTTGATGCTGCTGGACGTCGGCGGCAGCATGGACGACCACATATCCCGCGTCGAGGAGCTCTTCTCGGCGGCGCGCAGCGAGTTCCGCAACCTGGAGGTCTATTACTTCCACAACTGCCCGTACGAAAGCCTGTGGCAGTCCAACAGCCGGCGCCGCAGCGAACGCTTCGACACCTGGGACGTGCTGCGCCGGTTCAACGCCGACTGGCGGCTGATCGTCGTGGGCGACGCGACCATGAGCCCCTACGAGATCGTCCAGCCCGGCGGCTCGGTGGAGCACTACAACAAGGAAGCCGGCGCGGTCTGGCTGCAGCGCCTGCTGGACGCCTGGCCCAAGGCGGTCTGGCTCAACCCCGAGCCGGCCGGCTCCTGGGAATACCGGCAGTCCATCTCGCTGATCCGCAACATCATGCAGGACCGCATGTACCCGGTCACCATGGCCGGCCTGGAGCAGGCCATGCGGGTGCTGTCCAAATAGGCGCGGCCCGGAGAAGAGCGGGCCGGAGAAAACGGAACCGTCCGGCAGGGCGGCCGCCCGGCCTTCCCTGCCGGGCGCCAGGCCTCAGCGGCCGCCGGCCCGGGAGAAATCCCCCGCCACGGCGCTGCTGAACCGCGCCGGGTCGAGATGCCGGCGCAGCGCGGCGTTGACGGCCTCGGGCGTGAGCGCCGCGATCTTGCCGTCCATGTCGGCCGACCAGGCGAAGGTGCGGCCGCGCTCGAGATAATCCATCCAGGCCCCCGCCAGCACGTCGTCCTGCGAGCGCGCCAGGCGCCGGTAGTTCAGCAACGCGCGGATGCCGTCGCGCACTTCGTCGGCGGTGAAACCGTCCTCGAGCGCCCGCGCCAGCTCCTGCGACACGGCCTGCTCCAGCCGCTGCCGGTTCTGCGGCGCGTAGATGGCATAGATGGTCCAGCTGGCCGACGGTTCGAAGGAAGATACCGACAGCGTGCTGCGCACGTTGTACGACAAACCCTCCTGCTCGCGCACGCGGGTCCACAGCCGGGAGGTTTCCGACATGCCCAGCAGGAAGTTGGCCAGGTACAGCGCCGGGAAATCCGGGTCGGTGTCCTGCAGGGACAGCGGCAGCCTGGCGATGTAGAAGGCATTGGCCTTGTCCGGCGTCGCCAGCTCGAACTGCCTGGGCGCCACGTCGCGGTACGGGTCGTCCAGGCGCCGGTAGGCCGGCGCGCGGCGCCAACCCTCCAGGCCCTTGGAGATGGCCTGCTCCACCGCCGCGGCGTCGAAATCCCCCACCGCGGTGAACGACACCTTGCCCGCGCCGTAGAAGCCGTCGTGGAAGGCCGCCACGGCGGCGCGGTCCAGCCCCTGCAGGTCCTGCAGCGACTCCTCGAAGGTGGGCACGTAGCGCGGGTCGTCCTTGGGCCAGGCGTTACCGTGGCGCGCCAGCGTCCGCTGCGCCAGGGCCGAAGGCTCGCTCATGGCGCTGCGCAGGGCCGTGGTGGACTGGCGCACGTATTCCTCGACCTCCGCTTCCGGGAAACTGGCGTGGCGCACGATGTCCAGCACGAGCGCGACCAGTTCCGGCAGGTTGCCGCGGGTGGTCGACATGCGCGCGACCACGTCGGTGCCTGCGCCGGACAGGGAAACGTCGGCCCGCAAGCCGTCGATGCGGTCGCGGATCTGCTGGCGGGTCAGTTTGTCGGTGCCGCGCGCCAGCAGGTCGGCGGCGGCGGAAGCCGCCACCCGCTTGCCGCGCAGGCTGTCGGCATCGCCGAACTGCAGCCGCAGCTCGGCCTGCACGCGCTCGCCGCGCGTGGTCTTGGGCAACAGGGCCATCTGCACCGGCCCGTTGGGCAGCTCCAGCGTCTTGCGCACCGTGCGGGCGTCGATATTGGCCGGGGTCGGGTCGAAAGCCTCGGCCTGCCGGAAATCCGGGTCGCCACGGTAGTCCTTGAACATGGCAGGCAGGTCGGGCTTGCCGGGCAGCGGCGCGCGCACGGGTCTTTCGGTGGGAATGTAGCGGCCCTCGGTGCGGTTGCTGGCGACGAAATAGGCTTGCGCGACGCGCTGGACGTCGGCCAGCCGGGCGTCGCGCACGCGGTCGCGCTGCAGGAAGAACAGCCGCCAGTCGCCCGCGGCGATGGCCTCGGACAGCGCCACGCCGAGCTTTTCGGGGTCGCCGTAGGTCTGGTCCCAGGCGGTCAGCCACTGGCTGCGCGCGCGTTCCAGGTCCTGCTGGGAAAAGGGGCGGCCCGACTCGACCGCGCCGGTAAGCGCGGCCAGCGCCCCGGACGGATCCATGCCGTCCTGCAACTGCGCGCCGAACATCGCGATGCCCGGATCGTGCTGGTCCATGGTGAAGCCGAACACCTCGGCTGCCTTGCGGGTGGCGACCAGGTCGCGGTAGAGGCTGCCGGACGGCGTGTCCGACAGCATCATGGTGGCCAGGTCGATCGCGACGAAATCCGGGCTGGCCGCGGGCGGGATGTGGTAGATGGCCGCCGCCAGCGGGGTACCGCCGGCACGGCGCAGGACCACGCTGCGTTCGCCGTCCTGCGCCGGCTCGACGGTGTATTCGGGAGGCAGCTTGCGCTCGGGGCGCGGGATCTTGCCGAAGGCCTCGGCGATGACCTTCAGCGTGGCCGCCGGGTCGAACTTGCCGGCCACGATCAGCACGGCGTTGTCGGGCTGGTAGTACTGGCGGTAGAAGGCCCGCAGCTGATCGATGTCGACGTTCTCGACGTCCGAGCGAGCCCCGATGGTGCTCTTGCCGTAGCTGTGCCACTGGTAGGCGACGGACTGCATCTTCTGCATCAGCACCCGGAAGGGGCTGTTCTCGCCGCTTTCCATTTCGTTGCGCACCACCGTCATCTCGGAATCGAGATCCTGTTTGGCGATGAGCGAATTGACCATGGCATCGGCCTGCCAGCCCAGGTACCACGCCAGGGTATCGGGATCGGCGGCGAAACTGGCGAAATAATTCGTGCGGTCGGCCGACGTGGAACCATTGGCCTGCAGGCCGCGCCGCGAGAATTCCCCCAGCGCGTTGCGCGTGGTGGCCGTGCCGCGGAACAGCATGTGCTCGAGCAGGTGCGCCATGCCGGTCTGGCCGTTGCCTTCGCGGCGCGAGCCCACGAGGTAGGTCATGTTGACCGTGGTGGTGGGCTTGGAGGCGTCCGGCGCCAGCAGGACCCGCAGCCCATTGTCCAGCCGGTACTCGGTGATGCCTTCGACCGAGGCCGCCCTGGCCGGCTCGGCTGCGGCCCAGGCGGCGTTCCAGCCGATCAGCGAGGAGACGAGGCCGACCAGCAGGCGGGACAGGGCGGGCAAGGATGCGGGCATGGCGACGGACTCCTTTTTCGGTGCGCTGGATCTTGGAGCGCGCGCGCCCCGTTTGGTTCAGGCGCCTCGCCTGTCAGCTGAAGAACTCCTTGACCCGGTCGGTCCAGGACTTGCTCTGGGGCGAATGGCGCTCGCCCCCGTCGCCCAGGGAGGCCTCGAACCGGCGCAGGATGTCTTTCTGCTCTTCGGTCAGGCGCACCGGGGTCTCGACCACCACGTGGCAATACAGGTCGCCCGGATAGCTGCCGCGCACACCCCGTATGCCCTTGCCGCGCAGGCGGAAGGTCTTGCCCGACTGGGTGCCCTCGGGAATCGCGATCTCCGCCTTGCCGTTGAGCGTGGGCACGTGCAGTTCGCCGCCCAGCGCGGCCGTGGTGAACGGAATGGTCAGCTCGCAATGCAGGTCGTCGCCGTCGCGCTGGAAGATCTTGTGCGGCTTGATGTGGATTTCGACGTACAGGTCGCCCGGCGGCCCGCCGTTGATGCCCGGCTCGCCATTGCCGCTGGAGCGGATGCGCATGCCGTCGTCGATGCCGGCCGGGATCTTGACCTGCAGCGTCTTGTTGCGGCGGATGCGGCCCACCCCGTCGCAGGACGGGCACGGGTCGGCGATTTCCTTGCCGGTGCCGTGGCAGGTGGGGCAGGTCTGCTGCACGCTGAAGAAGCCCTGCTGCATGCGCACCGCGCCGTTGCCGCCGCAGGTGCGGCAAGTCTTGGGCTGGGTGCCGGGCTTGGCGCCGGTCCCGCGGCAAGTGTCGCAGGTTTCCCAGCTGGGCACGCGGATCTCGGTGTCGAACCCGCCCGCGGCCTGCTCCAGGCTGATTTCCAGCGCGTACTTGAGATCGGCCCCCCGGTAGACCTGGGGCCCGCCGCCGCGCCGGCCGCCGCCGAAAATCTCGCCGAAAATGTCGCCGAACGCATCGGCAAAGCCCCCGCCCATGCCGGCTCCCATGCCGGCGGCATTGGGATCCACCCCCGCGTGGCCGTAGCGGTCGTAGGCGCCGCGCCTGGCCTCGTCGGACAGGATCTCGTAGGCCTCCTTGGCTTCCTTGAATTTTTCCTCGGCTTCCTTGTCGCCCGGGTTCCGGTCCGGGTGGTATTTCATGGCCAGCTTGCGGTAGGCCTTCTTGAGTTCGTCGTCCGAGGCGTTCTTGGCGACGCCGAGGATTTCGTAGTAATCGCGTTTTGCCATGGGTGTGGATGCCGGGCTTGCTGTCGGTAGGAACGAGATCGCCCGATGCCGCGCGGATGCGGCACCGGGCGTCGAGCATGGGGCCGTCGGCCCTTACTGGTCGCGCTTGACCTCCTTGAAGTCGGCATCCACGACATTGTCGTCCGCCGGCTTGGCCTGGTCGGCCGCTTCGGAGGCCTGGGCGGCCGACTGCGCCTGCATGTCGGCGTACATCTTTTCGCCCAGCTTCTGCGAAGCCTTGGAGAGCGCCTCGGCCTTGGCGTCGATGGCCGCCTTGTCGCCGTCCTTCAGGGTTTCCTCGAGGTCCTTGATGGCCGCCTCGATGGCTTCCTTGTCGGAGGCCTCGAGCTTCTCGCCGTATTCGCCCAGGGACTTGCGGGTGGCGTGCACCAGCGCGTCGGCCTGGTTGCGGGCCTGGGCGAGCTCGGCCACGCGGTGGTCTTCCTCGGCGTTGGCCTCGGCGTCCTTGACCATGCGCTGGATCTCGTCTTCCGTCAGGCCGGAGTTGGCCTTGATGGTGATCTTGTTTTCCTTGCCGGTGCCCTTGTCCTTGGCCGAGACGTGCAGGATGCCGTTGGCGTCGATGTCGAAGGTGACCTCGATCTGCGGCACGCCGCGCGGCGCGGGCGGGATGCCCTCCAGGTTGAATTCGCCCAGCGTCTTGTTGCCGGCCGCGATCTCGCGCTCGCCCTGGAACACCTTGATGGTCACGGCCGGCTGGTTGTCGTCCGCCGTGGAGAACACCTGCGAGAACCGGGTCGGGATCGTGGTGTTCTTGGGAATCATCTTGGTCATGACGCCACCCAGCGTCTCGATGCCCAGCGACAGGGGCGTGACGTCGAGCAGCAGCACGTCCTTGCGGTCGCCCGACAGCACCGACCCCTGGATGGCCGCGCCGGCGGCCACGGCCTCGTCGGGGTTGACGTCGCGGCGGGGATCCTTGCCGAAGAACTCCTTGACCTTTTCCTGCACCTTGGGCATGCGGGTCATGCCGCCCACCAGGATCACGTCGTCGATGTCGGAAACCTTGACGCCGGCATCCTTGATGGCGGTGCGGCACGGCGCGATGGTACGCTCGATGAGTTCCTCGACCAGGGCCTCGAGCTTGGCGCGCGTGATCTTCAGATTCAGGTGCTTGGGACCGGAGGCATCTGCCGTGATGTACGGCAGGTTGATCTCGGTCTGCTGGCTGGAGGACAGCTCGATCTTGGCCTTCTCGGCGGCTTCCTTCAGGCGCTGCAGGGCCAGGACGTCCTTGGACAGATCCACGCCCTGCTCTTTCTTGAACTCGCCGATGATGTAGTCGATGATGCGCTGGTCGAAGTCCTCGCCGCCCAGGAAGGTGTCGCCGTTGGTCGACAGGACCTCGAACTGCTTCTCGCCGTCCACGTCGGCGATCTCGATGATGGAAATGTCGAAGGTGCCGCCGCCCAGGTCGTATACGGCGATCTTGCGGTCGCCCTTCTCGGACTTGTCCAGGCCGAAGGCCAGCGCCGCCGCGGTGGGCTCGTTGATGATGCGCTTGACGTCCAGGCCGGCGATGCGGCCCGCGTCCTTGGTGGCCTGGCGCTGGCTGTCGTTGAAATAGGCCGGGACCGTGATCACGGCCTCGGTGACTTCCTCGCCCAGGTAGTCCTCGGCGGTCTTCTTCATCTTGCGCAGCACGTCGGCCGACACCTGCGGAGGCGCCAGCTTCTTGCCCTGGGCCTCGACCCAGGCGTCGCCGTTGTCCGCCTTGACGATCTTGTAGGGCATCAGGTGGATGTCCTTCTGGACCGCTTCCTCGTCGAACTTGCGGCCGATCAGGCGCTTGACGGCGTAGAGGGTATTGCGCGGGTTGGTGACCGCCTGGCGCTTGGCCGGGGCGCCGACCAGCGTCTCGCCGTCGTCCATATAGGCGACGATCGAGGGGGTCGTGCGGGCGCCCTCGGCATTTTCGATGATCTTGACCTGTCCGCCATCCATGATGGCCACGCAGCTGTTGGTGGTGCCCAGGTCGATGCCGATGATCTTGCTCATGATGGTTTACCTTGGTGAAAGCCGGAATTCGGATTGGAAAATGGCTGGATTGCTGGGTAACTGGGGACGCCGACAGGGGTTTTCAAGCCCCGCCGGCGGGCGGCGCCCGCAACCGGCCGACGGCCTGGGAAAACTGCGGCAGGCCGGGCCAGCCGGTGATACGGCCCAGCCGCCGGCCGCCCCGGAACAGGAAGAAGGTGGGCACGCCGTGCAGCCCGAAGCGCAGTCCCAGCGCCCGGTCCCGGTAGACGTTGGCCTCGAACCAGGTCAGTCCCAGTTCCAGGAGCGGCGCCCGGTGCAGCAGGGCCGCTTGCTTGAACAGGTTGCAATTGAAGCAGTCGTCGCCCCAGAAGAACACGCAGCGCAGGTCTTCTCCGGGGGCCAGCACGGCGGCGTCGAAGCCGGCGCTGTCCACCCGATGCATGGCGAAGACGCGGAATACCTCCGCAGGGTCGAAGGCGCCCGCGCCCTGCGGCTGCGAGCCGGGGGGAACGTTCGCGGGACTGCCCTCCTGGCGCTGCGCGCCTGCCTCCCCGGGGGAGGAGACGCGCTTGGGGCGGCCCGGCGCGCTCATCGTTCCCTCACCCCTGCTGCCCGGCCGCGACGGTAACCAGCGCGGGGCGCAGGACGCGGTCGGCGATGAGGTAGCCCTTCTGCAGGGTCTGGACGACCGTGTTGGCGGGCTGGTCGGAGGGCACCGACGAGATCGCCTGGTGCAAATGGGGGTCGAACTTGTCGCCCTGGGCGGGCTGGATTTCCTTGAGCTGGTTGCGCTCGAAAGCGCCCGCCAGCTGCCTGAGCGTGACCTCCACGCCCTCGCGCAGGGCTTCGGCCGTCTGTTCGGCCTGGGCCAGCGCGGCTTCCAGGCTGTCCTTGACCGGCACCAGGCTCTCGGCGAAGGACTCGATGCCGAACTTGCGGGCCTTGGCGACGTCGTCCTGGGCCCGCTTGCGGATGTTGTCCATTTCGGCGCGGGCGCGCAGCAACTGGTCGTAATGCTCCTTCGCCTGGGCCTCGGCCTGGTCGAGCCTGGCCTGCAGCGCCGCCATGGGGTCGGCGTCCGGCGCCTGGGGCGCCGGCTCGGCGGGGTCCTGGGCAGCGGGCTCGTCGGGACGCGGGTCGGCGGGCTCGTGCGGTGCCGTCATGGGGAAATCCTCCGGTTCGGTTTGGGTTCGCCCCAGCACATGGGGGCATCCGCCCCCGTTTCAAGGGCCGAAAGCGGGAAATGCCCCGGCCCGCCGCGCGGCGGGCCGATCCGCCGCCGCCCGCCTCCCGGTCAGCCCTGCCGCCGGCCTTTTTCTTCCGGCGGGGAGATCTCCACGGATACCGGGTCGCTGGCCGGGAAAGTGCCCATCAGGGCCTCGTCCAGCTCCCGCTCGTCGCGGTCTTCCCGCAGGCGGGTGTGGCCGGGCGGAGAAGCCTTGCCGATCGTGGGCAGGGAATCGGATTTCTTCTTGCCGCTCATGGTCGCCTCCATGAATAAGGGACAATCTCGATCGCGACGGCCTCTCGCGACGGCCTCTCGCGACGGCCTTGCGCCCCACAGTGTATAGCGTTCAGGCTCGCGCGGCGGGCCAGCCCTGCACCTGCTCGCGCACCAGTCCGGCCAGCGCCTCCAGGAAAGCGGGATCGTCGTTGAGGGCCGGGATGTACCGGAACTGGCGACCGCCGGCGGCCAGGAAGGCGGCCCGGCATTCCTGGTCGATTTCTTCCAGCGTTTCCAGGCAATCCGCGACGAAGCCGGGGCAGACCACGTCGACCTCCGCCACGCCCTGGCGGGCCAGTTCGCGCAGGGTCGGCTCGGTATAGGGCTCGAGCCAGCGCGCGGAGCCGAAACGGCTCTGGAAGGTGATCTCGACGGCGTCGGGCGCCAGGGCCAGGCGTTCGCGCAGCAGGCGCCCGGTCTCCAGGCAGTCGCGGTAGTAGGGGTCGCCCAGCTCGATGGAATAGCGGGGCACGCCGTGAAAGCTCATGACCAGTTTCTGCCCGCGTCCGTGGACGCGCCAGTGGGCCTCGATGCGCCCGGCCAGGGCGTCGATGTAGGCCGGCAGGTCGTGGAAGCGCTTGACGTGGCGCAGGGCGGGCTGGTCGCGCAGGCGTGCGGCGCAGCGGCCGATCTCGTCGACCACGGTGGCGGTGGTACTGGCCGAGTACTGGGGATAAAGCGGCAGCGTCAGGATATGGTCGCAGCCGCGCTCGCGCAGCCGCGCCACGGCCTCGGCCAGGCCGGGATTGCCGTAGCGCATGCCCAGCTCCACCTCGACGTCCATTCCCTGCGCGGCCAGCAGGCCGCGCACCCCTTCCGCCTGGCGCCGGCTCCATACCATCAGCGGCGAGCCTTGCTCCGTCCAGATGCCGGCATAGCGGGGCGCAGCCTTGCGCGGGCGCAGGGTGAGCACGAGGCCGTGCAGGATGGGCAGCCACAGATAGCGGGGGATCTCGACCACCCGCGGATCGGACAGGAATTCCCTCAGATAGCGCCGCACCGCCGGGCGCGTCGGCGCGTCCGGCGTGCCCAGGTTGACCAGCAGCACTCCCGTGCGGCCAGGGCCAGCCGGCGGCGGGTCGGTGTCGTAGGGGTCGCCCTGCCTTGGCTCGGGCAGGTAGCGCTCGGGCCACAGGTATTTGAACGTGCGGAGAAACAAGGGGATACCTCGGGAAGGCCCTGGCGCGGGCGCCGTCAGGACGGGTTCTGGCTCAGGGCGTTGGACAGCAGCCGCGCCGTGATGTCCACGATGGGAATCACGCGCTCGTAGGCCATGCGGGTGGGACCGATGACGCCCAGGGTGCCGACCACGCGGCCGTCGGCGCCGTAGGGAGCGGTGATGACGCTGACCTCTTCCATGGGCACCAGCTGGGAATCCCCGCCGATGTAGATCTGCACGCCCTGCGCCCGGCTGGAGACGTCCAGCAGTTGCAGCAGGTCGGTCTTTTTCTCGAACAGGGAGAACATCTTGCGCAGCCGGTCCATGTCGGAGGCGATGTCGGAGACGTCCAGCAGCTTGCGCTCGCCGGAGATCACCACCGAATCGCTGTCGTCGTCCAGCGCCTCGGTGCCGGCCTCGACCGCTGCCTGCATGAGGCGCGAGATGTCCTCGCGCAGGCGGGCCAGTTCCGAAGCCAGGGTGCGCCGCACGGCGTCGAAGGACTTGCCGGCGAAATGGGTGTTGAAGAAATTGCCGGCTTCCAGGAGCTCCTGGTCGGAATAGTCGCGCGACACGAAGAGGATGCGGTTCTGCACGTCGCCGTCGGGCGTGACGATGATGAGCAGCACCCGCTTGTCCGACAGGCGGATGAACTCGATCTGGCGGAAGATCTGCGAGCGCTTGGGGGTGAGGACCACCCCGGCGAACTGGGTCAGGTTCGACAGCAGCGCCGCCGCGGCGTTGACTGCCCGCGACGGCTCGGCCGCCGACAGCAGCGTGCGGATCTCGGCAAGCGGGACGACTTCCATGGGCCGCGCGGCCAGCAACGTGTCGACGAACATGCGGTAGCCGCGCGGGGTGGGCACGCGGCCGGCCGAAGTGTGGGGGCTGTGGATCAGCCCCAGTTCTTCGAGGTCGGCCATGACGTTGCGGATGGTGGCCGGCGACAGGTCGAAGACCTTGGAGAGCGTGCGCGAGCCCACGGGCTGTCCGTCCGCGATGTAGCGTTCGATCAGGGCAGTCAGCAGCGAGCGGGCACGGTCGTCCATGGTGGGCTCTATTTTATGGTCCGGCGACAAAGCCGCAAGGGCCGGCGGGCACGCCACCCTGCACGCCGGGCGGGACGGCGCGCGGATTTGCCCCGCACGCGCGGCCGGCGGCCCCATATAATCCGTCGAAAACCCCACCCACGGCGCCCCGCACATGCATTTCCCCACCATCGCCCTGATCGGCAGACACCAGGACACCGGCCTGGACGGCCCGCTGCGCACGCTGGCCCGCCTGCTGGCCGAGGCCGGCCGCACGGTCCTGATCGAAGCCGATACCGCGCGCAACACCGGCGTGACCGAATACCCCGCGGCCGGCATCCGCGAAATCGGCGAGCGCGCCTCGCTGGCGGTGGTCATGGGCGGAGACGGCACCATGCTGGGCACGGCGCGCCACCTGGCGCCCTACGACGTGCCGGTGGTGGGCATCAACCACGGCCGCCTGGGCTTCATCACCGACATTCCGGTCGAGAACGCCCGCAACGCGATGGCCGACCTGCTGCAGGGCCGCTACGAGACCGAGACCCGCATGCTGCTGCAGGGCAGCGTCGTGCGCGCCGACCAGGTCATGTTCTCGGCCCCCGCCCTGAACGACGTCGTGCTCAACCGTGCCGGGCGCGGCGGCATGATAGAGGTGCGGGTCGAGGTGGACGGCCGCTACATGTACACCCAGCGGGCCGACGGCCTGATCGTGGCCACCCCCACCGGGTCGACGGCCTACGCCCTGTCGGCCAACGGGCCCATCCTGTATCCGACGCTCAACGCCATGGTGCTGGTGCCGGTGGCGCCGCAGGCGCTATCCAACCGCCCCATCGTCATCCCCGACGACGGGGTCCTGAGCATGACCCTGACCGCCATCGGCCGGGTCGAAAGCGGTGCCAGCGTGCACTTCGACATGCAGACCTGGTCCGACCTGCAGCCAGGCGACCGTATCGAGGTGCGGCGCGCCCCGCACACCATCCGCTTCCTGCACCCCACCGGCTACAGCTTCTTCACCACCCTGCGCCGCAAACTGCACTGGAACCTCATGCCGCAGGCGATCGACAACGAGTAGGCCATGCTGCGCACCCTGCACATCCGCGACTTCGTCATCGTCGACCGGGCGGAGATCGGCTTCGGGCCGGGGTTCACGGTGTTTTCCGGCGAAACGGGAGCGGGCAAGTCCATTTTGATCGACGCGCTGGCCCTGGCGCTGGGCGGACGCGCCGACGCCGGCGTGCTGCGCGAGGGCGCGGCGCGGGCCGACATCAGCGCCGTGTTCGACCCGCCCGGCCATGTGCGCGCCTGGCTGGCCGAGCGCGACATCGAGTCGGACGCCGAGCTGGTGCTGCGGCGCGTAATCGACGCCCAGGGCCGCAGCCGCGCCTATGTCAACGGCCTGCCGGCCACCGCCGGCCAGCTGCGCGAGCTGGGCGAGCAACTGGTCGACATCCACGGCCAGCACGCCCACCAGAGCCTGCTGCGCGCCGACGCGCAGCGCGACCTGCTGGATGCCCACGGCGGCCACGGCGAACTCAGGCAGGCCGTGGCCCGCGCCTGGAAGGACTGGCAGGCGCTGGCGCGGCGGCTGGAGGCCGGCGAGCGCGATGCCGGCGCCCTGGCGCAGGAACGCGAGCGCCTGCAATGGCAGGCCGACGAACTGGACCGGCTGGCCCTGGAGCCCGGCGAATGGGAAGCCCTGCAGGCCGAGCAGGCCCGCCTGGCCCATGCGCAGGCGCTGCTCGAAGGCGCGTCGCAGGCCCTGTCCCTGCTCGACGACGAAGACGCCGCGCGCGCCCGGCTGGGCTCGGCGGCGCAGCGCATCGGCCAGCTCACACGGCACGACGCCGCGCTGCAGGGCATCTACGACGCCCTGGAATCGGCGCACATCGCCGCTTCCGAAGCCGTGTCCGACCTGAACGCCTACCTGGGCCGGGTGGAACTCGACCCGGAACGCCTGGCGCAGGTGGAAGCGCGCATGGGCGCGGCCTTCGACCTCGCCCGCAAATACCGGACGGAGCCCGAGGCCCTGCCCGCGCTGCGCGAAACGGTGCAGGAACAGCTGGCCCGGATGCAGGCGGACGCCGACATCGACACCCTGCGGGCCCAGGCCGAAGCGGCCCGGGCCGCCTACGGCGCCGCGGCCGCCCGCCTGTCGGCCGCCCGCGCCAAGGCCGCGCGCGAACTCGGCAAGCGGGTGACCGAGGCCATGCAGACGCTGTCCATGGCCGGCGGCCGCTTCCAGGTGGCGCTGGAAGCCGCCCCGCCCACGGCGCACGGCGCCGAGCAGATCGAATTCCAAGTGGCCGGCCACGCCGGGACCACCCCCAGGCCGCTGGCCAAGGTGGCCTCGGGCGGCGAACTGGCCCGCATCTCGCTGGCGCTGTCGGTCATCGCCAGCCGGGCCGCACGGGTGCCCACGCTGATCTTCGACGAGGTCGACAGCGGCGTGGGCGGCGCGGTGGCCGAAGTGGTCGGCCGGCTGCTGCGCGAGCTCGGCCAGCGTCACCAGGTGCTGTGCGTGACCCACCTGCCGCAGGTGGCCGCCTGCGGCAACGCCCATTACCAGGTAGCCAAGGAAGATGCGAAGGGTGCCGTCCGCTCGCGCATCGGGGCGCTGGACGAGGCCGGCCGGGTGGAGGAAATCGCCCGCATGCTGGGCGGCATCCGCATCACGGACACCACCCGGCGCCACGCGCGCGAGATGCTGGGCGCGTGAATTCCCGGCTCAGCGGCCGGCGCGGGTGCACTCCTGGCAGGTGCCGTACAGGACCATGTGGTGGCTTTCCAGCGTCAGGCCGTGTTCGCGCGCGATCTTCTGCTGGCGCTTTTCGATCTCGTTGTCGGAGAACTCGATCACCTTGCCGCAATTGGTGCAGATCATGTGATCGTGGTGGTCGCCATCGTTGAGCTCGAACACGGCCTTGCCGCCGTCGAACTGGCTACGCGCGAGGATGCCGGCCTGCTCGAACTGGGTCAGCACCCGGTAGACCGTGGCCAGGCCGATCTCGACGTTCTCGTTGATCAGCGCCCGGTAGACGTCTTCGGCGCTGAGGTGGCGGTCGCCCGACTTGTGGAAGATGTCAAGAATCTTGAGGCGGGGAAAAGTCGCCTTCAGCCCCATGTTCTTGAGATCGCTCTGGTCGCTCATGGTAAGTCCGCTCTCTGTCTGCGTTCGGCCAGGCTTGGAAGATCCGCCGCATGGTCTCGCATGCCGGCCGATACCCCAGGCCCTGCCATCCCGCGGATTCATCCAAACCTTTATGATAACGGTTTTGGCTGGTTTGACTACTAGGGGTTTGCTGTGCCCACTGACACTGCCTTTTCCGCGCGGCTGCGCGGCGGTCTGGCGCTCGCCGCGCTGGCGTGCGCGCTCGTCTCCGGCTGCTCCTCCGGAAAATGGGGGTTTCCGTACCGCGCCGGTGTCCAGCAGGGCAACTGGATCACCCAGGAACAGGTCGCGATGCTGCAGGTCGGCATGACCCGCGAGCAGGTGCGCTTCGCCCTGGGCAGCCCCACCCTGACCAGCGTGCTGCACGCCGACCGCTGGGACTATCCCTATTTCTACCAGCCGGGCCGGGGCAAGCCCCAGGAACGCCAGTTCACCGTCTGGTTCGAGAACGACCGCCTGGCGCGCTGGAGCGGCGACGAGCAGCCCGCGCTGCAGCCCTTCCAGCAGGCCAAGCAGGACGCCGCGCGGGCCGCAGGCGAAGCCGGCGCCTCGCAGGAAGCCGCGCCGCCCGTCCCGGACACGGCACCGCCCGCCCAGGACGCAGCGTCTGCGGCCCCCGGCACGGCCACCCCCGACGCCGGCGCCGAGGCGATACGGGCCGGCGTCAACGCGCCGGTCGGCAACGACATCGTCGCCGACCCGAACGCCGTACCCGGCCAGCCGGGCGCCTCGCCCGAACCCCTGCGCTAACGCCCGCCAACATCCAAAGGAGCCACGCATCATGCGCATGGCCATCGCCGGAGCCGGCGGCCGCATGGGCCGCATGCTCATCGAATCCGTCCTGCAGGCCGAAGACCTGACGCTGGCCGTTGCCCTGGACCGCCCCGGCAGCCCCCTGCTGGGCCAGGATGCCGCCGCCTTCCTGGGCCGCAGCACCGGAGTGACGGTCACCGACGACCTCTCCGCCCTGGCCGGGGCCGACTGCCTGGTCGACTTCACCCGCCCGGAGGGCACGCTGGCCCACCTCGAAGCCTGCGCGCGCCACGGCACCCGCATGGTGATCGGCACTACCGGCTTCGACGAAGCCGGCCGCCAGGCCATACGGGACGCGGCCGAGCGCATCGCCATCGTGTTCGCCCCCAACATGAGCGTGGGCGTGAACGCCACGCTGCGGCTGCTGGACGTGGCCGCCCGCATCCTGGATTCCGGCTACGACGTCGAGGTCTTCGAAGCCCACCACCGCAACAAGGTCGACGCGCCTTCGGGCACCGCCCTCAAGATGGGCGAGACCGTGGCCGCCGCCTGGGGCAAGCCCCTGGAGTCCGTGGCCACCTGGGCGCGGCACGGCGAGACCGGCCCGCGCAAGCCGGGGACCATCGGGTTTTCCGTGGCGCGCGGCGGCGACATCGTGGGCGACCACACCGTGTATTTCTGCGGCACCGGCGAGCGCATCGAGATCACCCATCGGGCCGGCAGCCGAGCCACCTACGCCGAAGGCAGCCTGCGCGCGGCCCGTTTCCTGCGCGGCAAGGACCGCGGGCTGTTCGACATGCAGGCGGTGCTGGGGCTGGAAAGCTAGGGAGCCCGTCCGGGGCATACGCCTGCGTGCGCCGCTGCACCTGCCGCCCCGCCTGGGCGTCCTATCTCCCGCGGCGGCATCCCGCCCCGCTGCCCTGCCCCGTTACCCGACGTCCGCGACCACCCTCGGCTCCGGTTCCAGTTCCACCCCGTAGCGCTGCCGCACGTCGTCCCGGATGGCCGCGGCCAGCGCCAGGATCTCGGCGGCGCGCGCGCCGCCGTGGTTGACCAGCACCAGCGCCTGCCGTTCGTGCACGCCCGCCGGCCCCATGCGCCGGCCTTTCCAGCCGCAGCGGTCGATCAGCCAGCCCGCGGCCAGCTTGTAGCGGCCGTCGGCCTGGGGATAGCCCACCAGCCCCGGAAAACGCGCAGCCAGTTCCCGGTAGGCGCCGGCCGCCACCACCGGATTCTTGAAGAAGCTGCCGGCGTTGCCCAGCACGGCCGGATCGGGCAGCTTGCCCCGGCGGATCTCGCACACGGCCTCGAAAATATCCTGCGCCGAAGGCGCGGCCGCCTGCGCCAGGCGGGGATGCCCCTGCAGGTCGGGGTACTCCAGCACCGGGCGCCACGGACGCGGCAAGGCGAAACGCACCGACGCAATCACCCAGCGCCCGGCGGGCTCGTGCTTGAACATGCTGTCGCGATAACCGAAGCGGCAATCGGCGGAGGACATCTCCACCATGCGCCGATGCGCCACGTCCCACGCGGAAAGCCCCAGGAAGCGCTCGGCCAGCTCGACGCCGTAGGCACCCACGTTCTGCACCGGGGCCGCGCCCACCGTGCCGGGGATGAGCGCCAGATTCTCCAGCCCGTCCCAGCCCTGGCGCACGCAGGCCTGCACGAACCCGTGCCAGCTTTCCCCCGCCCCGGCCTCGACGATCCAGGCGTCGGACCGCGCCTCGACCAGCCGCACGCCGGCCAGTCCCACCTGCACCACCCACCCCGGCACACTGGGCGGCAACACGATGTTGCTGCCGCCGCCCAGCACCAGCGGCGGTCCATGACGAGCCGCCAGTTCCGAAAGCTGCGGCAACTGGGCGGGATGCCCGATGCGCGCATAGGCCTGCGTCCACGCCGGCAGGCCCAGGGTATTCAAGGGTTGCAGGTCGCGTGGCTGCAGGGTCAGGGGGGGTGCCGCCTGGGGCGAAGCGGGGCCGGCCGGTGTGGACACGTGGGATTTCATGCTATAGTTTCTGTCTTCGCTCATATTACCTTGAACCTAGGCCGGGACAGGCTGGAAGGCAAGATGACGAGACACGGCAACGCAATTTTTGCTATAATTGCCGACTCGGTTGAGTGTTGTGCTGAAGGTGCGGGCAATGCCTGCCTCGGCATCGAAAGCAGCCGGAAAACTTGGGCGGTTCCTTGCCGGAACAGTCCGAAATGCGGGAATAGCTCAGTTGGTAGAGCGCAACCTTGCCAAGGTTGAGGTCGCGAGTTCGAGACTCGTTTCCCGCTCCAGAATTCTTGAAAGGCCCAAACTCAGGTTTGGGCCTTTTTGCGTCCAAGGGGGGCTCTCAGGGTCGAGAACGCCTAGCCAACCTGGCGGCGCCCGGGGCCTCTATGCAATACCCCGGGTACGGACCAGGACCTGCTCGATCCCCGCCGCGACGCGCAGGACATGGTCGTCGGCAAGCGACAGTCCCGCGACCGTCAATCCGACGGGCGGCGCTCCAGGCGGCATGCAGGGAATCGACACCGCGCAGCCGTCTAGCAAATTCACGATCGAAGGATTGCGCAGTACAAGTGCGTTTACCTCCGCGAAATGGGCGTCGTCCGCTTCGAGCGCATGGATCTCCGGAGGAACGATGGGAACAGTGGGCATCAGGTAAGCATCGTAATCGCCCAGCGCCGCGCCGGCGCGTGCGATGGCGTCGGCACGCGCCTTCAGAAAATCGATGTAATCGGCCGCGCGTGCGGCTTCGCCCGATAGGATGCGCACCAGGACACGGCGATCGTACTGGGCCGAATGCGTATCCAGACGGGCGCGATGCACCGCGTACGCCTCCATGGAAGAAAGCGTGTATGGGCCCAGCGACGACAACTCTTCCAATAGCGGCAGCCGCACCCGCGTGAGTCTTGCCCCCGCGCGCGACAACGCTGCGATCGCAGCCTCCCAGGTCTGGCTGACGGTGGGATCCAATTGTTCGGTAACGTAGTTGTCCAGCACCGCCAGCCGCAGGCCTTCGGCAGCGTATCCCGCCAGCGCAAACACGTCATCGCCGACGCAACCATTCGCCAGCAGCCGGTCGACCAGCGCGCAGCACGCCACGGTCGGAGCGATCGCTCCCGCCGAGTCGAGCGTCGGAGACAAAGGAAACATGCCCTGGGTGGATATCCGCCGTTGCGTGGGCTTGAATCCGGTCAGGCCGCAGAACGCCGCGGGGATCCGCAACGACCCCCCCGTGTCGCTACCCAGCCCTGCCGTGGCCATGCCCTGCGCGACCGATGCCGCGGCGCCCGAAGACGACCCGCCGGCGACACGCGGCGAACCTGGCATCCAGGGTGAACGGGGCGTGCCATGCCATGGGTTCAGCCCCAGGCCGGAATAGGCGAACTCGCTCATATTGGTCCGGCCGATGAACACGGCCCCGGCCCTGCGCAAGCTCGCGATCGTGGGCGCATCGCGCGTGGCGGCAGGCGCATCGCACAGGCTGCGCGCGCCCGCCCGTGTTGCCTGTCCGGCAAGATCGAACAGGTCCTTGACCGAAATAGGCAGCCCCGCCAGCGGCGAGAGGCGAACGCCGGCACGGCGCAGGGCATCCTGGGCTTGCGCCTGGCGCCGGGCGCCCTCCGCATCGACGCTGCAAAACGCGTGCCCCCCGTCGCCCCCGTCCGCCGCGATCCGCTCGAGGGCGCGCTCGACCAGGTCGCGGCTGGTGATCGCGCCGGCGTTCAGTCCTGCGGCCAGTCGGGCCAGGGGCGCGCCGATGGGAAAGGCTTTGGATGGCATGGTGCTGCGGTGTGTGAGAAGGTTTACGCGACGCCGCCGGCTACAGCGCCAAGGGGGTTTTCTTCAGTGCGACTCCGCTGCGATCCGCGGATCGCAGCAAATGGACTCGCATGAAATACGCCGCCCGGATAGGGTCGCGCGATTCGATGGCGGCGATGATGTTCTCGTGTTCGATCGCCGCTTCCCGGGCGTGCTTGCACTCGGCGTCCAGGCCGTAGGTATCGCGGAAGGCACTCTTGAAGTAGTCGTAGCATTCCTCGAACACTTTGTTGCCCGTAATCCGCATGACACGCAGGTGGAAGTCCTCGTCCTTCCTGGCCACCTCGTCCGGCACGCCGGCTTCGGCTGCCTGTTGAAACGCACGGTGCATCCTGAACAGATCGGAAACGTCCCCCGCACTGGCGTTCATCGCGGCAATCGCGGCCACCTGGCTCTCGATCACGAAGCGGAACTCGAAGATATCGGCCAGGGACCGCGAAAGTCGCCACTGGGATACGGGCGCCCCGGCACCCTCCGCGGGCCCGATAACGATCGCGCGCCCATTGGGCTCCGAACTCACGAGCCCCTGGGCACGAGCCACGCCGAGGGCTTCGCGCAAGGTGCCTCGGCTGATATCCATCATCTTCGCCAGCGTGCGCTCGGCCGGCAGCGTGGCGCCGCGCGAGAGGGTCCCGTCCTCGATCATCCGGCGCAGCTGCATGAAGGCAGAATTGGCGACGTCGCGCGATTTACGCATAGAGAGGCTCGGGCGCTTGATGTGGGAAGGGCACGTCAACCGGCGGGAATGTCATTTGGGATTCGCCGCCTCGAAACATTCCCGTATTCGGGCCGGCTCCCCGGCGGCCAGTATCAACTGGAGCAGGACCCGGGCTTTCAAGCCGCTCAACAAACCCGCGCTGACCACGCCCCGGCCCAGCAAATCCGATTCGGATCCCAGGTACCCATAGGTTTCATGGAAGATCGATCCGCCGCCGTCCCTGCGCGCCAGGACGATCGGGACCTGGAGCGCCAGCAGCGCATCGACATGTTCCAGCAGTGGCCGGGGAAGATGGCCGACTCCCATGCCTTCGAGCACGATGCCGCCATATCCGCAGCCGCGCAGCGCGCCGACCAGGCGGCCATCGTCACCCAGCCCCACCCGGACCAGCGCAACCGCTGGGAACGGGCCCGACGCTTTCACCTTCGGGACCTTGACGGCAGGCAGTGTCGCCAGGCGGGCCTTTCCTTCCACCACGTAACCCAGGGCGCCGCAACCGGGCGAGACGAAAGCCGACGGCGAAGCGGTGTTCGCCTTCTGCACATACACGGCCGAGTGGATTTCATCGTTCATCACGACACATGCCCCCAGACCGCGCAAGCGGCGATCCGTCGCCGCGAGAATCGCCGCGCGCAGGTTCGCAGCACCATCGGCGCCCAACTCCAGCGGCCCCCGCATCGCGCCCGTTACGATCAGCGAAACCGATCGGTCCACCAAGGCGCTGAGCGCGATGGACGTCTCCTCGATCGTGTCGGTTCCCTGAACGACCACGACGCCATCCGCATCCGGCAGCGCCTCGATCGCGCTCGCCAGCCGCCCGATATCGTCCAGGGTCAGCTCCGAACTGGGGAGCATCAGGAAATTGACGACCTGGATCCGCGCGATCCGGCCGATTCCGCCCACGCTATGCAGGAGCTCTTCGCCGGACAATGCCGGATGGATGCGTTGACTCCGGTCCGGCACCATCGCAATGGTGCCTCCCAGGAAGAACACGTAGATGGTGGGAAGTCGTTGAACCATGATTCAGACCCTGGTGAGCCCGGCCGGACTCGGCCGGGCGCGGGGAGAGTTTAACTAACGTGCCCCCCTTGTCGTCCCGCGCGCCTGACCAGACATGCAAGCAATGCTCCCTGGGTCGGAATGCTATGCACCTCCACGCGTTCCCGCCGGCTGCACATCTCATGCGTGATGGGGCCAAGCCCATCGAGCGTCGGCGTCCCGACCGCTGCGGCGAAGCAGGCATCCGATCCGCCGGGCGAGAACAAGGGATGGACCTTGACACCGATTTCGTCGGCGATGCTGGAAGCCAAGGCGAACATGCGCTGGTTGGCGGCGGACGCCGCGAAGGGCGGGCGCATGATCAGCTTGTGCGTGATCTTGATGCGCGGATCCGCGGCTGCAGAAGCTTCGGCGATCCGTGCCTCGATCTTCTCGAGCAATTCGCGCTGGTCTTCGATGGCCGCTGCCCGAAGATCCGCGTCGAAGGATGCGATCGCCGGCACGATCTGGCGGGCTTCGCCGCCGCGTATCAGGCCGATGCTTACGCTGAGGTTACGGCTCGCGTCGCTGATGGCCTCCAGCGGAGCGACCAGTTGCGCCGCGGCGGCAATGGCCGACACGCCTTCCTTGCGGTTGTGGGCGACATGCGCGGTGACGCCCGTCACCTCGACCGACAAATGGCCCACGGCGCCGCGTCCCACCACCAGGCCGCGGTTCGGACGCGCAGGCTCCAGAGTGATGCAGAAGTCGACATTGCGCGCTTCCTCCTGGATCCAGCCGCCGCTTTGCGGACTGCCGATCTCTTCGTCGGGCACGATCAGGAACGTGATGTCCGCAACGCCCGTGTCCCGGGTGCGGATCAGCTCGCGCAGCGCGATGATGGCGTTCACGACGCTGACTTTCATGTCGCCCACGCCGGGGCCGGTCAACAGCTCGCCCGAATTCTCGAAGCGCCATCCCGCCGCGGTACCTTTCGGCCACACCGTGTCCGCATGGCCCAGTATCAGGACGCTGGACCCCGGCCGGCCCGAACGCCAGCGCGCGGTCAACTGGTCTCCCGCTCCGTCCAGCGGCTTTCGCGACACCTCGAATCCCGCCTCTCTCAATGCCCCGGCGAAGACGTCCTGCACCTGGTTCACGCCCGCCTGGTCGTAGCTGCCGCTGTCCAGATTCACCACCTGCTCGGTCATGCTCAACACTTCATCGAGCTTGCGATGCATGATCTGAAGAAAGTCGCTCTCAAAACTCATGATTTCAATTCCTGTGGATGCGGTCCATAGCCGCTCGCGTTGGACGGCGAGACATCTTGTGTGCAGTGACCGCTACAACAGGCGCAGGCCCCCGGGACGTATGCCGACCTTGATCGCCTCGCCGGCCTTCGCGACCGCCCTGGAGGAACGTCCGCCCGTGGAGCGCACGTCGACCAGCACCGCATCGGAGCCGACCCGCACCGTCATCCGGCTGATCGAGCCGAAGTAATCCACGCTCTCCACGATGGCCGGGAAGCTCGGCCCTTCGTATTCGCCCGACACAGGCTCCAGGTGCTCCGGGCGGATCATCAGCGTGTGGCTGCCCGGGGCGACGCCGCTGGCCGGCAGCGCCAGGCCGCCCGCCGAACGAAAGACCCCGTCGCGGACATCCCCGGTATAGACATTGCACGAACCGATGAACTGCGCCACGAAAGAGCTGGCGGGGCGCTCATAGATATCTTCCGGCGTTCCCACTTGCTCGATGCATCCCTTGTTGAGCACGGCTATCCGGTCGGACAGCATGAGCGCTTCCTCCTGGTCGTGCGTGACGAACAGGGTCGTGATGTTCATCCGCTCCAGCACGCGGCGCATTTCCTGGCGTAGGCGTACCCGCAGTTGCGCGTCCAGGTTCGAAAACGGTTCGTCGAGCAGCAACACGGCCGGACGCAGCGCGAGCGCCCGCGCCAGGGCCACGCGCTGCTGCTGGCCACCTGACAGCTCTCTTGGGTAACGTGCCGCCAGGTGGCCGAGTTCGACCATGTCGAGCATTTCGGCCACGCGCTTGGTGCGCTGGCCGCGGTCCATTCCCACGTTCTCCAGTCCGAAGGCGACATTCTGCGCGATCGTCATATGCGGAAACAGCGCATAGTTCTGGAACACCATGCCCGTATCCCGGCGATACGGCGGCAGGTTGGAAACCTCGCTTCCCTCGATCCGGATACTTCCGCTCGTCGGTTCGATGAAGCCCGCGACCATGCGCAGCGTGGTCGTCTTGCCGCAGCCGGAAGGCCCCAGCAGGCACAGAAACTCGCCGCGCTTCGCCTCCAGGGTAACGTTATCGACCGCGATCGAAGCACCGTAGACCTTGCGCAGGCCCTTCAGCTCGACCACGCACTCTGCCTTCTTTTCTGTCATGCAACTTTCTCCATGCCTACCAGGCGGCCGACCAGCATCAATATGCCGACCGTCAGGGCGATCACGATCGTGGATATCGCGGCCAGCGCGGGGTCGTAGCTCTGCTCCAGGTACGTAAATATGGCCACCGGCAACGTCGTCCGGTTGGCGACGCCCAGAAATATCGACAGCGTGATGTTCCCGAAGGAAGTGACGAATGCGAACACCGCGCTCGCGACCATCGCGGGTGCCAGCAACGGTATGGTGATGCGGAGCAGGACCTTGGCGGGACGGGCGCGCAGGTTCATCGCGGCTTGCTCGAGGTTCCGGTCCAGCAATACCAGGCTCGCTGACACCGTGCGCACCACGTACGGGATGGTGATCAGGATATGTCCCGCCACAAGCCGCGAAAGCGATTGGGTCCAGCCTATCCAGGCCATGAACTGCAGCAGGCCCAGACCGATGACCACCATCGGAATGATCAAAGGCGAGAGCGTCAAGGTACGAAACAGGGCCTTGCCGCGGAACTCGCATCGATCGAGGACAAACGAGGCACACATCCCGATCGCCACCGCCAGGACCATCGTCAGGCAGGCGAGCTTCAGGCTCATCCACAAGGCCGGCATGAAGACGTCGCTGGATAGCGCTGCCCGATACCACCGCAATGAGAAGCCCTCCGGCGGGAAATTCAAGGTGGTACCGGCCGTGAACGAGGTGACGACAACAATCACGGCGGGCAATGTAAGAACCAAATAAATGAACGGCCGCAAAATGCTTCCGGCCAGACCCATCATGCGGTCGCGGACGCTAATTTGCACGGTTTACTCCCACGCTCAACAGCGGTTTGAAAACCCGGTTTGTCAGCGCCACCACCAGCAGGGTGATGGCCAGCAGCACGAACGACATCGATGCGGCGAAGGGCCAATCCAGCACGGTCAGCACCTGCGCGTAGATCGTGCTGCCCAGCATCTGGATCTTGTTTCCGCCGATGATTTCGGGTGTGATGAAAGAAGAAACGGCCAGGATGAAGACCAGGGTCGCGCCGGACACGATGCCCGGCGCCGCCATCGGCAGGATCACCTTCCGGAAGGTCGTGTACCGGTCCGCCCGCAGGCTGGCAGACGCGTGTTCCAGCACCGGGTCGATCTGCGAGACCACGCTCATCACGGACAGAATCATGAACGGCAGGAACTCCTGCAGCAGCACCGCCAGCAGCGCCCCGCGGGTGAACAGGAACCGCTGTGGCCGGTCGATCAGCGACAGCCACAGCAGCACGTCGTTGAGCAAGCCCCCCCGTCCCAGCAGAACCAGCCAGCCGAATACGATCACCACGAGACTCAGGCTGAGCGGAATGATGACCAGCAACAGCCGCCAGCGGCGCTGTTTAGGGGGCAGGCGCGCCAGCGAGTACCCGATGGGAAACCCGATCACGATGCTGAGCAGCGCCGTGATGAGCCCGAACAGCACGGTATCCGCCAGGACGGAAAGGTAATAGCTATCCGAAAAAAACCGGATGTACTGGAACAGGCTTACGCCCGCGCCGGACGCCGCCGGGTCCGAAAGGCTCGAGCGGAACACGAGCACGATCGGAGCCACCAGGAAGACCATCAGGAAGACCAGTGGGATGGCGGCCGTGACGCCGAACCGCAAGCCCGACTTGTGCATCACTGCAAGGCCTTCTTGAATTGCTCGATCAAGGCGCCCTGCATCGAAGCGACTTTCGTCCAGTCTACCGGCTTAAGCAGGTTCACGGTTTCGGCATTGATCGTGATTTCCTGGGCCACATCGGCCGAGATCGGCACATCGGTCACAGGCGCATACCGGTAGGCCTTCATGAGCTCCGTGAGCACCTCGTCGGTCAGCACGCGGTTGATATACGCATATACCGCATCGAGGTGCTTGCTGGTTTTAAGCGGAGAAAGGGTGTTGTACAGCGCGAAGATGCCCTCGTCCGGTATGACCTTCCGCATGGGCAGGCCCTTGGCGCGCATGTTGTTAACGCGGCCGTCGAAGATGGGACCCGCAACCACCTCTTCTTGCTCCAGCTGCTGGACCAGGCTGACGGACGACGACGTGGCACTGGCGATATTGCCCTTCATGGCGCGCAAAGCGTCGAACACGGGCGTCATGTTGTCCAGCGTTGCGCCATAGGCGGCCGCCAGGCCGAGCAAGGTCAGAATGCCGCCCGTGTTCTCGGGACTCAACATTCCAATGCTGTCTCGCAGGTCCGGACGCGCCAGATCCTTGTAGGACTTCAAAGGCGTCTGGACGTGTTTCTCGTTGTAGGTCAGGACCACCGCGTTCGTCAGGTAAGGCACGCCGAATTCTCCGAATTCGCGGGCCGACGGTCGGATCTTGGCGATGTTCGGGATCTGCTCCACCGTCACGGGCGCCAGCAGGCCGGCCTTGATCAAGGCCGGCAGATTCGGACTATCGCCCATGACGAAGTCGAAAGGAGGGTTGTTCGGTGAGGCAAGCACCTGCGTCATTGCGCCGGATGCGCTGCCGTCCTGGATTTCGACGTTCAGACCGGTTTCCTCGCGCAATGGCTTGATCACGAACTCCCGGAAGACCCGGGTCGATTCTCCCCCGTATCCGTTGGTACGCAAGGTAATGCCGTCGAACCGCTTGGCCTGCTGCGCCCGCGCCATCATCGGGAAACCCAGTCCGACCGCGGTCGCGCCGGCCAGATTCAGAAAGGAACGTCGTTTCATCGTGGCAATCCCCTTGCGATTGAATGTCTTGTCCACACGGACGCAGAATGCGAAAAATTCGCGGCGCTGCAGGCGCCCGACCATTTCGGTCCAACCAAAATAAATCTGGTCTAACCAAATGCTATCAGCGTACTTCCGGGCGCGTCAACAAGTTTGATTAATACAAGGGTAAACCCTGGTTATCCGTACAGAGCGTCGAAACACCTGCGTATTGGCCGGCGGAACCCACCCCTCTCCGCCTGCGCCGGGCCGCCACAATTGCAGTAGAATTTTTTGGCCAAGGACACTTAGCGCAAGTCACGAACGCCATGCTCGCCGCATGGCGTTCGTTTTTGGAGCGGCCGGAGTCCGCGCCCGCCGATTGCGCAGGAATCGAAAAGGGAACCCGCCCGAATGGCAAAACTTCCCCGCGCGCTCGCCATGGCCCTCGTGGGCATGGCCTTCATGCTGCCCCTGGCGGCCAGAGGACAGGCGCCTGCCTGCAACGGCGGGCAGCCCGTCAGGCTGGCGGACCTGAGCTGGGAAAGCGCGTCGTTCACCACGCATGTCGTGCGCAGGCTGCTGGCCGCGGGCTACGGCTGCGCCACGGAAATCGTCCCCGGCGCGTCGGCCGCCGTGGAGGCGGCGCTGGCCCAGGACGACCTGCAGGTCATCGCGGAGATGTGGTCCGGCCGCTCGCCCATCATCGAAGAGGCGATCCGCCAGGGCAAGGTCGAGATCGTGGGCGACACCCTGGCCGGCGGCGCCGAGCAGGGCTGGTATGTGCCCGACTACGTGGTGCATGGCGACCCGGCGCGGGGGATCGCGGCGTTGGCGCCCGACCTGCGCGGCTGGCGCGACCTGCCTCGGTACAAGTCGCTCTTCGCCGATCCCGAGGATCCGGGCAAGGGGCGCTTCCTGAATTGCCCCTCGGGCTGGGTTTGCGAAAAGACCAACAGCCAGTTGCTGAGACTGCATGGCCTGGAAGGCGATTACACCAACTTTCGCGCCGGCACCGGCGCCGCGCTGGATGCGGCCATCAGCTCGGCCTACGACAGTGGACGGCCCATCCTGTTCTACTACTGGCAGCCCGCGGGCCTGATGGCCAAGTACAAGTTCCACAAGATAGAGCAGGACCCTTTCGACAAGACATGCTGGGACGCCATCGTCAGCGGCAAAGGCCAGGCGTGCTCCTCCGATTTTCTGCGGGCGCGGCTTGCGGTGGCGGTATCCACACCCTTCGCCCGCCGCAATCCCGAGTTGCTCGCCTTCTTCGGAAAACTGCAATTCGATCCGTCGCTGCTGAACCGGGCAATTCTGGAGATGGCCGAAACCCGCGAAAGCGGCGAGACCATGGCCGACCGGTTCCTGCGCGCGCACCCCGGGATCTGGCGAGCCTGGCTGTCGCCGGAAGCGGCCGCGCGCGCGGCCGCCGCACTGGGCTTGGACGCGGCGGATCCGGCTGGAGCCGGCGCAGCCGGATCCGCGGAGACTCCTGGCACCGCCCGCGCTCCGGCGAATGTCGAAACCGCCGGAGCTTCGGGAACCGCCGGGCCTGCCGGGACGGCCCAAGGCAGCGAAACCGCGGCAACCCGGCACGGCATCTTCCCGGACTGGTCCGTCGCGGCGTTCGTGAACAGGCAGCTCATGGCCGCGGTCAAGGATTACGGGGGCGGATTCCGTCGGGCGAGCAGTGCCGTGCTGACGGGTTTGCTGCTTCCCGTCGAACGCCTGATGCTGGCGATTCCGCCCTGGGCCTTCCTGCTGGTGGTCGGGGCGCTGGCGTGGCATGCCTCGCGCAAGCCGGTAGCGGCGGTGCTGTACGTGGCCTGCCTGTACCTGGTCGGCGCCGTGGGCCTGTGGGATAAGCTCATACAGACGTTCGCCCTGGTGCTGGTGGCGGCGCTGGCATCCGTGCTGCTGGGCGTGCCGATAGGCATCGTCGCCGCGCGCAGCCGCTTCCTGCGGCGGGTGCTGACGCCGGCCCTGGACGTCATGCAGACCCTGCCCAGCTTCGTGTACCTGATTCCGGTGCTGATGCTGTTCGGCCTGGGCAAGGTGCCGGCGCTGTTCGCCACCATCATCTACGCGGTGCCGCCGCTGATCCGCCTGACCGTGCTGGGCCTGCGCCAGGTGGACCCGGACGTCATGGAGGCCGCTCAGGCCTTCGGGGTGACCCGCTGGCAGATGCTGACCCGCGTCACCCTGCCCCTGGCCCGGCCCAGCATCATGGCCGGGATCAACCAGGCCACCATGATGGCGCTGGCCATGGTGGTGGTGGCGTCGATGATAGGCGCGCGCGGGCTGGGCGAGGACGTCCTGGCGGGCATCCAGACGCTGGACGTGGGGCGGGGCCTGCAGGCGGGCGGCGCCATCGTGATACTGGCCATCGTGATCGACCGCATCACCCAGGCCTACGGGCGGCCGCGCCGGCGGAGCCGCGCCTCGTCGCGGGAGACGCCGTGATGCGCGAGGCGAAGATCGAAATACGCGACGTGTACAAGGTTTTCGGGCCGCGCGAAGGCGGGCCGCAGGCAGCCCGCGCGGTCGAGCTGCTGCGCCAGGGAACCGGCAAGGCCGATGTACAGGCCGAGACCGGCTGCAACGTGGGCCTGGCCGGAGTCAGCGCCAGGCTGGCGGCGGGCGAGATATCCTGCATCATGGGCCTGTCGGGGTCTGGCAAGTCCACCCTGGTCAGGCACCTGAATCGCCTGATCGACCCCTCGGCCGGACAGATCCTGGTCGACGGCGCAAACATCCTGGACCTGGGCATGCCCGAGCTGCGCGAGTTGCGCAGGCGGCGCGTCGGGATGGTATTCCAGAATTTCGGCCTGCTGCCGCACGTCAACGTCATCGACAACGTGGCCTTCGGTCTGCGCGTGCGCGGCGAAAGCCAGAAGCAGGCCCGCGATACGGCTGGAGCATGGCTCGAACGGGTGGGACTGCTCGGATACGAAAAAAGCTATCCCGACGAGCTGTCGGGCGGCATGCGCCAGAGGGTCGGACTGGCGCGCGCCCTGGCGATCGACGCGGACATCCTCCTGATGGACGAAGCCTTCTCGGCCCTGGACCCGCTGATCCGCCGCGACATGCAGGACCAGTTGCTGGCCCTGCAGCAGCGCCTGCAAAAAACCATCGTCTTCGTGACGCACGACATAGACGAAGCGCTGCGGCTGGGCCGGCGCATCGTCATCCTGCGCGACGGCAAGGTGGAGCAGGCGGGCAGCCCGGACGACATCCGCCATCATCCGGCCAACGAATACGTGGAACGATTCGTGGTACGGCGCCCCGCGGCCTGAAGACCCGGCGCGCGGGCGGTAAACGCCGCGCCCGGGCCGAACCGGCAGGGCCGTGCGGAGAACGCCGCCGTGCAGGCGGGCCGCGCCGGCCGCGTGCATCCCGCCGGTCAGGCCGCGGGCGGCGGCGGGCAGGTCTTGCCCATGTTGAGCTGGATGATCGCCCGGTCGGCCGCGTCGGTATTGCCGTCGTGGTTGAAGTCGTACCAGCTGGACTGGCCGCCGTTGAGCCGGCTGAGCTCTTCCCAGTTGTCCATGTCTTTCTGGTCGACCACGAAGTCGCGGTTGCCGTCGCCGGGGCAGGTCACGCTGTCGTACTCCTGGTTGTAGGCGGCCACTTCGTCGCGCTTGTCCATCTCCGCCTTGAGCTTGGCGTAGGCGTCCTGCGCTTCGCCGCTCAGGCCCGTAATGACGGGGGCCGTGCCGTCCGTGGACGTGGCCTCGGCGATCGGCGGCGACGGCTGCGAGGAACCCGCCTCGCGGTCCAGCGTGGGATTGGGCGTGTCGAGGTCTATCTTGTAGAGCTCGTCGGTGAGCGCGTAGCCGCTGCACTCGGCGTTCTCGATGTCGGCAGTGTCCACCGGGCAGTTCTGCCGGTCCACGCGCACCAGCTTGTAGGTACCGTCGCTGACCGCCTTCTGCGCCCGCGGGTAGACCTTGACCGCGTCCTCGCCGTTGGCGACGCGAAACGACGATACCTGGGCGCAGTTGCTGAAGCCGTCGGGCGCGGGCACGCCCGGCACCACGGAACCCGGGCCGTACCAGATGCCGCTCTGGTCTTCGCACAGCGCCTTGTCGGGGAAGAACACCAGGCAGGTGTCGGCCGCTTCGATCACGCACGGGAACGGCGTGGTCGCCGCCTGGGGATTGCTGAAATTCATGCCCACTTCGGCGAAATTGGTGTCGCGGATGCCGGCCTGGCCCGGGTCGGTCAGATAGGCCAGCATGGGCTTGCCGTCGACCGGACGGCTGGCGGGCACATTGGCGGCCACGTCGGCCCCGGCGATCTCGCCGAACAGCTGGTACAGGTCCGCGGCATTGACCATGTGCGGCACTTCGCGGCCTGGGCTCTTGACCATGGGCCCGGCCACCAGCAGCGGCACCCATACGCCCGTCTGATAGGGCGTGCCCTTGGAGCGGGCGGCGTCGAACCGGCCCGGTTCGGTAAGCTTGACGCTGTTCACGTAGGTGCCGTTGTCGCCCATCACCACCACCACGGTGTTGGTCTGCTCGGGCCGGTAATCCAGCGTGCCGTCCTCGTTCCAGGTGGCCAGGCCCAGCTCCACCAGCAGGCGGCCGATCTCCTTGTCCATCGCCTCGGTCATCAGGTTGGTGATCAGGCGCGGGTCGATCAACCCCGCGAGTTCGCCCGAGGGCGCGCCCTCGGCGTCGCTGCCGGGGAAGCAGACGAAGGGATCGTCCCGGCCCAGCGTGTCGTCCGAGACCAGGTCTTTCGGCGGCAGCTGCAACGGCGCATGGATGGCCGAATAGCCCAGCGTGAGCATCCAGGGCTTGTCGCCGCTTTGCTGCTTGGCCCAGGCGATGGCCCGGTCGGTTTCCATCGTGCTGCGGTAGCCGCGCGCGGCCGGATCGGTGGCCGCCACCTTGCGGGCGCTGCCGTCGGCCTCGCTGACGATGAACTCGCCGGTGTAGTAGCCGTTCTGCGCCGTGAAGTCGATGTACGAGGGCACGCTGGCCTGGCAGCTCTGGCCGGGGTCGAAAATACCGCCGCGTTCCATGCAGGCGCGGCCCGGCGCCGTGCCGTCGCTGCCGACGGACAGGGCTTCGCAGCTGCCGGTGACCTGGTAGCAGGCGCCCGAATCGGCCCCGCCGGGGAAGCTGGCGCGCGGCACGAAGCCGCACTTGTAGGGGCCGGCCGTCACGTCGTCGCCCAGGCTGGACAAGCCGGCGCGCGTGTCCACCGGATACGGCGCGCCGTCGAGGTAGCCGTCGAAGTGGTCGAAACCCAGCTTCCACATGGTCTGCCAGCCGTAGGGCAAGTTGCGCCCGCCGTCCAGGTCGGAGCCCGTCAGGTGCATCTTGCCGATGAGCGCGCTGACGTAGCCCTTGGTTTTCAGCAGCTTGGGCACCGTGACTTCGTACGGCGAAATTTCCGAGTTGGCGAGATCGCTGGAGACCACCGCGTTCAGGATATTGGTGCTCGAGGGATAGCGCCCCGTGAAGAACGTGGCCCGCGTGGGCGTGCAGGTCGGCATGGCCCAGGCGCTGCGGAACAGCAGGCCGGCCCGGGCGATGGCGTCCAGGTTCGGCGTATTGGCGGGGGCCGCGCCGCCGTAGCCGTAGGACGTGAGCTGGTCGACGCCGAAATCGTCGATCACGATGAACAGGATGTTGGGCTTCTGTGCCACGGGCGTGGGAACGGGCTCCGGAGCGGTGCTGTCGCTCGAGCTGTCGCCGCATGCCGACAGGGCCAGGGCGGCCGAGATGGCGGCGGCCAGGGCTCGCAGCCTCAGCCTTGAAAGGGGGCTTTCCATGGCTGGGGGTCTCCTTTTCTCTGGATACGGCAATGGACGATGCCGGCAGGCTACCGGCGGCCCGGGAAGGGGGCAATACCATGGTTTGGGTATCCACCCGTGGCCGCCCCCTTGCGCCGAGGCCATGCGCACCGGGGCGCAAGGCCGGGAAGGCGGTTATCCTGTCGTCTCCGATCTCGGAGGAGGGACGGCCATGTTCGAGCGAACGAAGTCGGCGTTGGCGTATTTCCAGAAAAACGTGCCGTTCCGCCTGGTACCGGCCCTGGCGACCACGGCCTTCCTGGCCGTGATGCTCCTGCTGCCGGTGCCCGACGGCCTGACCCCCAAGGCCTGGGCGCTGGTGGCGATCTTCCTGACGACCATCCTGGCCATCATCCTCAAGGTCATGCCGATCGGGGTAATGGCCATGATGGCGATGACCGTCGTCGCGCTCACCCAGGTCACCGCCACGTCTTCCAAGGGTGCCATCGCCGATGCGCTCTCCAGCCTGGCCAATCCCCTGATATGGCTGATCGTGGTCGCCGTACTGGTCTCGCGCGGCCTGAAGAAGACCGGCCTGGGCCGGCGCCTGGGGTTGCTGTTCATATCGGCCCTGGGCCGCAGGACGGTGGGCATCGGCTACGGCCTGGCGGCCTGCGAACTCGTGCTGGCGCCGTTCACCCCCAGCAATACCGCGCGCGGCGGCGGCATCGTCCACCCCATCATGAAATCGATCGCCGCCGCCTTCGATTCCGACCCGGCCAGGGGCACCGAGCGCAGGATGGGCACCTACCTGTCGCTGGTGAACATGCATGCCAACACCATTACGTCGGGCATGTTCGTCACCGCTACCGCGCCCAACCCGCTGGTGGTGGATTACGTGGCCCGGGTCACCAACCAGGAGCTCCAGCTTTCCTGGACGACCTGGGCGCTCTGCATGCTGCTGCCGGGGCTGGCCTGCCTGCTGCTGATGCCCTTGCTGCTGTCGCTGCTGGCGCCGCCGGAGATCAAGGCCACGCCCCACGCGGTCGGGCACGCCCGCGAAGAATTGCGGGACATGGGGCCGATATCCGGCGGCGAAAGTGTCATGATCGGCACCTTCGTCATCCTGCTGCTCTGCTGGGCGAACGTGCCGGCGATGATCTTCGGGCCGGCCCTGGCGCTGGATCCAACCGTGGTCGCCTTCCTGGGCCTCTTCATCCTAATCATCACCGGCACGATAGACTGGGACGACGTGCTATCCGAGAAAAGCGCCTGGGACACGCTGATCTGGTTCGGCGCGCTGGTCATGATGGCCGAACAGCTCAACAAGACAGGCGTCATCGGGTGGTTCTCGGACCTGCTCAAGAACGGCATCGTATCGGCCGGGATGGGATGGGAATGGGCGGCCGCACTGCTGGTGCTGCTGTTCGTCTTTTCGCATTACTTCTTCGCGAGCACGACGGCGCACATCAGCGCCATGATGCTGGCCTTCCTGACCGTGGGCGTGGCGCTCGTGCCGCCGGACTACGTGGCGCCCTTCCTGCTGATGATGGTGGCCGGCTCCACCATCATGATGACGCTGACCCACTACGCCACGGGCACCTCTCCCATCATCTTCGGCAGCGGCTACGTTCCGCTGGGAACGTGGTGGCGCGTGGGTTTCGTTATGTGCGCGGTCGAGCTGGCGATCTATGCGACACTGGGGGTTCTGTGGTGGAAGGTGCTGGGGTTCTGGTAGCCCCGTAGCGATAAATCAATAACGTATCGGGAGGAGCATCCAATGAAACATTCGTGCCGGATGGCGGCCGCGCTGGCCCTGGCCGCTTCGGTCTGCGGCGGTGCCCAGGCGGCGGAAGCCACCTACACCAGCGCAACCCTGACCCCGGAATCGGCGCTGGCCGCGGCCCAGGCCGCACTGGCCTCGTGCCGCGAGCGCGGCTACCAGGTCGCGGTCAGCGTGACGGATCGGGCAGGCACGCCGATCGCCATGCTGCGCGACCGCTATGCCAGCCCCTATACGGCCGAGACGGCCGCGCGCAAAGCCTATACGGCTGCCAATTTCCGCATGTCGTCCGGCGAACTGGCAACGGCCACGCAGGCCGGCAAAGACAGCTTCGGCATCCGGGACCTCGACCGCGTACTCGCGCTGGGGGGCGGCCTGCCCGTCGAAACCGCCGGCTCGCTGGTCGGCGCCATCGGCGTCTCCGGCGCACCGGGCGGCGATGCAGACGAAGCCTGCGCCCAGGCCGGCATAGAGGCCATCCAGGCGGATCTGGATTTTCAATGAGGCATTCCCGAAACCCGCGGGAACGCCGCAGCCGCGCGCCCTAGGGGCGTTCCCCGCTCCCCGCCGGCGGCTTCCGGGCCAAGAAGACGGCGGGCCGGGCGATACCATTTTGCCGGCATGCCTGTGCGGGCCGCGCGGACCGGCGGTCATCCCCGCGCCAGCACGGAGACCGCGGCGCAGACCATGCTGATGCCCGTCACGGACAGCAACGCACAGACGAGCGCCTTGAACACGCGGGGCGAAAGCGGCGGGGCCCGGCGGGCCCCGCCCGACATTCAGGCCGGCTTCGACAGGCTGAAACTGCGCCTGGAGCGCCTGCGTGCCGGCGCCGCCAGCGGCGCCCTGGCCGTGACCGTCAGCCCGGCGTTCGCAGCCAAATGGCTGCTGCCGCGCTTCGAGCGTTTCCAGGCCATGTGCCCCGACACCGACGTACGGCTGGAGACCAGTCTCAAGCCGGTGGATTTCGTGACCCGCGAAGTGGACATAGGCGTGCGCGACGGCCCTGGCACCTGGCCGCGACTGATGGCGGGAAAGCTGATGGACGAAGAGGTATCCCGGTATGCTCGGCCGCGCTGCAGCTGGCGCACGGTCCCCTGCGGCAACCCGACGACCTGCGCGGCATGCGGATCAACAACTCCGCGGCCGTGCTGCACGGCTGCCATCGAAGGCCGGGGCGTGGCGAGGCGGGCGCGCAGGCCGGATAGCCGTTGGCAGTCGGCCGCTCTCCCCTCCCGGCCCCGCCTGCGCCAACAGTGCGCCCAATCGCGCCCGCGTCACTCCACGGAAACCTTCGCTTCCTTCACGACCCGCGCCCATTTTTCGACTTCGCGCTCGACCAGGCCGGAAAAATCGCCGGACGTCCCGCCGCCGATGTCATAGCCCAGGCCGTTCAGTTTCCGGCGCATCGCTTCATCGGCCAGCACCTCGTTGAACAGCGCATTGATGCGCTGCACCGTTTCGCCGGGAGTGCCGGCGGGCGCGAAGATCCCGAACCATGTCGTGACGTCGTAGCCCGGCACGCCCGCCTGCGCCACCGTCGGCACGCCTGCCAGCAATTCCGACGGTTCGCTGCCCGTGACCGCCAGGGCGCGCAGTTGGCCGGCGCGCAGATAAGGCAGTACCGGTCCGAGTACCGTGAAAGTCAGATCGACCTGTCCGGCGACCAGATCCGTGTTGGCCGGCGCCGCTCCCCGGTAAGGCACGTGCAGCATCCTGGTGTCCGTCATCAGCATGAACAGTTCGCCGGCGAGATGCGGCGAGCCTCCCTGCCCCGACGACGCGAAGCTCAGCTGGCCGGGCCTCTCGCGGGCCAGCGCGACCAGCTCGGCGATGCTGTTGGCCGGCACCTTCGGGTTGACCGCCACCACATGATTGGAGCGCGCGGCCAGCACCACCGGGCTGAAATCAGACACGCAGTCATAAGGCAATTGGGGATACAAGGCCTGGTTGATCGCGTTCGGACCGATGTTTCCCAGCAACAGGGTATACCCGTCGGCCGGGGCACGCGCCACGTATTCGGTGCCGATGATGCCGTTGGCGCCAGCCCGGTTCTCGACGACGAACGACTGCTTTGTCCGCTCGGCCAGGGCCTGGGACAGATTGCGCGCCAGGATATCCACGCCGCCGCCGGGCGGATAGGGAACGATCAGCTTGACGGGTTTGTCCGGATAGGCGGACTGCGCCATCGCGGGCAGGCCCGCGGGCAACAGGCCGAGCATCGCCAGTGCAATGCAGGCGCGGCGACGCAACGATCGGGGCAACGGCTGGGAAACGGCGGGAAGAGTCATCACGATTCCTGGTCTCGGGGCAAAGAGGTTCGTTTCAGGCCGCGGGCCGCGCCCGGGCATCCTGGCGGCGGCGCCATTCGATCAGGCGGCGCACGCCTTCCTGCAGGGACACCTCGGGTTCCCACCCGATAGCTTCCCGCGCCCTTTCTATGGAGAACCGATTGTTCGTCACCCGGGCGGAACGCAGGCGCGCGGGGTCGTCCTGGAACACGGCCGGGCCGTCCGTGCCGCAGGCCAGCAGCACGGCCTGGATCAGCTCCGCATAATTCGTCGACCGTCCGGCGGCGATATTGAGGGAAATGCCGCTCGCATCGTTCTGCATCGCCATCAGCTGGGCGCGCGCGACGTCTCCCGCATAAATGTAGTCGTGGACTTCCTCGGGGTCGGCTCGCACGACGATCGGCTGTCCGTCCCGGACGCATTCGTAGACGTCGAGTATGGGCTGTACGTTGATGCCGCGGCCATGCTGGCGCTCGCCATAGACGCTGGACACCCGCAGCGCCACGTAATCCAGCCCGTGCCGCTCCTTGAAGAACGCGCACAGATGCTCCGACAGCACCTTGCCCGAGCCGTACAAGGCCGCCGCGGGGGGTACCCCGTGGCCCTGGAATGGCGTGTCCTCCGCGATCTCGCCCTCGCTGGTATTGCCATACACGGAAATCGAGGAGGAATAAACCAGCTTCGACACGCCCCGCCATGCGCAGGCTTGCAGCACGTTCATCATGCCGCGGACGTTGACGTCCATGCCGGCCCAGACATTCGCGGACAAGGGGCGAGTAATGAAAAAAGCGGTATGGAACACGCCGTGCACGCCATCCAGCGCGTCGAAGAGTTCGTTGATGCGCAGGATATCGCCCTGGCGCATTTCCACGCGCGGATCATCCGCCAAATGCGCTACGGCCGCCCGGCTCCCGACCGAGCCGTTGTCGAACAGGACGACCCGGCTTGCCCCGGCCTGCAGCAAGCGGTCCGTGATGTGGGAGCCCAGCAGCCCGTAGCCGCCGGTAATGAGAAATGCCTTGCCCTCGAATTGCATCATGATTCTGCCCATCTTGAAGAGGTTGGTAATCAGCAGGGAAATGCGCCGTGGATTCCGGCGGCTTCGTCCCGGACTGCGTGGCGCTGGCCGCCCAGGCCCCGGCCGCGGGCGTCGACTGTGTCGCCGGCCTGCAGATAGACGGGGGGACGCAGGCCCATGCCGACGCCGGCCGGCGTGCCGGTCAGAATGATGTCTCCCGGCTGCAGACTCATGAACTGGCTGGCATACGCCACCAGTTCCGCAACGGAGAACAGCATGTCGGCCGTGCTCCCGCGCTGGCGGGCCACGCCGTTGACGTCCAGCTCCAGCGCCGCATCCTGCGGATCGCCGAATGCGTCCGCCGTGACCAGCCATGGCCCCAGCGGACCGAAGCCGTCGCAGCTCTTTCCCTTGAAACCCTGCCCGCCGCGACGGAACTGGAAATCGCGCTCCGAGAAATCGATTGCCAGGCAGTAGCCGGCCACGTGGCGCAGGGCATCCGCTGCGTGCAGATAGGCTCCGCCCTGGCCGATGACCGCGGCAAGCTCCACTTCCCAATCCACGCAGCGCGCGCCCCTCGGACGGACCAGCGGCGCGTCGGGCCCGCTCAATGCGCTTGTCGCCTTCAGGAACAATGTCGGCTCGGCCGGGATCGGCAGCTCGCACTCGATGGCGTGCTGTCGGTAGTTCAATCCGACGCCGATCACCTTCCCTACTCCCGGCACCGGCGCCGCCAGCCGGACCGGCCCGCCGACGGGCGGCAAGCCTGCCGGATCGAGGGCACGCAAGGCTTCCAGGTTGGGGCGTTCCAGCAAGTGGCAGCCGGTGTCGAGGCCGGCCCCGCTCACCTCCCGCACGGTGCCCTCCTCGTCCAGCAGGCCCGTGCGATGCCCTCCGTCCTCGGTCCGGTAGCGGACAAGCCGCATGGTTGGTCTCCTTCCATCCAGGATCGTCATCCGCGACGCCATACAGCCGTCCGGGTATCCACGGCCGTCATCCTATCCAGATGGATTCATACGAACAATTCAATATTTAATTGGTATTATTAGTTAATGGCTATGAATATAAAGTACCGGCCGCTCAAGGCGTTTCTGCTGGCCGTGGAGACGAGCTCTTTCACCCACGCCGCCGAGCGGATGTGCATTACGCAGCCCTCCTTTACCGCGCTGATCCGGGATCTCGAGGAAACCTTGGGCGTACGCCTGTTCGACCGCACGACGCGGACGATTTCGCTGACTGCTGCCGGCGAGGATTTCCTGGGGCGGATCCAGCATCCGCTGGACAGCCTGGAAGAGGCCTATCGCAACATGCACGAGCTGGCGACCGTCAAGCGCGGCTCCATCGTTCTCGGTGCGCTTCCCTCCGTGGCGATACGGCTGATTCCTCCCGCGCTGCGCCGGCTCAAGGAGCGGCATCCCGCCCTGAAGATACGGGTGGTCGAAGCCTACAACGACGAACTGATCATGCTGCTGCGCACGAACCAGATCGAACTGGCGCTGGGAGCCATGCTCAACCCTGCCGCCGATCTGCATTTCCAGCCGCTGCTGCAGGATGCCTTCGTGGCGGTCCATGCGCCGGATCATCCCGCATCGCTGCCCGATCCTCTGCGCTGGCAGGACCTGATGCGGCACGACGTCGTCCTGACGACCCAGGGCTCCACGCCGCGCATGCTGTTCGATAGCGAACGCCGGCACGCGACGGGCAGCATCGCGTCCATCTATGAAGTCACCCATATGACCACGGCCATCGGCATGGTGCGGCAAGGGCTGGGCATTGCCGTGCTGCCCCGGCTGGCATTGCCCGAGCTGGACCTGCGCACCTTGCGCTGCCGCGAACTGGCCGACGCCAATGCGCAGCGGACCCTGGGCATGCTGCGCCGCGCCGACCGCAGCATGCCTCCGGCTGCCGAGGCATTCATGATGCAGATGGAGATCGTGGCGGCAACCCTGGACTCGCCCTCGTCGCCATAGGGGCAGCCGGCGCCCGGCCGGACGGTCTTCGGTCAGGCGCCAGCCGCTTGCGCCGCGGCGAAATCTGCGCAGCCAAATATTACTAATTGAGTATACTTATTCCAAGATGTTCGACATTCGCGATCTTGCCCGGACCGCCCCGGCCTCAGGCGGCCGGTACGGCGCGTAACCGGGAGCCCTCCACCACGCGTGCTCCCACCAGGGGGAACCGAATTGGCAGCAGCCGTTCCGAAACCAGGAGCCTGGCCGATCCGGCTGGCCGTTGCCGGCATGGTGGTCCTGGCGATGGTGCTGGTCGCATCCGTGCTGATCCCCCTGAGCTGGCTGGGAACGCGGCAGATCCTGGTGGACACGGCCGGCGTGACCGCGCGCGACGCGGCCCAGATCGCCGCCGAGCGGTCGCGCCGCATGATAGAGCCGGGCTTCGCTGCGCTGCGCACGCTGGCGTTCGATCCCATCGCCTCGGCCGCGGCACCGGAAGACCGCCTGGGCAGGGTGAAAAGCCTGGCCGCCGAACTAGTGGCCAACCCGCTGGTGTCCGCGATCTACGTCGGCTACGAGAACGGGGATTTCCTGCTGATCCGGCCGCTGGACCGGCGCGACATCCGGCGGCAATTCCAGTCGCCGCCCTCGGCCAACTACCTGGTCCAGGCGGTAACCGCCGCGGCCGACGGCACCCGGCACGGCGTGTTCGACTTCTACGGCGCGCAGAACGACCTGATCCTGCGCCGCCCCGTCGAGACCTACCGTTTCGACCCGCGCGAGCGTCCGTGGTACGCGGCGGCCAACGAAACGGTGGAAACGGTAATCTCCGGCCCGTACCTGTTCTATTCCACCGGCCAGGTAGGCATCAGCCTTTCCCGGCTGGCGCCGAACGGCCGGACCATCGTGGGGCTGGACATGGCCCTGGACGACCTGGGCGAAAGCCTGGGCGACCTGCGCATGACGCCCGGCGCCGAACTGGCGCTGGTAGACCCCCGCGGCGCGGTGATGGCGTACCGCGACATGCGCCTGCTGGACCAGAGCGCGCAGGCGCCTGGCAATGTCGGCCTGCCCGCCCTGGACGATCTGGGCGTCGAGGCCCTGTCCCGGTTGCGCCAGGTCGCGCGCGACGGACAGCCGGTCTCGTATCGCGCGGCGGGCAGGGAATGGCTGGGGGTCATGACGCCGTTCGACGGCATCGACGGCGTCGACCTGCGCCTGCTGGTGGCCGCCCCGGCGGACGAGCTGCTGGGCGACCTGGCGCGCGGCCGGACCCGCCTGATCCTGATCGCCATCGGCCTGATCCTGCTGACCCTGCCGCTGGGCTGGTGGGCGGGCAGCCGCATCGGCAGGGGGCTGGAACGGCTCACGGCACAGGCCCAGCGCATGTCCCGCTTCGATTTTTCCCGCCCCGCGCCCGAGCCCGCCCTGCTGCGCGAGGTCGGCGAGCTCGACGCCGTGATGGACAACGTCAGCGCGACCGTGGAGGCCTTTCTTTCGGTCAGCCGGGTGCTGGGCACCGAGCCCCGCATCGAGACCATGCTCGCGCAGGTGCTGGAAAAACTGGTCACGGCCACCCGCTGCGACGGCGGCGCCGTCTATCTATGGCGGGACGACCGCAACGACATGCTGCGGGTGGCGGCATTCGGCGACCAGGGCGAATTGCAAGAAACGATCCCCTGCCCGGCCGACGGGATCCCGCGCGAAGGCTGCGGCCGCGCCGAGGGCGCGCGCAGGCGCACCGAGTTCGGGCTGTACGGCCGCAAAGGCACCCTGGAGGGCATGCTGGTACTGCTGCATGCCGCCGACCGGGACCACGAGGCCCCGGAGTTCCTGGCCTTCTCGCAGCGGCTGACCGGCATGCTGGCGGTGGCCATCGAGACCCGCCAGCTCATCGACGCGCAAAAGGCACTGTTCGACGCCGTGATCCGCGTCCTGGCCGACGCCATCGATGCGAAAAGCCCCTATACGGGCGGCCATTGCGAACGCGTGCCCGAACTGACCATCATGCTGGCCGACCGCATGACGGGGGAAACCGGCGGGCGCTACGCGACGTTCCGCCTGGACGAGGAAGAGCGCTACGCTTTCTACCTGGCGGCCTGGCTGCACGACTGCGGCAAGATCACCAGCCCCGAGCACATCGTGGACAAGGCCACCAAGCTGGAGGTGATCTACAACCGCATCCACGAGATCCGCATGCGTTTCGAGGTACTCTGGCGCGACGCGGAAATCGATTGCCTGCGCGCCCAGCTGTCCGGCCGGGACGCGACGGCCTGCGCCGCGGCCCGGGATGCCCGCCAGGCCGCGCTGCGGGACGACTTCCGCTTCGTCGCCGAGTGCAACGTGGGCGGGGAATTCCTGGCCGACGAAGCCGTCGGCCGGCTGCAGGCCATCGCCCAAGCCACCTGGCAACGCCACTTCGACGACGAACTGGGGTTGTCCGGGGAAGAAAAACGGCGGCTGTCAGCCAGCCGCGGGCCGGCTCCCGCGCTGCCTGCGACCGAAAAGCTGCTGGCCGACCGGCCGGACCATCTGGTGCCCTGGGGCACGCGCCAGCCGCCGGTGGAGCGCGGCGCCCCCGGCAACGCCTACGGCTTCGACATGCGGCTGCCGGCCCACCGCCAGAACATGGGAGAGTTGCACAACCTGGCGGTCCGCCGCGGGACACTGACGGAAGAAGACCGCTTCGCGGTCAATGACCATATCGTGCAGACCCTCATCATGCTCAAGCAGCTACCCTGGCCCCGCCACCTGGAACGGGTGCCCGACATCGCCGCGAATCACCATGAGAAAATGGACGGCACGGGCTATCCGCGCCGTCTGCGCGCCGACCAGTTGCCTATCACCGACCGCATCATGGCATTGGCCGATGTCTTCGAAGCCCTGACCGCGGGCGACAGGCCGTACAAATCCGCGAAGACGCTTTCCGAATCGCTGCGCATCATGGCCTTCATGAGCAAGGACCGGCACCTGGACGCCGGGCTGTTCCTGTATTTCCTGCACAGCGGAACCTGGCTGGACTATGCCCGCCGCTACATGCAGCCGTCGCAGATCGACGACGTGGACGTCGACGCGCTGGCGCGGATCGCCCAGGCGGTGCCGGCATGACGGGCCGCGATTCTTGCGCATCCGCGAGGACCGCCATGCGGGTTTCCCTGGTTTCGGGCATGCGGCGCCACTTGCCGCTGGCGGCGCTCGCGTCGGTGCTCCTGGCAGCCGCGGCGCTGGTCTCGGTTCCTCTATGGGAGCCGGCCTCCGCTCCCGCCGCAGAGGTCTTGCCCATGGGCAAGACGGTGCTGACCGTATCCAGCCGGGGCAAGGACACGCCGTTCGACATGCGCATGCTGGAGGCGCTGCCGCAGACCACGCTGGCGGTGGACACGCCCTGGTACCCGCGCAAGGTATCGTTCCGCGGTCCCCTGCTGCGCGACGTGCTCGCCGCCGCGGGGGCCGGCGGCACCCGGATCACCGCCGTGGCCATCAACGACTACGCTGCGGAGATTCCCTTCGACGATGCCCTGCGGCACGATACGGTCCTGGCGCTGCGCCTGAACGGCAAGCTCATGTCCCCGCGCGACAAGGGGCCGCTGTTCATGATCTACCCCTACGGGGAATTCCCGCCGGAAGAAGTGCAGAAGTATTACGGCCGGTCGGTGTGGCAGGTGGATATGCTGAAGGTGGATTGAGGGGCGGCACGTAATCCGCCCGCACGGTTCCCGACATGGAGGGCATGCTTCACGCCGAAGCCCTCCTGGGGGCGGCCTGGTCCGCCAGGAACACTTCCAGCGCCGCGCCCCGGTTGTCGAGCGCCAGCTTGCGATGGATGACGGCTGCCGCTTCGCCGTCCCCGCGCGCCAGCGCATCGGCCAGGCGATTCCACGTCACCAGCGAATGCCTGCGGCGCTCTTCCCTGAGCAGGCCCATGCGAACATAGCGGCCAATGCGCTGGGCGAAATCGCTGACGTAGTGCATCAATATGTCGTTGCCCGACATCTGCACGATGCAATCGATCATTGCCCCGCTGGCCGCCACGTAGGCCTGGAGATCGCCCACGCCCGCCTGCAATCGCGCCAGGCATGCCGCCAGCCGTTCCTTGCCGGGTCCGTCGCAGCGGGCGGCCGCCAGGCGCGAACCGGTGGCCAGCAGCGACGCCCGGATTTCGAACAGGTCGTCGAGCTCCTTCACCGACAGCTGGGTGACGTACGTTCCCCGCTGCGGCTGGATCCGTACCAGCCCGCGCTGCTCCAGCAGGCGCACGGCCTCGCGGATGGTGGCGCGGCTCACGCCGAACGACTCGGCGAGCTCGGTCTCCCGCAGCCGCTCGCCAGGCACGAAGACGCCTTCCAGGATGGGCTGCGCGATCTGCTCGCAGATCTGCAGCGGCAGGGTCCGCAAGGGGTGGTACGGCGTCGCGGTCGTCATGGTCATGCGGCCTTTCCCCTCGCTCCATCGCACGGCCGCGGCCGGCCACAGGGCCGGCCGCCGCGGATCGGGCCTACAGGCCGACCCGCGCCAGCATCCTGGCGTTGTGCCTTTCGCCCTTGATCGCATCGTCCGGGAACATCGCGTCCAGTTCCTGGACGACGGCCGCGGGCAGCGCGACCCCGGCGGCGCGGACGTTCTCCGCTACCCGTCCGGCGTTTCTCGTCCCCGGAATGGCGAAGACGGGAAACGGGCGGTTCAGCACCCATGCCAGCGCGAGCTGCGCCACGCTGAGATCCAGGCCGTCGGCAATCGTCCGCATCCTGGCCACCATTCGCACGTTGTGGGCGAGGTTCTCAGGGCTGAAGCGGGGGATGCTGCTGCGTATGTCCTGCCCGGAGGCGGGCGTGGCGGCCTGCTCCAGACCGCCCAGCAGGCCGCGCCCCAGGGGACTGTAGGCGACGAAGGAAATACCCGAGGCGCGGCAGGCTTCGAACAGCGATTCGGCAGGCTGCCTGCAGGCCAGCGAGAACTCGGATTGCAGCGCGGCGACGGGATGCACCGCATGGGCGCGGCGCAGCGTCGCCTCGCTGACTTCCGACAGGCCGATGGCCCGCACCTTGCCCTGCTCGACCAGCCTGGCCATGGCGCCGACGGAATCCTCGATCGGCACCTCGGGATCGACCCGATGCAAATAATAGAGATCGATATGGTCGGTACCCAGGCGGGCCAGGCTGGCTTCGCAGGCCTGCATCAGGTATTGCGGCGTGCCGCAATTGGTCGCGCGGCCCTGGGCGTCCCGTGTGGCGCCGCCCTTGGTGGCCAGCAGCACCTGGTGCCGGCGCGAGCGCAGGGCGTCTCCCAGCAGGCGCTCGTTTTCGCCCGCGCCGTACACGTCGGCGGTATCGAACAGGGTGATCCCGGCGTCGGCCGCCGCCTGGAGCGTCTGGATGGCGGCCGCCCGGTCGACTTCCCCGTAGCTTCCGCTCAACCCCATGCATCCGAAGCCCAGCCGCGGCGCCCGCAACCCCGATCCCCCCAACTGTGCGTGCTGCATCGCCCTTCCTCCCATCCGCAACGGTTCAATAGCGCTTGAAATCGGCAAGCGGACGGCCCGCCATGGACCGTATCCTGACGTTGAGCAGGGCCGGCCCGTCGACGGCCATGAGCCGGTCGACCGCGGCATCCAGTTCGCTCGCCTTCTCGACATGGATACCCGTGGCCCCCAGCATCTCGGCATAGCGGTCGTAGCGGGTTTCCCTGAGCTCGCAGCCGACATGGGCGCCGTAGGCGTTCAGCTGCAGCCGCTTCTCTATGCCCCAGGCAGCGTCGTTGCCCAGGATGATCTTCAGGGGCAGATTCTTCTCGACGGCGACTTCCAGGTCCCAGGAATAATAGGCGAACCCGCCGTCGCCGATGAACACCCACGTCTGCCCGCTGCCGTGCGCCAGCTGGCTGCCTATGCCCAGAGGCACCGACCCGCCCAGGTTGCCGATCAGCACGGCGTCCATCCAGCGCCCCTGGCGGGACGCCGGAAAGTAGGCCCGCGGCCAATGCACGAAGTCGCCCGCGTCGATCATGATGCCGGTGTCGGGGGTGCGGTGCCGCTCCAGGCTCGCGCATACCTGCAGGGGATGGATGGAATCGTCGTCGCCGGCCACCTCGCGGCACTGGGTTGTCCATGCCTTGCGGGCCTGCCCATAGCCTTCCTGCATGTGGGACAGCCAGGGCTTCCAGCGGGCCGCGAACGACTCGCCTTCGGCGATCTCGGCCACGGCCGCAAGCATGGCGGCCGGCGTGCCGAGCACGGAAATCTCGCTCTGCCGGCATTGGCTGAACAGCCTGGGATCTTCGCCGGCCTGCACGATGCGCACGTCCCGCCGCATCAGCTGCTCGCGGCCGAAGCAGGCATGGAAATCGATCGCGGCACCGGCCAGCAGCACGAGATCGGCGGCGACCACCTCGCGGAAGGTCCGGTTGAACAGCGGATCGGCATAGCCGAAGCAGATCTCGCCGTCGTCGGGTACCAGCCCGCGCGCCTGGTCGATGGTGAATACCGGGATCCCCATCCTGCGCGCCAGGCCGTCGAAATCGCCCCCGCCGGTCCGGGCGCCGTTGCCCAGGATGAGTACGGGCTTGGCGGATTTCGCGAGCAGGTCGCGGATTTCCTGTTTCACGTCGGGCGCCAGTGCGGCCAGCACCCGGGAAGGCTCGCGGCGCACGACGGCGCGCGCATGGTCCGCGGGATAATCGGGACCCGGCGGGACCGGATCGTCCATGACGTCGGAAGGCACGGACAGGCTGACCGCCCCCGGGGTGCCGGTTGTGGCGATGCGTATCGCCTTGCCGGCCATTTCCGCCATGTGCGCGCCGTCGTTCACTTCCAGCGCCCACTTCGTCACCGGGCGCGCCAGGTCGGCCTGGTGCATGACCTGGGAACCGCCGCGCTCGCGCTGGTTGGCCGGGGTGAACCCGGACACCACCAGCACCGGCGAGCCGGCATTGGTCGCGACCGCCATGCCCGTCAACGCGTTGGAATGGCCCGGGCAGCCCGTGACGAACGCCACGCCCAGCCGCCCGGTCACCCTGGCCCAGGCATCGGCCATATGCACCGCGCCGGATTCGCTGCGGGTGCCGATGATCTCGATCCCCTCCAGCGAGGCCGCACGATACAGCGAATTGATGTGGTCCCCGCACAAGCCGAAAACGCGCTCGACGCCGTGCTCGCGCAGCGCGCGCGCCAGATAGAACGCGCCGGTTCCTGCAATATCCGCCCTCATGATCGTCCCGCTCTCCTTATGGTTGAAACCTTGCCCCGAATCACGCCGGCGCGCTCGACGCGCTGTCCATGCTGACGCTGACGGTCTTCAGTTGCGTGTAGTGCAACAGCGACTCGACGCCTTTTTCGCGCCCGATGCCGCTCATCTTGTAGCCGCCGAACGGCGCCTCCACCCCGATCGGCATGAAGTCGTTGACGTATATCTGCCCCGCTTCCACCTGCCGGGCGATGTCGTGGGCCAGGCCCACGTCTTTCGTCCAGATCGCCGCGGCCAGCCCGAAGTCGCTGTCGTTGGCGATCTGCACGGCCTCTTGCGGCGTGCGAAACGGAATAATGCAGCCCACCGGCCCGAAGATTTCCTCGCGGGCGATGCGCATCTGGTTCGTCACGTTCGAGAACAGCGTGGGCGCGACGTAATAGCCGCCGCCCAGTTCCCCGCCGGTCAGGCGGTGGCCGCCGTAGGCCAGCCGGGCGCCTTCCTGGCCGCCGAGTTCCATATACCCCAGGACCCGTTCCATCTGGGCCTGGGAAATCACCGGCCCGATATCGCAATCCTTCTCTCCGGGCCCGACGCTGACCTGCTCGAGATTCTCGACGACCCTGGCGGTGAATGCGTCGGCGACGGACTCGTGCACCAGGAGCCGGGTGCCGGCCGAGCATATCTGCCCGGAATTGAAGACGAAGGCCTTGATCGCCAGCCTGGCCGCCTTGTCCAGGTCGGCATCCGCGAAAACGATGAACGGCGACTTGCCCCCGAGTTCGGTCGTGAACGGGCAGACCCGGTCCGCCGCGCGCTTCATGACGGCCTTGCCGGTGGAAACCGACCCGGTGAAGGCGATCTTGCGCACGCCGGGGTGGTCGACCAGCGCCTGCCCGGTGGTCGGGCCGTCTCCCGTCACCACGTTGAGCACGCCCGGCGGCATGCCCGCCCGGATGCACAAGGCCGCGAGCTCCAGCGTGGTGGCGCAGGTGTTCTCGTCGGGCTTGACGACGGCGGAGTTGCCCGCGGCCAGGGCCGGAGCGATGCCTCGTCCGGCCTGCGTGATGGGGCCGTTCCAGGGAATGATGTGGCCGGTCACGCCATAGGGCTCGCGCAGGGTATAGACCAGATGCTCGTTGCTCGCCGGAATGACCTCGCCGAAGACCTTGTCCGCCGACCCCGCGAAATACTCGAAGTATCGGGCGCAGGTGTCCACGTCGGCCAGCGACACTTTCAGCGGCTTGCCGGTGTCCAGCGTTTCCAGGTGGGCCAGCCACTGCCGGTTCGCCCGCAGCAGGGACGCGGTTTCGTACAGGATGCGCGAGCGGTCCCTGGGCTGCAACGCCATCCATGCGCGAAACCCCTCCTGCGCGCTGGCGACCGCGCGGTCGATGTCGGCCGCCGTCCCCCGGGAAAACTGCGCCACCGCCCGCCCGGTCGACGGATCGACCACCGGATAGCAGTGCTGTTCCTCGGGGTTTTCCCAGCGCCCGTGGATGAAGTGCCCGTAGCGCGGCAAGTCGCCGCCTTCTTGCGCATAGGATATCGTCGGCCCGGCATCCCGGGCGGGCGGCAAATCGGCCATCATTTCCCCTCTGGTTTCGGCTAAGCGCGGCGCGCCGGGCGCGGTTGCGGCCCGGCGGTCGGTCAATTGACTTCGGCACCCGATATCTCGACCATCTTGCCCCAGCGGTCGATTTCCTCGTCGTACAGGGCTCCCAGCTTCTCGACGGGCTCGTCGAAGATGCTGTAGCCCATGCCGGTCAGTTTTTCTACCACCGCAGGCTGGTGCAATACCTGGCGGATGGCGGCGTTCATGCGTTCGACCACGTCGGGCGGGGTGCCCGCGGGGGCCAGCACGCCGCTCCACAAGGTGACCTCGAAACCCGGCAGGACGGTATTGATGGGAGGCACGTCCGGGTAACGCGGCGCGGGTTCCGCGGTGGTCACGCCCAGCGCGCGCAGCTTGCCGGCATCGATGTAGGGCATGACTTCCACCAGCGGCGCGATGTTCGCCTGGACCTGCCCGGCCAGCAGCGCCACGTTGGCGGGGCCGCCCCCCTTGAACGGGACGTGGGTCATGTCCCCGTGCACCATGCGGTTGAAGAGCGCCGTGGCCAGATGGTGGGAAGAGCCGTTGCCCGCGGACCCGTAGTTCACCGTCCCTTTCTTGCCCGCCACGTAATCGACGAATTCCTCGAGGGTCTTGGCGGGGAAATCCGTGCCCACCACCAGCACATTGGGGAACGACACGACCTGGGCAACCGGCACGAAATCGCGCTTGAGGTCGTAGGGAAGATCGCGGTAGAGCCGTTTCGCGGCGGCGTGGGCGTTGGTAGCGAACAGGTAGGTATAGCCGTCGGGGGCCGCCTGCGCGACCAAACCCGCGCCGATGTTGCCGCCCGCCCCGCCCCGGTTCTCGACCACGACGGGCTGGCCCAGCACTTGGGTCAGCCCCGACGCCAGCACGCGGGCCGTGGTGTCGGTACTGCCGCCGGGCGCGAACGGAACGACCAGCGTAATCGACCGCTCGGGCCAGGAAGCGGCCTTTGCGGCCGCACCGATAGCCATGCTTCCCACCGCGCATGCCGCGGCAAATATCACTCCCAGCCGAAAACGCATACTCATCTCCTCCGTCGATTGTCTTTGTGTGACCGCGCTGGGATGCAAACGCAACCTAGCGCTAGACATTTTTAATGTCGACATTAAAGCATGCATGCCGGCCTTCATGAAGGCCGGGAAAACCCGATATTGCCCTGGCACTCCGCCCCCCGGCCCTCGCGGGAAAGAAGGATACGCCGGCGTGGCGGGACATCGGCCGTGCGCCGTCGGGAACGCAGCCGCCCCGGCTGGCCCGTGCGGACAGACCGGCCGGCGAGACGAGGACCGCTAGTCCGGCAAGCCGTCAGCCTGCGCGCTCCAGCAGCCTCGGCAGCGACGAAGCCAGCAGCGCGATGCCGGACGCCGTAAGCATGCCCAGCACCACCTGCCGGAAGCGCACCTCGCTCAGGCCGACGTAGACCCGCGCGCCCAGCAGCGACGGCACCAGCATGGCGGGCGCCACCACGGCGAACATCGGCAGCATGTCGCGCGTGACGATGCCGGCGGCCAGATAGCTGCCCATGGTAACCAGCAACATCGACAGGTTGAAGTTCTGGATCACGGCGCGCTGGGCCTCCTTGTCGAACCCGCGCAGCGTGCACCAGAGCGTGGGCAGCGACCCGGAAAAACCGCCCAGGCCGCCCAGGATGCCGCCGGCCAGCCCCACGGCGCCGTCGGCCAGTCGGCCGCCCGCGGTGATGCGGGGCAAGTGCCGGGACGCCAGGATGGCGGGGCACCAGGCCACCAGCAGGCCGCCCAGCAGGGCCTTGAACATATCCATGTCCAGGCGCGGCAGCAGCGCGACCCCGAGGGGGATGCCGACCAGTCCGCCCGCCACGAAGGGCGCCAGCCGCCGCAGGTCGAAGCCCCGCCGCACCGTGGCGGCCGCCAGGATCTGCCCCACCAGCGCGCCGAACACGGCCAGGGTGGCGGCCAGCCTCGGGTCCAGCACCCAGGCCCAGAACGACATCGCCACCAGGCCGAAGGCAAATCCGGAAATGCCCTGGACGAAGCCGGCGACGGCCGCTCCCAGCGCGACGATCGCGTACACGGATTCCATGACTCTCTGCACCCTCGTTGCCGCCGTTCGCAAAACGGAACGGCCGCGCGATTATGAACCATGGCAGGCAGACGGTCCGGCAAAGGCGCGATCGTTCCGAATGTCTCTCTATTTGTAATTTTTCACTACATTCCTCCAGCAACAGCCTGGACGCTCTATACAGTGGACCCGACGGCCCCGGCCTGCCCGTTTGGCCGCACGCCCGGGCCGCGACGCGGACGCCGGCACCGGCCGACCCGGCCGCAATCCTGAACGATGGAGGAACACCATGACCGACGGCACCAAGAAACCGAATGCGACCGGTTCGACCACCGGCGCGGGCGCGCCGGCCGCCAGCGACCGCAATTCCCTGACCCTGGGTGCCAACGGCCCCCTGCTTTTGCACGATGTGCATTTCCTGGAGCAGATGGCGCACTTCAACCGGGAGAAAGTCCCCGAGCGCCAGCCGCACGCCAAGGGAGCCGGCGCCTTCGGGGAGTTCGAGACCACCGGGGACGTTTCCCGCTACACCAAGGCCGCGCTGTTCCAGCCAGGCGCCAGGACCGAGATGCTGGCGCGGTTTTCCACCGTGGCCGGCGAAGCGGGCAGCCCCGACACCTGGCGCGACGTGCGCGGCTTTTCCCTCAAGTTCTACACCACCGAAGGCAATTACGACCTGGTGGGCAACAACACGCCCGTGTTCTTCGTGCGCGACCCGATGAAATTCCCGCATTTCATCCGCAGCCAGAAGCGCCTGCCGGACTCCGGCCTGCGCGACAACCACATGCAGTGGGATTTCTGGACGAACAACCCGGAAAGCGCGCACCAGGTCACCTACCTCATGGGCGACCGGGGGCTGCCGCGCAGCTGGCGCCACATGAACGGCTACGGCTCGCATACCTATATGTGGGTCAACGACAAGGGCGAGAAATTCTGGGTCAAGTACCACTTCATTTCGTGCCAGGGCGTGGAATGCCTGACCAACGACGAGGCCGCGCGCCTGTCCGGGCAGGACGCCGACTATCACCGCCGCGATCTCTTCGAGGCCATCGCGCGCGGCGACTTCCCCTGTTGGACGCTGTCGGTCCAGGTCATGCCCTACGCGGACGCCGGGCGCTACCGCTTCAACCCCTTCGACCTGACCAAGGTCTGGCCCCATTCCGACTACCCTCTGATCCGCGTGGGGACCATGACGCTGAACCGCAATCCGGAAAACTTCTTCGCGCAGATCGAGCAGGCCGCTTTCTCGCCGGGCAACACCGTGCCCGGCATCGGACTGTCTCCGGACAAGATGCTGCTGGGCCGCGCCTTCGCCTACAACGACGCACAGCGCAACCGGATCGGCACCAATTTCCATCAGTTGCCCGTGAACCGGCCCAAGGTGCCGGTGCAGACGTACATGTTCGACGGGCAGATGGCCTACGACCACAGCGGCAACGCGCCGGTGTACGCGCCCAACAGCGGGGGCCGGCCCTGGGCCGACACCACGGGCACGGCCGAGGACGGCTGGGAGGCCGACGGCGACATGGTGCGCGAACCCTATGCCCTGCATGCCGAGGACGACGACTTCGGCCAGCCGGGCGCGCTGGTGCGTGACGTGTTCGACGACGCGCAACGCCAGCGGCTGGTGGAAACCGTCTCCGGCGCGCTGCTGGCCGGCGTGCGCAGCCCCGTGCTGGAGCGCGCATTCGACTACTGGAAGCGCATCGACGAAGAAACCGGGCGCCGCATCGAGGCCGCGGTGCGCCAGGCGGCCAAAGCCTGACCGCGCCCGGCATTCGCGCGCCCCTTCCATCGGATACCCCGTCCGCCGGGCCGCCCGTCCGTCTGCGGCTCGTCCCTGGGCCGGAGGGCGCCCGCCGGGGTGGCGGGGCGCGCAAGCTCAGGCGATGGCGTCGTCTCCGGGCTGGCGCTGCGGGTCCTGCGGCGCATCCTCCGCGACCAGCATCGCGGCGAACTGGTAGCCGGCGCCGCGCAGCGAATGGATGGGCAGGACCAGCCGCTTCAGGTGGCACTTCAGCCTGAGCCCGCTGACGACCTTGCCGACCAGCCGGCGGCTGCGCAGGCTGCCTTCCGAAGAGTCGGCCTCGACCGCTTCGTGCGACAGGAAGCAGTCGCGCGCATGCAGCAGGCGCAGCATCAGGCGCCGCTCGGCA
>Ga0180222_1000320_pt1 | contig 75305 bp, 67 predicted proteins | sample eDN5th37CKraftOP_FD_151336 | JGI IMG/M metagenome (GOLD analysis project Ga0180222, IMG submission 151336) | Enriched Organic Plus compost microbial communities from Emeryville, California, USA - eDNA 5th pass 37_C Kraft OP (version 2) (version 2) ... | reverse complement strand
CGACGCCCGGCTGCGGGCGCTGGGGGCGGCCGGCGTGGCGTTGTGGGACGTGCTTGCCGGCTGCGTGCGCCCCGGCAGCCTGGACGCCGACATCCGCCGCGAGGGCCTGGCGCCCAATGATTTTCCGGCGTTTCTGGCGGCGCATGCCGGCATACGGCGCATCTGCTTCAACGGAGCCAAGGCGGCGGCGCTTTTCGCGCGGCATGTGCGGCCCGCGTTGCCGCCGCGGGCGCAGGCCCTGGAATTCGTGGCGCTGCCGTCCACCAGTCCGGCGCATGCGGCCATGCCTTACGAAGAAAAACGCCGGCGCTGGCGCGAGGCGCTGACCGGCGTCTGAGCCGGCCCGGGCGGGCCTCGGCAGGCCCGGGAAACGGACCCGGCAAGGCCGCGGCGCAGGGCTGCGGGCGTTTCCCGGCGGCCCTAGCGCGCGCCCGCGCCTTCGGCGGGGCCTGCCTTCAGTTCCAGCCCCTCGGCGGGCACCGGCACGTTTTCCACGATGCCCGCCAGGTCGCCCGGCTGCGCCATGGCGTTGCCGCTGCGGCTCACGCGGATCTCCACGTCGACCCGCTGGGCGCCGGACAGCCGCGCCTGCGGCGACATCGCCAGGCTGTCGTCCAGCACGAAGTCGCGCGGCAGGTCCGCCGCGCGCAGCCGCAGCACGGCCAGCGGCATGCGGGATCCCCCGGCCGGGCGGGCGAGAATGAATACCGTATCGTCCGGCCGGACCCGCGCGGCGGCGGCGGGCGCGATGCTCGCGCGCCCCGCGATGCGGGCGGCGGCGCCCGGGCGGGCCGGGGAGGCGGAACCGGTGCCGGTCCCGGCGTTGGCGGCGGCCGGGCCTTCGGCCCTGGCAGCGGCTTCGCGCGCGGGCAGCGGTCGCGCCATCGGGTCCGGGCCGGCGGCGGCCCTGGCCCGGGCGATGTTGGACTCGATCTGGCGGCTGGCTTCGGAGCCGGGCGGCAGCTGGGGGCGCAGGCGTTCCCAGTAGGCCAGCGCCTCGACCGGATCGCCGCGGCGCAGCGCCATCATGCCCGCCAGGGCGAGCGCCTTGGGCTGGTCGGGCTGCGCGGCGAGCGCCTGCGCCACCGCGGCCACCGACTCGGCGTCGGGCTGGCCGCCCTGTTGCGACAGCCTGGCATCGGCCAGGTCCGCCAGCACCGCGGGCTGGCCCGGCACCAGGCGCAGCACTTCGCGGTAGGCGGCCACCGCGTCGCCGTAGCGTCCCAGGGTTTCGTACGAGCGGGCCAGCGTGTACCAGCCGTCGGCGTCGTCCGGCGCGGCGCGCAGGCGCCGCGCCAGCGCGAAGATGGCGAGGTCCATGTCGTCTTCGGAGCCGGCGTGGGCGGGCGTGCCCTGGGCCGCGGCGGCGCTGGCGGCCGCGCGCGGGTTGCCCAGCTTGCCATAGAGCAGCGCGGCCGCCAGGGGCAGGCCCAGCGCCAGCGCGCAGGCGGCGGCCAGGCTGGCCCGGCGGCCGGCCGGGCCGCCGCCGGGGGCGTCGCGCCGGGCCATGTCCTGCAGCAGGTCGCGCTGCAGTTCTTCTTCGGCGCGCATGTGCGCGTCCGCGCTGAGCGCGCCTTGCTGCCGGTCGCGCCGCAGTTGTTCGCGCTGGGCCGCATAAAAAGCCCGCAGGCTGTCGGCGGAGCGGGGGCCCGCGGGCGGCCCGCGGCGCAACAGCGGCACGATGAGACAGCACAGGCTGCCCAGCAGCAGGGCCACGACGGCAAGCCAGAGCGCGTTCATGGGCCGGAATCCAGGTAGCGGGCGGCGCGCGCCCGTTCGTCGGCGGTGAGCGGCGCGCGCGAGGCCGGCCGGCGCGCCACGGCGCGCCACAGCGCCGCCAGGCCCAGCGCCAGCAGGGCGAAGGGGCCGATCCACAGGAGCCAGGTCAGGGGCTTGAACGGCGGGTCGTAGCGCACGAAATCGCCGTAGCGCGCCTGGAAGAAGCGCATGATCTCCTCATCGCTGCGGCCCTGCGCGAGCTGGTCGCGGATGATCCGGCGCATGTCGCGCGCCAGCGGCGCGTTCGATTCGGCCAGGGTCTGGTTCTGGCACACCATGCAGCGCAGGCCGTGCGCGAGCCGGTCGGCCCGTTCGCGCAGCGCGGCGTCGGCCGGCGCGCCGGGGGCCGCGGGCGCGGGCGAGGGGCCGAACAGCGCCAGGCAGAGCAGCAGGGCGGGCCAGGTTTTCATCGCAGCGCCTCTATTATCGGCAGCAGGCGCTTTTCCCAGATGCCGGGCGTGATGACGCCGAGCTGCTTGTAGCGGATGCGGCCGTTGCCGTCGATGAGAAAGGTTTCCGGCACGCCATACACGCCGTACTCGATGCCGACCCGGCCGTCGGTGTCGCTGGCCGAGGCGCGGTAGGGGTTGCCGTTGCGCCGCAGCCATTCGGCCGCGGCCCGGGGGTCGTCCTTGTAGTTCAGGCCGTAGATGGGAATGCCGGCGCGCTGGCCGAGGTCGCGCAGCACGGGCAGTTCCTGGCGGCAGGGTTCGCACCACGAGGCCCATACATTGAGCAGCCACACCTGTCCGCGCAGGGACTGCACCTCCAGCCGCTGTTCCGGGGCCTGCAGCAAGGGCAGCCCGATGGGCGGGGCGGGGTGGTCGATGAGCGCGGAGGGCACCGCGCGCGGATCGCGCGACAGGCCCATGCCCAGCAGCAGCGCCAGGGCCAGGAACACGGCCAGGGGCAGCAGGGTGCGGCGCATCAGCCGCCCTCCCGCGCCGAGGCCGGCAGCGAGGCCGGGCGCAGGCGCTGCGATGCGTCGGCCGCGCGGGCCTGCCGGTAGCGCCGGTCGGCGGCGGCCAGCACGCCGCCCGCGGCCATCAACAGGCAGCCGCCCCAGATCCAGGCCATGAAAGGCTTGACCTGGATGCGCACGGTCCAGGCTTGCGCGCCCACCGGCTCTCCCAGCGCCACGAACAGGTCGCGCGTGAAGCCGCTGTCGATGCCGGCCTGGCTGAGCGCCATGTTCTGCACCGTGTAGAGGCGTTTCTCGGGGTAGAGCGTGACCGCCGGCCGGCCGTCGCGCGTGACGCGGAACACGGCGCGCTGGGCGCTGTAGTTGGGGCCGGCGGCCGGCCCCACGCTTTCGAAGAGATAGCGGTAGCCGCCGGCCTGCGCGCTTGCGCCGATTTCCAGCTTGAGTTCCTGCCGGTCCTCGTAGCCGTTGGCGAGCGTGACGCCGGCGATGAACACGCCCACCCCCGCATGGGCCAGCAGCATGCCGTACCAGGCGCGCGGCTGGCGGCGCAGCCGCAGCGCCCAGCGTCCGTCGCCGTCGGTGAGCCGTTGCCAGGCATGCGTCCAGGCGCTGGCGACGGACCACGCCGCCAGCCACAGGCCCAGCACGATGGGCAGCGAGGCGTGCCAGGCGCGGCCCGGCAGCGCGAAAGGCAGCAGCAGGGCCGTGGCCAGGCTGACGGCGAAGGCGATGCGCAGGCGCTGCGCGAGTTCGGGCACGCGCGCCTGCTTCCAGCGCGCCACCGGCCCCACGCCCATGAGGAAAACGGCCGGCGTCATGAGGGGCACGAACACGGCCTCGAAATAGGGCGGCCCGATGGATATCTTGCCCAGCTCCAGCACGTCGAGCACCACCGGGTACAGGGTGCCCAGCAGCACCGACGCGGCCGCCACCGTCAGCACCACGTTGTTGACCAGCAGCAGCGATTCGCGCGACAGCACGGCGAAACCGCCGCCCAGCCCGACCGTGGGCGCGCGCCAGGCGTACAGCGCCAGCGAGCCGCCCACCGCCACGGTCATGAAGCCCAGGATGTACAGCCCGCGTCCCGGATCCACGGCGAAGGCGTGCACCGAGGTCAGCACGCCCGAGCGGACCAGGAAGGTGCCCAGCAGGCTCAACGAAAAGGCGCAGATGGCCAGCAGCACGGTCCAGCTCCGGAAGGCGCCGCGCCGCTCGGTGACGATGAGCGAATGGATGAGCGCGGTGCCGGCCAGCCAGGGCATGAAAGAGGCGTTTTCCACCGGATCCCAGAACCACCATCCGCCCCAGCCCAGCACGTAGTAGGCCCAGGCGCTGCCCAGCAGGATGCCCAGCGTCAGGAAGGTCCAGGCCGCCAGCGTCCAGGGACGCACCCAGCGCGCCCAGAGCGCGTCCAGCTCGCCCGAGAGCAGCGCGGCGATGGCGAAAGCAAACGCCACGGAAAAACCCACATAACCCATGTACAGCATGGGCGGATGCACGATCATGCCCGGATCCTGCAGCAGGGGGTTCAGATCGCGCCCGGCCATGGCCGGCGGCACCAGGCGCTCGAACGGGTTGGAAAGAAAGAGCAGGAAGAGCAGGAATCCCACGCTGATCCAGCCCATCACGGCCAGCACACGGGCGGCGAAGGCCGGCGGCAGGCCGCGGCTGCACAACGCTACCGCGAGGGTCCAGGCCGACAGCAGCAACAGCCACAGCAGCACCGAGCCCTCGTGTCCGCCCCAGACCGCGGCAAAACGGTACGCGGCGGGCAGGTCGGCATGCGAATTCGCGGCCACGTAGACCACCGAATAGTCGTTGTCCAGAAAGCTCCAGGCCAGGCAGCCGAAGGCCAGGGCCACCAGCAGGAACTGCCCGGCGGCGGCGGGCCGCGCGACGTTCATGCCGGGCGCCCAGCCCGTCGCCGCGCCCGCGAGCGGCAGCACGCCCTGGGCCAGCGCCACCAGCAGGGCCAGGATGAGGCTGAAAAGCCCGATCTCGGGAATCATCGGGCCTCTCCTGGCCGCGGGCCGGGCGCCGAGGCCCGCCGTACCGCGTCGGCGGCCTGGGGCGGCATGTAGTTTTCGTCGTGCTTGGCCAGCACCTTGGTGGCGCGGAACACGCCGTCGGGCTCCAGCCGGCCCGCCACCACCACGCCCTTGCCCTCGCGGAACAGGTCCGGCAGCAGGCCCTGGTAGCGCACCGGCACCGCATGCGCCGTATCGGTGACCACGAAGCGCAGCGTGACGCCGTCGGCCTCGCGCCGCAGCGAGCCGCGTTCCACCAGGCCGCCCAGGCGGTAGCTGCCGCTCTGGGGCGCTTCGCGCGCCGCCACCTGGCTGGGGCTGAAGAAGAAGACCAGGTTCGATTGCAGCGCGTTGAGCACCAGGGCGACAGCCAGGGCCAGCAGGCCCAGTCCGCCCGCCAGCGCGAGCGCGCGCCGCGCGCGCGGGCTCATCGGAGCTTCGCCGCGCCGCGCGTTCCCCGGCGGCCGGGCGAGGTTCATGATGGTTCTCCCGCGCGCCGGCGGGAACCGGCGCGCCGGCGGCGCCGGCCCGCGCGCCACAGCATCCATGCCTCCAGCCCCAGCAGGGCCAGGAAGACGCCATAGGCTCCCAGGAGGTAAGGGCCGTGGCCGCCCGGCGAGAACAGCGCGTCCCAGCTCATGGCCGCTCCCGCGCCGCCGGGGGGTCGCGCCGGGCGATCAGGGTTCTGGCCCGCGCCAGCGCCGCCGCGGCGCTGTACAGCCAGCACGCGGCCAGCATCAGCAGCGTGGCCGCGAGCATGATGCGCGTCATGCTGGGGGCGCTGTCCAGGCGGATGGACGCGCCCTGGTGCAGCGTGCTCCACCACTGCACCGAGAAATAGATGATGGGGATGTTGACGACGCCGGCCAGCGCCAGAATGGCGCCGCCGCGGTCGGCGCGCGCCTCGTCGTCCGCGGCCGCGGCCTGCAAGGCCATGAAGCCCAGGTACAGGAACAGCAGGATCAGTTCGGAAGTCAGGCGCGCGTCCCACACCCACCACGTGCCCCAGGTGGGTTTGCCCCAGAGCGCGCCGGTCCAGAGCGTGAGAAAGGTGAAGAGCGCGCCCGTGGGCGCCAGCGCGCGCATCATCACGAACGACAGCCGGGTATGGAACACCAGGCCCAGCGCGCCGTACAGCGCCATCAGCACGTAGAGGAACATCGACATCCAGGCCGCCGGGACGTGGATGAACAGAATGCGGTAGACCTCGCCCTGCTGGCTGTCCACCGGCGCCACCGCCAGCCCCAGATACAGGCCCGCCACGGCCAGCACGGCCGCTGCCGCGGCGAACCGCCGCGCCAGCCGGCCGGCCAGCGGATAGAAGTGGACGGGGGAGGCATAGCGCAGCCAGCGGCCGGAGGCGGAAGCGCGGGATTGCGGCAGGGCGGGATGTTTCTGCATGCGCGCCTCAGTCCAGCGCCACGCGCAGCGCGGCCGCCGCGCTCCAGGGGCAGAGCAGGATCGCCAGGCACAGGAACGCGCCCAGCAGGGACAGCTGCGGCCCGGCGCCCAGGCCCGCGCTGGTGGCCGAGACGGCGCCGCTGCCGAAGATCAGCACGGGCGCGTACAGGGGCAGCACCAGCAGCGGCAGCAGCGCGCCGCCGCGCAGGCCGAGCGTAAGCGCCGCGCCCAGGCCGCCGATGAGCGCGAGCGTGGGCGTGCCCAGCAGCAGGGACAGGGCCAGCACCGCCAGCGCGGACGGCGGCAGGCCGAACTGCAGGGCCACCACGGGGCTGGCGAGCACCAGGGGCAGGCATGCGCTGAGCCAGTTGGCCGCCAGCTTCACGCCCACCAGGAGCGGCAGGGGCAGGGGCGAGAGCAGCCATTGCTCCAGCGCGCCGCTGTCGTGGTCCTGCGCGAAGGGCCGTTGCAGCGTGAGCAGAATGCCCAGCAGCGCGCAGACCCAGAGCACGCCCGGGCCGATGGCGGCCAGGCGTTGCGGGTCGGGGCCCACGGCCAGCGGAAACAGGCTCGCGGCCACCACGAAGAACAGCGCGGCCCCCAGCGTTTCCGCGGGCCGTCTCCAGGACAGTCGGATTTCACGCAGCGTGAGCTGCGACAGCGTGGCCAGCATCCGGTTCGTCCATGTCCAGGGTTTGCGCGCCGGCGGCGGCCAGCCTGTGCGAGGCCAGCACCGCCACGCCGCCTTCGGCGCGGTGCGCGGCCAGCGCCGCGTCCAGCAGCGCCAGGCCGTCGGCGTCCAGGCCGGCGTCGGGTTCGTCGAGCAGCCACAGCGGTTTGCCGCTGCCGGCGATGGCCGCCAGCGCCAGCCGGCGCCGCTGTCCCTGCGACAGCCTGCCGGCCGGCAGGTCTGCGCAGGCCGCCAGCCGCCAGCGTTCCAGCGCCGCCTCCAGCCGCGCGGCGGGCAGCGGCGCGCCGGCCACGTGCAGCGCGCAGGCGAGGTTCTCGCGCGCGCTCAATTCGGGGCTGAGGCCGTTGGCGTGCGCCAGATAGGCCATCTGCGCGCGGTAGACGCCCGCTTCGCGGGCCGTGTCCAGGCCGCGCCAGCGCAGGCTGCCCTGCGCGGGCCGCAGCAGCCCGGCCAGGGTGCGCAGCAGGCTGGTCTTGCCGCTGCCGTTGGGGCCGCGCACCAGCAGCAGCTGGCCGCCGGGCAGCTCGAAGTCCAGCGCGCGGCCGCAGCCGCGCCGGCAGCGCAGCCCGCGCGCCGCCAGCAGGGGCGGGCCGGCCTCAATGGGGCGCATTGCCCGTCTCCGCGCCCATGCCCAGCTTGGAGGCCAGGTCGGGCGGTATGGGCGGCAGCGTGTGGGCGATGCCCTTGTGGCAGTCGATGCAGGTCTTGCTTTTGTCGGCCAGGTAGGTCGAGTGCATGTTCTGCGCCCGCACGCTCTGCCGCGTGAAGTCCATGGAGTCGTAGTTGTGGCAGTTGCGGCATTCCAGCGAATCGTTGGCCTTGAGGCGGGCCCACTCGTGCTGCGCCAGTTCCAGCCGCTTCTCCACGAACTTCTCGCGGGTGTCGATGGTGCCGAAGATCTTGCCCCACACTTCCTTGGATGCCTGCATCTTGCGCGCGATCTTGTCGGTCCAGTTGTGCGGCACGTGGCAGTCGGAGCAGATGGCCCGCACGCCGGAACGGTTCGTGTAATGGATGGTGCTCTTGAGCTCGGCGAAGACGTTGTCGCGCATCTCGTGGCAGCCGGTGCAGAATTTCTCCGTGTTGGTCAGTTCCATGGCGGTGTTGAACGCGCCCCAGAACAGCACGCCGCCGATGAAACCGCCCACCGTCAGAAAGCCCAGGCTGAAGTGCACGCTGGGGCGGGTGATGACTTTCCAGTAGCGCTTGATGAGATCGAGCATGGCGGGCTCCGTGCCTTATTTCTGCGCGGGCGCCGGGGCGGTCAGCCGCTTCAGGATCACGTCGATGTCCTGGTAGGTGTTGGACACCAGCGGCCTGGCCTCGGCCTGCGGCACGTGGCACTGCGTACAGAAATACCGCCGCGGCGAGACTTCGGCCAGCACGTTGCTGTCGCGGTCCATGTAGTGCGTCACGCTCAGGGGCGGGGCCTGGGTGGCCTCGGTGTTCACCCGGGCGTGGCAGGCCAGGCAGCGGTTGAAGCTGCGGTCGACCTGGTAGCCGTCGATCTTGTGCGGAATGGTGGGCGGCTGCATGGAATAGCTGCGCACCCGCTTGATGTCCTTGTTCTCGATCGGGCTGATGAGCGGCGGATCGGTCTCGTCGGCCACCGGCGTGGGCCCGCGCATGGGGTCTTCCACGTCCTGGGGCGGCGCGGCCAGGGCCGGCCAGGCCAGCAGCAGGGCAAGCGCGATGGCGGGGGCTCGGATCTTCATGGCTGTCTCCCGGCGATCTCAGGCCTTGACGATCTTGACCGCGCACTTCTTGAAGTCGGTCTGGAACGAGATGGGGTCGGTGGCGTCCAGCGTGACCTTGTTGATGAGCTGGCCGGCGTCGAACCAGGGCACGAAGACCAGGCCGCGCGGCGGCTTGTCGCGGCCCCGCGTCTCCAGCCGCGAGCGCATCCGCCCGCGCCGCGACACGATCTCCACCTCGTCGCCGCGCCGCAGGCCCAGCTTCTGCGCATCGTCGGGGTGCATGAAACAGACTGCGTTGGGAAAGGCGCGGTAAAGCTCGGGCACGCGCCGCGTCATGGACCCGGAATGCCAGTGCTCCAGCACGCGGCCGGTAGACAGCCAGAACGGATACTCTTCGTCGGGTGATTCGGGCGGCGGCTCGTAGGGCAGCGCGTAGATGATGGCGCGGCCGTCGGGGTTGCCGTAGAACTCGAAGCCCTTGCCGGCCTTCACGTATGGGTCGCTGCCCTCGCGGTAGCGCCACAGGGTTTCCTTGCCGTCAACCACCGGCCAGCGCAGGCCGCGCACCTGGTGGTAGGTGTCGAAAGGCGCGAGGTCGTGCCCGTGGCCGCGCCCGAAGGCCGCGTATTCCTCGAACAGGCCCTTCTGCACGTAGAAGCCGAAGGCGTCGGATTCCTGGTTGGCGTAACCGGGATCGCGCTCGGAGTTCGGATACCGGTTTACCTGGCCGTTGGCGAACAGCACGTCGTACAGCGTCTTGCCGCGGTACTCGGGTTTCTTGGCGAGCAGGTCGGCGGGCCAGACTTCCTCCACCTTGAATCGCTTGGAGAACTCCATCAGTTGCCACAGGTCGGAGCGGGCCTGTCCCGGCGCATCGACCAGCTGGTGCCAGAACTGCGTGCGGCGCTCGGCGTTGCCGTAGGCCCCTTCCTTTTCCACCCACATGGCCGCCGGCAGGATCAGGTCGGCCGAGATGGTCGTGACCGTGGGGTAGGCGTCCGACACCACGATGAAGTTGTCGGGATTGCGGTAGCCCGGCAGCCCTTCGTTCATGAGGTTGGCGGCCGCCTGCATGTTGTTGTTGACCATCACCCAATAGGCGTTGATGGAGCCGTCCTTGAGCATGCGGTTCTGCAGCACGGCGTGCGCGCCCACCTTGTCGGGAATGGTGCCCTCGGGCAGCTGCCAGAGTTCTTCCGCGTGGGCGCGGTGCTTGGGATTGGTGACCACCAGGTCGGCCGGCAGCCGGTGCGAGAACGTGCCTACTTCGCGCGCCGTGCCGCAGGCCGAGGGCTGGCCCGTGAGCGAGAAGGGGCTGTTGCCCGGCGTGGAGATCTTGCCCGTCAGCAGGTGGATGTTGTAGACGAGATTGTTGGCCCACACGCCGCGCGTGTGCTGGTTGAACCCCATGGTCCAGAACGAGGTCACGCGCACCTTCGGGTCGGCGTACATCTCGGCCAGTTCTTCCAGCCGGTTCTTGGGCACGCCGCTCAGCTTGGCCGTGTAGTCCAGGTCGTACTTGGAGACGAAGCGCGCGTACTCCTCGAAATCGATGGGCTTGGACGCGCCGGGGTTGGCGGCGTTCTTGGCGGCCTTCTGCAGCGGATGATCGGGCCGCAGCCCGTAGCCGATGTCGGTCACGCCCTGGTGGAAGACCGTGTGCTTGTCCACGAAGTCGCGGTTCACGCGCTTGGTCTTGATGATGTGGTTCGCGATGTAGTTCAGGATCGCCAGGTCGGTCTGCGGCGTGAAGGTGAGCGTCAGGTCGGCCAGGTCGTAGGAACGGTGCTCGAAGGTGGACAGCACCGCCACCCGGGTCTTGGGCGCGGACAGGCGCCGGTCGGTCACGCGGGTCCACAGAATGGGATGCATCTCCGCCATGTTGGAGCCCCACAGCACGAAGGCGTCGGCGTTCTCGATGTCGTCGTAGCAGCCCATGGGCTCGTCGGCCCCGAAGGTGCGCATGAACCCCACGGCGGCCGAGGCCATGCAATGGCGCGCGTTGGGGTCGAGGTTGTTGGACCGGAAGCCCGCCTTCATGAGCTTGAGCGCGGCGTAGCCTTCCCATACCGTCCATTGCCCCGAGCCGAACATGCCCACGGCGGTGGGGCCTTTGTCGCGCAGCACGCGCTTGAACTGCTCGGCCATGACGTCGAACGCCTGGTCCCACGACACCGGCGCGAATTCTCCGTCCTTGGCGTACCGCCCGTTCTTCATGCGCAGCAGCGGCTGCGTGAGGCGGTCGGCGCCGTACATGATCTTGGACAGGAAATAGCCCTTGACGCAGTTCAGGCCCTTGTTGACCTCGGCGTTGAAATCGCCGTGCGTGGCCACGACCTGGTTGTCCTTGACCGCCACGTTCACGCCGCAACCCGTGCCGCAGAATCTACAGGGCGCCTTGGACCATTTCAGCTTGGCGGCCTCGGATTCGGTCACGATGTTCTGCGCGTAGCCGACGATCGGAATGCCCGCCACCGTGGCGGCGGCCGCGGCGGCCGATTGCTTGATGAATTCCCTACGGGGCATTGCCATCGTCGATCTCCTCGTTCATGGCGTCCAGCGTCTCGGCGTGCTGGTACACCAGCGCGGACGCGAGCACGCCGTCGAGGCGCTGTATCTCGGAGATGCGCGCCATCATTTGCTCGGTGGAGGGGGCTTCCAGGGTGACGACTATCTTGCCGGCGCCGGAAACGGCATGGATCTCCGCGCCTTCGACGGCGAGGATGCCGGCGCGCACGGTGTCGAGCTTGCGCACCAGCGCATGCACCACCATGCTGGCGATGTGCAGCTCGGCGGGCGGAGGACAGGGGGAACAGGAAAGCGCGTGCATGGCTGGCTCCATGACGGCGTTTCAGGAGCCCGGAGGGCCCGCGAGCATCTGATAGAACCAGACCAGGAACCCGTAGCCCGCGACGATGACGACCGCCAGCACGGGAGCAATGATCGCCGCCAGGAACACGAAGCTGCGCAGTTCCTGGGACTTGGTCAGCGCATCGGAATCGTTTGACACACACCACCTCACTGGAAAGGTCGGGGTATTGCGTTCAACGTGCGGATTCGTGAATTTGTAGCAGCGCGGGGGACGGCGCGTCAACGCCGCGCCGCGAAAAAAAAAGCGCGCCGTCGGGCGCGCGCGAAATGAGGTTTGGTATATGGCGAGCGCGTCCGGCGCGCGGTTTCCGGTCAGCGCACCTGGCCGTAGATGAGGCGCGCGTCGGCGGCGGTGGCCAGCGGGCGGCCCAGGGCGCGGGCGCCTTCGGCCGCCTGGCGCACCAGGTCCGCGTTGCCGGCCGCGATGGCCCCGTCGCGCAGCCTGAGGTTGTTCTCGAAGCCCACGCGCATGTGGCCGCCGAAGGCCGCCGCCGTGGCGACGCAGGCGTTTTCCTCGGGGCCGAACGCGCACACCGCCCAGGGCAGGGAGTGGTCGTAGGCCTGCAGGAACGGCAGCAGGTCGTAGGCCGACGACACCTGGCCCGCGCTGTAGCGGCCCAGCACGAAGAGCACCGACCATGCGCCGGGAGGCGCCAGGCCGCGGGCGCGCAGCGCGAGCCAGCGCCGCACGTCGCCTTCGTCGTAGAGAATGATCTGCGTCATGATGCGGCGTTCGGCCAGCCATGCCAGGAACGCCGCGAGCTCGGCCTCCGCGATCTCGGGCACCGCGATCTCGCGCAGCCCGATGGACACGGCCTCGGGCGCCAGCTCGCGCACCACCGCCATCTGTTCGGCGGCGCGGTAGACGCCGGCCGCCTCGCTGGTCACCTGCACCAGCATCTCGTCGCCCACGGCCTCGCGCACGGCGGCCAGCGCCTCGCGGTAGGCGCCGGCGTCGAGCAGGTGGCTGCCGTCGGGCTTGCGCACGTGCATGTGCATCATGGCCGCGCCCGCCTCAAGGCAGGCGCGCGCTTCGCGGGCCAGCGCCTCGGGGGTCGTCGGCACGGCGGGATGGTCGGCGGCTTTCTTGTACGCGCCGTTGGGCGCGACGGTAATGATGACGGGCGATTGCGCCAGGGGCTGGCGCGTCGTGGCGGCGGCGTTCAAGGCTGGATCTCCGGCAGTTCGGGGGCAATCAGGTCCAGGCCCGCGCGCAGCAGCCTGTCGTAGCGGGCGCGCTCGGCGGCGATAGTCTCGGGCGTCCATTCATAGAAGCCCGCGCCCGCCTTCATGCCGTGGCGGCCGTCGCGGGCGCGCTCGGCCAGGCAGCGCGCGGGATGGTCCGCATTGCAGAAGGTGGGGTACATGGTCGCGCCGGCGGCCGCATGCACGTCGATGCCGGCGTGGTCGCGCTGCATGACGGGCCCGGCCGCCAGGAAGCGGAAGCCGAAGCCGAAACGCACCGCCGCGTCCACATCCTCGGGCGAGGCGATGCCGCGGTCGATGAGGTCGAAGGCCTCGCGCGAAAGCGCGTGCTGCAGCCGGTTGGCCAGAAAGCCCGGCAGGTCCTGGCGCACCTTCACCGGCACGCTGCCGCAGCGGCGCATGAAGGCGATGAGCGCATCGGCGCGGCTCTCGTCGGACGACTCGCCCATGACGACCTCCACCAGCGGCACCAGGTGGGCGGGCATGAAGAAATGCAGGCCCAGCATGCGGGCGCCGGTGCCCAGGCCCCGGCCGATCGCGCTGATGGGAAAGCTGGAGCTGTTGCTGGCCAGGATGGCGTCGGGCCGGGCCCGGCGCTCCAGCTCGGCAAAGAGCGCCTGCTTGATGTCCAGCCGTTCGGGAATGCACTCGATGACGAGGTCCACGCCGGACCAGTCCACGTCGTCCAGGCCGGCGGCCACCGCCAGCCGGCCGGCGTTGCCTTCGCGCCCGATGGCGCGCAGGTTCTCCGCCACGCGCGCCGGCAGGCCCGCGGCGCGGGCGGCATCGGGTTCGACGATGGTGGTGCGGCATTGCGCGCGGGTCAGCACCACGGCCACGTCGGCGCCCATGGTGCCGCCGCCCACCACCACGGCGTGCGCCGCGCCGGGGTTGGGCAGCGGGGTTGTATTGCTCTGCATGTTCGGCTCCTTGCTCGGAATTCTGGGTTGCGCCGGCGACGAGTGTAGAGAAGCCGATTTGATTGATGAATCAGATTTTTTTTATAGAATGATCGAAATTCACGATTAATGTGGCGGGGGACTCATGCAGATCAACCTGTCGATGCGCGACATCGACACCACGCTGGTGCTGGGGCGCACGCTCAATTTCCGGCAGGCGGCGGCGCAGTTGCACCTGTCGCAATCGGCGCTGTCCACGCAGGTGCAGCGCATCGAGGACGCGCTGGGCGTGCGCCTGTTCGACCGCACCACCCGCACCGTGCGGCTGACGGCGGCGGGGCAGGCCTTCATGCAGCAGGCCGCCAGCCTGCAGGCCGCGTTTCGCGACGCCATCGCGGCGGTGGGCGCCATCGCCAGCGCCGAGCACGGCGAGGTTTCCGTGGCGGCGCTGCCTTCCTTGGCGGCGCGGCTGCTGCCGCGCGTGCTCATGGCATACCGCCAGGCCCATCCGCACGTGGCGCTCAAGGTGCGCGACACGCTTTCCGGCCCGGCGTTCGACCTGGTGCGCGCGGGCGAGGTGGACTTCGCGCTGACCGCGGCCGACCCCCAGCAGGCCGACCTGCATTACGTGCCGCTGATGTCCGACAGCTTTCTGCTCCTGATTCCCGAGGCGCACGCGCTGGCCCGCGCGCAGGGGCCGCTGCGCTGGGCCGACACCGCGGGCGCGGCGCACGTCTCCATGGTGCATCCCAGCAGTGTGCGGCAGTACACCGAATGGGCCTTTCTGCAGAACCGCATCCGCTTCGTTCCGGCCTTCGAGGCCGAGCACCTGACCACCATCGTGGCCATGGTGGAATGCGGCTTCGGGGTGGCGGCGCTGCCGGAGATCGCGGCCGGGGCCGTGGCCCAGCGCGGCATCGTGCAGCGGCCGCTCGTCGGGCCGGTGGCCGAGCGGTCCATCGGGCTGGTCACGGCGCGCAACCGCAGCCTGGCGCCGGCTGCCGCCGCGCTGGTGCGCATGCTGCGCGAATCGCTGGCGGACGCACCGCGCTGAGCGGCCGAGCCAGGCCCTAGCCGAGACGGGCGGCTTCGGCCGCCAGATAGGCGTCGCGCGAGGGCAGCAGGTGTTCGCGGCACACGGCCGCCAGCGCCTGGCGGTTGCCTTCGCGCAGGGCCTGGATCATGGCCCAGTGCTCCTGACGCGAACGCTCGCGCCAGGCTGGCGAGGTCAGCGTGCCGAAGCGGATGGGATGGGTGCGGCGCGCGTACTCCTCGATGGCCTGGGCCAGCACGGCGTTGTCCATGAGGGCGAAGAACTCGCGGTGGAACCGCTGGTTGCTGCGGAACACGCGCGGCGCGTCGCCGTCGGCCACGGCCTCGTCGTGTTCGCGCTGCACCGCGATCAGGGCCGCCAGGCGGGCGGGCGGAACGGGCAGCGCAATGAGGCCGGCCGCATGCACTTCCAGCACTTCGCGCAGGGCATACAGCTCGCTCACTTCGCGGGCCGTGTAGGCCCGCACCACCGCGCCCACGTTGCGCCGCCGCTCCACCACGCCCAGCTGCTCCAGCTCGGCCAGCGCCTGGCGTACTACGTGCCGCTTCAGGCCAAAGCGGGCCATGAGCTCGTCTTCGGTGAGCCGCTGGCGCGGATGCAGCCGGCCGAAGACGATGTCTTCTTCCAGGGTCTCGATGGCGGCCTGCAGCGCGTCCCGCGAGGCGGCGGGCGCGGCGGCCCGGGAGGCCGACGGGTCGATGGCGTTCATGGGCGGGATCAGGGCTTGGGCACCGTGTCGCGGGTGACGGCGGCGCGCAGGAAGTCGAAGTCCACGCCCTGGTCGGCTTGCGTCACCGCCTGCATGAAAAGCCTGCGGTAGCCGCGCTCGGCCGACGGGCGCTCTACCGGCCCGGCCGCCGCACGCCGCGCCAGCTCGGCATCGTCGACCAGCAGGCTGATTTCGCGCCGGGCCACCGACAGGCGGATGCGATCTCCCGTCCGCACATAGGCCAGCGGCCCGCCGATGGCGGCCTCGGGCGTGACGTGCAGCACGATGGTGCCGGCCGCCGTGCCGCTCATGCGGCCGTCGGAAATGCGCACCATGTCCTTCACGCCGGCGCGCGCCAGCTTCTTGGGAATGGGCATGTAGCCGGCCTCGGGCATGCCGGGCGCGCCCGTGGGCCCGATGCGCTTGAGCACCAGGATGTCGTCGGCGTTCACGTCGAGGGTGTCGTCGTCGATGCGGCGCGCCATGTCTTCGGCGTCTTCGAACACCACCGCGCGGCCTTCGTGCTCCATCAGTTGCGGGTTGGCGGCCGACTGCTTGATGATGGCGCCGCCGGGGGCGAGGTTGCCGCGCAGCACGGCCAGGCCGCCAGCGGGATAGATGGGGGAGGCCGGCGTGCGGATCACGTCTTGCGCGAAGGGGGGCGGGGCGTCATCCAGCTCTTCGCCCAGCGTGCGGCCCGAGACCGTCAGCGCGTCCAGGTGCAGCAGGGGGCGCAGTTCGCGCAGCAGGGCGGGCATGCCGCCGGCATGGTGGAAGTCTTCCATGTAGTGCTGGCCGGAGGGCTTGAGGTCGACCAGCACCGGGGTTTCGCGGCTCAGGCGGTCCAGTCCGGCCAGGTCGATGTCGATGCCCAGGCGGCCGGCGATGGCGGTCAGGTGCACGATGCCGTTGGTGGAGCCGCCGATGGCCAGCAGCACGCGCAGCGCGTTCTCGATGGACTTGCCCGTAATGATGCGCTCGGGCGTGAGGCGCGAGGCGGCCATGGCCACGGCGGTGGCGCCGGTGCGCTCGGCGGCCCGGATGCGGTCGGCGGTGACGGCCGGCGCCGAGGCGCCGCCCGACACCATCATGCCCAGCGCCTCGGTCAGGCAGGCCATGGTGCTGGCCGTGCCCATGACGGAACAGGTGCCCACGCTGGCCACCAGCTGGTTGTTCACGTCGGCGATCTCCTGCGCGTCGATTTCCTCGGCGCGGTAGCGGCCCCAGTAGCGGCGGCAGTCCGTGCAGGCGCCCACGCGCTCGCCGCGATGCGAGCCGGTGAGCATGGAGCCCGTCACGAGCTGGATCGCCGGCACCCCGGCCGAGGAAGCGCCCATGAGCTGGGCCGGAACGGTCTTGTCGCAGCCGCCGATCAGCACCACCGCATCCATGGGCTGGGCGCGGATCATTTCCTCGGTGTCCATGGACATGAGGTTGCGCAGGTACATGCTGGTGGGCTGCGAGAAGCTTTCGTGCACCGAGATGGTGGGGAAGTCCATGGGCAGCCCGCCCGCCAGCATGACGCCGCGCTTCACCGCCTCGATGAGCTGGGGCGCGTTGCCGTGGCAGGGGTTGTAGCTGCTGCCGGTATTGACGATGCCGATGATGGGGCGCGAGAGCGCGTCGTCCGTGTAGCCCGCGCCCTTGATGAAGGCTTTGCGCAGAAACAGCGAGAAGCCGCGGTCGCCGTAGTTGGTCAGGCCGCGGGCCACGCCGCGCGCGTCGTCGGCGCTATCGAAAGGGCCGTTTCCAGGCTGGCCGCGCTTGATCTCATCCGTCATTTGTCATCCTGATAATATTATTGATAATCTGGACCGGCCATCATACTCACGCCAGGAAAGCGCGCGCAAGAAATTTTCCTTGGCCGATTTATTGATATCAGAACAAGATCAGTCGATAGAAAAATTCTGATTCATCTATCAAGTTCCGGCCCCTAAACTTGGGGCCGTCGACGAACCGGGCGTCGCTTTCATTCCTATACCACCCCGGCAGGAGACCCCTATGTTCCCACTGCGCTCGCGGCCGCGCCGCACCCTGCTCGTCTCGCTGCTCGCCGCCTGTGCCGGGCTGTGCGCGCCGGCCCTGGCCGCCGCGGACGGCTATCCCGACAAGCCCGTGCGCCTCATCGTGCCTTACCCGCCCGGCGGCGCCACCGACGTCATCGGCCGCGTGCTGGCGCAGGAACTGACCGGCTCGCTGGGCCAGTCCGTCATCGTGGAAAACCGCGCCGGCGCGGCCGGCAACATCGGAGCGGACCAGGTCGCCAAGGCCGCGCCCGACGGCTACACGCTGCTCATGGGCGCGCTGACCAGCCACTCGATCAATGCCGCCCTCTACAAGGGCCGCGTCAGCTATGACGTGGAAAAGAGCTTCGCGCCGGTGTCCATCGTGGGTACGGTGCCCCTGGTCTTCGTGGTCAACCCGTCGGTGCCTGCCAAGAGCCTGCAGGAGCTGGTCGCGCTGGCCAAGTCCAAGCCCGGCTACGTCACCATGGCCTCGGCCGGCAACGGCTCGCCCCAGCACCTGGCGGGCGAGATGTTCAAGCGCATGGCCGGGGTGGACATCCTGCACGTGCCCTATAAGGGCAGCGGCCCGGCCATGACCGACCTGATGGGCGGGCAGGTGCTCAGTATGATCGAAACCGTGCCCGCCGCGCAGGCCAACATCAAGGCGGGCAAGCTGCGCGCCCTGGCGGTGGCTTCCGCCGAGCGCGTCGAGGCGCTGCCGGACGTGCCCACCGCCAGCCAGGCCGGCCTGCCCGGCTTCGAGGTGAGCTCGATGTTCGGCATCGTGGCCCCGGCCGGCACGCCGGCGCCCGTGATCGGACGGCTCAACGGCGACCTGAAGAAGATCCTGGCCAAGCCGGACGTGCAGGCGTCGCTGCTCAAGCAGGGCGCCATCGCCACCTGGACCTCGCCGGCCGATGCCCGCGCCCGCGTGTCGGCGGAAGTGGCGCGCTGGACCAAGGTCATCGACGAGGCGGGGGTCAAGCCGGAGTAAACCGGCCCGGCCCGGCCCGGCCCGTCGCGGCCCCGGCTCCGCTTGCGCGGGGCCGGCCCGTTGACGCAGCGCCGCATGGCGCGCCGGCCCGTGCCTGGGCGCCGCGCCTTTGCCGCAATGCACATTGTGGTTGACCCCGGAAGGACTAGGCCGTAATGTACTTTGCGAGCCATCCAAGGACGGCGGGGGGATACCAATGACTGAGCATCAGGACGACAAAGCGGTCCTGTATACGCATTTCGGTACACACAGCCCATATTGGCGGCTAGCCGGCGACAGCGATGCCATCGAGCTCGCCGCCGTGAAGGGGGCCACCAACATCGCGATGGCGCTGCGCCCCGAACAGGCCGACAGCATCCGTTCGCTCACGGGCATCACTTCCAGCCTGCGCATCGACGTCACGCTTTACGGCGACCCGATCCGCCTGCACCTCGTCGGTCGGAAAATCGGCCCCAACGAATGGGCCGGCACCGCATCCGCCCTGGCCGACACCGAATCCGTGGCAAAAGACCTGGTCGAGGGCCTTTCGTTTGCCGAGACGGTGGTGTCCGAGGCCAACTCCGTCATCGTCATCGTCGACCAGCACGGCCGCGTCCAGCGCTTTAACAAGCTCAGCGAGGAATACACCGGCAAGCGCGAGCAGGACATCGTGGGCCGCAGCGTCTTCGAGATGTTCATGACGCGCGAGGAAGCGGCCGCGTCCCGCCGCAACATCGCCGCCTTCTACCGGCACGGCCATTCCTACGAGGTCGAGCGCCTCATCAACACCGTGAAGGGGCCGCGGCTCTTCCTGTTCCGCAACAAGTTCGTAACCAGCGGCAGCGGCGAGAAGCGCGTCTACCTCATCTGCTCGGGCACCGACATCACCGAAGAGCGCCAGGCGCAGGAGCGGCTGCGGGTGCTGGCCAATACCGACATGCTCACTGACCTGCCCAACCGCCATGCCATCACGGAGCGGCTGAAGCGGGCGCTTTCCGCGGGCGGGGGCGGACGCGGCGGGGTGCTGTTCCTCGACCTGGACAACTTCAAGCGCGTCAACGACCACTACGGCCACGGTTTCGGCGACCACCTGCTGAAAACCGTGTCGGTGGCCATTTCGAGCTGCCTCTCGGAAGGCCAGACGCTGGCCCGCCTGGGCGGCGACGAGTTCATCGTGCTGCAGGAACACGCCCAGGTCTGGGAGCTGGAGGCCACCGCGCAGCGCATCATCGAGCGTCTGCGCGAGCCATTCCGGCAGGGCCTGATCGAGGTCTACACGAGCTGCTCCATCGGCATCGCCATGTATCCCGACCATGGCGCCGACCTGGACAGCGTCGTGCGCAGCGCCGACATCGCCATGTACGTGGCGAAGGAAGCGGGCCGCCACACCTACCGGGTCTTCCAGCCCGATATGGACCGCCGCAACGCCGACTACGTATGGCTGGACACCAACCTGCGCAAGGCGCTGGCCGAAAACCACCTGATGCTCTACTACCAGCCCAAGCTGGCCAGCCGCACGGGCGAAGTCGACGGCGTGGAAGCCCTGGTGCGGTGGCGCTCGCCCGAGCGCGGCCTCATCGGCCCCGACGTGTTCATTCCCTATGCCGAGGAATCGGGCCTTATCTCGCAGCTCGGCGTGTGGGTCATGCGCGAGGCGGCGCGCCAGGCCGCCGAATGGCGCAGGCAGGGCCTGGACATCCGCATCGCGATCAACATGTCGGCGCGGCAGCTCGACGACAAGGGCGTGGTCAGCGATTTCATGCGGGCCATCAGCGACGCAGGCGGCGAGTGCATGCTCGACATCGAGCTTACGGAGAGCTGCCTGGTCGAAGACGAAGACGCGGCCATCGGGCTCATCAAGCAGTTCCGCCAGCTCGGCGCGCGCGTGCACATGGACGACTTCGGCACCGGCTATTCGTCGCTGTCGCAACTGGCGCGCCTGCCGCTGGACGCCATCAAGCTCGACGCCAGCTTCGTGCGCGGCGTCAACGAAAACCCCGTTTCGCAGGCCCTGGCGCGCGCCATCGTGGCGGTGGCCCGCACCCTGGAGCTCAAGGTGATCGCCGAAGGGGTGGAAACCCACGAAGAAACGGCGTTCCTGGATACGCTGGGCGTGGACGCCAAGCAGGGCTACCTGTACGCCAAGCCCATGCCCGGGCCGGAGTTCACGGCCTGGCTCAACCGGCGCAGCCGCCTGCACCTCATTGCCTGAACGGCGTGTTCGCGATCGCGGAGCCGCCGGGGCGGCTCCGCAGGCCGGTCCGCGCCGCGCTCAGTGCATGGTCGCCTCCATGGCGGTTTCACCGCTGGCCGCGCTGCGGCGGTTCTGGGCGATCACCAGCCGTTCCATATAGGCCCGGTCTTTCGGGTCGATGGAGAAGGCGGCTTCCACCCAGTCTTCGGTGATGTCCATCAGTTCCGAGCGCGACAGCGCCAGCACGCGCTGGCGCGCGCGCAGCATGGCGCGCATGCCGTTGAGCTTGGGCCGCATCACGTCGATGAAGGTGCGCGTGGCCCGGTAGGCCTCGCCGGGTTCGAACAGCACGTCCACCAGCCCGCGCGCATGGAACCATTCGGCCGTGTGCGATTCGCCGGTGCCGATCAGCTCTTCGGCCAGCTTCATGCCCGAGCGGCGCGCCACCAAAGAGTAGCCGCCCATGCCCGGGAACAGATTGAAGGCGATTTCCGGAAAGCCCAGGCGCGCGTTGTTCTGGGACAGCACGAAGTGGTGCGCCAGCGCCGCCTCGAAGCCGCCGCCCAGCGCCGTGCCTTCGATCATGGCCAGCGAGATGGCGCCCGTGTCGAAGCCGCGGGTGGCTGCGTGCACGCAATCCACGCACGCGCGGGCATAGGCCCGCAGCGCTTCGCGCTTGCCGTTGCGGATGGCTTCGGCGAAAAAGTTCAGGTCGCCGCCGACGTTGTAGATCTGGGGCACCAGCGAGCCCGTGACCCAGAAGTCGATCGGCAGGCCGGAGTCCTTGGCGGCGCGCGCCAGCGTCATGATCTCGTCGATCAGTTCATGATTGAAGCAGGGCCGCGGCTGCGCTCGCAGCATCATCCACATGACGCGTCGTCCCTCCTCGTAGTACGCGGAGATCTGTTTCAGATTGCCGGCGGCGGTAAAGGGGTGGCAGTCCTGATGAATGAATTGATTCATTTGCTTTCGTCCAATCGGTCAAGGTGAGTCGAAGTACTGCGTAATCAGACTAATCCAGAGAACTCGTCCTTCGTCTCATGCAAAACTCCGCCGGTTGGCCAGACTTGTCCGTAGGCCAAAGTCGGGAGTGAAACCGCCGGGAAACGCCGCCGCGCCGCGGCGCCCTCCCACCGTTGGCGGAAGGGCGGGTGGAGAAAAAGGATGAGGCGCCGCCCGAGAACCCGCATGGCGCCGCGCACGCGCGGAACGGGGCCGGCAAGCCCGCGGTTCATGCATAGGGAGGAGTCGGGAAATCGGGTGCGCCGGCCGGTCTTCCCCGCCGCCGGCCCAGATTCTTCCTATATACGAATGATTATCATTATCTATAGCATCGCGACTCGCATCACCACACAACGAGGCTCGCGATGTCTGTTTCCACTCTCTCCCGCGCCCTGGGCCTGGGCACGCTGATTCTTGCCCTGCCTTTGCCGCCGGCTCATGCGGCCACGGCGCACCTGCCCGCGATCCGCGTCGACGGCGCGGACGCCGACGATCCGCGCGTGTCCGAGGTCGACACGGCGACCCGCACGCGCACGCCGGCGCGCGAGGTGCCGCAGGCCATCGACGCGGTCAAGCTCGACGAACTGCGCAAGTACGGCGCGTCCACGCTGGGCGAGGCGCTGGCCGGCATCCCGAACGTGTCCAGCGCACAGGACACGCGCTTTGACGCGCTGCGCATCCGCGGCTTCGCTGCCGGCAGCGATTTCTATCTCGACGGCATCCGCGACGACAGCCAGTACGTGCGCGACCTGCGCAATATCGAGCGGGTGGAGGTGCTCAAGGGGCCGGCGGCCGTGCTCTACGGACGCGGAAGCCAGGGCGGCATCGTCAACCGGGTGAGCAAGGCGCCGCAGCCCGGCCGCGAATCCAGTCTCGAAGCGCAGGCGGGCAGTTGGAACCTGCGCAGCTTCTACGCGGACCTGAGCGCCGATCCCGGCGACTCGGTCAGCCTCCGCCTGAACGCGGGCCAGGAAGAGCAGGACAGCTTCCGCCGCCGCATCGAGGGCACGCGGCAGCTCTTCGCGCCTTCGGTCCATTGGCGCGTCGCGCCGGGCCTGGACTGGGTGGCCCAGTACGAATACAGCCGCTACCGGCGCACGCCCGACCGGGGCGTGCCCGGCGTGGACGGCCGCCCGGCCGATGTGGGCCGCCGCGCCATCTACGGCGACCCCGGGCGCGACTACATCGACGACCGCGCGCGCGGCTTCCGCTCGCGGCTCGCCTACCGCCTCTCGCCCGATTGGCAGGTGCGCCACACGCTGGGCGTCTTCCGGCTGCACAGCGAGTTCGACAATACCTACCTCACCGGCTATCGCGCGGCCACCGGCAAGGTCGGCCGCGTACGCTGGCAGCAGGACCTCAACACCCGCAACATCGTCAACAACCTGGAAACGGAAGGGCGGTTCCATACCGCGGGCATCGAGCATCGCGTGCTTGCGGGGCTGGAGTTCGGCGACCAGCAACGTTCTCCCACGCTGCATCGGGCGGCGTCGCGGGGCCCGGGCGCGCGGCCGGTGCCCCAGCTCGATCTGTACCGCCCCGATCTGTCGCAGCAGCACCAGGGCGCCATGGAGCTTGCCAGCGACGCCCGCCACCAGGCGGAAAGCCGCGGCTTCTATCTGCAGGACCAGATCCGCTTCAGCGGGGCGTGGAGCGTGCTGGCCGGGGTGCGCCTGGACCGCTTCCGCATCGAATCCGCCAACCGCGTGCTCGGCATGTCGGCTTCGCACCGCAGCCGCGGCGTGAGTCCCCGCCTGGGCGTGGTCTGGAGCCCGCTGCCCGCGCATTCGTTCTATGCCTCATACAGCAAGACCTTCTCGCCCACCGGCGGCGGCACGATCGGCATCGCGCCCAACGCCCGGGGCAACGCCAACCGCCTTCCGCCGGAGCACACCCGCCAGTACGAGGCGGGCGTCAAGAGCGACTGGCTGGGCGGCGGCCTGAGCACCACGCTGGCGGTCTATCAGCTCGAACTCTACAACCGGCGCACGCGCGACCCGGACGATCCCTCCTTCATCCGGCTCACCGGCCTGCAGCGTTCGCGCGGGCTGGAGCTCACCGCCGCCGGCCGGCTGGCCGCGAACTGGTACCTGCGCGGCGGGCTGGGCCTGCAGCATGCCTCCATCGTGAAGGACGGCAACGGCATGGCCGGCCGGCGCGTGGGCAATGTGGCGCAGCGCAACGGCGGCATCTACCTGGCTTACCGGCCCGCCGAGGGCTGGCATGGCGAAATCGGCGCCACGTTCATGGGCCAGCGCTATGCCGACAGCGCCAATACCGTGACGCTGCCGGGCTACGCGCGCTGGGACGCGGCGGTGGGCTACCGACAGGCGCGCTGGGACTGGACCCTGGCCATGCGCAACCTGGCCGACAAGACCTACTACGCCTCGGCCGCCAGCGCCGGCCAGATCCGGCCGGGCGAGCCGCGCACCGTGGTGGCCACCGCCAGGTACCGCTTCTGAACGGACAACGGCCGGCGTTCAGGCCAGCCCGCCATTGGCGCGCAGGATCTGGCCGTTGATCCAGCCGCCGTCGGGGCCGGCCAGGAACGACACCACGCCCGCGATGTCCTCGGGCTGGCCCAGGCGTTCCAGCGGCGGCATCTTCGCATAGCGTTCGATGAGCTCCGCGCTCTTGTCCTTGAGGAAAAGCTCCGTGGCCACCGGCCCCGGCGCCACGGCGTTCACGGTGATCCGGCGGCCGCGCAGCTCATTGGCCAGCACGCGGGTAAAGCCTTCCACTGCCGCCTTGCTGGCGATGTAGGCGCCGTAGCCCGGCAGGTTCAGCGCCAGCGTGGTGCTCGACACGTTGATGATGCGGCCGCCCTCGGCAAGGCGCGTGGCCGCCAGGCGCAGCGTATTGAACGTGCCGCGCGTGTTGAGGTCGAAGGCCTGGTCGTACAGCGCATCGCTGGTGTCGGCCAGCGGCGCCAGCTTGAGCATGCCCGCGCTGTTGACCAGCACGTCGATCCTGCCTAGCTGGCGTTCCACCTCGTCGAACAAGTTACGCACCTCGTCGGGGCGGGCGACGTCGGCGCGCAGGGGCAGGGCGCGTCCGCCGGCCTGGCGGATTTCCTCGGCCAGCGCTTCGGCGCGGTCGGCGCTGGAGGCATAGTTGATGGCGACCGCCATGCCGTCGCGGGCCAGGCGGCGCGCGATGGCCGCGCCGATGCCTCGGGAGGCGCCGGTGACCAGGGCGGTGCGGGGAGAAGTCGGTGTCGTCATTTCGGGGGGGCTCCATGAGCGGAAAACCGGGAAAGGGGCGGCTGCGCGACGGGCTGCCCGGCCGCGGCTCAGACCAGGCCGGTCAGGTAATACACGCCGATCACCAGGAATACGGAAAGCGTGGATATCAGCGTAATGGCAAAAATGTCGCCGTACGACTGGCGGTGGGTGAGGCCGGTGACGGCCAGCAGCGTGATCACCGCGCCGTTGTGGGGCAGCGTGTCCATGCCGCCGCTGGCCATGGCCGCCACGCGGTGCAGCACGTCCATGGGAATGCCGGCCGCCCGGGCGTTCTCGGCAAAGGTCTGCGCCATCGCGGCCAGCGCGATGCTCATGCCGCCCGAGGCCGAACCCGTGATGCCGGCCAGCGCGGTGACGGCCACCGCTTCGCCCACCAGCGGGTCGGGAATGGCCTTCAGGCCATCGGCCACCAGCAGAAAGCCCGGCAGCGCCGCGATGACGCCGCCGAAGCCATACTCCGCGGCGGTGTTCATGGAGGCCAGCAGCGCGCCCGCTACCGCGCTCTTGCTGCCTTCGGCGAAATGCGCCCTGACGCTTTTGAACGAGAACAGCAGAATGGTCGCGATGCCCGCGATCAGCGCGCCCATGACGGCCCACAGCGCCACGCGGTCGCTGGCGTTGGCCGGCAGCGGCGCGGGCAGGCCGGGCAGTTCCACCGCGGCGCCGGCCGGATACCAGGCGGGTATCCAGCGGGTGAGCAGGAAGTTCGCCACGCCCACGACCACCAGCGGCAGCAGGGCGACCAGCGGATGGTGCGCGGGCTGGCCTTCGGGCGTGACCGGCTCGTTGCGCAATTCCGCGCCGTAGGATTCGCCCGCGGCGGCGGCGCGGCGGCGCCGCCATTCGAGGTAGGCCAGGCCGGCGGCCAGCGTGAACAGCGCGCCGGTCAGCCCGAGCCAGGGCGCCGACCACGTCGTGGTGTCGAAAAACGTGGTGGGAATGATGTTCTGGATCTGCGGCGTGCCGGGCAGCGCCGTCATGGTGAAGGTGAAGGCGCCCAGCGCGATGGCGCCCGGCATCAGCCGCTTGGGGATGCCGCCTTGCCGGAACATCTCGGCGGCGAAGGGGTAGACCGCGAACACCACAACGAAGAGCGATACGCCGCCATAGGTGAGCACCGCGCACACCAGCACGATGGCCGCGATGGCGCGCTCGGCCCCGATCAGGCGCAGCACGGCCTGCACGATGGCGCGCGAGAAGCCGGAGATCTCGATCAGCTTGCCGAATACCGCGCCCAGCAGGAACACCGGAAAGTAGAGCTGGGCGAAGCCCGCCATGCGCTCCATGAACACGCCCGAGAAAACCGGCGCCACGGCGGAAGGATCGGTGAGCAGCACGGCGCCCATGGCCGCGATGGGGGCGCACAGGATCACGCTGTAGCCCCGGTAGGCCGCCAGCATCAGGAAGGCCAGCGCCGCCACCACGATAAACAGTCCAGTCATTCGGTGCTCCGGAAAAGAATGAGGTCCAGGTCGGCTGGGCTACACCTTACTTCATTCGTTTCCGGAAATGGGCGCGCCGGCGCGGCTTCAGGCGGCGTCGAGCAGCGCGGCCGCGCGCCGCGCCAGGCCGGCCACGCCCAGGCTCGTGGCCAGGGCATGGCGGTCGAGATCGGCCAGCGGCGTCCAGCGGGCTTGCAGCGCGTCGTCGCCCGCCCTGGGCTCGCCCGACACCCAGCGGCAGGCGACGGCGATCAGCACGTAGTGCCGGCGCAGCCGGCCGGCGTCGTCGAGGTCGCGCACGTCCACCGCGTCGAAAACGGCCAGGGCCCGGGCCCGCACGCCGGTTTCTTCCTCCAGCTCGCGCAGCGCGGCGGCGCGCACGTCTTCGCCCCAATGGATCTTGCCGCCCGGAAAGGCCCATTTTCCCTGGTCCGGCGGATGCGCGCGCCGCACCAGCAGCACCTGCCCGTTGCGCACGACGGCGGCAATGGTGGCGGGAATGGGGTAGAGCGGCGCGGCTTCCATGGGGCGCGGTCCTAGTGCTTGACCAGCGGGCAGCTCGAGCGCGACAGGGGCATGAAGGCCTGGTCGCCCGGCAGCGTCGCCACCAGCTTGTAGTAGTCCCAGGGCCGCCTGGACTCCGACGGCTTTTTCACCTCGAAGAGGTACATGTCGTGCACCATGCGGCCGTCCTCGCGGATGCGGCCGTTGGGGGCGAAGAAGTCGTGGATGGGCATGGCCTTCATTTGCTTCATGACGGCGGCGGTTTCGTCCGTGCCGGCCGCCTGCACCGCTTTCAGGTAATGCATGACGGAGGAGTAGGTGCCGGCCTGGCTCATGTTGGGCATTTTCTTGAGCTTGTCATAGTAGCGCTGCGACCATGCCCGGGTCTGGTCGTTCATGTCCCAGTAGAACGCCTCGGTCAGGGTGAGGCCCTGGGTGGCTTCCAGGCCGATGGCATGGATGTCGTTGATGTACAGCAGCAGGCCGGCCATTTTCTGTCCGCCCTTGGTGAGGCCGAACTCGCTGGCGGCCTTGATGGCGTTGACGGTGTCGCCGCCGGCGTTGGCCAGGCCGATGATCTGGGCCTTGCTCGCCTGGGCCTGCAGCAGGTACGAGGCGAAATCGCTGGCGCCCATGGGGTGCCGCGAGGCGCCCAGCACCTTGCCGCCGTGCTGCTCGATGACCTCGGTGGCCGAAGCCTGCAGCGTGTGCCCGAAAGCATAGTCGGCCGTCAGGAAATACCAGGTCTTGCCGCCATGCTCCACGTTGGCGCGCGCCGTGGTGTTGGCCAGCGACCAGGTGTCGTAGGTGTAGTGGACCGAATACGGCGAGCACAAGTCGTTGGTGATGCGCTCGGTGCCGGGCCCGCTGAACATCACGATTTTCTTCTTCTCGCGCGCCACTTCCAGCACGGCCAGGGCCGGCGCGGAACCGGCCACGTCCATGATGGCGTCCAGGTGCTGCGTGTCGAACCACTCGCGCGCCTTGGCCGAGGCGAGGTCGGCCTTGTTCTGGTGATCGACGGTAAGCAATTCGATCTTCTTGCCGAGCACGGCGCCGCCGAAATCGGCGATGGCCATCTCGGCGGCCGTGACGCTGCCCTTGCCGGTCACGTCGGCGTAGACGCCGCTCATGTCCAGAATCAGGCCCAGCCGCACCACGTCATCGGAAATCGCGGGCGCGGGCTGTGCGTGGGCGGGCAGGGCCGGCAGGGCGGCCAGGGACAGGACGGCGAGGGTGCTGCGTAACGGCTGCGAAATCCGGGGCTTCTTTCGATGAAACATGGCTTGTCTCCCGTTATGCGGATTTATGGTTCGAAGCGGCGGTTGCTGCGGCATGTCGCAAATGACGATGGCGGGCGGCGGTCTCCTGGGTAGTGGAAAAGAAAAGGGGCGGGTTCAGCGGTCCGACAGCAGGTCGAACTCCATGCGCACCTTGCGGAACGGGAACTCGAGGCGGGCGTAGTACACCACCCGGCCGTCGATGCAGGCGTAGCGGCGGATCTCGGCCACCGGCGAGGACACCGGAATGCCCAGCGATTCGGCGGACTCCTGGCCGGCCTCGATCACGTTGAGCACCTGCCTGGCCTCGCTGATGCGCGCGCCGTAGTATTGGTCGAGCACCGGCGCCACGGTGCTTTTCTGCATGCGGGCGCGATGCTTGCGGAAGAGCCCGCTGTCGATGAACACCTCGCTGTAGCAGAAGGGGCCGGCCTGCGCGGTGTGGACGCGGCGCAGGTACTGGAAGCGGCCGTCGCGCCGCGCCGCGCAGGGCATGCCCAGCGTGTCGGGCAGCGGCGAGTCCGCGCTCGATTCCACCAGCGCCACGGTGCCGAGCTGGTTGCTGAGTTCCACGGTTTCGGCCCAGGTCTTGGGAATGAGCAGCGTGGGGGTTTCGGGCAGCGCCGCGTTGACGAAAGTGCCCGAGCCGCGTGAGCGGCGGATCAGGCCGTCTTCTTCCAGCATGCCCAGCGCCTGGCGCACCGTGGCGCGCGAAATGCCGTAGGTCTGCGTCAGCGACTCCAGCGGCGGAATCTGCTGTCCCGGCTTCCACGTCCGGTTCTGGATGTGGCTGCGGAACAAAGCGGCCGCCTGCAGATACAGGGGCTGGGGGCTGTGCGAGAAGAGTTTGCGCGCGGACATGGAAAAGGCCGGGGGTCAGGACGAGGCCGCCAGCATAGCCTCGGCCATCTCGCGCAGTCTATGTTTCTGGATCTTGACCGAGTTGGCGCTTTCCACGGAAGGGAACGCCTGCAGCGCCGAGAAGCCCGCGGGCACCTTGAAGCCGGCCATGGCCGCCTTGCAGGCGGCCGTCCAGCCGGCCGGATCGGGCTGGGCGCCGTCGTGCAGCAGCACGAAAGCATAGGGCACGGTCTTGCCCTGCTTCATGGCGCCCACCACCTGGCAGGCGCGCACGCCGGGCAGCGATTCCACCACCTGCTCGATCTCCACCGGGTTCACCAGGAAGCCCGCCAGGCGCAGGGAATCGCCCATGCGGGTCTGGAACACGAACTGGCGCGGCGAGAGCGTGTAGCCCAGATCTCCCGTCTTGAAATAGCCGTCCTCGGTGCAGGCGGCCGCCGTGGCTTCGGGGTTGTCCAGATAGCCCAGCATCAGGCTGGGCGAGAGGATTTCGATTTCGCCCGATTCGCCGTGCGGCAGGATCTGGCCGGTGGCCGGATCGCGCGCGCGCACGCGGGCCTCGGGGTAGATGAGCGTGCCGCCCGGCAGGTAGCGGGCGGCGGTGTCGCCTTCGGCCGGCGTGCGCGGCTGGGCGGCCACCAGCGCGATCAGCTCGCTGGACCCGTACAGCCCGGTCAGCGGCACGCGGGCGTCGCGGGCCAGGTCCAGCAGGTTGTCCAGTGCCGGCGTGAAGCTGGCGAATCCGAACAGCCGGGCCGAGGAGAAATCGTCCGGGCCGGCGGCGGCCTGCATCATGCCGACCAGCGCCTCGTTGTTGGCGTAGGTGTGCGTGACCCGATGGCGCTTGACCGCCCGCGCCGCGCCGGCGGCGTCGAACACCGGCTCGCACGCGACCGGCACGCCGGCCGCCAGGCCGCCCGCCAGCGTGGCGAAGCCGAAGGCGCCGCAGAACGGCGCGCTGGCGAGCACGCAGGCATCGTCGCTGTAGCCGTAGGCCCGCGCGATGGCGTCGCCGTGCGCGAGCAGGGTGCGCTGGTCGTGCAGTACGAACTTGGGCTTGGAGGTGGTGCCGGACGTGGTGAAGCACAGCACGCCGGCGTTGGGCGCGGCCGCGGGCGGCTGCTGCGGGGCGCGCAGCAGCTCGTCATAGCGATAGGCCGGCAGGCCGTGCGCCTGCGGCAAGGGCGCACCTCCCTGTTCGTCCACCGCCACCAGTCCGCGCAGCCGGCCCAGGCGTTCCGGCGGCACGCCGTTGAGAATGCCGGTGAAATCAATGGCCTTGAAGCCCGGCCAATAGATCAGCCAGTCGGCCCGGCCCCGGCCGAGAATGTCCGCCAGTTCGAGGGCGCGGAACCGCGTGTTCACGGCCAGCGCCAGCGCGCCCAGGTGCGCGCAGGCCAGGAAGGATTCCACCCAGGCCGCGCAGTTGGGCAGCCACAGCGCCACGCGGTGGCCGGACCCGACGCCCAGGCTGGCCAGCCCCGCGGCCAGCGCGCGGCTGCGGCCGAACAGCGCGGCGCGGCTCAGGGGGCGGTCGCGGTCGATGAGGGCGACGGCGTCGGGGCGGCTGGCCGCCAGCGCGGCCAGGCGCTCGGAAAACGTATCGGAGTCGGACATGGAAGGCATGGAAAGACAGGAAAAAATCAGACCGTGGCGATGGGCGTGACGGGCGAGCCCACCGCGCCGGGCATGCGCAGCGGGGGTGCGGTGAGCAGGAAGCGGGAGCGTCCGTTGGCATGCAGCCAGTCGGCCAGCTCTTTCAGGTACCAGAGCTCGGCCAACGGCACGCCCAGCTTGAACAGGCAGTGGTGATGCAGCGGCAGCACGGAATGCGAGGAGCCCGCGCCGCGGGCCGGATAGGCTTCCACGGCGTAGTTGTCGGCGCAGATGGCGGCCACTCCCGAATCGGTGATCCATTGCAGCAAGGCGGGGTCGGAGCCGTCGAGCACCGCGCCGGTCTGCTCCAGCGCGTGCGCGTCCGGCTCGCCGTTCATCGCCAGCACGGCCTCGGCGAACCCGGTGCGCAACACGAGCATGTCGCCCGGCTCCACCACCGCGCCCTGGGCGCGCATGGCCGTCTGCAGGCCGGCATGGTCCACCACGGTGCGGACCGGGCCGAACGCGCGCTCCAGGTCCACCAGCACGCCGCGGCCCTGCATGCCCTTCTCGGCGTAGCGGTTGATGCCGAGCCGGCGGGCATACGAGCGGCCAGGCGGGCAGCAGGCGTCGCCGCCCGCATCTGCGCCGCCCAGCACGTCCACCCCGGCCGCGTAGCCGTTGTAATACACGCGGCGGGGTTCGCCGTCGCCCTGGATGTCGAACAGCGCGCCCACGTGGCACAGGCCGTCCCATTGGGTGGAGTACTGCATCGACAGGGTGACCTGGTCGTCCGACAGCACGTCCACCGCGCCCGGCTGCACGGCCGACATGGCGAAATTGAGATAGGGCGTGCCCTCGCGCGTGGTGGGCGCGAGAATGGGCGCGTGGCGGCGGGGGTTGAGCACGTTGCCGCCCGGCAGGTCCAGCGGCAGCGACAGGCAGAACGCCTGTCCGGCGCGCACCTCGCGCACGCCCTGCAGCACTTTCTCGGGCGTGAGCAGGTTGAGGCGGCCGATCTCGTCGTCGGGGCCGAAATCGCCCCAGGTGGAGCCTTCGGGGCGGTGTTTCCAGCGTTTCATCGGATTGTCTCCTCGAGGGTTTTCGTGTTCATATGAATATAGTACGTATTTACGTACTTTTAGAACAGCATAAATCCGCCGCAGCGGATCCGACAAGGAGACAGTCCATGAAGCATTTCCCGCACCCGCTGGCCGGCCGCCGCCGGCTGGCGGCGGCCCTGGCCGCCACGCTCGGCCTGCTGGCCCTGTCCGGCGCGCACGCGGCAGGCTATCCGGAGCATCCCGTCACCGTGGTGGTGCCGTATCCGCCGGGCGGCGGCGCCGACATCTTCGGCCGGGCCATCGCGCACGCCATGGAGCCCGGCCTGAAGCAGACCGTGCTGGTGGAAAACAAGCCCGGCGCGGGCGGCAACGTCGGCATGGCCTACGTGGCGCGCGCCAAGGCCGACGGCTACACGCTGGGCCTGGGCACCATCGGCACCCAGACCATCAACCAGTTCCTCTACAGCAACATGGCGTTCGACCCGGAGCACGACCTGGTCCCGATCGCCCTGGTGTCCACCACGCCCAACGTGATCGCCGTCAGCGCCAAGTCGCCCTACAAGACGGTGGCCGACATCATCGAGGCCGCGCGCGCCGCCAAGGAGAAAAAGCTCACCTATGCCTCGCCGGGCGTGGGCTCCTCGGTGCATCTCACGGGCGCGTATTTCGAGGCCATGGCGGGCATTCCGCTGCTGCACGTGCCGTTCAAGGGCACCTCGGCGTCGTTGCCGGCGGTGGCGGGCGGGCAGGTGGACCTGCTGTTCGACAACCTGCCCGGGTCGCTGGCGCAGATCAAGGACGGCAAGCTGGTGCGCGGCGTGGCCGTTACGTCCGCCCAGCGCGACCCGTCCGTGCCCGACCTGCCCACGGTGGCCGAATCGGGCCTGCCCGGGTTCGACGTCACTGCATGGTTCGCGCTGTACGCACCGCGCAGCACGCCGGCGCCGGTGGTGAAGCAGCTCATCGAGGCGGCGCGCGGCGGCCTGCGCGATCCGGCGCTGGCGGCGAGCTTCGCCACCATGGGCGCCAAGCCGGGCACGCTGTTCGGCGACGACCTGGCCGCCTTCGAGCGCGCGGAGCGCAAGAAGTGGGGGCAGCTCATCAAAGACAAGGGGATCACCGCGCAATGAACAAGCCTACCGCTCTGGTCACGGGCGCAAGCCGCGGCATCGGCCGCGCCATCGCGGCGCGGCTCCTGGCCGACGGTTTCGACGTGGTCAATTTCAGCCGTACGCCGCCCGCCGATCCGATGCCGGGCGAAACCTTCCGCCCGGTGGACCTGAGCGACACCGAGGCCGCCGCGGCGGCGGCCCGGGAGCTGGCCGCCAGCCGTCAGGTGCTGCACCTGGTCAACAACGCCGGCCTGATCCGCGTGGCGCCGCTGGCGGACGCAAGCCCGGCCGACATGGCGCACACGCTGGCGCTCAACCTGATCGCGCCCATGGTGCTGGCGCAGGCGCTGCTGCCGGCCATGCGCGCCGCGCGCTTCGGACGCATCGTCAATATCGGCAGCCGCGCCGGCCTGGGCAAGCCGGGGCGCACCGCCTACGGCGCGTCCAAGGCCGGGCTGGCCGGCATGTCGCGCACCTGGGCGCTGGAGCTGGCGGCCGACGGCATCACCGTCAACACGGTGGCGCCGGGCCCGGTGGCCACGGAGCTGTTCAACCAGTCCAATCCGCCCGGCGATCCGCGCACGCTGGCGCTGGAAGCGGCCATTCCCGTGGGCAGGGTGGGGCGGCCGGAGGAGGTGGCGCACGCGGTGGCCATGTTCCTGCACCGCGACGCGGGCTTCATCACGGGCCAGCTTCTGTACGTCTGCGGCGGCGTTTCCGCGGGCTCGGCCGGTTGAGCCGCGCGGGTCGCGCTATGCTGCAAGCCTGTGCCTTGAAGGAGGGTTGCGATGCAGGTGAACATAGTGCTGTTCGAGGGGCTGACCCAGCTCGACATGACAGGGCCCTACGAAGTGCTGGCCGCCGCGCCGGGCTTCACCGTGGACCTGGTGGCCAAGACGCGCGAGCCCGTGCGTTCCGACCGTGGGCTGGCCTTCGTGCCGACCCGCACGCTGGACGACGCGCCGCCCTGTGACCTGCTGGTGGTGCCGGGCGGGCCGGGCACCGACGCGGCGCTGCTCGATCCCGATTGGGTGGCGTTCACGCGCAGGCAGGCGCTGGCGGCGCGTCATGTCTTCGGCATCTGCACCGGCTCGCTGTTGCTGGGGGCGGCCGGGCTGCTCAAGGGCCGCCGCGCTTCCACGCACTGGCGCGCGCGCGAGCTGCTGGCGGCCTTCGGCGCCACGCCCAGCGACGAGCGCCTGTGCGTGGACGGCAACTTCTATACCGCGGGCGGCGTCACTTCGGGCATCGACATGGCGCTCAAGGTGGTGGCCGACCTGTGCGGCCTGGAGACGGCGCAGCTCATCCAGCTCCAGATCGAATACGACCCCAAACCGCCGTTTCCGGGCGGCACGCCGCACACGTCGGAGCCGGCCATCGTGCAGCGGTACCTTGCCCGTTCGGCCGAGCGCCATGCGCGGCGCGCGGCCGCCGTGCAGCGGGCGGCCGCCGCCATGCCCTGATCAGGTTGCGGCCGGCTCACGCGCGGCCGGCTTAGGCGCGGCCGGCTTAGGCGCGGCCCGCGCCGGATCGCCGGCCCCGTCGTCCAGGAACTCGCCGCGGTCCAGGCCCTTGGTGAGTTCCAGCGCCTGGCGTTCGAAGAGCCGGCGGTACAGCCCGCCGCGCAGCCGGATGAGGTGCTCGTGGCTGCCTTCCTCGACCACACGGCCGCGGTCCATGACCAGCAGCCGGTCGAGCGCGCGCACCGTGGACAGGCGGTGCGCCACCACCAGCGTGGTGCGGCCCAGCATCAGCCTGTCCATGGCCTGTTGGATCAGCACTTCGCTTTCGCTGTCCAGGCTGGAGGTGGCCTCGTCCAGGATGAGGATGGGCGCGTCCGCGAGGAAAGCGCGCGCGATGGCCACGCGCTGGCGCTCGCCGCCCGACAGTTTCACGCCGCGCTCGCCCACCAGCGTGTCGTAGCCGCGCGGCAGCGCCATGATGAAGTCGTGGGCGCTGGCGAGCCGCGCCGCCTGCTCGATTTCCGCCTGGGTGGCGCCGGGCCTGCCGTAGGCGATGTTCTCGGCCAGCGTGCGGTGAAACAGCACCGGCTCTTGCTGCACGATGGCGATCTGGCTGCGCAGCGAGGCCTGGCGCACCTGGGCGATGTCCTGCCCGTCGATCGCGATGCGCCCGCCGTTCACGTCATACAGACGCTGGATCAGCTTGATGAACGTGGTCTTGCCCGAGCCGGAATGGCCCACCAGCCCCACGCGTTCGCCTGGCGCGATGCGCACCGAGAAATCGCGGTACAGCGGCTGTTCATGGTTGCCGTAGCGGAAATCCACGTGCTCGAAGCGGATTTCGCCCCGGGGCACGCGCAGCTCGCCCGCGCCGGGCCGGTCTTCCACGCCCAGCTTCTGCGCGTCCAGGTCCACCAGCTCTTCCATGTCGTTGACCGAACGCTGCAGGTTGCGGATGTGCATGCCCACGTCGCGCAGGTAGCCCTGAAGCATGAAGAACATGGTGAGCGCGAAGGTGATGTCGCCCACGCTGGCCTGTCGGCGCGACCACAGCAGCAGCGCGGCGCCCACCATGGCGGCCTGCATGGCCGCCAGCATGGCGCCCTGGATGCCGCCGTTGACCGTGCCGCGCACCCAGGTGCGCCGCGTCCGCAGCCGCCACTTGCGCACCACGCGCTCCAGCCGCGCTTCTTCGCGCGTTTCCGCGCCGAAAGCCTTGACCACGGCATTGCAGCTCACGGCGTCGGCCAGCGCGCCGCCCATGCGGGTGTCCCAGGCATTGCCCAGGCGCGCCGCCGGCGCTACATAGGTGAGCGACAGCGTGGTGGTGACGGCGATGTACAGCACCGAGCCCAGTCCCACCACCAGGCCCATTACCGGCCAATGCAGGCCGAGCATGACCGTCGCGCCCACCAGCATCGCGACCGAGGGCAGCAGGGCGATGAGCAGCGTGTCGTTCAGCAGGTCGACCGCCCACATGCCGCGGGTGATCTTGCGCACGGTCGAACCGGCGAAGCTGTTGGCGTGCCAGTCCGTGGAGAACCGCTGCACGCGGTGAAACGCATGCGAAACGATGCCGTTCATCATCTTGAGCGTGAAGCCGATGATGCTCTGGAACATGGCCTGGCGCAGCAGGGTGCCGCCCACGCCCAGCGCGATCAGCGCCCAGAAGGCGTGCATGGCCATGGTCCAGGCCCGCCCATCGTCGGCGGCTCCGGAGGCCACGGCGTCGATCAGCCTGCCGGCGAACATCGGCGTCAGCACGTCGGCCAGCGCGCCCAGCAGCGCCAGGCCGATGATGAGGCCGGCGCGCGCGGGCTGGCGTCCCCAGTGGCGGAAGGTGTAGAGCAGGACATTCCTGAATGTCTGTCCTCGGGAGTTTTTCTTGTCGTGAACCATAGGCCTAAGCCCGGCGCGCGGCGCGCAGGCTTCCTTGTGGGAAAAAACGGAAACGGCCCGGGCGCAAGGCGCGGGCGACGGCTTCAGGGGTCGGGATCGGGCGCGGCGGACCGCGCGCGGAAGCTAGAAAACGCTTCTGCGGCGTGTCCGCGCGGGCAACGGCAACTTAATGGCGTTGCGGGGATACGCGCGGGACGGCGGTAAACGGATACATCATGACGCCTCCCTTGCTGTGGATGTTGGGGAACATGGGCGAAGGCCCGAATTGCCGATTCTATAGAAATGGGGTAGGCGAATCAATGCGGCTGTAGGGTTTTTCCAACCATCGCCTGTGGCGCGGGGCGAGGATCAACGCGCCCTAGCGTGGCTGACGGGAAGAGCGGCCGCGTCCGCCGGGCCGGAACGCCGCGAATTCCGCCCAGCGGGCCTGGGCAAACGCGTACAGCGCGTCCTGCGCGGGCATGGGGGTGCGGCCCGCGAGCCGCGCCAGCGCATAGTGTCCCTGGCGCTGCGGGTCGCGCGCCAGCGGCACCTGCGCCAGCAGGCCGGCTTCCTGCTGGCTGCGGGTGACGCAGAGCACGCCCAGGAGCAGGGTGTCGGTGCGCAGCGCCACGTCCACGAGCGCATCGAGGTTTTCGCAGCGCAGCGTCACCATCTGGTCGGGCGCGCCGGCCGGGCCCAGGGTCTCGGCCAGGCGCAGCGAGACTTCGGGGCTGAGGGTGGACGAGGCCACGGGATAGCGCCTGACATGCTCGATGCCGGGCCGCCGCTGCGCCAGGATGGGGTGGCCCGGCCGGCACACGAGGCCCGCGCGCAGCGGCGGCAGGGCGCGCGTCTCCAGGTCGGAGGCGTCGTACAGCATGCGCGCATCGCACACCATGGCGTCGATGCGCTCGGCGCGCAGCAGCTCCAGCAGGGCTTGCGTGGCGCCCAGTTCCACCCCCACCCGCACCTGCGGATGGCGTTCGGCCATGTGCGCCAGAAAGGGCGCCAGCAGCAGCGACGCCGGAGCCGGGCTGAAACCCACCGAGAGCCGGCCCGACTCGCCGCCCTGCAGGTTGCGCAGTTCGCGCAGCAGCTCGGTTTCCTCGTAGCGCATGCGGCGGGCGCGCTCGACCGCGCAAGCCCCGTATGCTGTGAGGCGCGGCCTGCCGGAACCGCGATCCAGCAACGGCAGCCCGGCCTCGGCTTCCAGCGCCTGGATGCTGCGGCTGAGCGCGGGCTGCGACAGGTTCACCGCTTCGGCCGCGCGCGAGAACGTGCCGTGCTCCACCACCGCTAGCAGATGCTTGAGTTTTTGGAAATCCATGTGCCGGGTGCATGAAAAGCATGAAATAAATGCATTGGAATTATAGAAGGCCGCTTCGTATCATGGCCAGCGGACGGCGCGCACGTGCCCGCCGCCCGCCGCGCCCGGCGCGGACCAGAAGAAACGGAGAGAGACACATGAAGCAGCAGTTGTTGTCCGCCGCGCTGTGCGCGGCGGTATCGCTGGCGGCCGCGTCCGGCGCCGTCCAGGCCCGGGAAAACGCCGGTCCGGCGGCATCGGCGGGCGCGCCCGCCGGCCTGGCGCAGGGCCGGGTCACGATCCGCCGCGACGAGTACGGCATGCCCCACGTCTACGCCGGCACCGTGTATGGACTGTTCTATGGCTATGGCTACGCCGTGGCCCAGGACCGGCTGTTCCAGATGGAGATGGCGCGCCGCAGCACGCAGGGCCGGGTCGCGGAAGTGCTGGGCTCCTCGATGGTGGCCTTCGACAAGTCCATTCGGGGCAATTTCTCGCCCGAGCGCATCCGGCGCCAGCTCGCCGCGCTGGCGCCGGCCGACCGGCAGATCCTGGACGGCTACGCCGCCGGCATGAACGCCTGGATCGCGCGCGTGCGCGCCGAGCCCGGCCGGTTGATGCCCAAGGAGTTCAACGACCTGCAATTCGCGCCTGCCGACTGGACCGCCTACGACGTGGCCATGGTCTTCGTGGGCACCATGGCCAACCGCTTCTCGGACGCCAATAGCGAAATCGACAACCTGGCGCTGCTCACCGCCCTCAGGGACCGCCATGGCGAGGACGAAGGCATGCGGATCTTCAACCAGCTTCGCTGGCTGACCGACAGCCGCGCGCCGACCACCGTGCCCGAGGAAGAGGGCGTCTACCGGCCCGGCGCGGCCGAGCCGCCGCGCCGGCTGTCGTATGCGCTGCCGCGTTACGACGGCGTGCCGCCCATGCTCGAACGGGTGGCGCGCGACGCGCGCACGCGCGGCGTGGTGGACGCGCCGCCCGCCCAGGCGCGCGCGCTGGTGCTGGCGCAATACGCGCAATCGGGGCAGCCTGGCATCGCCGGTTTTCCCACCACCAGCAATGTGTGGATCGTGGGGCGCGACCATGCGCGCGGCGCGCGTTCCATCCTGCTCAACGGCCCGCAGTTCGGCTGGTGGAATCCCGCCTACACCTACGGCATCGGCCTGCACGGCGCGGGCTTCGACGTGGCGGGCAACACGCCCTTCGCCTATCCCGCGATCCTGTTCGGCCACAACGCGCACGTGACCTGGGGTTCCACCGCCGGCTTCGGCGACGACGTGGACATCTACGCCGAGAAGCTCGACCCTGCCGACCGCACGCGCTACTGGCACAACGGCCGGTGGAAGACCATGGAAAAGCGCACCGAGCTCATCGCGGTCAAGGGCGCCGAGCCGGTGCTCATGGACGTGTACCGCACGGTGCACGGCATCGTGGCGAAGTTCGACGACAGCCGGCACGTGGCCTACGCCAAGGCGCGCGCCTGGGAGGGCTACGAACTGCAATCGCTGATCGCCTGGACGCGCAAGGCGCAGTCGGGCAACTGGGAGCAGTGGAAGCGGCAAGCCGCGCGCCACGCGCTCACCATCAACTGGTACTACGCCGACGACCGCGGCAACATCGGCTACGCGCACACCGGCTTCTATCCGCGGCGCAAGCCCGGCCACGACCCGCGCCTGCCCGTACCCGGCACGGGTGAAATGGACTGGGACGGCATCCTGCCTTTCTCCACCAATCCACAGGTCTACAACCCGCGCCAGGGCTTTATCGCCAACTGGAACAACCAGCCCATGCGCGGCTATCCGTCCACCGATCTGTTCGCCATCGTGTGGGGCCAGGCCGATCGCTATGCCGAAATCGAGAGCCGGCTGAAAGCCATGACGGCCGACGGCGGCAAAGTGAGCCCGCAGCAGATGTGGGATCTCATCCGCACCACCAGCTATGCCGACGTGAACCGCCGCCACTTCCTGCCGTTCCTGCAGCGCGCGGTGGCGGGCCTGCCCGCCGGCGACGAGCGGGCGCGCCTGGTGGCCGCGCTGGCGGCCTGGGACGGCATGAACACCAGCGAGCGCGAGCCGGGCTACTACGACAACGCCGGGCCGGCGGTGATGGACGCCTGGCTGCGCGCCATGCTCGAGCGCACGCTGGCCGACGAAATGCCCGCCGATTTCTTCAAGTGGTACAGCGCCACCGGCTATCCCACGCCCGAGGCCCCGGCCAGCGGTTCGCTCAATCTGACCGCCGGCGCCAAGATCCTGTACAACGCGCTGGCGGGCCAGGCGTCCGGCGTGCCGCAACGCTACGATTTCTTCAATGGCGAGCGGCCGGAGGCGGTGACGCTGGCGGCGCTGGACGATGCCCTGGCCGCCCTGAAGCAGCGGCTGGGCGCCGACATGGCGGCCTGGAAGGCGCCGGCCGCGCCGCTGGTGTTCACGCCCAAGAACTTCCTCGGCGTTCCGCAGGCCGATGCGGCCGCGGTGCTGCGCTTTCATGCCACCCAGAACCGGGGCACCGAAAACAACATGACCGTCTTCGATGGCCGGTCGGTGCGCGCGGTGGATGTGGTGGCGCCGGGGCAGAGCGGCTTCGTGGCGCCGGACGGCGCGCCGTCGCCGCATGCGCGCGACCAGTTCGACCTCTATACCGGCTTCGGCAGCAAGCGCGTGTGGTTCACCGATGCCGAGGTGCGCGCCCACACGCGCACCGAGGAGCATCTGCGCTATTGAGGCTCCCGCCTCACGGCGGCACGCCGGCGGCGGGGCGGGCCGCCGCCTGGCGGCTCGCCAGCCGGGCATAGACGCCCCGGCGCCGCAGCAGTTGCTCGTGCGTGCCCGCCTCGGCGAGCCGTCCCTGGTCCAGCACCAGGATCAGGTCGGCATCGCGGATGGTGGACAGGCGGTGCGCGATGATCAGGGTGGTGCGATGCCGCATCAATGTGTCCAGGGCCTGGCGCACCTGCATTTCGGACAGCGTGTCCAGGTGCGAGGTGGCTTCGTCCAGGATGAGCACGGGCGCGTTCTTGAGGAAAGCGCGCGCGATGGCGATGCGCTGGCGCTGGCCGCCCGAGAGCTGCACGCCGCGTTCGCCCACCGGCGTGGCCAGCCCCTGCGGCAGGACGCGCACGACATCTTCCAGCGCGGCTTGCGCGATCGCCCGCCGCAGCGCTTGGGGGCTGGCCTCCGGGCGCGCGAGCCGGATGTTGTTCTCCAGCGTGTCGTTGAAGAGATAGGTGTCCTGGCTCACCAGCGCCACCCGTTCGCGCAGGCTGTCCAGCGCCAGGTCGCGCAGGTCCGCGCCCGCCAGCCGCACCGCGCCCCGGCGCGGATCCCAGAACCGCAGCAACAGGCTGGCCACCGTGCTCTTGCCCGCGCCCGATGCGCCCACCAGCGCCACGGTGGCGCCGGCCGGCGCCGAGAAACTCAGGTCGCGCAGCGTGTCGCCATGCGCGCCGGGATAGGCGAAGGTCACGCGCTCGAATGCCAGCGACAGGCCCTGGGCCCCATGCGGCGCGGACAGCGGGCCGTCGCCCACGGGTTCGGGCTCGTGGCTCACCACGTGCAGCCGCCGCGTGGCCGCGACCGTGTCCGCGAGCTGGCGGCTGACTTGCGAAATCTCCGACACCGGCAGGAACGTCGCCAGCGCGACCAGCACGAGCAGGGGCAGCATGCCCGCCGGCAGGGTGCCGGCGCTCACCTGCAGCGCGCCCGTTGCCGCCACCGCCAGCCCGCCCAGACCGGCCGCGGCTTCGAGCCAGGCGTTCTGGCGCGACAGGTCGCGCAGGATGTCCAGGCGCTGGCGCTGGTATTCCTGCGCCACGCGCAGGAACTCGGCGCGCCGTCGCCCCGTGGCCTGGAAGGCGGTCAGGTCGGCCAGGCCCTGGATGGTGTCGGCGGCGTGCGCGCTCAGTTCGCCCAGCGCCTGGCGCGCCTGCGCGCCCAGCGCGTCGATGCGGCGGCGGCCCCGCACGGGCGAGAGCAGGGCGTGGGCCAGGAAGGGCAGCAGCGCCAGCGCCACCGGCCAGTCGTAATAGATGAGAAAACCCAGCACGCTGGCCGGCACCAGCACCGACACGATAGCCGGCGCGATGGTGTGGGCGTAGAAGTACTCCACCATTTCCACGTCCTGCGTGGCCAGCGCCACCAGATCGCCCGAGCGCCGCTGCAGCAGGTAGGCCGGCGCGAGCCGCTCCAGCTTGTCGTAGAGCTTGACGCGCATGTCCGCCAGCAACTGGTAGGCCATGGCGTGCGCCAGCCAGGATTCCAGCCAGTGGAAGAGCGCCGCCAGCGGCGCCACCGCCAGCAGCGCCGCGATCAGGCCCGAGGCGTCTTCGCCCTCGCGCATGGCGGCCACCACCAGCGCGCTCAGCACGCCCACCCCGATGAACGCCGCCACCCGGCCCACGCCCAGCGCGATGGTGGCGATGAGCGTGCCGCGCCAGGGGCGCACCACGGCCAGCAGCGTGCCCAGCACCCCGCGCCAGCCGACCCGTTCGGCGTCGGCGTTCAGCGCGCGGGGCGGCGGCCGGTCCGCGTGCCGGGCGGCGCTGTCTTCTTCCGGAGCAGGCGCCGCGTCGGGCAGGCCGGGCGCGGCGCCCTGGGCGTGCTCCTGCTCGTGCATGAGCCGGTAGTACAGGCCGCGGGCGCGCATGAGCTCGGCGTGGGAGCCCGATTCCACCACGCGCCCGCCGTCGAGCACCAGGCAGCGGTCCGCGCCGACCACGCTGGCCAGGCGGTGCGCCAGGATGAGCGTGGTGCGTCCCGCCATGAGACGGTCCAGCGCCTGCTGGATCAGCGCCTCGTTCTCGGTGTCCACCGACGAGAGCGCCTCGTCCAGGATCAGGATGGGCGCGTCGCGCAACAGGGCTCGCGCAATGGCCAGGCGCTGCCGCTGCCCGCCCGAAAGGCTGAGGCCGCGCTCGCCGATCCGTGTGGCGTAGCCCTCCGGCAGCGCCATGATGAAGTCGTCCATGTTGGCGGCGCGGGCGGCGGCGCGCAGTTCGTCACGGCTGGCATCGGGGCGACCCAGGCGCAGATTGTCTTCGATGGTGCCGTGAAACAGCGTCGCGTCCTGGTTCACCAGCGCGATCTGCGACAGCAGCGCATCGGGCGCCAGCGTGTCGATGTCATAGCCGCCGATGCGGATGACGCCGCGCTGCGGCATGCGCTCGCGCAGCAGCAGCCGCACGATGGTGGACTTGCCCGCGCCGCTGGGGCCCACGATGCCCACCCGCTCGCCGGCGCCGATGCGCAGCGTGAGATCCCGGTGGGCCGGGCGCTCCGGCGTATAGGAGAACGCCACGCCGTCGAATTCGATGGAGGGTTCCAGGCGCGCGGGGCGCTCTTGCCCGCCGGGCGCCGGCGTGGCCGGCTCGGCGTCCGTCAGAGCGTGGATGCTCGCCGCGGCCGATTGCCCCAACATGCCCCGATGCAGCACGGCGCGCAGGTCGCGCAGCGGGCGGAAGATTTCCGTGCCCGCCATCAGCACGATGAGCAACGCCTCCAGGCTCATCTCGCCCGCGCTGACGCGCCAGGCGCCCAGCGCCAGCGCCAGGGCCGCGCCCAGGGCTACGCCCAGGTCGCTGATGCCGCGGGTGAGCAGGCTCACCGACAGCACCCAGAACGTGTGGCGCGACAGTTCGCGCGCCTTGGCGGCGAGCTTGCGGCCCCAGGCCCTGCCCTGGCCGAAGGCCTTCAGCGTGGGCAGGCCCTGCACCGCGTCCAGGAATTCCTCGCCGAAGCGGTCCAGCGCCTGCGAGCGCGCCATGCTGGCCTTGCGGTCGAGACGGTGCACCGCCATGGGCCCGGCCAGGGCAAAGAGGGCGGCTGCCAGGAACACCAGCGCCACCGGCACGTCCCAGCAGGCCATGACCGCGAAAATGGCGAACGGCGCGGCCGCAGAAATGGCGAGCTGGGGCAGGTACTGGCCGAAGAAGGTCTGCAGCTGCTCCACGCCGTCCACCACCGTCAGCATCACGCCGCCGGTGCGCCGCTGGGCGAACCAGGCAGGTCCGAGCGCGACGATGCGGTCGTACAGCCGGCCGCGCAGCGTCTGCTGCACCTGCGCCGCGCAACGGTTGGCGGCCACGGTGCGCCAGTGGTCCAGCGCCGCGCGCAGCAGCACCATCGCCGCCACGCCGGCCGCGGGGGCGAGCCACTCCCGCCAGGGCGCATGGCCGAACACCCGGGCCAGCATCTGCCCCAGGAACACATAGCGCGCAATGCCGGCCCCCAGCGCCAGCAGGCCCAGCGCGATGCCGCCCGCCATGGCGCCGCGCAGGCCCGCCGTCAGCCGCCAGAGTCTGAAATCGAAATACATGAGGTTCTCCCCGGGGCCGCGCACGCCCGCGCGGCTCCCAAGCCCGCATGTTCGGCCAAGCGGCGGTATTGCGAAAGCGATGTTTTTTCAATCCGCCGTTGAGATAAACTCAACCCATGCCCGACCTCCCTTTACGCACGCCGCCCCTGGCGGCCCTGCGCGCCTTCGAGGCGGTGGCCCGGCTGGGCAGCCTGAGCCGCGCCGCCGTTGAGCTCAACGTGACCAAGAGCGCCGTCAGCCACCAGTTGCGCTCGCTCGAGGCCGACCTGGGCGCGGCGCTGCTGCGCCGCGGCGGCACGCTGCGCCGGGCGCAGCTCACCGAGGCCGGCGAACGCCTGCTGTCCTCGGTGCAGCAAGCGCTGGCGCTGCTCGAAACCGCCTGCCGCAACGTGCGGGCCGACGCCGCGCGCAACCGCCGCACCCACACCTTGAACATCTCGGCCAACCCGTCGCTGGCCGCGCTGTGGCTGGCCCCGCGCATCGGGCGCTTCATCGAATTGCATCCCGGCATCGACGTGCAGGTCCACCTGCACGCCAGCCAGGATCCGGCCTGGAAGGCGCAGGACATCGACCTCGCCTTCCTGCACGTGCGCGGCTCCGGGCCGCGCGGCCCGGAGCCGGGCGATATTCCGCTCTTTACCGAAACCGTGGTGCCGGTGTGCAGCGCCGCGCTCGTCGCGCCGGCCGAGCGCGACGATCCGCGCGTCTTCCTGCGCCACCGCTGGCTGGAGGAAAAACACATCGAAAGCCCGGAAACCGACTGGCGCACCTGGGCGGCGCGGCTGGGGCTGGCGCCCGAGGCGCGGCAGGAGCCGCTGGTTTTCAGCGGCCTGAGCACCGTGGTGGCCGCGGCCGCCGCCGGCGTGGGCATTGCCCTGGGCCGCGCGCCGCTCATCGACGAGGAAATCGCCAGCGGCCGGCTGACGCCGCTGGCGCCGCGGCTGCGCATGCCGGGCTCATGGGGCTACGTCATGCGCGTGCGCGCCGACCGTCCGATGCGCCCCGCCTTGCCGGCGCTGGTGGAGTTCCTGGCCGAAGAAGGGCGCAGCCCGGGCGCCTGGCAGGTGGAGACGGAAACGGCCTGAGCGCGCCGCGTCCCGGCCGGGCCGTCCAGGCCGTCCCGCGGCGCATGCCGTCAACGGCGCGCGTCAGCGGCGCGCCAGCGCCCGGACCTGCTCGAACGCCCCGCCCACCATATCCCGCACCACCGGAATGACGCGCTCGGCCAGATCCGGCCGGTAGGCGTAGGGGTAGGTTTCGTCCATATAGGTGGACTGGCACATTTCCAGCTGCACGGCGTGAATGCCGTCCGCCGGCGCGCCGTAATGGCGGGTGATGTATCCGCCCTTGAAGCGGCCGTCGATGGCCCAGGTATAGTCCGGGCAGGCCCGCAGCCGCGCGCGGATCGCGTCCTGCACCTGCGGCGCACAGCTTGCCCCGGCGGACGTGCCGATATTCAGGTCGGGCAGCTTGCCCTCGAAGAGACGCGGCAGCACGCTGGCGATGGAATGCGCCTCCCACAGCAGCACCGCGCCGTGTTCGGCGCGCAGGCGGTCGAGCTCCGCGCGCAGCTGGGCGTGGTAGGGCCGCCAGTACGTTTCCAGCCGGCGCGCGCGTTCGGCGTCGGTGAGCGCGGCCGCGTCGTTGTACAGCGACTCGCCGCGGAAGGTGTACAGCGGGCACAGCCCGGTCTTGGTCTGGCCCGGGTACAGGTCTTCGTCTTCCGGCGAGCGGTTCAGGTCGATGACGTAGCGCGAATAGCGCGCGCCCAGCACCGACGCGCCCAGCGATTCGGCGAAGCGGTACAGCGTATCCAGGTGCCAGTCGGTGTCGCCCGACTGCAGGGCCAGCGGCGTATAGAGCGCACGCAGGTCGTCGGGGATCTGGCTGCCGAGATGGGGAATGGAAATCAGGAGCGGCGCGGTGCCGCGGCTGAAATGGAAAATGGCGCTCAAGACAAAAGACTCCGGGAAGAAAGCGCGGCGCGCGCTTCCATGAACAACACGGGCATGCAACGGACGGGCCGGTGCCTCGCGCCATGATAGCCCAAGCGCCCTGGCGGGCCGCGCTCCCGTCGGCCGACGGGTTTCGTCATGATGATTGACGTACTGTCACAAATGCGCCGGCGCAGGCCGGCGCGGGACACTAGAATTTCGGCCGTCCCAACCCTCACAGCAGGAACATCATGAGCAGAGCAAGCGCGGCCTCCATCGTCATCGTCGCAGGCATGGCCCTGGTGGCCTCGGTCCAGGCGGCCCAGCCCCGGTCGGTCGACGCCCGCACGCTGGATATCGCCGGGGTCAGGACCGGCATGTCCTACGACGAGGCGCTGGCCGCCGCCGCGAGCCACTTCAAGGTCGCGCCCGGCCAGTTCAAGCCGGACCCCCTGCCATCCGAGAACCCGGTCACGCACACCAAGCTGCCCGATTATTTCACCTATGAGCAGGGCGGCATGCGCTTCGCGGTCTACTTCGAAGGCCGCGTGCCCGTGGACAAGCGCCGTCCGCTGGCCGTGTCCATGGTCCGGTACGAGTTGCCCTGGTCGCAGCAGAACTCCCAGGCCATGGCCGAGGCCGCGCTCGCCAAGTACGGCGTGCAATCCAATGCGCCCAACAAGCTCCCCATGCAATGGTGCGAAAAGCCCAGCCCCAACCCCGGCATGGGCTGCGACAGCGACCAGGCCCGGCTCACCCTGAGCCAGGTCAAGATGGAACTCATCGACCCCGCCTGGACTTACGCGCGCATCAGGTTCGTGGAAGCCTCGAAGACGGTCAAGCCGGCATTCTGAGCGCCGGCCCGCGCGGAGGGAAGCCGGGAGAACGCCCGGGCCGGCGGCCGGTGGAACCGGAAGGCCCGGGCCGGTGCCGTCAGGCGGGCGCGAACGGCTCGCCCATCGGCCGGGTGCGGATGCCCGGCCGCAACCGCGTCCAGGGCAGGTCGGCGCTGTCGGCCTGCATGGGGCCGGGCGCCTTGGCCACCAGCACTTCTTCCGCGATGGGCTGGAAGTCCGCGCGGAAATGCACCGAGCTTTTCACGACCACGATCTTCATCTGCTCAGGATGCACGTTGCCGGTGCGAAAGAGGTTGCGGTCCAGCATCTGCGACTTGCCCGAGCTCACCACCACCCGCACGCCGCCCGTGCGCAGGCAGGCCACGGGCCCCACATTGGCCTGCACGCCGTGCATCATGGGGCCGTCGAAGCGGCATTTGCCGTCGCCCAGATGCTCCACCACGAACTCCCCGCGCAGCGGCGCATCGCCCGGCACGCCCGATCTGCCGCCCAGCGCCAGCGCGACGCGGCTGCCCACGCCGGCGCGCATTGCCTCGCGCACCGCGTCCGGGTCCCACAGCAGCCCCAGCGCCGCGTCCTGCGCATCGGCCTCGATCAGGGCGCGCAGCATGCCGGTGGTGTTGGAGTCGCCGCCCGCGCCCGGGTTGTCCTGGGTGTCGGCGATGACCACGGGCCGGCCGGCCCCGCGCGCGATTTCCTGCGCCTGGCGCACCGCCTCGTCCGGTGCGAGGAACGGCACGGCCCACTGCGGCTCGGCCCTGACCGTCAGTTCGTACAGTTCGGCCACTGCCCGTTCCAGCCGGCCGACGTCCACGCCATGGCCCCACACCACCGGCCCGCATTCCGGAAAATCCGCGGCCGGAAAACCCGGCGCGTACGACAGCGAGGCCAGCCCCGCGTCGCGCTCCAGCGTCGCGAGCGCCTCGTAGACGGACCTGGCCGGCTCCAGCATCGTGCACATGCCATTGATGGGAATCAGGAAGGGCAGGCGCAGCGCGTGCGTGCGCAGCGCGCCGCCGGCCCGCACGGCATCGATCAGCAGGCGGTACGCGCGCTCGCCGGTTTCCGCCATGTCCACGTGCGGATAGCTGCGGTAGGCCACCAGCGCCGTGGCTTCGCGCAGCATGGCGGCCGTGACGTTGGCATGCAGGTCCAGGCTCGCCACGATGGGCACGCCGCGTCCGATGGCGGCGCGCAGACGCGTCAGCAGCTCGCCTTCGCCGTCGTCGCTGTCCACCGTGACCATGGCGCCGTGCAGGTCCAGGTAGATGGCGTCGTAGCGGCGGGTGCGGGCGGCTTCCACGATCTCGCCCGCGATGCGCTCGAACGCCTCGCGCGTCACATGCGCAGAAGGGCTGGCCGCCGCCCAGATCACGGGCTCGAGCTGGTGGCCGTCTGCCCGCGCCGCGCGGATGAAGCCTCCCGCCGGGATGTTGACGTCGGCATAGGCCAGCACGTCGGCGCCGCGCGCCATGGCCGGGAACCCCTCGCCGTTGACGAAATTTGCGTAATCGGCCCGGGTGGGCGCGAACGTGTTGGTTTCGTGCTGGAAACCGGCAACCAGTATCTTCATGGCATTCATCCTTGGACGCGGGCATGCCGCGTGAAAAGCAGGGGCAGCACGCCGGCGGCGAGCAGGGCGGCGATGGCGTACAGGCCGGCGTCGAGCGAGTGCGTGGCCGACTTCGCCCAGCCGATCAGCGCCGGGCTGACGAAGCCGCCCAGCAGCCCGATGCTGTTGATGAGCGCGATGCCGCCGGCAGCGGCCGCGCCTTTCAGGTGTTGCGAGGGCACGGCCCAGAATACCGTGTACGCGCCCCACATCAGCGCCGTGGCGAGAACGAGCAGCGTCATGGAAACGGAAAAGTGCTGGGGCAGGGCGAGCGCGCCCGCCAGCGCAGCGCCGGCGGCCAGGGCTGCGCCCACCACGTGCCAGCGGCGCTCGCGCAGCCGGTCGGAACTGCGCGACAGCGCAAACATCGCCGCCATCGCGGCGAGATACGGCGCGGCCGACCAGATGCCGATTTCCATGGTGTCGCGCACGCCCGCGGCCTGCAGCATCGTGGGCAGCCAGAAGCTCACCGCGTAGATGCCGCTGATCAGGCAGAAATAAGGGATGGCGAGCGCGTAGATGCCGGGGTCGCGCAGCACGTCGCGAAACGAGTGCGTGGCCTGGGCGGCATGGCGCGGCTGCAGGTCCGCGGCAAGCAGCTCGCGCTCGCGCGGCGCGAGCCAGCGCGCCTCGTCCGGCTTGTCGGCCAGGCACAGGAACGCCGCCACGCCCAGGGCCACGCAGGGCAGACCCTCCACCAGGAACATCCATTGCCAGCCTTCCATGCCGTGCGCGCCGCTGAACCGCGTCATGATCCACGCCGACAGCGGGCCGCCCAGCATGCCGCCGATCGGGCCGGCGCACATCACCACCGCCATCACCGTCGCCATGCGCTTGCCGGAGTACCAATAGGTCAGGTAGAAAATCATGCCCGGCGCGAAGCCGGCCTCGAACACGCCCAGCAGGAAACGCAGCGCATAAAAGCTGTACTCGCCGCGCACGAACAGCATGCAGGCCGAGGTCAGGCCCCACAGGATCATGATGCGGCAGATCGTCCTGCGCGCGCCGATGCGCACCAGCAGCAGGTTGCTGGGAATCTCGAAGAGCACATAGCCCAGGAAGAAAATGCCGGCTCCCAGGCCATAGGCGGCATCGGACAGCCCCACGTCGGCCTGCATCTGCAGCTTCGCAAAGCCGATATTGACGCGGTCCAGGTAGGCGAAGGTGTAGCAGAGCAGCAGCAGCGGCAACAGGCGCCAGCTGATCTTGCGATAGACCGAATCGAGGTCGGCGGATGCCGGCGCACCGCAGGCGCGGGCGGACGTGGCGCTCAAACTCATGCAAGTTTCCCTTTGTGATTGTCGGGCCCGTGGCCCTGATGGCATTGCACGCAGCAGGCGCCATGCTCGCAGACCATGGTGTTGTAGACAACAACCGTTTTCATCACTTATCGTTCGCTTTTGAGCAACGCACGCGCACCCCGGCGCGGCCCCGCCATGAAGGATCTCAACCAGACCCGGCTGCGCTACATGCACGAGGTCATCGTTTGCGGCTCGATACGCGGCGCGGCCGAAAAACTGGACATGTCGCCCTCGGTCATCAGCCGCCAGATCCAGTTGCTGGAAAAAGAAATCGGCCTGCCGCTCTTCGAGCGGCGTCCGCGCGGCCTGGCGCCCACCGATGCGGCCGAGATGCTGGAGGAATTCCTGCGCGGCTACCGCGCCCAGCGCGAACACCTGGAAACCCGCCTGCAGGAGCTGCGCGGCATGCGGCGCGGCTACGTGGAAATCAGCATGAGCGAGGGCATGATCGAGGCGCTGATGACCCATGCGCTGGGCCCTTACTGCAAGGAGTTTCCCCACATCCGCGTGGCCATCAATACCGCCTCGGTGGACGAGGTGGTCGAAGCCGTGCGCACCGACCGCGCCCACATCGGCCTGGCCTTCAATCCGCCCGTGCATCCCGAAGTGCGCGTGCGCGCGCGGCACATCATTCCGGTCGGCGCCCTGGTGCGCGCCGACCACCCGCTCGCGCGCAAGGGCCGGGCCATCGCGGTGAAGGAGCTCGTCAAGTATCCCCTGGCGCTGATGACGCTGCCCTACGGCCTGCGCCGCATCGTGGACATGCTGGAATTCAGCGAAAAGATCCACCTGTCGCCGGCCCTGACCACCAACTCGCTGGCCGTGCTGCGCCAGTACGCCCTGAGCGGAGCCGGCGCCGTGCTCATGGCCGACATCGGCCAGCCTCCCGAGGCGGCCGGCGGGGCGCTGGTGCACGTGCCCATCGACCACCCGCTGTTGCGGCAGACCGAAATGCAGCTGATGGTGCGCCTGGGCCGGCCCTTGTCCACCGCCGCCGCCGAACTGCTGCGCAGGATCGAGCTGCGTTTGCCGCTATTCAAGGGCACGTCCGGGCAATGAGGGCGGCGCCAGGGCGGCCGGGGCGCCGCGCGGCTCAAGCGTCAGCGCGTCCGCCGGCCGAGCTCGCTTTCAGGGCGAGGAAGGCTTCCACGACCGCGGGCGCGTCCAGGCCGAACTCGCGCATGAGGTAGGGCGTGCTGGCGCCGTAGGCGAAGCGGTCGGGCACGCCGATGCGTTTGAAGCGCACGGCCCGGCCGCTTTCCGCAATGGCCTCGGCGACTGCCGCGCCCAGGCCGCCGATGACGGAGTGGTTTTCGATGGTGAGCACCGTGCCGGCTTCCAGCACGTGCGCCAGCAGTTCCTCGGGCAGGGGCTTGAGCCGCGTGACGGCGATTACGCCCACGTCCAGCCCGCGCTCTTGCAGTTGCCCGGCGGCGGCCTGGGCGGCGGGCACGCTCAGGCCGCAGGCCAGCAGCAGGCCGTCGCGCCCGGCGCGCAGCCGGGCGAGGCCGTTGGCCGCCGGAATGCCGGCCTTGCCGGCGCCGCCGCCCGCGCGGGCCAGCCGCAGATAGACCGGCCCTTCGTGCGCCAGCGCCTCGGCCACCGCCTGGGCCGTCTGGCCCGGCGCCGGCTCGATGATGCGCATGTTCGGCAGGGCGCGCATGAGGGCAATGTCGTCGATGGCCTGGTGGCTCACGCCCAGCAGGGTGTCCAGGCCGGGAATGAAGCCGACCAGCTTGGCGTTGAGATTCGGGTAGGCGAGCTGCATCGCCACCTGGTCATACGCGCGCCGCGTCGCGAAAACGCTGAAGGTGTGGACGAAAGGAATGCAGCCGCAGCGCGCCATGCCGCCGGCCATGCCGACCATGTTGGCCTCGGCGATGCCGGCCTGGAAGAACTGCGCCGGCAGCGCGTCGCGGATGAGATCGGTCTCGGTGGGGCCGCTCAGGTCGGCCGTCAGGGCAACGATGCGGGGATCTCGCCGGGCCGCCTCCAGCAGGGCCTGTCCGTAGGGCTTGGGCGTCGCGGCATTGCCGGAGCGGTCGGTGAAATCGTTGACGGTCAGCATAGGGCTGCTCATTGTTGTGCCTCCAGCGCGTCGAGTTCCTCCAGCGCCAGCCGCGCCGCTTCCGCGGGCAGGCGCAGATTGTGGCCGAGTATGCCCTCCAGGGAAGGCGCGCCCTTGCCGACCAGGGTGCGCGCAATAATGCACTGCGGCTGCCCGCGGACGGCCCGCGCCTGCGCCAGGGCCTGCAGGATGGCGGCGATGTCGTTGCCGTCGATGTCCTGCACGTGCCAGCCGAAGGCGCGCCATTTGTCGGCCAGCGGTTCGTGCGGCTGGACCTGGTCCACGTGGCCCTCCACCTGCATGTTGTTCGCGTCGATGATCAGGCAGAGCCGGTCCAGCTTCCAGTTGCCGGCCGCAAGCGCGGCTTCCCAGACCTGGCCTTCCTGCAATTCGCCGTCGCCCAGCATGACGTAGACCCGGCTGTCGCGCCCCGGGCTGTCGCGCCCCGCACGCTGCATGGCGGCGGCCATGCCCACGCCGACGGACAGGCCCTGGCCCAGCGAGCCGCAGGTGGCCTCGATCATGGGGCCGAGCCGTTCGGATGCGTTGATTTCCAGCGGCGAGCCGTCGGCGCAGTACGTGTCGAGCTGCGCCGGCGGGAAATAGCCGCGCGCCGCCAGCGTGGCGTAGAAGATGGCGGTGTTGTGCGCCGTGGACAGGATGAAGCGATCGCGCAGCGGCCAGCCGGGCGCGTCCGGCTGCTGGCGCATCTCGGCGAAATACAGCACGGCGAAGAGATCGGCGGCCCCCAGGCCCTGCTGCACATAGCCCTGGCCCGTGCGGGCCACCATGCGCACGACCTGCTTGCGCAGCGTATGCGCGATGCGGCCGAGTCCGGCGATGTCGCGGGTGGGGGCGAAAGAGAGCGGTGCTTCCATGGAAGTTCCTCACAGGGTCGCGGCCAGGCGCGAGAAGGCATGATCCGTGACCTGCAGCGCCAGGTCGATGTCCTGGGCCGTGTGGGCAAGGCTCAGGAACATGTTGTGCCGGTGGTGCAGGTAAATGCCTGCCTTGAGCGCCTCGGCCGCAAAGCGCGCGCCCTTGGCGTAGTCGGGATCGTCGTCGAACAGCACCAGCGGCAATTGCGCCGGCCCGGTCTGGCTGATGCCCACGCCATGCCGCGCCGCCTGGCGCGCCAGGCCCTCGCGCAGGCGTTGCCCCATCTGCTCGAAATGCCGCACGGCCTGCGCGTTTTCCAGCACGTCCAGCGTGGCCAGCGCCGCGGCCATGGCCACGCCGCCCATCCAGAACGAGCCGGTGATGTAGACCTGCTGCGCGCCCTGGCGGAAGGCGTCGTTGCCCGTCACCGCCGCCAGCGCATAGCCATTGGCGATGGCTTTGCTCCAGGCGCACAGGTCGGGCCGCACGCCCAGCGGTTCCCAACTGCCGTGCAACGACAGCCGCAAACCCGCGCGGACCTCGTCGATGACCAGGGCCGCGCCGGCGCGGTCGCACAGCTCGCGCGCGCGCCGGGCGAAGGCGGCCCGCGGCAGTTCCTGGGGCTGGCCGAGGTCATGGCGGAAGGCCGACACCAGGATGGCGGCCAGGTCGTCGCCCGCTTCGCGCGCGGCCGTCTCCAGGCTCTCGACGTCGTTATACCGGAAGTAGATGAGGTGGGCGCGGTCTTCGGCGGTGACGCCGGCCAGGGAAGGGCTGCACCAGGGCACCGCGCCGTGATAGGCGCCGCGGGCCAGCAGGATCTTGCGCTTGCCGGTGCCGGCGCGCGCAATGGTCAGCGCCGCGGTGGTGGCGTCGGTGCCGTTCTTCTGGAAAAGCGCCCAGTCCGCGTGCGGCAGCAGCGCGACCATGCGCTCGGACAGCTCGACCAGGCGGGCGGTGGGCCCGTTCATGCAGTCGCCCTGCAGGGCCTGGCGGCGCGCCGCTTCTTCCACGGCCGGATGCCGGTGCCCCGCGATGACGGGACCCCAGCTGCACATGAAATCGACGAACTCCCTGCCGTCGACATCCCACACCCGGCATCCCTGCGCCCGCGCGAAGTATTGCGGATACCCCGGCGGCAACAGCCTGGCGTTCAAGTGGCCGTACATGCCGCCTGGAATCACCTTTTCGGCGCGGCTGCGCAGCCGCGCGTCTTCGAGAACACTGCTACTGCCAGGAGTTACTACCGTGGAGGTGGCGGTCATTTTTTTTTCCTGTCGTTGCGTTGCAGGGGCCGGGCGTGAACACGATACATGATATATGATGTTTTGACGCAGGGTAAAGCCTTTGCCGCGGGCGCGATGCAAAACGTTCAGCCGCGCGGCTTGCGGCGCACCGATTTCGTCGAGGACTTCTTGATGGGTTCGGGCTCGGTGCCGTCGATGGTTTCGAGATAGGCGACGAACCTCTCGCCGCCCTCGATCAGGTCCTGCTCGACGGCCGTCGCGAGCGCATTGGCGTCGCCCTGCTTGAGGGCCGTGATGATGCGCTGGTGCTGGTGCTCGCCGCGATAGGTGGGATGCCCGTGCGGATAAAGGTAATTCAGGAGCGGGCCGGCCTGGATCCACAGCCGCTCGAGAATGTCGGTGAGCTGGCTCATGCCCGAACGGCGATAGAGGGCGAAATGGAAATCGAAGTTGGATTGCACCGCCTGCGGATAGTCTTTCACCTTCTCGGCGCGGATCAGCGTGGCGTGGATGTGCTCGAGCTCGGCGATGAAAGCCTCGTCGACATGGGGCAGGGCCTCGACCGCGGCCACCGGCTCGAGCATCAGGCGCAGCCGGCGGATTTCCATGTACTCGGCCAGCGACAGGCGGCGCGTGAGGAAGTAGTAGCCCGCCTTCATTTCGATGGCGCCATCGTTGGTGAGCAGCAGGATGGCTTCGCGCACCGGCGTTTCGCTGACGTTGAGGTCGGCGGCCAGTTCGCCGATCTTCAGCCGCTGCCCGGGCTGGAAGCGCCCGGACATCAGCCGGTCGCGCAGGGTGCGGTAGACCTGGTGCGTGAGGCTGGAACGGACGACAGAGGGTTTTGCGGTGGCCATGTTGTCTTTGCGGGTGGCGTCGGCCGATATTTTAGGGAATCTAGGTAGAACTACCGATATCGGGGCGGTTGAAGTAACACGATATATTATATATTGTGATTGCGAATCGAGGCGCTGCCGCATAGGAGGCCGGATGTCTGCATCCCTGGAAGTGTTGCGAGACCGTTGGGGAATTCCGCACGTGCGGGCCCGCGGTGTCGACGAGCTGTTCTACGCCAATGGCTATGTGCATGCGCAAGACCGCCTCTGGCAGATGGACGCGGCGCGCCGCCGCGCGGTCGGCCGCTACGCGGAGTGGGCGGGGGCCGAGGCGGTCGAGGCCGATGCGCTCGCCCGCCGCATGGGCGTGGCAGCCGCCTCGCGGCGCGACTACGAACATCTTTCCGGGCAGACCCGCCGCATGCTCGATTGCTACACGCAAGGCGTCAACGCGGCGATGGCGCAACTGCCCCTGCCCCGGGAGTACCGGCTGCTCGAAGAACGCCCCGAACCCTGGGAGCCCTGGCACTGCGTGGCCGTGATGCGCCAGCGCGGCCTGCTCATGGGCAGCATCTGGTTCAAGCTCTGGCGTGCCGCGGCGCTGCGCACCGTCGGGCCGCAAGCCGTCCGGTGGCTGCGCTACGATGACGGCGGGCAGGAGCGGCTGGTCGCCTCGCAGGCGCTGGCCGACGAGCCGCGCTGGATCGCCAGCCTGCAGGATCTGGAACCCTGCATCGAGGCCCTGCTGGCGCTGGCGCCGCCCGACGCCACGATCGCCGGCTCCAACAACTGGGCCGTCGCGGGCTCGCGCACGGCCAGCGGCCTGCCGCTGCTGGCCGGCGATCCCCACCGGATTTTCGAGATCCCCGCCATGTATGCGCAGCTCCATCTGAGCTGCGATGCCTTCGACGCGCTGGGGTTCTCGGTGCCCGGCGTTCCCGCGTTTCCGTATTTCTGCCATACCGATTCGGTGGCCTGGTGCGTCACGCATGCGTTCGCGGACATCCACGACCTGTATATCGAACGCTTCGACGACGCCGGCCGGCACGAAACGGAGCAGGGCTGGCAGCCTTCGTCCCGCCGCGTCGAACGCATCCGCGTCCGGGGCGGCAGCGACGTCGAGGTCGAGGTGACGACGACGCGCCACGGCCCGGTGATCGCCCGACACGGCAATACGGGCGTGGCCCTGCGCTCGGTGCAGCTCGACCCGGTAGACCGTTCGCTCGATTGCCTGCTGCCGATGCTGCTCGCGCGCGACGTCCATGCCTTCAACGAGGCCTGCCGGCCCTGGGGCGTGATCGACCACAGCGTGGTTTCGGCCGATACCGCGGGGCACATCAGCGTCAACGTGCGCGCCATCGTGCCCGAGCGCGACCGCCTCAACGGCTGGCTGCCGGTGCCCGGGTGGACCGGGCGCCACGAATGGCGGGGGTTCATCCCCTGGGAACGCATGCCCAGGCAGGTGGATCCCGAAGACGGCCTGCTGGTGACGGCCAACAACCGAATCGCCGCCGATGGCCATGGCGACTATCTCTGCACCGACTGCCATCCTTCCACCCGGGCGCGCCGCATCGCCGAGCGTCTGGCGCCGCTGGCGCGCGCCGGCGTGGAAGACATGGTGTCCATCCTGGGCGACGTGGACAGCGCCCGGGCGCGGGAAATCGTCGCCCGCCTGATTGCCGTGCGGGTGGAAGACGAGGCCGCGCGGGCCTTGCAGGAAACCCTGCGCCAGTGGGACGGCCGCATGACGCCCGACGCGGCCGCGCCCACCGTCTATATGGCGGTGCGCCAGGAAATGACCCGTCTGCTGGCCGCCAGGTCCGGGCTGGACGGCGCGGCCACGGACATGTTCGCGACGCTCGCGGCGCCCGGCGTGGCGCCGGTCAACCAGCTCTGGTGGACGCTGCCCGAGCTCCTGCGCCGCGACGATGCGAGCCTGCTGGGCGGGGGTTCCTGGGACGAGATCATGGCGCAGGCGCTGGCTTGCACCGCCGCCAGGCTGCGGCCCGGCCCTTGGGGGGAGGCGCACAAGCCGGTCTACGCCCATCCCCTGGGCAGGCAGTTTCCCGGCGCGCTGCCCGCGCCGGCTTCGCACCCGGTGGCCGGCGACGGAGATTGCGTCAACGCCAATGGCGCCTATCCGACTTCGGGGCTGCCCGCGACCTACGGTCCCGTGGCGCGCTATGTGTTCGACACGTCCGACTGGGACCGCAGCCGCTGGATCGTATTCCACGGCAGCGCCGGCGAGCCCGGCGCGCCGCACTATAGCGACCAGAACCCGCTCTGGGCGAGATGCGAGCTGGCGCCGGCGCCGTTTTCGCGCGCCGCCGTCGATGCGGCCGCCGTATCGCGCCAGACGCTCGACGTGCCCGAAATTCCTTGAGCCGGGACGCGCGGCGTCCTCGTCCTCGTTCATCCGGTCTTCCGCGCGGCGGAAGCCTACACAAGGGGAACATCATGAAAACCCATCGGATCCTGACAGCCGCGGCACTGTGCTCGGCGCTGAGCCTGACGTGGACGGCCGCGGCGGCCGAGGAGATCCCCAGGAAGGGCGGCACGCTGGTGTATGCCAGCCTGTCCGGCCCGGGCACGCTGGACCCGCAGGTGGCGGCCAGCATGGTCGACCTGGAAGTCATACACCACCTCTTCGAGGGCCTGGTGACCATCGACTCCCACTACAACACCAAGCCCTTGCTGGCCCGCGAGATCAAGATCAGCGACGACCAGAAGACCTTCACTTTCCTGTTGCGCAAGGGCGTGAAATTTCACAACGGCAAGGTCATGACCTCGGCCGACGTAAAGGCCACGTTCGAGCGCTATGCCCGCGTAAGCCCGAACAAATCCGTGCTCGACGATGTGGCGGGCTACGACACGCCCGACCCCGACACCTTCGTCATTCGGCTGAAGAATCCCAATGCCGTGTTCCTGGACGTGCTCAAGACGCCCGTCTACCCGTTCGTCATTCTGCCCGCCGAACAGAAGGACAAGCCCGCGCGCGGCATCGACGTCATCGGCACGGGCGTCTTCAAGCTCGGGCAATGGGTCAAGGACAGCTACCTGACGATCCAGCGCTTCGACGACTATGTGCCCGACGACAGCGCCAGCGGGCCCGACGGCTTCGCCGGCAAGCGCACCGCCTATGTCGATACGGTGCGCTTCAACTTCGTGCCCGAAGCCAATGCGCGCGTGGCCGCCATGCAGACCGGCGAAGCCGTGTTCACCTCGACCATTCCGCCGGAGCTGGCCGCGCGCCTGAAGTCGCAGAAGCACCTGCAGGAAGTGACGGTCTACCCATACTGCCAGCAGTATTTCATCGTGAACTCGCAACAGCCGCCCACGGACAAGTCGCAGGTGCGCCAGGCCATCCGCACCGCGGTGCACGTGGACGACATCATGAAAGTCATCGGCGCGTCGAGGAAGAACCACTCCATGGTGTACCCGGACGGCGCCTACTACGGCGGCAAGGCCACCGACGGCCGCTATAACGAGAACGACCCTGGCAAGGCGAAGGCGCTGCTCAAGGAGGCGGGCTACCAGAACGCGCCCATCGTGCTGCAGACCAACAACAACTACGACTACATGCGCGACTCCATTCTGGTGCTGTCCGAGCAGCTCAAGAACGCCGGAATGAACGTGAAGATCGACATCACCGACTGGACCACCAACGCCTCCAACCTGCAGACCGGCAAGGGCAACTGGAACGTCTCGACCACCAGCTTCTGCTCCAACCCCATTCTCGGGCCCCAGCAGTGGCAGACCATGATCTACAACTTTCCGCACGTCAAGAACGACAAGGTGCTTGATGACGCCTACGACGCCTTCTACAAGACCCCGGATCTCGAAGGCCGCAAGAAATCCTGGCTCACCATCGAACAGCGCGTGCTCGACGAAGGCTACATGATCAAGGTCGCCGACCGGGGCAATGTGCAGATCATCAACACCCGCAAGGTCGGGGGCTTCGAGCCTTACTACATGAACCACTTCTGGAACGTCTGGCTGAAATAAGGACGGCGCGCCATGTACCGTATCGTGACCGCGCGCATTGCGCAGGCCCTGCCCGTCATGCTCATCGTGGCGATCCTGACGTTCCTGCTGATGCACATGCTGCCCGGCGATCCCGCCGTCATCATCGCGGGCGACCAGGCGGGCCCCGAGGCGATCGCCGCCGTGCGCCACAGCCTGGGCCTGGACCGCCCGGTGCCGGAGCAGCTCTGGCGCTGGCTCACGCACCTGGCGCAGGGCAACTTCGGCGATTCCCTGATCCTCAACCAGCCCGTGCTTCAGGCCGTCGCCGAGCGCCTGCCCGTCACGCTCTCGCTGGCCGCGGTGGCGTTCGCCATTACCGTGCCCGTGGGCGTGGCGCTGGGCATCGTCGCCGCCTACTGGCGCAATTCCTGGCTGGACTCGGCCGTCATGGGGTTCGCGCTGGTCGGGGTGTCGGTGCCCAGCTTCTGGATCGCGACCCTGTCGGTGATCCTGTTCAGCGTCAACCTGGGCTGGCTGCCGTCGGCGGGCTATGTGCCCATGTCGGACGGCTTCGGCGCCTGGCTGGCCGCCCTGATCCAGCCGGCCGTCGTGCTGGCGCTGTTCCAGATCGGCTTTCTCGCGCGCATGACGCGCTCGGAGATGCTGGAGATACTCGACCAGGATTTCGTGCGCACCGCGCGCGCCAAGGGGGTGTCGGAGTTCCGCACGGTGGGCAAGCATGCGTTTCGCAATACCCTGGTTTCGGTCGTGACCGTGGGCGGCTACATCCTCAGCCTGCTGATCGGCGGCTCCGTCGTGGTGGAGCAGGTCTTCGCCCTGCCGGGCATCGGCCGCCTGCTCGTGCAGGCCATCCTGGCGCGCGACTACCCCACCGTGCAGGGCACCATGCTCTTGCTGGGGTTCGCCTTTGTGTTGATCAATGTGCTGATCGACATCGTCTACACCTTCATCGATCCGCGGGTGCGCTATGACTGAGCTTGCCATCGACCAGGCCAATCCGGCGCAACAGCCCCAGGCCGGAGCCGGCATGCGGGCGGCCCGGCGCCTGTGGCGCCACCGCTCCTTCCGCATCGGCGCCGTCATCCTCGTGCTCATCGTCGCGGCCGCCATCCTCGGCCCCTGGCTCTATCCGTCGGATCCGATGGCGATGCGCATCGTCAACCGCTTTCACGCACCCTCGTGGGAATACCCCTTCGGCGCGGACCAGTATGGGCGCGACGTATTCGCGCGCGTGCTCTATGGCGCGCGACTGTCGCTGTGGATCGGGTTCACCGTGTCCATCCTGGCGGCCATCGGCGGGGCCGTCGTGGGCATGGCGGCCGGCTACTTTCCGTGGCTGGATTCGCTGCTGATGCGCGTCATGGACGCCTTGCTGGCCTTTCCGGCGATCCTGCTGGCGATCGGCATCAACGCCGTGCTGGGGCCCCAGATACACAGCGTCATCATCGCGCTGGCCAGCGCCTACGTTCCGCGCACCGCGCGCATCGTGCGGGCCTCGGTGCTGGTCATACGCCGGCTCGACTACGTCGATGCGGCGCGCATCAGCGGCGCGAGCGCGTGGCGCATCATCATCAAGCACATCCTGCCCAACACGCTGGCGCCCCTGCTGGTGTCGCTCACCTTCATTTTCGCCTACGCCATCCTGGCCGAGGCCACGCTGAGCTTCCTGGGAATCGGGCCGCCGCCGCCCATGCCGAGCTGGGGCAACATCATTTCGGAGGGCCGCGACTATGCCGTGGAAGCCTGGTGGATCATGCTGTTCCCGGGCCTGGCGATCAGCCTGTCCGCGCTGGCGATCAACCTGCTGGGCGACGGCCTGCGCGATGTGCTCGACCCGCGCCTGAAAGTGGAGGGCAACTGATGAGCCTGCTGGAAGTCGACAACCTGAGCGTGGATTTCCGCGATGACGCGGGCTGGACGCGGGCCGTCAGCGACGTGCGCTTCTCGCTCGAGGAAAATGCATCGCTGGGCATCGTGGGCGAGTCCGGCAGCGGCAAGAGCGTATGCGCCCTGTCGCTGCTGCGCCTGCACCACAAGCGCACCTCGCGCATGCCCGGCTCGCGCGTGCGCTTCGACGGCAGGGACGTGCTGGCCATGCCGGAGCGCGAGCTGCGGCAGCTGCGCGGCGCGGACATCGCCATGATTTTCCAGGATCCGATGACCTCGCTCAACCCCGTGCTGACCATCGCCGACCAGATCGGCGAAACCCTGCGGATCCACCAGGGCCTGGACAAGGCGGCCGCGCGCCGCCGGGCGGCGCAACTGCTGGACATGGTGCGCATTCCCGACGCCGCGCGGCGCCTGGATGAATATCCGCATCGCCTCTCGGGCGGGATGCGCCAGCGCGTCATGATCGCCATGGCCATCGCCTGCCGGCCCAGGCTGCTCATCGCCGACGAGCCCACCACCGCGCTGGACGTGACCATCCAGGCGCAGATCATGCAGCTGCTGCGCGAGCTGCAGGCCGAGATCGGCATGTCCGTCATTCTCATTTCCCACGACCTGGGCCTGGTGGCCGAATTCGTCGAGCGCGTGATCGTCATGTATGCCGGCCACATCGTGGAAGAGGCCGCCGCCGCCGACCTGTTCGAGCGGCCCTTGCATCCCTATACGGAGGGACTGTTGCACGCCATTCCCAACCTGGACGACGACGCGCCTCGGCTGGCGGCCATCCCGGGAAACATTCCCGCCGGCGGCGCATGGCCGCGCGGCTGCCGGTTCGGCCCGCGCTGTGCGCTGGCGCGGCCCGAGTGCCTGGCCGCGCCCGTACCCCTCGAAACGCTGCGCGACGGACGCCTGTTGCGCTGTCCGCCGCGCCGCGCGGCCTCGGAGGCGCGCGCATGACGGCCGAACCCATTGTGCAGGTCAGCCGCCTGACGCGCGATTTCAAGCTGGGCCGCGCCGCGGGCCGGCACGCGGTGCTGCGCGCGGTGGACGACGTCAACTTCGACATCGGGCGCGGCGAAACCCTGGGACTCGTGGGCGAATCCGGGTCCGGAAAATCCACCATCGGCCGCATGATGATCGGCCTGCTTGCCCCCTCGCAGGGAGACATCCGGCTTTTCGGAAAATCGATTACCGGCGGCCAGGGCCGGGCCAACCTGGCCGCCGTGAGGCGCCGGCTGCAGTTCGTGTTCCAGGACCCGTATTCCTCGCTCAACCCGCGCATGCGCGTGGGCGATGCCGTGGCCGAGCCCATGGACATCGCCGGCCGCACCCCGCCGCGCGAGCGCCAGGAACGCATCGCCCAGCTGTTCGAGATGGTGGGCTTGCCGCCCGCCTTCGCCACGCGCTTTCCCCACGAATTCTCCGGCGGGCAGCGGCAACGCATCGTCATCGCCCGGGCCCTGGCCCTGAACCCCGACTTCGTGGTCTGCGACGAGGCCGTCGCGTCCCTGGACGTTTCCATGCAGGCGCAGATCGTCAACCTGCTGATGGACCTGCAGGACAGGCTGGGCCTGAGCTACCTGTTCATTGCCCACGACCTGGCCATCGTCAAGGCCATCTCGCACCGCGTGGCGGTGCTGTATGCCGGCGAGGTCGTGGAAATCGGCGACAAGCGCCGCCTGTACGCCGCGCCGCGCCATCCCTACACCCAGGCCCTGTTGCAGGCCGTGCCCCGCCCGGTCGTGGGCCGCGTCCGCACGCCGCCCATCAAGGGAGAGCTGCTGAGCGTGCTCAACCGGCCCCAGGGCTGCAGCCTCAGCCCGCGCTGCCCGCACGCCGCCGAACGCTGCCGCGCGGAGAAGCCCCGGCTGCGCGAAGTGGAGCCGGGCTGGCAGGTGGCCTGCCATTTCCACGAATCCATCCGTCCGGCGCAGCCCGGATCTTCGTCTTCATGAAAGGAAGCCGCGCGATGTCCCGCCCACGTCCCGAATTCGGTTCCCTCAACCAGCGCGCCCGTCCCACGGGCATCATGCATCCCGATCAGGGCTGGCATCTCTCGCACTGGTATGAGGCGCCGCGCGAAGACCCGGCCCAGCCGGAAGTCTATGTGTACACCGATGCCATGTCCTATGCGCCGGGCGACGAAGTCATCTTCCACGGATCCAGCACCGCGCCCGGCATAAGCCTCGAAATCTGGCGCGACGGGCTGCGGCCCGAATGCGTCTATGCGCGGGACGGCATCGCCGCGCCCTTCGCGCCCATGCCCGCCCACGCTTATCGAGACGGCTGCCGATGGCCCGAGATCGACCGCTGGACCGTGCCGGCCGCAACCCCCAGCGGCTTCTACCGCGTGGCCGCATGGTGCCAGCGGCCCGACGGCTCGCGCTTCCTGCAGCATCACTGTTTCGTCGTGCGCCCGCCGGCCGGCCAGCCCCGCCAGCCAGACCGTTTCCTTTTCCTGCTCTGCACCTCGACCTGGACGGCCTACAACGACTGGGGCGGCGCCAACAGCTACGACGGCATCGACGGCCCGCAGGGCAAGGACTTCTCGCCCGTCTTGAGCACCCGCCGGCCCTGGACCCGCGGACTGGTGTGGCTGCCGCCGGGCGCGCCGCGCCTGTGCGACCCCGTGCCGCGCGAACCCTGGGAAGCCCCGCGCTACCCCACCAAAGAGTGGGCCTACACCAACGGATACGCCCAATACTATGCCTCCTCGGGCTGGGCCCAGTTCGAGCGCCACTTCGCGCTCTGGGCCGAGCGGGAAGGGTATGCCTTCGACTACCTCACCCAGACCGACCTGCACTACCGGCCCGAAATCCTGCAGGCCTACGGCGCCGTCGTGATCGCCGGCCACGACGAATACTGGACCCGCGAAATGCGCGAAACCATCGACCGTTTCGTCGAGGACGGAGGACGCGTCGCGCGTTTTGCCGGCAATTTCATGTGGCAGATCCGGCTCGAAGACGAGGGCGCCCGGCAAGTCTGCTACAAGGCGCGCGCCAAGGACGAAGACCCCGTGGCGGGCGGGCCCGACCATGCCCGCCTGACCGGCGCCTGGGAAGAACTGGCCGTCAACTGGCCCGGCGCGGCCACCTTCGGCGTCAACGGAATGCGGGGCGTGTATTCCTCATGGGGCGGATTCGCTCCCCGCGCCAGCCGCGGCTTCACCATCTACCGCCCCCGCCATTGGGCCTACGCGGGGCTGGACGTGCACTACGGCGACGTCATGGGCGCCCAGGCCGGCATCTTCGCGTATGAGGTCGACGGGCTCGAATACACCTTCCGCCACGGCCTGCCGTATCCGACCCACGAAGACGGCGCGCCCGAAGGCACCGAAATCCTCGCCATGTCGCCGGCGCTGTACGGGGAGGAAATGCACGACGGTGAAGGCTTCCGCTACTACCTCAAAGACGGCGGCCTGGCGCGCAAGGCCGAAGCCCTCAGCGGCGACGCCAGCCCCGAATCCATCGCCCGTCATCAGTACGGTTCCGGCATGATCGTATCGTTCCGGCGCGGCAAGGGCGAGGTGTTCACCGCCGGCAGCTGCGAATGGGTCATGGGCCTGACCCGCAACTGCCCCTACACCCAGGGCGTGACGCACAACGTGCTCAGGCGGTTTCTGGCGGGCGGGTGAGGGGAGGGCGGGCAGACTCGGCCCTCATGCTGGCCGGCCAGCCAAGTATCATGAGCGCGATCATGAACACGCGCCGCCAGAAACATACATGAAGTCAGGAACGGAGTCCGGCAATTGCCGCGTTCGGCGCTTTGGCTTGAACGCCAGGGGCCGCGACTTGGCCGTAGGCGACATCCACGGCCATTTCAACCGCCTCGACGCCGCGCTGACGGCCATCGGATTCTCGCCCGGGCGCGACAGATTGTTCGCCGTGGGCGATCTCGTGGATCGCGGGCCGGAATCCGCCGACGTCCTGGCGTGGCTGGAGCGGCCCTGGTTCCATGCCATCTGCGGCAACCATGACCTGATGACCTGGCGGCGGGCCCTCAACGACCCGATTCCCGACGTCGACCATCTTGCCCATGGCGGCAGATGGCTGGATGCCTGCGATGGCCCCACCCGGGCACGCATCGCAGCATGCCTGCGGGCCTTGCCGCTGGCGATCGTGGTGGAAACGGCGAACGGCGTCGTCGGGCTGGTCCATGCCGACTTTCCGTACGACGATTGGCAAGCCATCCATGGCGCTGCCTTCAGCCCGGAAGACGAAGACGCCTGCCTGTGGTCCATAGACCGCTATCGGATGCAATATGCCCGGCCCATCCGAAACGTGCGCGCCGTGGTGCACGGGCACATGACACTGCGCGAACCGACCCAGCTCGGCAATGTCTATTACATCGACACCGGCGGATGGCAGGACGGCGGAAGGTTTACGTTGCTGGATCTGCATACGCTCAAGCCTGGGCGATGAGTTTCCGTTTCCCGCCCTCGGGCCGGAAACCGCCAAATCGACGAGTCTGGACGCAGTCGTCCAAGGAGCTGCCGCTGGACGACGGGCCCAACCGCGCGCGCCGTTCTGCTATTCCCTGATCGCCGCGCGCATTCGCCGCCACGATGCCTTTTGACCGGAGCGGCGTCATGAAGTAAAACCTGCCGCCGCCTGCCCCGGTTTTCCGTACCGTGCTGATCGCATTTTTTTCGCTTGGCATCGGGCTGTGTCCGACCGGCACCATGTCGCGCAGCGATCTCGCGGATTGCCTCCGGCCCGACCCAGACGCCCGGCGGCGGGCATTGCGCCCCGACGTTCTCGCGCGGACGGCACAGGCAGGCGACATGCGCTCGCGCGTCGCCGGCGTCAAAGCGCGGGCATGCGGAGCATGTTTGACTATTTGGACATAGCCTGTTTCCATACCGACGATGACAGACAACCCCGATCTCAAAGGACTTCAGTCTCGGCGTTCCAAGGGCCTGAGCCGGCTGCTGTTGCTGGCCCGCCGGAACTTTGTCCTGGCCATTGGCAATGTGATCAGCGAAACCGGCAATCCAAGCGTGCCCGACTCGTGCATGATGCTGTTGCCGCACATCGACCTTGAAGGAACACGCAGTACCGAAATCGCCCAACGGGCCGGCATGACCAAGCAGGCGGTGACACAGTTGATTCAACTGATGGAGCGCCACGGTTTGGTGCAGAAACTGGTCGATCCCCATGATGCGCGGGCGACGCTAGTCTCGTTCACCGATCAGGGCATTGAATATCTCACCGGCATGCATGCCGCGATCGACCGTGTTGAGCATGATCTGGCCAGCAAGCTGGGCAAGGCGCAGATGAAAAATCTGCGCGCCGCCCTGGAAATAATGGCGTACCAGTGGCGGCCGGACGCGAATCGAGCCGGCCGCCAGGTCACGGGGCGCGCGGATGCAAAACGGATGCGCCCGCGCGGGCAATAATGACTTTCCGCTGGCGCACGGCATTCCTCCCTGCGAGTTTCCCGTATCGGCCACGGTCGGCAGCGGCCGGAGGCGTGTCTAGTTGGGCCGGGCCAGCTTCGGGTTCTTGCGTACGAAATCAGCCGTGACGGCCGTATCTTTCCGAAGCAGGGCTCCCAGCTGTTCGGGGCTGGAAGACTCCAGCAGATAACCCAGCGGCTCCAGCTCGTCCCGGATCTTGGGGTCGTTCACGAATCCGACCGTGATTTCGTTGAGGCGCTCGATGATCTTCGCGGGAGTGCCCTTGGGGGCAAAGACCGCATACCAGTTCGCGATTTCCGCGTGCACCCCTCCTTCGGCCAGCGTGGGTACGTCGGGCAGGCTCTTGCTGCGCTCGGCGGATGTCACGGCAACAGGATGCAGTTTCCCGCTGGCGACAAGGGGTTTCAACACGGGGATATTTGCGAAGACCAGATTCACTTGTCCTCCTACAGCGTCCATCGCGGCCTGTGCGCCGCCCTTATAGGGAACATGAGTGAGGCTGATGCCCGAATGCGCCTGCAGCAGCGCAACTTGCAAGAACAGCGACGCACTCGAAATGCTGTACTTTCCTGGGTTTGCTTTCGCCTTTGCCAGCAATTCTTCAAGCGATCCGGCGTCAAGATCGACGTTGGACGCCACCAGGCCGGGAATCCTCGTAACCAATCCGACGGGCTCGAGATCGTTCTGCGGATCGAACGACGGCACGGGGCCGGTGGAAGGGTTGGTGGCAAGCGTGTCGATGCCCCACAGAAAGGTATAGCCGTCGGGGCTGGCGCGAACGACCTGCTCACTGCCGATATTGGTTGACGCGCCCGGCTTGTTTTCGATCACCACGGGCTGATCCAGAACGGACTGGACGTAGCTGCCATACTTTCGGGCGATGAGATCGGAAGACCCGCCAGGTGCGTAGGGGACCACGAGCTTGATCGGCCTGTCGGGCCAGGCGGCCCATGCCGGGGCAGTCATGGCAAGAAGAACGCAGCCTGCGAGAAGCGTGGGAAGCCTGAACATATTGTCTCTCCGGGTTCGTTATGGGCCGATCTTCTGAAAGCGAACCTTGCTGGGTCAGGCTGTTGCCGCCGCATGCCGGGCCCGGTAAGAATGGCAAAACTCACGAGTGTCCGCGAAGGCCGCAGGAAGCGCGCGGCCATTGGGCAGCGTCAGCCAGGTGCGAAGCAGCCGCCGCTTGTCTTCCGGTTTTTCGTGGTCTTCGTACTTGGTCCGCGAGTGAAATATCGAGTAGTTGTTGCCGATCTGGATATCCCCGGGCTCCATCATGAACGAGAGCTGCATGTCCGGCTCGCTGCAAATTTCATCCAGGAGATCGAGCGCGGCGATCTGGTCGCCGGTCAGGCGCGGGACATGGTCAAAGCGCTGCGCCATGTCGAGGTAGTCGCGCTTGTACAGCGCGCTGAGCTTTCCTTCGAAATAGTTGAAGACGGGAACACATTGGACTTCATGCCCGGCGGGATGCTGGCCGCGCGCGTCGAAGTAATAGGGCTGCTGCAGCGTCGCAGCCAGATGCGGCGCGCGCTTCAGGATCTGGTTGAATACCTGGTTCACGCTGACCAGCTTGCTGACCCCGCCGGACACTGCTGTCTTGATGCACAGCAGCATGAAAGCGTCTCCTCCGTCATTGTGAAACGTGAGTTCGTTATCCGTTTCGTAGCCGCGAGCGGAATGGTCGTCGGTCAGCTTCTTGCCTTTGTTGTAGACGCTGTGCAGGCGGCTGCCGCTCTTGTCCTGGGCTTCCGGCTCGCCGACGAGCAAGGAGAGCGCCCAGAACAGCTGTTCGCACTGGCGGATGGTGTAGCGGGCCACGGGGAGGCCGCGCAGCACCTGAAAGCCTTTGCCTCCTTCGATCTCATTCCGGATACGCTCCAGTTTTGCCTGCAAAAAAGGCATCTGCACGTCTTCCCGGGTGATCGCCTCGAATCCATCGAATCGAGCCGTAAACCGCTGAACCGCCTGCTCGATCTCCTCGAGCTCGCGTTCCGTGTAATGCTCGACCCACGTGCGGGGCTCTTTGAAATCCGCGGCTTTCCAGGTGTCCGGCCCCTGGATCGGCGTCATGTGCGGCGTGGCTGGCATCGCAGTCTCCTTACGATTATTTGGTAAAGTAAGTTGACTATATGCCTGGGCCGGCGATCTGTCCAGATGTCCACAAGCCGGTCTGGCGCCCTCGGCAAATGCCGCCCGCTATGGTGGCTGGGCCAGCGGTCCCCTGGGGAAAAGCGCCTTCCGGTAGGGCATGAACTCCGGCTGCTGCCTGCTGCATGCCGAGCGGTACAGGTCGCAACTGCCGTTCGCCGCCTTGCATTGCGCCATACCGGCTTTTATGCCTTCTTCGACGGATGGGGCGGAGCGCATGTCGTATTTCCTGGCGCCGAGCACCATGACCGCGCAAGCGTTGGCGCAACAAAGTTCGACCCGGCAGGTCTTGCTGCCCTTGGCATGGCGCTCATTGCGCGCGGCCTGTTCCGCAGCCGCACGATCGGGTCGATCCACGGCCGCGCTGGAATCCCCGTCATTCGTGGCGAACGCGACTTGCAGGAACGCACATGAAGCGCAAGCAGGAGGCGGTCGTCGATTTCAAGGGGGGAGGAATCGTCCCGGGCAGGGCGGGCGCCAGGAAACGAGGCGAGGCGCGCCACGCTGTGGTCACCGCGCCCACGATGCCTGTCGTTTCCCCAGTCGTGGCTTTGGTCCTTCAAATCGCCCGTGGGCCAATGAAATCAAGCCCGTAGAAACAAAAAAGCCCTGGAACACGCTACGTGTCCAAGGCTTTTCCGTCTGGAATCTTGGTGGAGCGGAGGAGGATCGAACTCCCGACCTTCGCATTGCGAATGCAAATTACAATCTAATAAATTCAATGTTCTTTGACTGATTTCTGGTTAATTGCCACAATTTTGCCACACCAATTTTGAGCTGTTGTGGCATGGCTACTTTTCGCAAGCGCGGCCCGTTCCAGTGGGAGGCGCAGATACGCAAGCGCGGCTACCCCGCGCAGAGCAAGACCTTCAACACCAAGGCCGAGGCCGAAGCCTGGGCCAAGATGATCGAGTCGGAAATGGCTCGGGGTGTGTGGATCAGTCGCAGTGAGGCGGAATCCACGACGCTGCGGGAGGCGCTGGAGCGATACCTAACCGAGATCGTGCCGCACAAGAAGGGTAAGGTGCAGGAGGCTTCCGTCATCAGGATGCTATTGACTCTGCCGCTGGCCTTGCGGCCGCTGGCGTCGATTCGAGGGGCCGACCTGGCCAGCCTGCGGGATGCCTGGTTGAAGGATTATGCACCGGCGACAGTCTTGCGGCGTCTGGCCGTGCTCTCGCATGTGTTCAGCGTGGCTCGGAAGGAATGGGGCATGGAGAGTCTTTCCAATCCAGTCGAAGTCGTGCGCAAGCCTGTGCCCAATAACGCTCGCGTGCGGCGTGTGGAGGAACTGGAGAGGTCCGTTCCGGACGAAGTGGCCGCCGATGGAGTGCGTCAGATGCAGGGCGGCGAGTTGGACCGAGTGATGATGGCTAGTTCGTCTGCGCTGTTGCCCTCAATCATCCTGTTGGCTGTAGAAACAGCGATGCGAAGAGGGGAGATCGTAGGATTGCGCTGGGAGCATATCGATCTGGAACGTAGAGTGGCGCATTTGCCCGCGACAAAAAACGGAAGTGCGCGGGACGTACCGTTGTCAACCAAGGCGATAGCGGTGCTGGAGGCGATATGCGATGTGTCGCGCGTCAAGGAAGGCCGGCAAGGATCGGTGTTCGAAATGCGAGCCGATGCGGTGACGAGAGCTTTTGAGCGGGCGGTCGCAAGGGCGCGCAACCGCTATAAGGTTGAATGCAAAGCGCGTGGTGTCTTGCCTCAGGATGGGTTCTTGGTAGATTTGCGCTTTCATGATCTTCGCCATGAGGCCACGTCACGGCTGGCCTCGATATTTCCGCTGCATGATCTAGCGAAGATAACAGGACACAAGGACCCACGAATGTTGATGCGGTACTACCATCCTCGAGCTGAGGATCTGGCTACAAAATTGCGATAACAGGGAAAACCCTAATTTTCATTTATATTCTCTTTGATAATATTTATTACAACCAGATGAATCATCTGGGTCGCTTGAGTTTGAAGCTGTCGTACGTTAGTTGCATAGGAAAGCCTGGGTTTTTCTTTTTTAGAAAAACGTTCTGTTCATTCAGAACCTGACCGGCAGGTCGCCAATGCGCCTCTCTCGCGGACCCCGCGAAATGGATGCTGAAGCGCCCCTGCTCATAAGAGTCGATTGTTGAGCTAAAAAGTAAATACCTGAGCCAGCGGCAAGTTTTTATTTCCTGTGTCTCCTAGAGAGTGTTGAGCCCTTATCGAGATGGTCTCGATGAGGACAACTTTCAAAGGAGAAGCTTATGGCTAATAAGCCAAAAAAACGTACGAAACAGTGCTGCGCTTGCGTGGCTAAAGACTCAGAAACGAAATTGCGAGGGCAAGATCGTGGATTTGGCGGCGCTGGCTGCTGGCTCGGTGGCATGATTATCTTCTTGAAGATCGTCTTGGCACTGAAATCTTTATGGACGGTTGTTCCTTGTTTGTGCATCCTGATATAAAGTAGGTATTTATTTTTACATATACATGAAATATGCGGGCTCAATATACAAAAAGACCTATTGGATCGCTTGATGTTTTGTCCAGAGCGCTTGATATTGAGCTGGGTGTTCTGATAAATACTGCGAACACAATAGATCGGCATTATCACCCGTATCAGATACCTAAAAAGAAGGGTGGTTTTAGAACGATTCATATTCCAACTTCGCATTTGAAGTCAATCCAAAAGAGAATAAACAGTAGAATTCTCGGCAATGTTATTTATCCGCACTACCTGTTCGGCGGAATAAAAGAAAAAGACTACGTTAAAAATGCCGCTCAACATACGGGCTGCAAGGCATTGATTGCGCTGGATGTTAAGGATTTTTATCCATCAATCAGTATTAATGCCGTAAAAGATATCTTTCAGTATTTTTTTAAGTTCCCTAAGGATGTAGCGGACATCTTGGCAAAGTTGTGCTGTCTTAATGGGCATGTTCCTCAGGGCGCTTGCACGAGTTCACATTTAGCCAATCTTTCGTTGCACGACAGTGAATATCATTTCGCGCAATACTGTACAAATAGGGGTTGGACTTATACTAGATTGCTCGACGACATATCGGTGTCGTCTAAAGCGATATTTCCGCAGAAAGATGTGGACTCTATCATTTCAAAAGCCAAGTCAATGTTGTCGGCGGCTGGACTGAAACTGAACAATAAAAAGACAAAAATTTTGTCCAAAGCTAACCCCGTCGCCTTGATGGAAGTTACGGGGCTGTGGCTGAATAGAGGTAAGCCAAGAGCACACCGAGCCGATAGAAATACCATTCGCCAAGAGGTCCACCAATGCGAGATTCTTGCCAATGAAGGCAGGGAAAAAAAGAAATACCACGACTTCCACGGCCATGTTTCTGGACGGGTTTCCAAGCTTGCTTATCTAGAGCACGTAAACGCTAAAGATTATCGTGATAGATTGAGGGCTGTTTTGCCTGTCTATGACGTTAATCAGGCTACGAATTTGCTGAAACAAGCGGAATATATGTCGAGGACGGCAAAGAATAATCGTGCATCCGTTTCCTACTATAAAAAATACCATGTGCTGAAGCATAGGTTGAATATTTTGACCAGAACGGATCGTGCATTTGCGCGTCGGATTCAATCTATACTTTCAACATGTAAGCCGACACTTAGGTCAGGTGATTTGCTATGAATGATGTCAGCAGTTCTGATGATGAAATTGGCACGGTTAAGTGTTTTTTTTCGCTGAAAGGGTATGGTTTTATCACCCGGGAAAAGGGGAGGGATTTGTTTTTTTTCTATAAAGATATAGTTGATGAGGCCCAAATTTATGAGGGCGTAAAAGTGAGATTTCAAATTGATTTGAATGAAGGCGGGAAAGGTCCAAAGGCCGTTAATGTTCTACGAATTGGTTGATGAACAGGCGGATACGCTTTTGAACATGGCCGTCGCTGCGGACCTGTACAACGACGATCCAGCATGGGCGCAATTCAAGGCTTTGCTGGTCGAACGGATTAATGCTGGCTTGGCGGGACAGGTGTCCTCCAAGAGCGTCAGCGAGATTCTTAATGATGAACTAGCCCTGCTCGCCGCCGGCATAACCACGGACAACCTGCACCGTGAAATCGACACCGGCCCCGACGTCGGCCGTGAGCAGGATAAACGGGAATAGAAAGGGCGGTACGCCGGCCGCTCTTCTGGTTCCTGTTGCTAGGCTTTCGGCAGCACAACTCTCATCATGACCTTACCCAGCTCATCTTGCTTTTCCTCGATCTTCGCGAGCAAGGCGAGGATCGTTGCATCGCCGAACTGCGCCGTGCGCGGGTCATCGGTGAGCCAGAGCTTCAGCAGGCCGCCCAGACGGCCAAGATCGCCATTAATGCGGGCCAGCTCGCGGACGTGCTCATAGTCCACGACGCCAATGATCTTGTAGCCCTGGCCGACCTCGCGCAGATAACGGGCGACACTCATGCCCGCGCGCTTCGCGTTCTCTTCAATGGCTTGCGCTTCGTTGTATTGACCCAGTGAAAACCTGCTCACGTCATAATCGAGGAAATGACGATGAGCAGTAAGCGTCCGATGAGTACCGTCTAGCGTCGTAAGATTCCAGCTTCGAGAATACCGAGCTCGGGCACCCTTAAATTCGTGTCCACAAGAATTTATGGACATAAGTTTCAGGGATACGATGACAGACAGGCCGCGCAAGTACCAACATCACCCCATCGCGTTCAAGCGCCAGGTTGTCGAGGCCTCGCTGGTGCCGGGCACTTCAGTCGCGGCGTTGGCGCTGCAGCACGGCATCAACGCGAACCAAGTCTGGGCCTGGCGCAAGCTGTATAAGGAAGGTCGTTTGGATGGGGCAACGCCACTCTTGCTGGCCGTTGATGTCGTCGATACAGAACCGAAGCCGTCTGAGACTGCGCCAGCTGGCCATTTGGAGATCACGATAGGTTCGGCACGGTTGTGCGTGTCTGGCTCAGTTGATCCGTTGATGCTCAAGACAGCGATTGCCGCGTTGTGCGCCTGATGCTACCGCCGATCAACACCCGTATCTGGATCGTGGCCGGCGTGACCGACATGCGCTGTGGTTTCGATGGCCTGGCGGCCAAGGTGCAATTGCACTTGCGCTCAGATCCGTTCGGGGGCAATGTGTTTGTGTTCCGAGGCAGGCGTGGCGATCGCATCAAGATTCTGTGGTTCGATGGTGATGGCATGTGCCTGTTCTACAAGCGTCTGGAAGCGGGTCGCTTCGTCTGGCCGCAAGCCGAGGACGGACGCGTGGCGCTGACGTCGGCACAGTTGTCCATGCTGCTGGAGGGCATCGACTGGCGCAGCCCGCGACGCACGGCGCCGACGCTGGCGGCGTGATAAAAGTTGCGGCAGTAGCGCTGCTGCAATCATGCATGGCATGCACATAGCCCGATAGAATATCGGCTATGCCAACATCTGCTGCCGACACGAACGACATTGCCGCCCTCAAGGCGATCATTGCGTCCATGCGGCAAGAGATGGATTACCTGCGTTGGCAGCTTGCCAAGGCGCGGCAAGAGAGCTTCGGACGCAGCAGCGAGCGCGGTGATCTGCTCAACCAGTTGCCGCTGTATCAAGAAGCGCCGGTCCCTGTTGATACGCCGGCAGCGGATGCCATCATGGCCCCTGCCAAGGCACGTGCACCACGCCAATCCTCGCAGCGCAAGCCCTTACCTGAGGCCCTGCCACGCGAAGAGCACGTCCTGTATCCGCAGACGGACTGTGGATGCCCGGCGTGCGGTGGCAAACTCAAGTGGCTAGGCCAGGACGTCAGCGAGACGCTGGAGTACGTGCCGGCGAGCTTCAAGGTGGTTCGCACGGTACGCCCCAGACTGGCCTGTGGTCGATGCGATACCATCGTGCAGGCGCCCGCGCCCAGCCGTCCCATCGAACGTGGCTTGGCCGGTCCTGGCCTGTTGGCCCAGGTACTGGTATCCAAGTACTGCGACCACCAACCGCTCTACCGCCAAAGCGCGATTTATGCGCGCCACGGCGTGGAGCTGTCGCGCTCGACGCTGGCTGATTGGGTTGCTGCCAGCAGTCGGTTGTTGCGCCCCTTGGTAGAAGCCCTGCATGGCTATGTGACGGCCGGCCAGAAGATCCACGCCGACGACACGCCCGTCCCGGTGTTGGCGCCAGGTCGTGGCAAGACCAAGACGGCGCGTTTATGGACGTATGTGCGTGACGATCGACCGGCTGGCAGCGATGCGCCACCCGCCGTCTGGTTCGGTTACTCGCCAGATCGCAAGGGTGAACACCCCGTTAAACACCTGAAGCACTTCGCGGGCATCATGCAGGCCGACGGCTATGCCGGGTTCAATCGCCTGTATGAGACGGGCCGTATCCTGGAAGCGGCCTGCTGGGCGCATGTGCGCCGCAAGTTCTACGACATCGCGCAGCAGCAGGCCAGCCCCGTGGCGTTAGCGGCCATCGCGCGCATCGGTGAACTCTACGGCATCGAGGCGCAGATACGCGGCAAGCCGGCAGGGCAACGGCAACAGGTACGCCAGGGGCGAGCCGGGCCCTTGTTGGCGTCGCTGCATGACTGGCTGCATGAGACATTACGCGCGCTGTCGCGCAAGTCGGCGCTCGCCGAGGCCATACGCTACGCACTTGCTCGTTGGGTGGCATTGACGCGCTATGTCGATGACGGTTGCATCGAGATCGACAACAACGCAGCCGAGCGCGCCCTGCGCGTGGTTGCCCTGGGGCGCAAGAACTATCTGTTCGCAGGTTCCGATGCGGGCGGACAGAGTGCCGCGGCGATCTATAGTCTGCTGGGTACGGCGGCGCTCAACGGCATCGAGCCCATGGCCTACCTGCGTGAGGTACTGGCGCGCATCGCCGACTACCCGATCAACCGTATCCAGGACTTGTTGCCATGGCATCTGGTTTTACCCTGCAACGAGCAGGCGGCGTGAGCCGCGCAAAGGTCGTGCCCCTGCAAGGCACGGCGCTGGTGCTGCGTATTGAATTGCGCCACATCGCGCCCGTCATCCATCGCACCGTCGTCGTGCCAAGCCACATCACGTTGCCTAAGCTGCATGTGACGATTCTGCGGGCGATGGGTTGGCAGGGTGGGCATCTGCATGAGTTCCAGATCAACGGCGTGCGCTATGGCGAACCAGACCCCGACTATCCTGAGCTCAACCTGCAGAGTGAAAAGCGGGTACGGTTGGACAAGGCGCTAGGTGATGCCGAAAATCTTGGCTATCTCTACGACTTCGGGGATTACTGGGAACATGACCTGCGAGTCATGGAGGCCGCTTCCTTCAACGGCCCGCTGGCTTCGCCCTGGTGCCTGGACGGCGCCAACGCCTGCCCGCCGGAAGATGTCGGCGGCTTGCCAGGTTATGAGCACTTCGTGCAGGTACTCTCCGACAGAAATCATCCTGAATACGATGACATGCTGCTCTGGCACGGCAAACGCTTCGACCCCGCCGCATTCGACCTTGATGAGGTCAATCAGCGACTGAGCCAGATACAGGTCTAATACTAGACGGCCTTGGGCGGACGCTTACGATGAGCACGAAGATGGAAGAAGACATCAAACGCTGGACAGCCAAGCGCAAAAGCGCGCTGGTGCTGGACATCATCCAAGGCAAGACGACAGTGGCCGAGGCGAGCCGCCAATACGACCTGTCAC